>ERZ838118.662-NODE-662-length-47356-cov-8.408596_pt1 | contig 47356 bp, 40 predicted proteins | sample MGYA00519863_ERZ838118 | MGnify/ENA primary metagenome ERZ838118 (study PRJEB31850, sample SAMEA3708827) | human gut metagenome | biome: human gut; feature: human-associated habitat; material: faeces | place: China | collected 2014 ...
CCAGCTGAGTTTTGAGAAAAAGTGAAGGTGTACGGATCAACTCGCGAATCAACCCTTACGAATTCCGCGCATCAGATTCTCGGCAAGTGAGGCATCTCTCATTTGGCGCATAATGGGCGGTATGATATAATCTAGACGTTTCCTGACCTTTCGTCGCATTATAGTGTTGGTCATCATACGGAAATAGCCGTGTTGGAAGTGCTAGCGGTAGTAAGTACCTCCGACGAGTACAGCCCGATAATCTAACGAGTATACTGCACATGGAAACCGGGTCTGCCTAAGAGCCCGGATGCGACGAAACCAAGAACACTTAGTGGGGTCGACCCTGGCGGCTTCGGGACGTTTGAACGCGTTTGCTGACGCGCTCACGTCTCGGAAGTTGTCGCAATGATTCGTGCTAATTCCCCTGTTCGCCTCGGAGAATCTCAATTCTCCCATCTAGCAGATTCGCGCCCAATCCATTTTGGTGCAACCGAGTTATCTGCTGTTCCCGGCGTTTTTCCGTCCGATCCGCGCGAGCTGAAAAGTGCCTCCTTTGTGCGGGGAGGTGCTGTCCGATGACTGCGCCGAACCGCTTCTATAGCAGGAGCGAGAGCTGGGTGGTCGGGTTGCCCGCTTCCCGCTCCCTTGTCGTTCCAGGCTTCGTACCCAGAGACATACTTGCCCCCGACTTTACGGTTTATGAGCGGCGTGTAGTTACGAAAAGTACAGGCTCTCGTAACGTGCCCTCTGGCCAAAAGGGTTCTTTAAACGGGCAAAAGGTGTCATCGGTGTCAACTCCTATGGGAGGGCCCATAGGAGGCGTGACACCAGTTGTCGGCGCGGGCGAGTCGGTGTCTGCCGTACGCACAGTTCTCGCCCAGGCGAGTCATAGGACATGGGTTGCCTTCGATACCGAATTCACGGGAGGCGAGGGGCAACCTGCCCGATGGTCGGGGCAGCGCTCCGTTGTTTCGTGGCAATTCGCATTCCGCTCGGGCGGCGAGATGGTGGAGTGGCTTATCGTGCCACATACAACAAAGGCCCTTTCTTTGAAGCAGATTGTCAAGATTCTTTCTGATGAGTTGGGTGCTCCTCGTTATCTATACCGGAATAGCGGGAAGAGCAAGGGCTACGGGCATGACGTTCCGAGTTTTCCTGTAACGTTGATTTCCCATGCGGCTATTGCCGACATCACCGCCTTCGTTGGATCGAAGGCGTTGCTTCAGTCCACGGCAGAAGCTGGCGGGGGCCTCTTTTCGATGTTGCCGCATCCCGTGGAAGTTCAGGCCGATAGTAGCGGAAACTATTTCTATCGGGCCTCTCTCCAGATTCGGGACACGATGTGCTTTTCAGAGGGATCGTCTCTCGATGCCATCGGTGCATCGCTTGAACTGGCGAAATTGGATATGAGCGAGGCCGATTATCGGGATATGGGCCATGTGCTTGCCCACGACCCCGAACGATATGCGGCGTATGCTATGCGTGATTGCGAGATCGTGTACAGGTACATGGAGCTTTTCTGCGAGACTTCTGATATCAATATTCCACCTACAGCTCCCGCTATCGCCGCGAAGTATATTCGCGGCCACATCACCCGGAAGTGTCTAGAGGGCGACTCTGCGGCTTTTGATGAGGAGTTCCGAGGTGTTGTTAAAGTCGATGCGGGCCTAGAGCCCGTAGATGATGGTCAGACATTCGTTATGGGGCAGCGGTATGAGTACGTCAGCGCCTATTCCCGCGAGCTCAATGCTTTTGCTGCTGATGCGTATCGGGGTGGGTTGAACGGCTCGTTCGCCATCGGGTGGTATCCGGGCGTTTCATACGATCATGATATTGTTGGGGCGTATGTCCTCGGGATGTCTGCCGGCTTTGACCCTGACTTCTCGCGCCCTTTTCTCAAATCCTTTCTAGACGAAGATATCCAGCTGTCTGATCTCGGCGATCTGGCAATTGCGCCTTTTCTCCCAGGTTTCGGCTATGTTCGTTTCGAGTTTCCCCCGAACGTTTACCTGCCATCCATCGGTATCAAGACTGATCACGGCATAGTGTTCCCCCGCACTTCGAATGGTACGTCTGGGGTTCCCGCCACTCTGGCCGAGGTTGTTCTGGCCTTGAAGTTGGGTGCGACTGTTCATGCCGAACGATTCGATGTTGCGCGCATTAAGCCTGGTAATGGGATGCTTCTCGATGCATACACCTCGCTGACAGCTGATCGCGAACGCGCGGAAGCGACTTACGGGAAAGGCTCCCCGCAAGAGCGTGCCGCCAAGCTGCTAAATAACTCGGGGTACGGTAAGGTCGCCCAAGCCATTGATCCAAAATCGCGCCGTGATCTGTGGACGCTCTCCATGGAGGAGATGGACAAGTCCTCCATATCTTCGCCAGTTCATGCGGCGATGGGTACGGGTATCGTCAGATGCATCATCGTAGCTGCCGTAAACGAATTGAAGGCGGCTGGATACGCTGTCCACTCGGCTACAACGGATGGATTCATAACTAACGCTCCGCTCGACGTGGTGGAGGCACTTCCTCTGTTTGGGATGCGTGATCGCCTCGCGGAGGTGCGCTCGATTCTCACCCATGGACGCCATTGCAATCTCTTCGTCACGAAACATATAAACGATGGTCTCCTTAACCACACCACGCGGGGGAACGTGGCGGCCAATCCCGAAGGGGTTCTTGCCCGCAACGGGCTCAAAGGATATCGGGAAGGAACGCGAGAGGAGCGCGCCGAGCTGATAGAGCGCATCGTCACGCGCACTGCGCCACTGTCCTACACGGTCAGCCAGTGGGTCAGCCCCGCCGATATGCTGCGGTACGACGAGGACTTTCACGTGACGGTTGTAGAGCGAGCCTCTAATCCGAACTTCGATTTCAAGCGTAAGCCCGATCTGTCTACCCTGCACGACGAAGAGTTCATGGTGGGCGATGGTCGCCTCTTCGCCCCTACGTTTGAGACGCGACCATTCGAGGACTTGGGGGAATTCCGCGCATACAAAGACTCGTCCAAAAACCGTCAAATCGTCAACGAGGCCGATTATCGCGCCCTCGACCGGCGAGCAAAATCCGGCGGGCGTGAATGGCACAGCGAGAAAGATCTTGTGCGGTTCGCGGTTACCGCGCACCGTGCCGGGCACGTCTGCATTCCGTCTCTGTCCCAGCTGCAGGGTTCCAGGCGCATCGCGTGGATTAACGGTTTTCTCCCGGAGGGCGCGTCCTTTTCCGCTAGCGACTGGAAGAACGCCGGCCGGGCCACTCGCAAAGCAACGCTGCCCCCGCCCGAGGTGTACATGGACACCGTTGTCCGGATGGGTGGAGCTGCGGAGGAGGTGCATGTTGCCTGATGGGAACTGGCGTTTAGGTGAGGGTCGCAGGGAGAGGTCGCCTCTCCCTCGCAAGTATATCCGCAGACCCGCCCGTTTTTACGGGCGGGAGGGGCCTGTGGGTACTGCTTGCGATCTTTTGTTTTTCAACAAGAGTCGGGGTTGGAGGAGTTGAGCGGTGATGGCATTGGACGATAAGAGAACGAAAATCATCAAGGTCAGGTTGAGCGATGAGGAGCAGAAGCGACTGGACGCTCTGCGGGGAGGGTGCCCCAGGGCGCGGTACATGAGGGGGTTGCTGCTGGGAACGCCCGAGCCAGCGGTTGCTCGTCGCGTCGCACTGCGCTGCCAGTCGATGGATGACGTGGTGCATGAGCTGAACAGAATTGGCGTGAACGTCAACCAGCTTGTCCGTTTGACGAGGGGCTTGAGCATCGCCGAGAAGGCTGAAACCGATGCCGCCAAGCTCCGAGACGGGATGCTCGCTGTTTCGAGGGCCATCGAGGCCTTCGACCGATGCAACGATTGCGTATACCACAACGAGTACAACCTGCTGGGATTGGGTGATGCGCTGTGAGCATCACGAAGGTTCGCCCCTCCTACAACATCTCTCACAGCGTCGCCTATCTTCTGCGCAACGGGCGTGGAGCCATGGTTACTAACACTTTCGCGAACCCCGCCGATTTCGTGCAAGACGCCCTGCGGCGCACCTCCGTCGCGGGTCGTGTGGTGCAGGGTATCTCGCTTGTCCAATCGTTTTCTCCGGAAGAACTCTCCCTCGATGATCCTGATAGCGTCGGTACGTGCCATCTAGCGGGAGAGGAGCTGGCGCGCACGATGTATCCTGGTTGCGATGTTCTGGTCGTGACGCACACGGATGGCGCTGGCGGTTGCCTGCATAACCACCTCCTGGTCATCAATGACGGGCCCGACGGAAAGGCGATTCCCTCCCGCAACCGATTCCACCGCGTTGTCGCTTGTGCCAATGACGAGGTTATGCGCTCTCTGTCCCTCTGCGTCACGGGCGAGCGTTGCGGGGAGTGGGCCGAGAAGCGGCTGCTTCTGCCCCAGGACTCTTTTGAACGCGAACTCGGCGACGCCGTTGCCGCGACCGTAAAGGAAGGCGGTTTCTACACTGTTGCCGAATACCGTGAGGCGCTTGCTCGGCGGGGAGTGGGGCTTGAAGAGATCGAGGCCAAGGAGCGCGGGCCCGATGGGAAGCGGCGACCCAAGCTCGACGGCGCGGGGAACCCGGTCATTGCCGGCTGGCGATATACGAAGCGGTTCAGCGGCGATGAAGGCACTTCTCGGAAATCGAAACGTCGATGCAGGGCTTCGAGCTTGTGTGCTGAATTCACCAAAGAGGGTATCGAGCAAGCTATCGCCGATGAGCTTGCCGCTGTCCGCGCCCGTTTTTACGGTGTGGTTGCTGTCGGTAATGCGACCGAAAAAGACGACAATGAAAAGGAGGCTATTATGTCCGAAAGCCCAAGCAAGCAGCTTGTCCCGCGTGGTATCAAAACTACCGTGAAAGCAGAATCCCCGAGAAACGACACTCCCTCGCCGTCAGAGTTCTTCGAGCTTGACCATGGCGTGCTTCTCAAGGATTTGATTGCGGCGCAAGCTCGCCGGGAGTACCGCGTGCCCGTAGGCCACGGCCTCCCCAAATGGCGCGAGGAAGCAGAGTGCGTCCACAAAAGCGGGACGGAAACTTACAGCAAGGTAGAGTACGGCAAGCAATGCGAACGACTCCGCTCTGCTCTTGCGGACGCCTTAGGACGCGAAGAGCAGAATGATCGATGCCGACATGGTATCACGCCCGAACTCGGGCTAAGTGCCCTCACTGCTGTCGCTTCCCGCTATCGCAATTCGCTCATGGGGTTCTTGGCCCTCATCGCGCTCATGCGGCTCCGCGCCTCTTCCTCCAACGAGGGTGTACCTAGCGTCGTTGGGATGTGGGACGAATCGTTGCGGACGGAGGTTGTCGGCAACGCAATGGAGGCGTACTGGCATCCGGGTCGGTATCTCCCGTACCAGCGCGAAGATGCGGATGTTTCTCGGATCAAGTACCGCGATCCGGAAAACGTCCTCTCGCTCGGGTTTTAGCCTGACGGTACGGTGGGCTTGCCGGAGCGGTTAGCGCAGAATGCGGCAACCGCTCCGCTGCCGTCCTCCCGCGCGGAACGAGCCGTGTTAGAGCGATGCGAAGGGATACAATAGACCGAGAAGCCAGCAACCGAGTCGAAAGGTTTGCCACATGGCGAAATCGGGCTACAAGCAGAATGACAATAATCTTGCCGTCGTTTACGCGCGCTACTCCTCTCATTCGCAGAATGAGGCCTCTATCGAGCAGCAGCTAGAGGCAGCGCGCGAATACGCGCGGAAGAACGGTCTTGAGATCGTGAAAGAGTACACCGACGCTGCCATGAGTGGGCGCGACAAGAATCGTCCGGGGCTCAATCTCATGCTGGCCGAGGTGAAGAAGCTGAAACCCGCCCATTGCCTTCTCTGGAAGGGCGATCGTCTGGCGAGGGACAAGATGCTCGCCATGATTTCGAAGAACGAACTCAAGAGCGCCGGTTGCTTTCCCGTCTATATCACCGAGGGCCTTGATCCCCAAACCCCAGAAGGTGAGTTGCTAGAAAGCCTTCTTGAGGCGCTATCGGCCTTTTACGCGCGGCAAGCGCAGGAAAATATTGAGCGAGGGATGAGCTACAACGCTAAGCACTGCTTGTCCAACGGGGCGAAGAAATACGGCTACATTACAGGTTCTGATAAACGTTATGAGGTGAACCCCCTTGAGGCGCAGATTGTTCGCGAGATATACGCGCGCTATGACCGTGGCGAGCGTCCGGTCGAGATAGCGGACTCCCTAAACGAGCGCGGGCTAAGAACCGCGCGCGGAAAGCTTTGGCGAGTCGATTCCGTGGCTAAAATACTGCGCAATCCGGCCTACAAAGGTGTTTATGTTTGGCGGGATCATGAAGTCGAGGACGGGATGCCGTCTATCGTTGAGAAGGATCTATGGGAGCGTGTGGCCAAAAGGCGCGATTCCCATAAGCAGCATAAAAGACAAGAGGGCAAGCACGCCGATTACTGGCTCACTACTAAGCTGTTCTGCGGTGAGTGCGGCGAGCCGATGAGCGGGGCTTATGGCCGCAGCAGTGGCAACGGGCACGAATACTATTACTATCGCTGCACCAATAAAGAATGCAAAATGCGTAATGTTCGGAAAGAGGAGCTAGAGAAGCGCGTCAGCTATATTCTTGGAGCTGTGCTGAACAATGCTGACAACATCGCCGATCTAGCCGCTTCGGCCTATGCGGAGTATCTGCGTTCTAAAGATGATGGAATCCTCGAAGGACTGCGCGCTAAAAAGCGCGAGGTTGAATCGAAGACAGAAAACTACATGAAGGCCGTTGAAAATGGATGTGTGACGAACCTCATCACGGAAAAGTTGCTCGCTCTTGACGAGGAGCGGGAAGGGTTGATGCGAGCCATAGCCATAGAGGAAGCAAAAGCGCAGGTATGCGCAAGCGAGCAGATGGTAAATGAGTATGTACGCAGATACCTCAATGCGAATATCGATGATCCGTCTACGCTCAAAGAGGTGTTCAACTGGTATGTGACGGAACTCACCTATGGAGAGGAGGGTCTGGTTGCCCGATGCCGATACGCCTGCGGCGTTGATTGCCGCGTCGCATGCGATGCGGACGGTCTTACTCTTGTCAGCCCGTGGGGATATGTTCTGCAAATCGAGGACATTAGACTTCTCACCGATGAAGAAGCGGCGGCCATAGAAGCCGAGAATGAACGAAAATGGATGGAGGAAGTGGTTGACAAGGTAAAGAAAAAGTCTGGAGAGATTGCCGAATCGAGCGCCCCCGACATATGACTAGATCGTGCCGATACCGGAGTTGTACAGTCAATGCCTTCGCTCCACCAAGCTTTTCGCGGCCGCCCTTCGGGGCGGCCGCTTTTCTCTCCTCGCGTGGCCTATTCCTTACGAAAACGGTCATGTTCTGGGGAAATGGGCTGAAAATCCTTTAAGTTCTGTGGGGGAGTCGTGGGGAATGGCGTGCAGGGTGGCGCGCGGGGCGCGGTCTGTGGGAAAGTAGCGCCGAACGACGTATCCGCCGGCGGCCGCGGGCTCCTTGGCTTATAATGGGCCTAAGGCGCATCCGCCGACTTGCGCGGCGGCCCCAAAGTAAGTTGAATCGCACCACGGAAGCGCACTATGCCACGACACAGCACATCTGACAATCGAATTTCCGAAGCGGGCGCAAGCGCGACCCGCGGTTTCGTCATGCCCGAGGGCCGCTTCGGCGCGCCGAGGCCCGTGGGGCCCCAGGCCACGGGCGCGATGCCGCCCCAGCACGACCAGGGAACCGCCGCGATGCCCCCTCAGCCTTCGCGCCCCGCAATCAGCGGCACCGGCGCCATGCCCGTCGTGCCCCCCATGGGCCCGACGTCCGGCGGCTACGTGCCCGGCTACCAGGTGAATGCCCGGCCGCCCAAGAAGCATCGGGGGCTCAAGATCTTCGGCATCGTGATGGCCTCCATTCTAGGCGCCATCGCCCTTGTCTACTTCGCCGGCGTCATCGTGTTCTCCGGGCGCTTCTTCCCGCAGTCCACCATCATCGGCATGGACATCTCCGGCAAGACGCCCGAAGAGGTCCATCAGATGCTCGACGAGGTGCTGGGCGACTACACCTTCAAGGTGGAGGGCCCGGGTCTTTCCCTCACGCTGGACGCCACGGACATGGGCATGGCGCTCGACAGCCAATCTATCGCCGACGGCCTTCTGGCCGAGATGAACCCCTGGGCGTGGCCCTACGAGGTGTTCCAGCGCCACGACGACACCGACGACTTAGTCTCCACTCTGGAGAACTCGAAGCTGGCCGACACGCTGACCGCCGCCGTGGAGGAGGCCAACGCCCGCGGCACCGCTCCCAAGAACGCCACCGTGGCCTATGACGCCGACGAGGGCGGCTATGTCGTCGTGCCCGAGGAGGAGGGGAACACTCTTTTGGCCGACGTCGTCATCGACGAGGTGACGCGGGGCACGGTGAACTTCGCGCCGAAGGTGACGCTCTCCGACGCCGTGCTGGCCAAGCCCACGGTGACGCGCGACGACCCCGCGCTGGCCGAGGCGCGCGATGCGGCCAACAAGTACCTCGGCGGGGCGCTTTCCCTCACCATGGCGGGCGCCGAGAAGATGGCCATCACCGCCGACGAGATCGCCGAGCACATCACCTTGGGCGACGATCTCTCCGTGACCTTCGACCCTGAGCCTTTGGTGGCGGCGGTGAAGGAGAAGGTGAATGCCATGGACACCACGGGCGCTACCCGCACGTTCACGCGTCCCGACGGCAAGGCCGTCACGGTGAAGGGCGGCGACTACGGCTGGATCACCGACAGCCAGGCCACCGCCGACGCCGTGCGCGAGGCGCTCACCTCCGGGGCGGGCGGCACGCTGGAGATCATCATGAAGCAGAACGCGGCCCAGGCCCCCGACGAGGGCGGCCGCGACTTCGGCACCCGCTACATTGACGTGGATCTCACCGAGCAGCACGCGCGCTTCTACGGCGAGGACGGCGCCATTGTCTGGGAGAGCGATATCGTCAGCGGCAAGCCCGCCGACGGGCGTGACACGCCCCAGGGCACCTACTACATCAAGACCAACGACGGCAAGTCGGTGCTGCGCGGCTACAAGCCCGACGGCACCAAGGACTACGAGACCGAGGTGGAGTTCTGGATGCCCTTCAAGGACAACTCCGTGGGCTTCCACGACGCGGGTTGGCAGGAGAAGTTCGGCGGCGACTGGTACGTCGAGCACGGCAGCCACGGCTGCATCAACCTGCCTCCCGATAAGGCCGAAGAGCTCCATGGGCTTCTGTCGGTGGGCGACGTCGTCGTCGTGCACGAGTAGGGCGCTGTGGATACGGAGCATTTCGACAACCGCCCCATCGGGGTGTTCGATTCCGGCTACGGGGGCCTCACGGTGGCCCGCGCGCTGCAGAAGCGCCTGCCGGAGGAGTCCATCCTGTACTTCGGCGACTCGGCGCGCTGCCCCTATGGGCCCCGCGATCAGACCGAGGTGGACGGCTTCGTGCAGCAGATCTGCACGTGGCTCGTCGGCCAGGACGTGAAGATGATCGTCATCGCCTGCAACACGGCCACGGCCGCCGGCCTCGCCCATGCCCAGGAGAACTTCTCCGTGCCCGTCGTCGGCGTGGTGGAGCCGGGCGCCCGGGCGGCGGCCCATACGACGCTCAACCGGCGCGTGGGGGTCATCGCCACCAAGGGCACCGTGGATTCCAACGCCTACAGCGACGCCATACGCCACATCGACGCCGGCATCACCGTGTTCTCCACGGCGACGCCTCGGTTCGTGGAGATCGCCGAGATGGGGCTGAAGCTCTCCGACGGGCCCATCGAGGACTACATGGCCGACACCACCAAGGTCTACATCCGCCCGGAGTTCGAGGACATCGCCCGGCAGTACCTGGAGCCGCTGCGCCGCTGCGACATCGACACGCTCGTTTTGGGCTGCACCCACTATCCGCTTCTGAAGGCGCTCATCGGGGGCGTGGTGGGGCGCAAGGTCACGCTGGTGAACTCGGCCGACGAGACGGCCCGCGACGTCGATCACATCCTGCGCCGGCGCCGCGCCCACGCCCGCTCGGGCAACGTGCCCGTCCACTCGTTTTTCACCACGGCCGACGACGTGGAGGAGTTCCGGCGCTTCGGCGGCCGCGTGCTCGCCCGCCCCATGGACGTCGTCGCGCACGTGGATCTGCCCGCACTGTAAGCAACTGCCCGCACCGGCGAGGTGCCCGTCTGCAAGGAGGAGCCCGTGAAGGAAGTGCTCATCGCCACGAACAACGCCCACAAGGTGGAGGAGATCCGCACGGCCCTGAACTTCGAGGGCTGGACGTTCACGACGCTGGCCGAGGCGGGGGTGACATCAGATCCGGCCGAGGACGCCGACAGCTTCGAGGGCAACGCCCGTATCAAGGCCCGGGCGGCGCGTGCGGCGGCACGGGAGTCGCTGGGACGCTTTGTGGCGGTGCTCGCCGACGACTCCGGTTTGGAAGTGGACGCCCTGGGCGGCGCGCCGGGGGTCTTCTCGGCGCGCTACGCGGGGCCCGACGGGGACGATGCGGCCAACAACGCGAAGCTTCTGGCCGAGCTTGCCGCCGTGCCGGACGCCGAGCGCACGGCGCGGTTCGTGTGCACGCTCGTGTTCATCGACGAGGACGGCACGGAATCGGTGGCCCGCGGCACCATCGAGGGTTCCATCGGGCGCGAACCCCGCGGCAGCGAGGGCTTCGGCTACGACCCGCTGTTTTTGCCCGACGAGTACGGCGGCATGCGGGCGCTGGCCGAGGTCTCCCAGGCCGAGAAGAACGGCATATCTCATCGGGGAAATGCCTTGCGCGTGCTCAAAAAGGCCCTTTCCCAAAGCGTTGACGAACGGTAAAAATGGGCTGTGTGCGGGGCTTTTCCGTGGGATATTATTTTGATCTATTGACTTATAGCATACTCCATATGGTCTAATGGACACGCAGGCTGTGCGAACGTGAGATGCGCAGCGGCGCGTTTCGAAGGGGACGGCATGAAGATTGCGGAAGTCAGCAAGCGCTACGGTGTTTCCACCGACACGCTGCGCTATTACGAGCGCATTGGCCTGTTGCGCCATGTGCCTCGCAACAAGAGCGGCATTCGCGATTACGACGAGGCCAGCTGCAATGCCGTCGAGTTCGTCAAATGCATGCGCGATGCCGGCATGTCCATCGAGTCTTTGGTGGAGTACATGGAGCTTCTGGAGCAGGGCGACGAGACGACGGCGGCCCGCAAGGAGCTTCTTTTGAGGCAGAGCGACGAGATCCGGGAGCGCATTGCCGGCCTGGAGCGGGCCTTGGCGCGTCTCGAGTACAAGATCGAGCACTACGACGAGGTCATGACGGCCACCGAGCGGACTCTGCGCGCGGGGGAGTAACCGCCGCGAATGCGTTTGTTCCGTGGGCGTTGCCCTCGAGTCTTTTATTGGAGCTGACTCCAACATTTATCATGGCTTTCCGAGAAACCAACTGAGAACGAGTGAGGGCGTTCGTCGGAAAGCGGGGTGGCCGTGGCCTTTCACCAGAGCGAGAATTCTGAGAGTCTTTGCGGCGGAGCCGCGTTCGCGCGGCCCGACTACGACCGTGCGATGCGACAGGGCGCCGGCGAGGTGATTTACGGCGAGGGAAAGACCGCCGAGCAGATCGCCGCCATCGCCTCGTCGCTCATGGGCGCCGGTCAACCGCGCGTTCTGGCGACCCGCGTGGACGCGAAGAAGGCCGATGCCGTGGCCGCTCTATGGGGCGACGACGGCGGGATCGCCCCGTGCGCCTACTACGAGACGGCGCGGCTCGTCGTGTTCGGCGGCATGCCCGCGCCCGACGGGGACGGGGTGGTGGCCATCGCCTGCGCCGGCACGAGCGATCTGCCCGTGGCCGAGGAGGCGGCGCTCACCGCGGAGTTCCTCGGCAACGAGGTGCGGCGCTTCTACGATGTGGGCGTGGCGGGCATCCATCGACTCTTGGATGTGGCCGACGAGCTGCGCGCGGCCCGAGTCGTGGTGGCGGTGGCCGGCATGGAGGGCGCGCTCGCCTCCGTGGTGGGGGGTCTCGTCTCCGCGCCGGTGATCGCGGTGCCCACCTCGGTGGGCTACGGCGCCTCGTTCGGCGGCGTGACCGCCCTGCTCGCCATGTTGAACTCGTGTGCGAGCGGCGTGTCGGTGGTCAACATCGACAACGGCTTCGGCGCCGCCTTCCAGGCAAGCGCCATCAATCACTTGAATTCCCGACGGGGATAAACCTGCGGCGGTTCCCGCCGAGCGCGGGCGCCTCGAGGGCGGCACCATCATGAAAGGCGATGCAATGACGAAACTTCTCTATCTGGAATGCACCTCCGGCATCAGCGGCGACATGTGTGCGGCGGCCCTGCTGGATGCAGGCGCGAGCGAGGAAGCGGTGCGCCGGGCGCTGGAGAGCCTGCCTGTGGAAGGTTTCGCTGTGGAGATATCCCGGGTGAAGAAGTCGGGCTTGGACGTCTGCGACTTCAGCGTCGTGCTGGATGCCGCCCACGAGAACCACGACCACGATATGGCCTACCTGCACGGACACGGAGGCACAAGCGAGCACGGCCACGGCCATGACCACGATCGCGACCATGGTCACGCCCACGATCACGACCATGCCCACGGTGCCCCCGGTGGCCACCACCACCGCGGCCCTGCGGAAATAGCGCAGATCATCGACGGTGCCGCCATGACCGACGGCGCTAAGGCCATCGCGCACCGCACGTTCGGCTTCGTGGCCGACGCCGAGGCGCGGGCTCATGGCGTACCTGTTGGGGAAGTTCACTTCCACGAGGTGGGCGCCGTGGATTCCATCGCCGACATTATTGCCATCGCCGTGGCGGCCGACGACTTGGCGCCCGACGGCGTTGTCGTGTCCGATCTGCCCTGCGGGTACGGCACGGTGCGCTGCCAGCACGGCCTCATCCCCGTGCCCGCCCCGGCCACGGCGTTCATCGCCGAAGCTGCCGGATTGACGCTTTCCCCGGTGGGCGTGGAAGGCGAGCTCGTCACCCCCACGGGCGCCGCCGCGGCCGCCGCTCTGCGCACGGAAGCCGCCCTTCCCGAGCGCTTCTCCATCAAGGCCATCGGCATGGGCGCCGGCAAACGCGCCTACGACACTCCCGGCATCCTCCGCGCCATGATCATCGAGCCTGCGGAGTAATTCCAACCGTAGGCCAAAATCCCATTGCTTTAGCACTCTACTGTGATAAAGTACTAACATCGATGCGAGATCCTCGTGCGTTCTTTGCGCGGGAACTCTGTCGATAATTCGCCGTTTGCCGTCCCGGTGCGCCGGGAGGGGAGAGGGCGTGTAACATGACAATCTCAGTAATCGAAGGTGCTTGCGACGAGACGAGCCAGGCGATGGCCTCGGCTGACTGCGAGCCAGGGCGAAAGCTCCGGCTGCATGCATGCCGGGTCACAGGTCTTGAGCCGTTCGCGCGTCGTTTGCGCCAGTGAGGAATGTGCGTTGAACGCTGTGACACCATCGGGCTTCCGCGACGTGCTCTCCGAGGAGGCGCGCGTCCGCGAGGCCATCACCCGGGCCGTGGCCGACCTGTTCGCCTCTCGCGGCTACGTGCCCATCGAGACGCCCACCCTGGAGGTGATGGACGTCCTGCGGGCCGGCGGACGGGTGCCGGCGACTCCCTTCAAGTTCTTCGACTCCCGGGGCGACCTTCTGGCCATGCGCCCGGACGTCACCCTGCAGATCGCGCGCATGTGCGCCACGCGCCTGGCCGGCGTCCCCGGCCCCTTGCGCTTCCGCTACACCCAGCGGGTCTTTCGCGAGGCCGAGACGGAGAACCAGGTGCAGGCCCGCGAGCTCACCCAGTGCGGCGTGGAGTGCATCGGGGAAGTGGGGCCGGCGGCCGATGCCGAGATCGTCGTGCTGTTCGCCGAGGCGCTGCGGCTGGCCGGAGCGACGCAGTTCGTGCTCGCCATGGCCACAGTAGGGGTGCTCCGGGCCCTGCTCGAGCGCTCGGGGGCCGCCGAGCCGTGGAAGGCCGCGGTGCTGGATGCCTATCACGGCTCCGACTTCGTGGCCCTCGACCGTTTGTGCGACGCCGCCATGGGACGCGCCGTGGAAGGGGAGGCCGTCGATGCGGGGGCTGCCGCGCCCGCCTACACCGAGGCCATCCGTCAGCTCGCGCGCATCCGGGGCGCCCAGGACGCCATCGACGCGGTGCGCGCGCTCGTGACCCCGCTCGGGTGCGTGGCCGACCTGGACGACTTCCAGGCCACCTACGATCTTCTGGGCGAGGCCGGCCTGGCCGACTCCGTGCTCGTCGACTTCTCGGTGGCCAGCTCCTTCAACTACTACACGGGCCTCGTCTTCGAGGCCTGCTCGCCCTATCTGGGCTCGCCTCTGGGCTCCGGCGGCCGCTACGACCGCATGATAGGCGCCTTCGGGGCCGATCGTCCCGCTGCGGGCTTCGCCTTCTCGCTGGAGCAGGCCATGGCCGCCGCCTCTGCCGAAGTGGACGCGGCGCCCGCAGACGCGCGCCCGCTGCGCATCGCCGTGCCCAAGGGCTCCCTGAACGCCGAGGCCATCGCCTGTTTGGAAGAGGCCGGCCTCGATGTGACGGGGCTTGCCAACCCCGGGCGCTCGCTCGTCATCTCCAGCCCCGGGGTCGACTACATCATCGTGCGGCCCTCCGACGCCCCCGTCTTCGTGGCCCTGGGCGCCGCCGACTGCGGCATCTGCGGCAAGGACTCGCTTTTGGAGGTGGGCGCCGCCGTGGAGGAGCTGGTCGATCTGCGCTTCGGCGGCTGCCGCTTCGTCGTGGCGGAGTCGGCCGGCACGAGCGCGGCCATCGAGGAGCGCTACCGCAAACTCGGCAGCATACGCATCGCCACGAAGTACCCTTCCATCACCCGCGCCCACTTTGCGCGCACCGGCACCCAGGTGGAGATCGTCTACCTGCACGGCAACATCGAGCTGGCGCCCATCACCGGCATGGCCGAGCGCATCGTCGACATCACCGCCACGGGAACCACCCTGCGCGAGAACAACCTGGAGATCGTGGAAGAGGTGCTCGCCTCCACGGCCCGCTTCTTCGCCAACGGCTGCGCCCTGCGCACCGACGAGCGCATCGTGGCGCTGGCCCGCGTGCTCGCCGAAAATGCCCCCAAGCACACTTACGCGCCCATCGCCGGCGCTTCCAACCCTGTTCAACCGACCCTGTCCTAAGGAGTGCGCCCCATGACCATGAGACGAATCGACCTGCAACCCCTCGAGCCCTTCACGAGCGACTTCATCGACCGTACCGGCGCCTTCAACCCCGGCGCCCTTGAGGCGGCCACCGCCATCATCGAGCAGGTGCGCCAGGACGGCGACGCGGCCCTGCGCGCGCTTACCGAGAAGTTCGACGGCGTGGCCATCGAGAACTTCCGCGTGCCGGGCGAGGCCATCGATGCCGCGATGGCGGAAGTGGACCCGGACACCCTCGAGGCCCTGAAGCACGCCGCGGCCCAGATCCGCGACTTCCACGAGCGCCAGAAGCAGCAGAGCTGGTTTTTCGCCCGCGAGGACGGGGCCATTGTGGGCTCGAAGGTGACGCCGCTCGAATCCGTGGGCATCTACGTGCCCGGAGGACGGGCGCTGTACCCCTCCACGGTGCTCATGAACGCCCTGCCCGCCCAGGTGGCCGGCGTGAAGCGCATCGTATGCGTGACGCCGCCGACGGCCGACGGAACGCTGGATCCGGCCATTTTGGAGGAGATCTACACCGTCGGGGGCGCCCAGGCCGTGGCGGCGCTCGCCTACGGCACCGAGACCATCCGCCCGGTGGCCAAGATCACCGGTCCGGGCAACGCCTTCGTGGCCGCGGCCAAGAAGCTCGTCTCGGGCGATGTGGGCATCGACATGATCGCCGGGCCGTCGGAGGTCTGCGTCGTGGCCGACGAGACGGCCGACCCGCGGCTGGTGGCCATCGATCTCATGGCCCAGGCCGAGCACGATCCTTTGGCGGCCTGCTACCTCGTCACCTTCTCGGACGCCTACGCCGACGCGGTGGAGGCGGCCATCCAGGTGCACCTGGCCGATTCCACCCGCGCCGACATCACCCGCACCTCCCTTGACGATCACGGGCTCATCGTCGTGTGCACTTCCATGGATCAGGCCCTGGAGGCGGTGAACGTCATCGCGCCCGAGCATTTGGAGATGCACGTGGAGGGCGCCATGGAGTATCTGGGCGCCATCCGCAACGCCGGCGCCATCTTCTTGGGCGCGTGGACGCCGGAGGCCGTGGGCGATTACGTGGCCGGCCCCAACCACACGCTGCCCACCGGCGGCACGGCCCGCTACTCCTCGCCGCTTTCCGTGGACGACTTCGTGAAGAAGTCCTCCATCATCCAGTACAGCCCCGCGGCCCTGAAGAACGACGCGCGCGCCGTGGTACAGATCGCCACCCACGAGGGGCTGTGGGCCCATGCCCGCTCGGTGGCCCTGCGTCTTAAGGCGCTGCTGGACGCCGAGCAGGCGAGCGTGGCCGGCTCGGCCGCGGCGGGCGTGGAAGATGGCGAGGCGCGCGATGAATAAGGTTCGCGCGTCGGCGCCCCAGCTTGAGGGGCTCGTTCCCTATGATCCGAAGTACCTGCCGGCCGAGGCGTACCTGTCGGCCAACGAGAATCCGCGCGACGTGGACGCCGAGGTGCGCGCCGCCATCGCGCGCCGCATCGCCCAGGTGCCCCTGAACCGCTATCCCGATCCTCTGGCCAACCGCCTGCGCGACCTCATCGCCGAGGCCAACGGGCTCGACCGCGCCAATGTCCTTCTGGGCAACGGCGGCGACGAGCTTTTGTTCGATGTGGCCCTCGCTTGGGGCGGACCGGGGCGCAGCTTCCTGAACCTGCCCCCGACCTTCTCGGTGTACGCGGCCAACGCACGGCTCACGAACACCCGCTGCGTGGATGTGCCGCGTCGGGCCGACTTCTCCATCGACGAAGCGGCGGTGCTTGAGCGCGTGGGAAAGGGCGACATCGATTTCGTCATCGTGACGAGCCCGAACAACCCCACGGGCCAGAGGGCGTCCACGGCGTTCATCGAAGAGCTGCTCGACGCCACCGATGCGCTCGTGCTGGTGGACGAGGCCTACTTCGAGTTCTCGCGCGCCACGGTGCGCCCCTTGCTGGCGACCCATGAGAATCTCGCCATCCTGCGCACGTTCTCGAAGGCGTTCTCGCTGGCGGGCGTGCGTCTGGGCTACGTTTTGGCGAACGCGCCGGTCATCGAGGAGCTGTGCAAGGTGCGCCAGCCCTATTCCGTGGACGCCGTCTCCCAGGCCATAGGAGAGGTGGTCTTCGAGAACCGCGCCCGCTTCGAGCCGGGCATCCGCGAGATCATCGAGGAGCGGGGCCGCGTCATGGAGGCGCTGCGCACCCTGCCCGGCGTGACCGCCTACCCGTCGGATTCCAACTGGATCCTGTTCTCGATGGAAGATGCCGGGGCGGCCTGGCAGTACCTGTACGACCGCGGCGTGCTCGTGCGCGATTTCAGCAGCGCCCCCATGCTCGAGGGCTGTCTGCGGGCGACCATCGGCACGCCGGAGCAGAACGACGCGTTCATCCGCGGGCTGCGCGACTTTCTGTCCGAGAGCCGCGAGCGGCGCGCGCGGGCTATGCAATAGGGAAGGAGAGCAATGACGAGAGAGGCCACCATCCTCCGCGAGACGGCGGAGACGCGCATCGAGGTCACGGTGAACCTGGACGGCGCGGGACGCGCGGACGTGGCAAGCGGCATCGGGTTCTTCGACCACATGCTGTGCGCCTTCGCGCGTCACGGCCGCTTCGATCTGAAGGTGTCGGTGCGCGGCGACTTGCATGTGGACGGCCACCACACGGTGGAGGACACGGGCATCGTGCTGGGGCGCGCTTTGGCCGAGGCCTTGGGAGAGAAGGCCGGCATCGAGCGGTTCGGCAGCGCGTTCGTGCCGATGGACGAGGCGCTGGTGCTGGCGGCCCTGGATATCTCCGGGCGTGGGCAGCTGCACTGGGATGTGGAGGCGCCCTTCGGCATGGTGGGCGATTTCGACACCCAGCTCGCCCGGGAGTTCTTCATCGCGCTCGCGGCCAACGCGGGCATCACCCTGCACATCCGGCAGCTCGCCGGCGACAACGTGCACCACATCTTCGAGGCCGCCTTCAAGGCGGCAGGTCGCGCCCTGCGCCAGGCCGTGGCCGTCGACCCGGCTTTGGGCGGCGCGGTTCCTTCCACGAAGGGGGTTCTGTGAGCATCGTCATTGTCGACTATCACAAGGGGAACCTGCTCTCGGTGGAGCGGGGACTTGTAGGCGCGGGGGCAGACGTCGTCGTGACCGATAAGGCGGATGTCATCCGCGCGGCCGACGCCGTGGTGCTGCCCGGCGTGGGGGCCTTCGCCGATGCCGCCGCGTCCATGGAGGAGATGGGCCAGATGGAGGCGGTGCGCGCGGCGGTGGCCGGCGGTGCGCCGTTTTTGGGCATCTGCTTAGGGATGCACCTCATGTTCGAGGCGGGCACCGAGCACGCGCCCGTTGACGGTTCGCTGCCGCGCGGCCTCGGCTTCATCGAGGGCGTGGTGGACGCCATGCCCCGCACCGACGCTGCCGGCCGCGCCTACAAAGTGCCCCATGTGGGATGGAACTCCGTGGAGTTTTCCGAGCCGAATTCGCTGTTCGACGGAATTGCGCCCGGCGAGTTTTTCTACTTCACCCACAGCTTCGTGGCGCCGCCGAGCGCGGCCACCATTGCCGAGACGGTGCACTCGGTGACCTTCCCCTGCGCCGTGCAGGTGCCGGGCCGCCCCGTCTTCGGCGTGCAGTTCCATCCGGAGAAGAGCTCGGATGCGGGCGCGCGCCTGCTTGCCAACTTCGCAACCATTGCACGAGCCGCGCGCGCCGACAGCGCGCACGCTGATAAGGTGGCGGAAAACCCCGTCGCGTCAAAGGAGTAGCCATGTACCTTCTTCCTGCCATCGATCTTTTGGACGGGCGCGCGGTGCGTCTGGCCAAGGGAGACTACGATGCCGTCACCGTGTACAACGACGATCCGGCGTATCAGGCCCAGCTGTTCGAGGAGGCCGGTGCGACGTGGCTTCATGTGGTCGATCTGGATGGCGCGAAGTCCGGCAATCCCGACAACCTGGAAGTGGTGCGCGCGATTTTGGCGCGCACGAGCCTGAAAGTGGAGGTAGGCGGCGGCGTGCGCTCGCTCGAGGCTGCCGATCGCCTGCTCGACGCCGGTGCAACCCGGGTTATTCTAGGCACCGCGCTCGTGCGCGACCCCGATTTCGCCCAGGCGGTCATAGAGAAGTTCGGCCCCGATGCCCTGGTTGCCGGCATCGATGCGAAGGCCGGCGAGGCCGCCGTGGCCGGCTGGACGGAGGGCTCGGGCGTGGCTGCCGCCGACCTGGCCCGCCGCATGGCGGCGATGGGGTACGAGCACCTCGTCTACACCGACATTGCCCGCGACGGCATGCAGACCGGCGTGGAGAACGACGCCTACGCGAAGATGGCCGCCGCCTTCGGCAACCCGGTCATCGTTTCCGGCGGCATTGCCACCGCGGCTGACATCCGGGCGCTGGCTCCCATCGCCGACGCCGTGGAGGGCGTCATTACCGGTCGGGCCATCTACGAGGGCACCCTTACCGTGGCCGACGGCGTCGCGGCGTGCGACGGCACCTTCCACCTGTCCGATCGGCTGGAAGAGGAGGAGCGCCCCCTAACCATCGAAGAGTTGGAAAGCTAGCAAGCAAGGAAGAGCAGCCCGGGCGACGTCGGGTGCCTTGACCGAGCGAATCTTATCGAGAGAGTGAGAGTAGTCGGCGAAACAGACGGTGTTGCGACCGAGCGAGTTCCGCAGATGGTATCGAAGGCGATAAACGATGGGGAGCGGTTAGCCCTGACGCCTTCGATACCAGCGAGGACTGTCTGAGCGAATCGCAATACCGTCTGGTTCGCTGACGGACAGGTTGACAAAAGATGCTGACAAAGAGAGTAATCCCCTGCCTGGACGTAAAGGACGGCCGCGTCGTGAAGGGCGTGAACTTCGTGGGGCTGCGCGATGCGGGCGACCCCATCGAGCTGGCCCGTGCCTACGACGAGCAGAAGGCCGACGAGGTGATCTTCTTGGACATCACCGCCACGAGCGACGACCGCGCCACCACGGTGGAGCTCGCGAGCCACGCCTCGGCCGAGCTGCACCTCCCATACTGCGTGGGCGGCGGCTTCCGCAGCGTGGCCGATATTCGCAAGATGATCGCCGCCGGCGCCGACAAGGTGTCGGTGAACTCGGCGGCCGTGGCGAACCCTCAGCTCATCACCGATGCGGCCCGGGCCTTCGGCACTCAGGCGATTCTGTGCGCCATCGACGCGAAAGCGGTGCCCGGCAATCCCAACAAGTGGGAGGTCTACGTGGCCGGTGGCCGCAAGAACACCCATATCGACGCCATCGAATGGGCTCGCGAGGCGGCTCGGCGCGGGGCGGGGGAGATCCTGCTCACCTCCATGGATCGCGACGGCAGCCGCGACGGCTTCGACTGTCACCTGACGCGCTCCGTGGCCCGGGCCGTGGACATCCCCGTCATCGCCAGCGGCGGCGTGGGCAAGCTCGAGCACTTCGCCGAGGGCATCATCGAGGGCGAGGCCGACGCCGTGCTCGCCGCCAGCGTCTTCCACTTCGGCGAGCTCACCGTGCGCCAAGTAAAGGAATCCATGCGTGACGCCGGCATCCCCGTGCGGCTGTAGGGCAGGGGCTTGCCTTTACGTTAAAGTTGAACTATCATGCAACTCATGTTTTAACGCGATGTAAGCTCTCGTGCAATAGGAGATTTGAATGGCTAAGGAGAACAGCGTTATCGATTGGGAGGCCTACGGGACGTTGCTGAAGGCGGCGCGGCTGGCCAACGGGTACTCGCGGGGCAAGAAGCTCACCGATGCGGTGGAGGAGAAGACGGGCATGAAGATCTCGGAGCGCACGATTTACGCGCTGGAGGACGCCTCGCGCGCGCCTTCCGCCGATATCTTCCTCGCGCTGCAGCAGGTGCTGCCCGAGCTGTGCGATCCGGAGTACATGCGTCCGGCCTTCCGCAAGGCCGACATCAAGGTCATGCTCGTCACGCTGCCCTAAGGAGGAGAGGTGAATCTTCCCGAGCTGAAGTACAACGAGGCGGGGCTCGTCCCCTGCATCGTGCAGGACGCCGATACGGGCGAGGTGCTCATGATGGCGTGGATGAGCGCTGAGTCGCTGGCGCTCACGCTGGAGCGCGGCGAAACCGTGTTCTGGAGCCGTAGCCGGCGCGAGCTGTGGCACAAGGGCGCCACGAGTGGCAACACCCAAAAGCTGGTCGATCTGCGCTACGACTGCGACGCCGATACCCTGCTCGCGCTGGTGCATCCGGCCGGTCCCGCCTGCCACACGGGAGAGCGCACCTGCTTTTATCGCTCAATGCTGGGGGAATAGCCGGACAGGTCCTAGGCCGCGTGGTGCAGGACGCGGCGCTGGGCGCGCACGAGGCGCACGTAGGCGCGGCGCATCCGGCGTCGCTGGGCGGCCGGCATCTTCACGCGCGCCTCGCCGAGCAGCGCGCCGCCGATGATGCAGCAGGCGCCGGCGAGCTGCACCGGCGTCATTACCTCGCCGAGCACGAGCGCCCCCAGCACCACGGCCGTGAGCGGCTCGGCGTAGGCGCACACCGACACGGTCTGCATGGGCAGCTGGTCGATGGCCCGGTAGTAGAGGAAGTAGGCCAGGGCAGTGAACACGGCGCCCAGGGCAATGACGGTGGGCCACGAGCTCAAGGGAATACGGCCGATGAAGGCGAAGCCCTCGCCAGCCGCGGCCACGGCAAGGGCCACCGCCACCGCCGTGGCAAGTTGGATGGTGGTGCAGGGGATGCCGGTGATGTCGCGGGCGAGCTTGTTGAAGATGACCATGCCAGCGGTGCCGGCGGCCGCGGCGAGTCCCATGAGGATGCCGGGAACCGACAGCGTGCCCTCCAGGGCGGACGCATTCAGCAAAAGCAGACCGCCGACCACGATGGCGAACCCGACCACCACGGGAAGCCGCAGGTGCTCTTTGAACAGAAGAGGGGACAGCGCCATGGTGATGACCGGGGCCGTGGCGGCCAGAACGGCGCCGAGGCCCACGCCAAGCAGGCGGTAGGCAGCGAAAATGGTCATCATGGCAAGGCCCAGGCAGGCGCCGGAGAGGGCCACGAACAGGTACTGGCGACGGCCGATGTGCCGGGGCAGTTGCTGGCGGGTGACGACGAAGATGAGGCCCATGAACAGCGCGCCTATTATGAGGCGCATGAGGCAGACCTCGAAGGCCGACAGCGGCAGCGTGCTGGCGACGATGCCCGACGATCCGAACATCATGACGGCTGCGATGAAGTACAGAAGGTACTTCATCGATGCGATCTTCGTGCGCATGGCAAGCCTCTCCTTCTCGGTGCAGGGCGCGCGCCCCGCAGACTCAGCGCGCCGCCTTCTTCCTTTTGATGCAGCTGCATTATGGCGCTTGACAAATCCCCTGAAAAGCGAAACTATTTCATAGTTCACATGAGAAATTCTCATAACATGAGGCAATGAGGCACGAAGCAACGAGGAGAGGGGAGCCGTGGACGCCAACATCCAGAAGTACCAGGCCTTCGTGGAGGTGGCCGATGCCGGCAGCTTCACCAAGGCGGCCGAGACGCTGGCCTATTCCCAGTCGGGCATAAGCCACATGGTCTCCGATTTGGAGCGCGACTGGGGCGTGGCGCTGTTCGAGCGGAGCCGCCGGGGGGTGGTGCTGACCGGCGATGGCGCACGGCTTCTGCCCGAGGCCCGCGCCCTCTGCGAGAGCTTCCGCGCCTTGGAAGCCACTGTGGACGAGGTGCGGGGACTTGAGACCGGCCTCATCCGCATCGGCGTGTTCCCGAGCGTGGCCGCCCATTGGATTCCGCGCATCATCAAGCGCTTCAGCGCCGATTACCCGGGCATCGACTACAAGCTGCGCGTAGGAGACTACACCGAGATCGAGGAGTGGATCGCCGACGGCACCGTGGACTGCGGCTTCGTGCTGCTCCCGCTGCGCACGGACGCGCGGCTCATCGCGCGCGCCTTGGAGGAGGACGAGTTTCTGGCCGTGCTTCCGCGCGACCACGAGCTGGCGGGCTCGGGGGTGTTTCCCGTGGAGCGTCTTGCGGAGTTTCCGCTGCTCTCGCCGGCTTCGGAATCCGACGACGAGCTTCTGGAGTTCCTCATCCGATGGGGCGTGCGCCCTACCACGCGCCTCACCTCGTGGGACGATCGGGCCATTCTCTCCATGGTGGAGTACGGCATGGGCGTGAGCGTGCTGTCGCGCCTTATGCTGAGGGGCCTGTCCCAAAACGTGGTCACGCTGCCCTTGTCCGATCCGGTCTTCCGCACCATCGGCGTGGCCTATCGCAGCGCCGGCCACCTTCCCCTGGCCACCCGCCGCTTCCTCGATTACTTGGAGTTTCGCAAAGAAGAGGAGTGAGCGGGGGCGGCTTGAGCGAGCTGGAATGCCGTCGGAACGCCGATGGGCTCCCCTCCGAGTTGAGTCGCGGGCAGTCTGTGCTTTTTCTTGTGCGGTGCGGTCGGTTGCGCTACTATGGTTCCAGCTCTGAATCTTGGGTGCAATGGCGCCCCACTTCCTTCCCATAGTCCCGTATCGCCCATTTTCAACGTTCTCACGGTTCGGGTTCGCAGTGCGCTTTACCGCGGTCGATTCGAGCGCCATTCCCATTCCTTTGCCTGTAAACCTCAAGAAGGAGGATGAACGTGAAGTTCTTTCTGGACACGGCCGACCTCGCCGAAATCGAAGAGGCGGCCAGCTGGGGCGCGTTGGCCGGCGTGACCACCAACCCGACGCTGTACTCGCGCATCGGCGGGAAGCTCGACGATTTCCACGCGCACATCAAGCGCATCTGCGACATCGTGGGGCCGGATTGCCCGGTGTCCGCCGAGTCGGTGGCCATGACCCGCGACGAGATCGTCCGCGACGGACGGGAGCTCGCCGCCATTGCCCCCAACGTCGTCGTGAAGATCCCCACCATGGTGGAGGGCCTGGCCGCCACGCGCGCTTTGGCCGACGAGGGCATTCCGGTGAACATGACGCTGTGCTTCACCGTGCCCCAGGCCATTTTGGCCGCCCGCGCCGGCGCCCGCTACATCTCGCCGTTCGTGGGCCGCTTCGACGACATCTCCGAGGACGGCCTGGCGCAGCTGGATGACGTCGTGCGCGCCATCGGCAACTACGACTTCTCCGAGGACACCGTAAACGGCGAGCAGATCGAGATCATCGCCGCTTCCATCCGCAGCGCCAACCATGTGACCCAGGCCGCTCTCATGGGGGCCGACATCGCCACGGTTCCCTTCGGCATTCTGAAGAAATGCGTGCAGCATCCGCTGACCGACCGCGGCCTTGAGTCGTTCCTCAAGGACTGGGAGAAAGTGCAGAACGCATGAGCGATACCCAAGAGACGATGACGACGGAAGCGGCCGCCCCGGAGGCGACCCCCGAGAAGCCGAAGCGCGGCCGTTCGCGCAAGAAGGCGGAAGAGGCCCCGGCATCGGCATCGGCTGCCGAGGGTGCCGAGGGTGCCGAGGCGCCAGCCGCTCCGGCCAAGAAGACGACGCGCCGCCGTGCTGCGGCCAAGCCCGCCGACGAGGCCGCATCTCCCGCAGCCACCGAGGCGCCGACGGCCGAGGAGGCGCCGAAGCCGCGCCGCACCCGCGCTCGCAAGACGCCCGAGCCGGCGGCGGAGGAGGGGACGGCTGCCGCGACCGACGCAGCACCTGCGACTTCCGAGACTTCCGAAGAGGCTCCCAAGCCGCGTCGCGCCCGCACTCGCAAGGCGGCATCCGAGCCGGCGGCCGGCGCGGAGGAGAAGGCCCCGCAGGCCAAGGAGCCCGAGGGCGCCGAGGCGTCCGCAGCGGGCGCCGGCAAGTCCGAGGCGTCCGCGCCCGCCGATGCCCCCGAGTCCAAGGAGGCCCCTCGCCGCGAGCGCACCACCACGACGGTGATCCGCCGCCGCGACCGCGAGGAGCGCCGCCAGAACCAAAGCGGCCAGAACCAGAACGGCCAGGGCCAAGGCAAGAACGGCCAGAACAGCCAGGGCGGCAAGAAGAACAAGAAGAACCGCCACGAGAATCGCAACCGGGAGCCTCAGCCCTCCGTCTCCAAGGACGAGCTGACAGAGCTCAAGGTGGCCGACCTGCGCGCCCGCGCCGCCGAGGCGGGGGTGGACGCCGCCGGGCTCAAGAAGGCCGAGCTGGTGGACGCCATCTACGAGGCCGTCTGCAAGGCCGAGGGCTTCACCGAGGTCACCGGCGTGCTGGACATCATGGGCGACGGCTACGGCTTCCTGCGCACCTCCGGCTACCTGCCCGGCGAGAACGACATCTACGTTGGGCTCGCCACCATCCGCAAGAACGGCCTGCGCAAGGGCGACATGGTCACGGGCACGACGCGCCCGGCGCGCCCCAACGACAAGTTCGCGGCCCTGCAGAAGGTGTCGGCCGTCAACGGCATGGCCCCCGAGATCATGGCCTTACGGCCGAAGTTCGCCGACCTCACGCCGGTGTTCCCCGACGAGCGCCTGCTCATGGAGCACGGGAAGAACACCACCACGGCCCGCGTCATCGATCTGACGGCTCCCATCGGCAAGGGCCAGCGCGGCCTCATCGTGTCGCCGCCCAAGGCCGGCAAGACCACCGTGCTCAAGGACATCGCCGCCGCTATCACGGCGAACAACCCGGACGTGCACCTCATGTACCTGGGCATCGACGAGCGTCCCGAAGAGGCGACCGACATGGAGCGCTCCATCCGCGGGGAGGTGGTCTCCTCCACCTTCGACATGCCCTCCGAGAACCACATCCAGGTGGCCGAGCTCGTCATCGAGCGCGCCAAGCGCCTGGTCGAGCAGGGGAAGGACGTCGTCATCCTGCTGGACTCCATCACGCGTTTGGCCCGCGCCTACAACCTGGCGCAGCCCGCGAGCGGCCGCATCCTCTCCGGCGGCGTCGATTCCACGGCCCTCTATCCGCCCAAGCGCTTCCTCGGCGCCGCCCGCAACATCGAGAACGGCGGCTCGCTCACCATCCTCGCCTCGGCCCTCATCGAGACCGGGTCGAAGATGGACGAGGTGATCTTCGAGGAGTTCAAGGGCACCGGCAACATGGAGCTGAAGCTCGACCGCTACCTGGCCGATCGCCGCATCTTCCCGGCCATCGACCCCATCTCCTCGGGCACGCGCAAGGAGGAGCTGCTCATGGATCCGCAGGAGGCCCCGCTCATCTGGGGCGTGCGCCGCATTCTGGCCAACACGAACTCCACCGAGCGCGCCATGGACATGCTCATCAAGTCGCTGAAGCAGACCAATTCCAACCAGGAGTTCCTGCTGCGCATGGCGAAGAAGATGCAGGCTCAGCAGGGTCGTGCGGACGATGGCATGGAACTGTAGGCCCGGCGAATCCGGCCCGACGAAAGAGGCATCATGAGCGATCAGAACCAATGGCAGAACGCCGCCTGGGGCGCACCGCAGGAGGGCGTCCCGTCCTCGGGCGGCGCGTCGGCGGGGCAAGGGCCGGCTGCCCCAGCGCAGCCGGCCGCTTCCCAGCCCGCGGCCCCGGGAGCTGCCCCTCGGGCGACCTCGCAGCCGCAGCCGCAAGCGAATCCCTACGGCTACGGAGCCCCCCAGCCGCGCCCGTCCTATGCGGGCCAGCCGCAAGGTGCCTATGCGGCCCAGGCCCAGGCCCAGCCGGCTGCCGCCTATGCGGTGCCGGCCCAATCCGCTCCGGCCCAGCAGCCCAAGCGCCGCGGCTGGATCGTCGGTCTGGCCGCCGTGCTGACGGTGCTCATCTTGGGGGTGGCCACCATCGGGTCGTGCACCTCGGTGTTCACCAGTTCCATGGGGGCCTTCTCCTACGAGTCGCCCTCCTGGGCCGACACGGTTACCGGAGACACCGTGGGCATCATCAACATCAGCGGCACCATCCAGTACGACGGCACCACCTCAAGCCCCGAGGGACTTAAAAGCCAGCTGGACGCCGCCGAGCAGAACCCGCACATCAAGGCGGTCGTGCTGCGCGTGAACTCCGGCGGCGGCGTGGCCACGGCCGGCGAGGAGATGAGCACCTACATCCGCGACTTCTCCAAGCCCGTGGTGGTCTCGAGCGCCTCCATCAACGCGAGTGCCGCCTACATGATCTCGTCCCAGGCCGACTACATCTTCACTGACAAGACGACCTCCATCGGCTCCATCGGTGTCATCATGTCGGTGACCGACCTGTCGGGGCTCTACGAGAAGCTGGGCATCTCCGTCGAGAACATCACCTCGGCCGATGCCAAGGACTCCGGCGCCGGCAACCGCCCGCTCACCGAGGAGGAGCGCGCCTGGTACCAGGATCAGGTCGATCAGATCAACGAGGTGTTCATCAACTTCGTCGCCGAGGGCCGCGGCATGCCGGTGGAAGACGTGCGCGCGCTGGCCACGGGCCTTACGTTCACCGGCATGGACGCCGTGGAAAACGGGCTGGCCGACGAGCTGGGAACGCTTGAGGCCGCCGTGGCCAAGGCCTGCGAGCTGGCCGGTATCGCCGATGCTGATACCGTGTATCTGCAGTCGTCCACGAGCGATCTGTCGCGCCTTCTGGATATCATGGGCACCGAAGATTCGCTGGACGTTTCCGGGACACTGAAGGAGTTGGAGAACCGTGTCGGACTTGAATAGCAGAGAGCGGGTCGAGTGGCCCGCCCGCGCCGTGGTGACGGCGGGCATGCCCTACGGGAACAAGCCCTTGCACTTCGGCCACATCGGCGGCGTGTTCGTGCCCGCCGACGCCTTCGCGCGCTTTCTGCGCGACCGCATCGGCGCCGAGAACGTCCGTTTCGTCTCCGGTACCGACTGCTTCGGCAGCCCCATCAACGAGGGCTACCGCAAGCTTAAGGAGGCCGGCGAGTTCGAGGGCTCCATCGCCGACTACGTGCTCGCCAACCACGAGCGCCAGAAGGCGACCCTTGAGGCCTTCCAGGTGAGTCTGGACATCTACGAGGGCAGCGGCATCGGGCACGCGGGCGACGTGCACCAGATGATCTCCGATCAGTTCATCGAGCGCCTGCACGAGAGCGGCCACTTGAAGCTGGACTCCACCCTGCAGTTCTACGACGCCGAGGCCGGCACCTTCCTGAACGGCCGCCAGGTGCAGGGCCACTGCCCCGTGCAGGGCTGCAAGTCGGAGCACGCCTATGCCGACGAGTGCGATCTGGGGCATCAGTACGCGCCGGTGGACCTCATCGCCCCGGTGTCCACGCTCACGGGCACCGTCCCCGAGATGCGACCCGTGGAGAACTGGTATTTCGACCTGCCCGGGTTCGAGGACTTCCTGAAGGGCTACGTGCGCGAGCTTGAGGCCGACGACGAGGTGCGCCCGGTGGTGACCAAGGCCATCGCCGAGTTTCTGGCCCCGCCCGTGATCTTCGTGAAGAACGAGCACTTGGAAGAGTACGAGGCCATGGCCGCCGAGCTGCCGCCCCACGAGTTCCGTCCCGCCGAGGGCAACAAGCAATCCTTCGAGATAGAGTTCGCCTCCATCGGCGAGCGCGACGCCGCCCGCGACGCGCTGGCTGCGGCCGGCCTGCGCTTCCGCACCTCGAAGACGCTCGTGCCCTTCCGCATCACCGGCAACATCGAATGGGGCGTGCGCGCTCCCGTCATCGACGGCGTGGAGGGGCTCACGGTGTGGTGCTGGCCCGAATCGCTGTGGGCGCCCATCTCGTTCACCATCACGATCAACGACGAGCAGGGGATGCCGCGCACGAGCTGGCGCGACTTCTGGTGCTCCGACGACGCGCGGGTCTACCAGTTCATCGGCCAGGACAACCTGTACTTCTACGGTGTGGCCCAGCCGGCGCTGTGGGAGGCTTTGCGCCCCGGCGGCCTGTTCGCCGAGGGCCCCGACTCCCAGATGCGCCAGACCACGCTCGTGGCGAACCACCATATGCTCTTCGGGAAGAAGAAAGCCTCCTCGTCGGGCGCGGTGAAGCCGCCCACGGGCGAGGAGCTGCTGGAGCACTACACGCCCGAGCAGCTGCGCGCCCACTTCCTGGCGCTCGGGCTCGACCAGAAATCCGTCGGCTTTTCCCCCAAGCCCTTCGACCCGGACCCGGCCAAACGCGAGGACCCGCGCTACGCCGATCCGGTGCTCAAGGAGGGGGCGCTGCTCACCAACGTGTTCAACCGCCTCGCCCGCAGCTGCTTCTACGAGGCGCAGAAGAATTTCGACGGCTGCATGCCCCTGGGCGCCGTGACGCCCGAGGTGCGCCGTCGCGCCTTCGAGGCGCTGCTCGACTACGAGGAGCGCATGCACAAGGTGGAGCTTCACCGCGTGATGTCGGTGTGCGACGAGTTCATTCGCTGGTCGAACAAGTGGTGGGCCGATGGCATCAAGGCCGCCGAGGCGTCCGAGGATGCGGATGCGCGGCGCCAGGTACTGGTGGACTCGTTCTACCTGCTGCGCATGGCGACGCTGCTCATGCATCCCATTGTGCCGGTCGGCTGCGAGAAGATCTGCGACTACCTGAGCTTCGATTTCGGCGACTTCTTCAGCTGGAACTACGACTTCGATTCCAACGACGAGCTGTGCCCGGCCATTGAGATCGATGCCGGCGCCCATCGCATCCACGAGCTCCCTCCGCGCTTCGATTTCTTCCGCAAGCACGAGAGCCAGTACAAGTAGAGTTGTAGATTAATAATTACATATAGATATAATTATTAATAAAAATAGTATATCAAGATTATAGTTTGATGCGTACGGGTAAATTCAATGATTTGACACGGTATGGTATCCTTCTCGCAGAAATAATCTGCGGAGAACGAAAGGGGGCTTGATTTGCGATGGGCTACACTGTAGGAAGTTTGTGTTCTGGCATTGAAGCTGCTTCGGTTGCATGGAAGCCCCTTGGCTTTAGCTTTTCTTGGTATTGCGAGATAGCTGATTTTCCTTCTAGGTTACTGCGGGAAAAGTACCCAGACACTCCTAACTTGCGTGATATGTTTGATGTCGCCGAGCTTATAGAGCGCGACGAAGTAGATACCCCTGATATATTGTGCGCGGGTACGCCATGCCAAGCTTTTTCGTATGCAGGTTGGCAGAAGGGGCTAGAGGATATCAGAGGAAGTCTTTCCCTTGAACTTGTTAGGATTGTCGAGGCAAATGACTCCAAGCGCCTCGCAAAGGGGAAGAGGCGTTCGGTCGTCTTTTGGGAAAATGTGGAAGGTGTCCTGACGGATAAAACCAATGCCTTTGGTTTGTTAGTTTCATCGCTTGCAGGTCTGGATGCGCCGTACGTGGGTGATGGTCGGTGGCCCACTGCGGGCTTAGTGCGTGGGCCGAAACGAACTGTGGTCTGGCGGGTAGTAGATTCGAAGTATTTCGGCTTGCCTCAACAGCGACGGCGCCTCTATCTGATTGCGGGGGATCACGATCTTCGTTTAGAGGAAGTGTTGTTCGAGGCCTTAGACGAGGAAGTTTTTCGAAAAGAGTACGATCAAAAAGAAGAAAGTATAAAATTCTGCAAGGCGGGCCATCAGTTCGAGGCATTTCGGGGTTATACCGATTGCCTCTATTCTTCATACGCAACAAAATGGAATGGCAATGCGGCGGCCAATAACGGCTCGCTGTATTTTGTCCAAGACGGCAGAGTGCGGAGGCTATCGCCGCTTGAGTGCGAGCGCCTGATGGGTTTTCCAGATCATTATACTGATATTGCTGGTGCCAAGAAGACGAATCGGTACCGAGCTTTGGGCAATTCATGGGTTATTCCCGTAGTGAAATGGATTGGGTCTCGGATAATGTGTGCTTTAAATGCTCACTGGGAAGCGAGTTCGGAGGATGCAGCTGAGATTTCTGGTACCAATTTTGAATTGTGTGACTTCTCTTCGGGAGAAATAATTTATCGTGGTAAAGAGTGGAACTGCTCCGACAGACCAAACAGGCCTGTTTTGGGCCGAATCGAAGATATTGCTTCGCACGAAGATGTCCCCGACGTGTATTTGTCGCCAGTTGGTAGTGCGGGCATATTGCGGCGAGCCAAAGAACGCAAATCCACGATGAATGGTAGACTGAAAGTTTTGCTCGAGAGCTGCGCAGAAAGTATGCCTCATGAAGAGATTGAGCGGCGGTCTCGGATTCAGATGAGAGGAAAACTCAGTCAGAAAGGAGCTTAGCGTGTCAGATCTCTCCTTCGAAAACACTCAGGTAAACAAGTCGATAAAAACTGGTAAGGTTTTTCGCGTACCTAAGACGATGGATCAGTATTTAGAAGTAACCTTTCGCTATCCAGGAGTTATATGGCGAGGCGCGATTCCGATTCGAACTGATTATCAAGGAACGAACATCCCATTGGATTACGAGGATGTCTGCGATTGGATTGAAAAATGCTACGAGCTTCTTGATCCAGGTTGTGCTCAGATATGGACGAAGGAGCAAGAAGCTTTTTGGGATGAGCGTAACTCGGATGAGACCAGACTGGTTTTTGAGGCTTTGAACGACGTAGGGAAAATGACGGAATGGCATTGCCGAAAATGCGGGCCAGTTCCGAGCGTCAATCCCCAAGCGGCCTCAAGGATACGGGCAATCAAGCAAAACGGCTTTTATATTGCCTCAATGCAGAAAGAGTGTGCCAACTGCGGCAAGAAGGAGACGTTCGATCTCCTGATTAGATTGCCTCGAAATGCTTCTAACTCAAAGCAACGCTCGCCGATAAGCCGAAAGCTGAAAAAGAGAATACTTGACTTGCTCCCAAGTGTAGATTGTGTTTTTCAAGAATCCGTCTCTTCCTCATCTTGCGTTATCGATCACAAATTCCCGTCTTCGAGATGGGTGAATGGCGAATCTCCAAATCGTGACGATATGAGCGATGAGGAAATTATTCAAAAATTTCAAATTTTATCAAATCGTTCAAATCTCCAAAAGGAACGGTATTGTCAGCAATGCGTTATCGATGGAGTGCGTGGTACGTTTTTCGGCATCGAATGGTATTACGAGGGAGATAGGAAGTGGGACGGGACGAGTAAGGCCGATGAGCAGGGTTGCGTCGGCTGCCCGTGGTATGATGTTGAGAGATGGAGGCGTTGCTTTAATCAGTATTTGCATGGAGGTCCCGTCGACGAATCCTTTTTGGCTTCAGCGGGTTTTGCGCCCGTTGACTTGCCGGACGAAGGTGTTTCGTAAAACGAAGACGTTATGGCAGGAAGGGCGTCATACCTGGTCTACTTTCGGTCTACTTTCGCGCGTCATGGCGTACTTTCTTTGCGCAATCCCTTGCATTGGCGGGGGATTGTGCTATTTTAGACAGGCTGTCTTCGCAGGCGTGCGATGGGCAGCGGCAACTATCACACATGCTCGGGCGACCGAACTTCGCGAGTGGCCACCGGAAAAGGCTGCGAAGGGGCGGGATGACCTCGGGCAGAGGACTAACGAATGGAGTGATCATGACGAAAGTCAGCATTACCACGCTGCTCGATGCCGGTGCGCACTTCGGGCATCAGACCCGCCGCTGGAACCCGAAGATGAAGCCGTACATCTTCGGCAATCGCGGCGATATCTACATCATCGACCTCAAGCAGACCCTCTACGGGCTCGATGCCGCCTACACCTTCGTGAGCAACCTCACCCGCAAGGGCGGCACCGTGCTGTTCGTGGGCACCAAGAAGCAGGCCCAGGAGGCCGTCTCCGAGGCCGCCAACCGCTGCGGCATGCCCTATGTGAACGCCCGCTGGCTCGGCGGTATGCTCACCAACTTCGCCACCATCCGCACCCGCGTGAAGCGCATGGAGGAGCTGGAGGCCATGGATGCCGACGGCCGCATGGCGCTGCTTCCCAAGAAGGAGCAGATCCTGCTGCACAAGGAGCTCGCGAAGCTGCAGACCAACCTCAACGGCATCCGCAACATGAAGAAGGTGCCCGACGCTATCTTCGTGATCGACACCAACCGCGAGGGCATCGCCCTGCACGAGGCTCATCGTCTGAACATCCCCGTGGTGGGCACGCTCGACACCAACTGCGATCCGGACGACGTCGATTACGGCATTCCGGCCAACGACGACGCCATCCGCTCCGTGCGCCTGCTCGCCGACTTCATGGCCGACGCCGTCATCGCCGGCACCGGTGCCGATGTGACCGCCGCCGAGATGGCCGGCGAGGCCGCTGCCGCCGACGCCGTGGCCGAGGTGGCCGTCGAGGCCGCCGCCGACGTGGCCGAGGGCGCTGGCGCCGAGGTCGTTGCCGACGTGGTCGCTGACGCCGAGTAACCGACTCAGTAAGATACTCATTCCCCAAAGGAGGAATTCATGGCTAACATCACCGCTTCCATGGTGAAGGAGCTCCGCGAGATGACCGGCGCGGGCATGATGGAGTGCAAGAAGGCCCTGGCCGAGGCCGAGGGCGATATGGAGAAGGCCGTCGACGTGCTGCGCACCCGCGGTCTCGCCGCCGTGGCCAAGAAGGCCGGGCGCGCCACCAACGAGGGCACCGTCATGGCCATCGTGAACGATGCGTGCACCACCGGCGCCGTGGTCGAGCTGAACTGCGAGACCGACTTCGTGGGCATGAACGAGAAGTTCAAGGCCTACGCCGAGAAGATCGCCAAGGCGGCCCTCGCCGCCAAGCCGGCCGACGTGGAGGCTCTCAAGGCCGCCGTCATCGATGGCGAGACCGTCGAGGACGTGGTCACCGACTGCATCCATGTGATGGGCGAGAACACGCAGCTGGCCCGCGTGGCCGTGGTGGACGCCCAGGCCGTGTCCGCCTACATCCACGGCGGCGGCAAGATCGGCGTTCTGGTGACCTTCAACGTCGAGGGCATCGATCCGGCCTCCGACGCCTTCCAGAAGTGCGGCCGCGACATCGCCATGCAGGTGGCCGCTCTGAACCCGGTGTCCGCCACCCGCGAGGACGTGCCCGCCGACGTGGCCGCCCACGAGATGGAGATCTACAAGGCCCAGGCCGCCGAGTCCGGCAAGCCCGAGGCCATCCAGGAGAAGATCGCGCTCGGCCGCATGGACAAGTTCTACAAGGAGAACTGCCTCGCCGAGCAGGATTTCGTGAAGAACCCCGACCTCACGGTGGCCCAGTACGCCGATGAGTGCGCCAAGGAGATGGGCGGGAAGATCGCCATCACCGGTTTCGTGCGCTTCGCTCTGGGCGAGTAGCCGCAACTGGATGGATTTATTTCCAAAAGGAGGAAAGCCCGCGCGGGTGCGCGGGCTTTTTTCTATAATAGGGGCACTTGTGAATATTTGCATGACGCGGGGCGCTCGGGCGTTCCGGCAAAAGGACTAGAAATGAACCAGGAAGTCATCATCGTTCGGGGAAACCATACCCTCAAAGGCGACGTGCGCGTCTCCGGCGCCAAGAACTCGGCCTTGAAGCTCATGGCCGCGTCCATTCTGGGGCAGGGGGAGACGATCCTGCACAACGTGCCGCTCATTTCCGATATCGAACTTATGAGCGAGGTGCTCGCGCGTCTGGGCGCCACCGTGGTGCGCGAGGGGCATGCCCTGCGCATAAACACTGCCGACGTCGACAGCTGCGAGACGCCCTACGAGCTCGTATCGAAGATGCGCGCCTCCATCTCGGTGCTGGGGCCGCTCATCGGGCGTTTCGGCGAGGCGCGGGTGGCCATGCCCGGCGGCTGCCAGATTGGCGCCCGCAAGATCGACATGCACCTGGTGGGCTTGGAGGCCCTGGGCGTTGCGTTCGACGTGGATCACGGCGTTCTGGCCGCCACGACGCCGAACGGCCTGCGCGGCACCCACGTGTACCTCGAGTTCCCCTCGGTGGGCGCCACGGAGAACATGCTCATGGCCGCCGTGACCGCCGAGGGCCACACGGCCATCGAGAACGCCGCCTGCGAGCCCGAGATCGAGGATCTGGCGAACATGCTCAACGCCATGGGCGCGCGCGTGGCCGGCGCCGGCACCTCGCTCATCGAGATCGAGGGCGTGCCGCTCTCGACGCTCCACCCCTGCGAGCATACGACGGTGGGGGACCGCATCGAGGCGGGCACCTTCCTCGCCGGCGGCGCGCTTACCGGAGGTCCCCTCACCGTGCACGGCATCGACCCCGCCTTTTTGCGCATGGCCATCATGAAGCTTCGGGCCATGGGCTGCGATGTGGAAACCGGCGACGATTGGATCACCGTGCGCCGCGAGGAGCCCCTGTCCTCCGTGGACATCCAGACGCTGCCGCACCCCGGGTTCCCCACCGATCTCCAGGCTCAGTTCATGCTGCTGGCGGCCCTGGCCGATGACGTGTCGGTCATCACGGAGAACGTCTTCGAGAACCGCTTCATGTTCGCCGCCGAGCTCATGCGCATGGGGGCCGACGTGACGTTGGACGACCACCACGCCATCGTGCGCGGCGTCGATCATTTGGAGGGGGCGCCTGTGTCCTCCACCGATCTGCGGGCGGGCGCGGCCCTCGTGCTCGCGGGTATCGTGGCCGACGGCGAGACGAGTGTGCATCACCTCGAGCACATCGACCGCGGCTATGAGGACTACGTGGGCAAGCTGGCCTCCCTCGGCGCCGACATCCGTCGCGTGCCTGCGGATTCTCTCCGCTAGGGGCGTCCATGGCACTGCATGGCAAAAAGGCCCCTTCGGCCTCCCAGACCCGTCGCGTCTCCCGACGCGTGAACGATTCCATGATTGGCTCCCATGTGGAGCGCGGCTCCTCCGCTCGGGGGCGGCACGCTGCCGGCGCCGACCGTCCGGCCCGCGTCGACTTCTCCGATGGACGCCGCAGCCGCCGAGCCGACCGCGGCATGGTGGATCAGGTGGACGTGGGCGCCACGAGCGGCGAGAGCGACTCCGATTACGCTCGGCGCCGCGCCCGGCGCAGCTACGCCGAGGAGATTCAGGCCAAGGGGCGCCGTCGCAAGATGATCTTCTTCGGGGCGGTTGCCCTGCTCGTAGTAGTGGTGGCCGTTGTGGCGGGCACGGCGGCGTTCTTCGCCTGGTCCGATTCTCAGCTGTCCTTGGGCGACTCGAACGCCAAAGAGGCGCTGGCGGCTCCCGAGGAGGGCGCGCCCTATTACGCGCTGCTCGCCGCCGATCTCGCCAAGAACACGGCGGCTCCCTCCTCGTCTGACGAGGCCTACCTCGCCGTGCGCATCGACGAGGGCGCCCGCACGCTTACGTTCATCTCGCTGCCGCCCTCGGTGTCCGTGGAGCTTTCCGACGGCGAGCGCCACGCCCTGCGCGACGCCGCGTCGGTGGGCGGCGACGCAGAGCTTCTCCGGGCCGCCGGGTCGCTGCTCGGGGTTCAGTTCGCCCACTTCGCGTCCACCGATGCCGAGGGCCTCGCCTCCCTGGTCGATCTGGTGGGGGGCGTGCCCGTGGAGCTGTCCGAGGAGGTGGACGACCCTCGGGCCGGTATCCATGTGCTGGCCGCCGGAGCCCAGACGCTCGACGGCGCCCAGGCGCTCACGCTTCTGAGGGCGGCCAACTACAGCGATGCAATGGGAACGCAGGCGAAGATGCGGGCCCTGTTCACGGTGAACCTGGCCGAGCGCGCCACCTCGGGCGAGGGCCTTTCCTTCCCGAGCGTGATAGCCGACGGCGCGCCCTTCGTCTCCACGGACTGGACGAGCGGCCAGCTCATTTCCTTGGGCGATGCTCTCAGCCCCCTCACGGAAGCGACGGTGTACGCTGCCGTGGTTCCCGGGCGCCTTACGACTTCCGACGAGGGCGAGGAAACCTACGAGGTGTCCGACGAGGATCTCGCCGCGATGATGGAGGCGGTGAATGCGGGCAACTCGCCGGAGAGCTTCGAGGGCAACCTTGCCAATGTCGATCGCAGCCTCGTCACCGTGGAGGTGCGCAACGGCAGCGGCATTCAGGGAGCGGCGGCCCGCTGCGGCGAGCTTCTGACCTCGGCGGGCTACGACGTGAAATCCGTCGGCAACGTGGACGACGGCACGGTGTACCCCGAGACGCTCGTCATCTACAAGGACGAGGCCTTCGAAATCGCCGCCAAGGCCATCGTGAGCGACCTGTCTGCGGGGCGGGTGGTGAACGGCGGCGACTTCTACACCTTCGACACCAACGTTTTGGTGATCATCGGCACCGACTGGATCGGCTAGGCGCCCTCTGTGTTATGATGCTGGCCGATATAAGAAAACCTCTCACGATAGGAGTGACTCATGGTTGAGAAGTCCGATGTGGCCGCGGTGCTGGAGCTGATCCGCCCGAGCCTGCAGGCCGACGGCGGCGACGTGCAGCTGGTGGACGTGTCCGACGACGGCGTCGTCACGGTGGAGCTGCAGGGCGCCTGCAAGGGCTGCCCCATGTCCCAGATGACGCTCGCCAATGGCGTCGAGCGCATCCTGAAGGAGCGCGTGCCCGGCGTGACGTCGGTTGTGCCGGCGATGTAATCTGTTCCGTGCGGCCTGACGGCCACACGGACCACTCGACGCTGCGAGGCTCTGACGCATTTCATATTCACCCTTGTTTTGCACTCGGCGTTGGCCGAAGCCAACTTGGTGCAAAGGCGGGCGAATCTGAAACGCGTCAGAGCCTCTCGCTGACTTTGCCAATTAAGCGTTTGTTCGTAGAGATGAGAGGCTGGTGTATGGAAGGGTGCTGGAGCCGTCGCGGGTGCGATGACGAGATGCAGGGGCGCTGTCCGCACAACGTGCCGGGGGAGCCGTGCCCGGCAGACTGCCATTACGCGGCGTGCCATCGACCGACCCATGTGGTGTGCGAGGACTTCGGGGTGCTTCTAAACCCGAATCGCGATTACGACGCGGCGGTCAAGCAGGTGTGCCGCTTCTGCGAGCATTTCCTTGTGAACGGGCCGGATATCGATCCGGAGACCCGCACGCGCGACAAGTTCAGCGGCCGCAACCGCTTCCTTCTTTAGGGTTCAGCCGAACCCAGAACTCGATTTTGTGATCATTTTCTCTCGACTTTTTGCAAAGAACGAGAAGGCGGTTGGGTGAGAGGGCTTGCTTTTGCGTGATTGTCGAGGGGCTCTGCTACAATGCGGTTCGGTAAAGGTTCAAGCGCGAGCGAAGGCGGTGAGAGCGGTGAAAGCGAAGGTGACCTGTCCGGCCTGCGGGGCCGATGACGTCGATGTGCGATCCTACGAGTCGCTCATGGCCCTGCGCTCCGACCTGGCACTATTCACGCTGACCTGCCCCCATTGCGCCGCCCGCATCTCGGCGCTTCTGACCATTCCGCCCGAGTTGCGGGAGGAAGTTGTATTTGCCGCTATCGAGCTGGGTGCTGGTATGGGCGCCCATGAGGGAACATCGTAATGCTGAACGACATTTATCAGGGGCTCGACCCCATCGCCTTCTCGCTGGGGCCTCTGGTGGTGCGCTGGTACGGCCTGGCCTACGTGCTCGGGTTCGTCTGCGCCGCCGCCATCATCTACTTTGTGGCGAAGCGCTGGAAGCTCGGCATGAGCGAGGACAACCTGCTTACGCTCATGGTCTGCGCCATCGTCGGCGTGGTGCTGGGTGCGCGCATCGGATACGTGCTGTTCTACGGCGACGGCTACTACCTGTCCCATCCGCTGGAGATACTCGCGTTCAACCAGGGGGGCATGAGCTTCCATGGCGGTCTCGTGGGGCTGCTTATCGGCGGCGCCGTAGCTGCCCTTATGACGCGCATCCCGTTTCTCACGTTGGCCGACTTGGGATCCATTGCGGCGCCGATTGGCCTGTTCTTCGGCCGCTGCGCCAACTTCGTGAACGGCGAGCTGTGGGGCGCGCCCACCGACGGGCCGCTCGGCGTGGTGTTCGGCGGCGCAGCCGGCATGATGCCGCGGCATCCCAGCCAGCTCTACGAGGCGGTGCTGGAGGGGCTCGTCATCTTCTGCGTCCTGTTCGCGCTCTCGCGCAAGCGGCCACCGAGGCCCCAGGGCACCTTCCTCGGCGCATTTCTGGTGCTCTACGGCATCTTCCGCTTCCTCATCGAGTTCGTGCGCGAGCCCGACGTGCAACTGGGATACCTGTGGGGCGGCTGGCTCACCATGGGCCAAGTGCTCTCGGCGCCACTCATCGTGGCCGGCATCGCGTTGCTTATCTACGCGGCGAGGACGCGGCATCCCCAGGCCGGACCGCAGGAGATTCAGCCGCCGTCTGTCCCTGGCGATGCGGCTTAGGCGCTCCGTCGGGTTTTCTTGTAACGACGTGGTGTCACCCGGCGTTGCGGAAATCGGGGTGGCACTCCTTCCAGTACAATATTTCAAGGCTGCGGACAGCGCGTCTGCGGCTCTTTGTAACGAGCAGCTACAAGAGATATGAGGTAGAACATGGACGTGAAATTCTACAAGTGCATGCATTGCGGCAACATTGCTGTTAAGGTCTTCGACGCGGGCGTGCCGCTGGTGTGCTGCGGCGAGAAGATGGTCGAGCTGGTCGCCGGCTCCCAGGACGCCGCCCTGGAGAAGCACGTGCCCGCCGTCGAGGTCGAGGGCAACAAGGTCGTCGTGAATGTGGGCTCGGTTGACCACCCCATGATGGAGGAGCACTGGATCCAGTTCATCTGCCTGGTGACCGACAAGGGCTACCAGATTCATCCGCTGAACCCGGGCGAGGCGCCCCACGCCGAGTTCGTCATCGCCGAGGGCGAGACGCCGCTCAAGGTCTACGAGCACTGCAACCTCCACGGCCTGTGGGTGACCGAGATCTAAACGCCCGCTGGCGGAGCGAAATGAGAAAGACCCGTGTTGCGCGGGTCTTTTTTCTTGCATTCGGGGAAAACGATGCTAATATAGAAAAGCTTGTCTCAGGGCTTGGTCGGAAACCAAGCCGCATTCGGCCCCTTGGTCGGAAACCAAGGAAGTTAGGAGAACCCAATGAAGCAAGGTATTCATCCGGAGTACGTGGACTGCGTCGTGAAGTGCAGCTGCGGCAACACCTTCACCACCCGCTCCACCAAGCCCGAGCTGAAGATCGACATCTGCAACGCCTGCCATCCGTTCTACACCGGCACCCAGAAGCTCATCGACACCGGTGGACGCGTCCAGCGCTTCGCCGACCGCTTCGGCGCCGCTAAGGACGTCGTGGCCGAGCGCGAGGCCGCCAAGAAGGCCGAGCGCGCCGCTCAGATCGCCGAGCGCGAGGCCGCCAAGAAGGCCGAGCGCGAGGCCAAGGCCGCCGCTAAGGCCGAGCGTGCCGCCGCCTATGCCGCCAAGGCCGCCGAGGAGGCCGCCCGCGCCGAGGCTCAGGCCGACGTTGACGCCATGGAAGACGCCGCTGCCGCCGGCACCGCCGAGGAGGCTCCCGGTGTGGAGCTGACCGACGCCGAGGTGACCGAGGCCGTAGAGGCCGCCGAGTAGCTCGTCGTCGCATTCGGTGAACGCAAGGTCCGCTCGCACTCCGGTGCGGCGGGCCTTTTCTTTTGCCGTCCTGTGAATTCCCGCAAAGGGGAGCGGGCGCGGTTTTATAATGCTAGGGAGTTGAACGCAACGCGACCGATGGGAGTAGATATGGTTGCGAATCCGGAGCAGGACTTCGTCCTGAAAACGGTTGAGAGCAGGGATGTTCACTTCGTTCGCTTCTGGTTCACCGACGTCTTGGGCAACATGAAGTCCTTTGCGGTGGTGCCCGGCGAGCTGGAGAGCGCCTTCGAGGAGGGCATGGGCTTCGATGCCAGCTGCATCGAGGGCTTCTCGGCGGCGCAGGAGTCGGACATGCTGGCCTTTCCCGACCCTTCCACCTTCGAGATCTTGCCCTGGCGTCCCCAGGCCAACGCCGTGGCCCGCATGATCTGCGACATCCGCACGCCGGAGGGGGAGCCCTACGCGGGAGATTCGCGCCATGTGCTGGAGCGGGTGGTGCGCCGCGCCGCCGAGGACGGCTACTCGTTTATCGTAGGGCCCGAGCTGGAGTACTTCTACTTCAAGGACGCCGAGGGCACCGACGTGCTCGACCAGGGCAGCTACTTCGACCTGACGTCGCTCGATTCCGCCTCCGACCTGCGCCGCGACACGGTGCTCACTTTGGAGAAGATGGGCATTCCCGTGGAGTACTCCCACCACGAGAAGGGCCCCTCCCAGCACGAGATCGACCTGCGCTACGCCGACGCGCTCTCCATGGCCGACGCCGTTATGACCTACAAGCAGGTGGTGAAGGAAATCGCCATGAAGCACGGGGTGTACGCCTCGTTCATGCCCAAGCCCATGGCGGATGCTCCCGGCAACGGCATGCACGTGCACCAGAGTCTCATGGATCGCTCCGGCAACAACGTGTTCTTCGACCCGGACGATCCGTCCGGGTACAACCTGTCGGCCACGGCGAAGAGCTACATCGCCGGCCTTCTGAAGTACGCGCCGGAGTACACGCTGGTCACGAACCAGTACGTGAACTCCTACAAGCGCCTGCAGCCGGGAGGGGAGGCGCCCACCTGCATCAGCTGGGGCGCGCGAAACCGCTCGACCTTGGTGCGCATCCCGGGCTATCGACCGAACAGCGAGTCGGCCTGCCGGGTGGAGCTGCGCAGCCCCGACCCGGCGGCGAACCCCTACCTGGCCTTCGCCGTCATGCTGGCCGCGGGGCTGGCGGGCATCGAGGAGGGGCTTGAGCTGATGCCCCCGGCCGACGAGGCCGCGCCCATCGGCTGCACCCGCTACGAGCATCGCGCCCGGGGCATCGAGACGCTGCCGGAATCCCTCGGCGAGGCCGTGGAGCGCTTCGCGGAGAGCAAGCTGATGCGCGAGACCTTGGGCGAGCACATCCACGATTACCTCGTGCGCACCAAGCGCGAGGAATGGGAGGCCTACCAGGGCATCGTGACCGCGTGGGAGCTCGAGCGCAATTTGGCGGTGTTGTAGCATGCAGCGCAAAACGGTAATCTTCATCGCCGACAGCCTCGACAACGCCCACAAGTTCCAGCAGGTGCTCTCGAAGCTGGACGTGGACGTGGCCGCGGGCTCGTCGGTGCAGTTCAAGAAGCTACTCGCGGCGCACCCCAGCCACGATCTGGTCATCTACGAGGCTCGGGGCGACGCTTTGGGCACGGTGGCCTCGGTGGAGGCGGCGCTTGCCGAGGAAGGTGCCACTGCCATGCTCGTCATCGTGAACGAGGACCAGCTGGCCCAGTTCCGTCTGCCGGTGTCGTGCAAGGCCGACTTCGTCGTGCACGGGGCGAGCGCCGCCGAGTGCGCCACCCGCATCCGTCAGCTGCTGTGGCCCGGCAACGAGGGCAGCTCGGCCGACTACATCACCGTGGACAACATGACGGTGAACCTTGCCACCTACCAGGTGAAGGTCGGCGGCGAGCCGGTGGACCTCACCTATTTGGAATACGCCCTGCTCGCCTTCCTCGTCACCCATCCGGGCCGCACCTACTCCCGAGACGCGCTGCTGCGCCGCGTGTGGGGCTTCGACTACTACGGCGGCAGCCGCACCGTGGACGTCCACGTGCGCCGGGTGCGCGCCAAGCTCGGCCCGGAGCTCGCTCAGCGCCTGGAGACGGTGCGCGGCGTCGGCTATTTGTGGAACGCCTAAGACCCGAAAGGCTCGAAATGTCAAAAAAGATTGCCGTTATCGACGGAAACTCGCTCATGCATCGTGCCTATCATGCGGTGCAGACGCCCATGACCGCCAAGGACGGCACCCCCACCAACGCCGTCTTCGGCTTCCTCACCATGCTCTGCAAGTTCATCGAGATGGCCTCGCCGGACGCGGTGGTGTGCGCCTTCGACGCCGGCAAGCCGGTGCACCGCATCGAGGCCATGGCCCAGTACAAGGCGCAGCGGCCGCCCATGGACGAGGAGCTGCACGTGCAGTTTCCCGTCATTCAGGAGCTGCTCGAGTCCATGGCCATCCCCGTGGTGAAGGTGCCCGGCTGGGAGGGCGACGACATTCTGGGCACCATTGCCGCCCGCGACGAGGCGCTGGGATACGAGACCTTGCTCGTCACCGGCGACAAGGACGCCTACCAGCTGGCGAGCGAGCTGACGCGCATCGTGACCACGAAGAAGGGCATCACGGACGTGACCATCAACGGGCCGGCCGAGGTGGAGGAGCGCTACGGCGTGACGCCGGCCCAGTTCATTGACTACCTGGGGCTTATGGGCGACAGCTCCGACAACATCCCCGGCGTGCCCGGCATCGGGCCCAAGACCGCCACGAAGCTTCTGCAGACCTACGGGTCGATGGAGGGCATCTACGAGCACGTGGGGGAGCTCAAGGGCAAGCAGAAGGAGAACATCGAGAACAACCGCGAGACGGCGTTTCTGTCCCGGGAGATCGCGACCATCGTGACCGATCTGGACTTCCCCCTCGACTTGGAGGCGGTGAGCTTTCCCGCCTTCGACGCGGCGGACGTGGAGGAGGCGTTCGGCAAGTACCAGCTGGCGAGCCCCTTGGCCCGGGTGCTGGCCATGATCGATGCCGAGCCGCCCTCGCGCGAGGCGAAATTGGAAGTGGCGCCGGTGCTCGAGGGGGACGCCGGCGCGGCCGAGGTCGCCCGCGCCGTGAAGGCGGGGGAGACCATCGGCGTCGCCTTCGTCGATCCGGAACAGGTGTCGCTGTTCGACGAGGGGGCGACCGGCGCGTTCGCCACCGACGAGGCAACGGTCGTCGCAGTGGGAGACGACGCGCTGGCGCTGCTCGCCCAGGTGGTTCGGGAAGGCTCGTTCGTGGCCCTGGATGTGAAGGCGGAGCTGCACCGGGTGTACCCGGCCGACAGCGCCGAGCCGGCTCTCGTGAGCGATGGGGAGGTGCTCTCCGCCGACGGCTTCGACCTGTCCGTGGCGGGCTACGTGCTGAACTCGTCGCTTTCCGCCTACACCTACGACTCGCTCATGGAGGCCCTGGCCGCCTCCACGCTGCCCGAGGCCGAAACCGACGCCGAGCGCGCGGCCATCCGCGCCACGGCGGCCCGACTGCTGAAGGGGCTCTTGGAGGAGGCGCTGAAGAAGGACGGCAGCTGGGACGCCTACGCCGACATCGACTTGCCGCTCGTGGGGGTGCTCGCCGTCATGGAGCGCGTGGGCGCCGCCATCGACGCGGAGCGCCTGGAGGCGCTGGGGCGCGAGGCCCAGGCCGAGGTGGACGGTCTCACGGCCCAGATTTACGAGCTGGCCGGCGAGCCCTTCAACTTGAGTTCCCCCAAGCAGCTGGCCCACATCCTCTTCGAGGTGCTGGAACTGCCCCCGGTGAAGAAGAACCAGCGCGGGTACTCCACCGACGCCAAGGTGCTCACGGAGCTGTCGGCCATCCATCCGTTGCCCGACCTCATCCTGCGCTACCGCGAGTTCTCGAAGATCAAGAACACCTACATTGACGCCCTGCCCCGTATGCGGGCCGCCGACGGCCGCGTGCACACCCAGTTCAACGAGACGGTCACCACGACCGGGCGCCTGTCGTCATCCGACCCGAACTTGCAGAACATTCCCGTGCGCACCGAGTTCGGCCGCCAGATCCGCAGTTGCTTCGTGCCGCTGCGGGCGGGCGAGCTGTTCCTGTCGGCGGACTACTCGCAGATCGAGCTGCGCCTGCTCGCGCATCTGTCCGGCGACGAGCACTTGGTAGCGGCGTTCAACTCCGGGGCGGATTTCCACGCCTCCACGGCCTCTCGCGTCTTCGGTCTGCCGGTGGAGGCGGTGACACCGGAGCTGCGCAGCCGCGCCAAGGCGGTGAACTTCGGCATCGTCTACGGCCAGCAGGCCTTCGGACTCTCCCAGACGCTGGACATCCCCGTGGCCGAGGCCCGCGAGATGATCGACCGCTACTTCGAGGCGTACCCCGGCGTGCGCACTTACTTGGACGAGACCGTCGCCGAGGCCCGCGAGCGCGGCTTCGCCGAGACCATGCTCGGCCGCAAGCGCCACATTCCCGAGCTGAAGAGCTCCAACGGCCAGCAGCGGGCCTTCGGCGAGCGCACGGCCATGAACCATCCCATGCAGGGGAGCGCCGCCGACATCATCAAGATGGCCATGAACGAGGTGCAGCGCCGTCTTCTGGCCGAGGACTTTGAGGCCCAGCTCATGATCCAGGTGCACGACGAGCTGGACTTCTCGGTGCCGGCTGGGGAAGTGGAGCGGCTGGCCGCCATGGTGAAAGAGGTCATGGAAGGTGTCGTCAGCCTGAAGGTGCCCCTCATCGCCGACGTCAGCTGGGGCCCCACCTGGGCCGAAGCGCACTAGCGAGTCGATCGAGTCAGCCGAGTAAGCCATGCGCCGGGAGGTCGGGAGGAGGTATCCCCAGACCTCTGCGCGCCCCCTGGAGAACGCGGCCGTTAAGAAATAGCTTCCACTTCAGCAGTAGCGATGCGGGGATGGTACCGGCCTATGTGCGTTCCTTCCGCTATTTCTTTTGCCGCGTTCGCAGGGGGATAAAGCGCGCAGCGGGCTGGGGATACCTCCTCCCGACCCCCCAGTCAGAGGAGTCCCTTACACCGTCTTCCAGAAATCCTGGATGAGCTCCTGGCGGTTGGTATGCCCCGTCTTTTGCAGGATGTTGTGCACGTGCACCTTCACGGTGGACGGGGAGAGCGACATCGCCGAGGCGATGTTCTGGTTGTCCTGATCGCGCAGGATGTAGTCGAGCACCTCCTGCCCGCGGGCCGTCAGCTGGTGGCGCTTGGCGTAGACGAGCAGATCCTCGGCTGTCTGACGATAGCGGAGGGTGTCGTCCACCACGGGCGCCTTGTTGGAGTGAATATCCAGCTGACGAAGGGCGAACCAGCAGGTCATGGCCGCACAGACCATCATGAGTACGTTCTCGGCGTAGTTTCGCTCCGCCGAGAACGTGAGCGGTCCTATTGTGAGCGTGTCGGTGGAAAGCACGAGGAAGAACAGCGCGTCCTCGGCCACCATGACCATTCCGAGCAGGGCGAGAGCGATGCAGTGGTTCTTGTAGCGCCCAAGCCGTTGCCGCTCGACCGGGTCTTTCGTACGCAGGTAGTGAACGGCGCCATAGGCCAGGATCCAGAACATGAAGGCGGCGCGGCAGCTGTAATAGCAGAACCTCAGCACCTTGCTCTCGCCGGAGATGGCGAGCAGGATCAGCGAGAGGATGGCATAAACGACGATGGGCGTGATGCGGATGCTGCGACGGCACTCACCGATGTACTCGCAGACCATGAACCAGAAGGCGCCGAGAAAGCCGGCTCCAGTGACCATCGTGTAGAGCGAGCGGATGAAATAGTACTCCTGGGTCAGCCCCGAGGCCAGCTCGCGCGCTGCATAGTCGTCCTGCAGGATGGAGGCCACGTCGAAGAAGTAGAACATGAACGCGATGCAGGCGAACAGCATCGTCTTCCGCTTCGTTACCAGATACGAGGAAAGGCAAACCGCCGCCGTCAGTGCCGAGACGAGAATAACCAAGAGCGTCTCGTAGAAAATCGCCAGTCCCATAGACCCCTTCGTTCCAGCCAGCCTGCATCAAACCCTCTTTTTAAGCTCATTATATCGCTTCGCGGGGAATTTCGAGGGCCGGGGGAAGCCATCGAGAGCGATGGGGGCCTGGATGGCGCTCTGCGTTCCCCGAATGCGTCGCTCGAAGGAGAGTTGTGGAGACGCGCCTGGGCGAAAACTCTTGAGCAGAAAGCTTACGAAACGGTAACAGCGCTTAATTGCCTGACGAAAAGTCAATAATCAGAGTTTTTAAAAAGCGTAAGTGACCTGCGGTTTAGGTTGGTTGTAGAAGGAACCCGAAGGAAGGCGCTTGGCTGATGGGGCCGAGCTACAACTGGTTTAGACCTTTCGCAAACTTCATAGTTCCTGCACATTGGATTCATGAAATCGCGAGCCAGTTCCTTCGGGACTCGCGTGGCCGTGGAGGGAAACCGCGGCAGCCGGCAATCGAGTGGCGCGGACGCGCCAGATCGGAGAGTCACATGCAAGGAGTAAACGTCAAGAGCGAGATCGGCAACCTCAAGAAGGTTATCCTTCATCGCCCGGGGAACGAGCTTTTGAACCTCACCCCGAACACGCTGGAGGAGCTGCTGTTCGACGACATCCCGTTCTTGGAGGTCGCTCAGGCCGAGCACGACGCCTTCGCGGGCATTCTGCGCGAGGAGGGCGTAGAGGTCGTCTATCTGGAGGACCTTATGGCCGAGGCCCTGGACACCGACCCGGGCCTGCGCGAGAAGTTCCTCGACCAGTGGATCTACGAGGCGGGCATCCGCACCGACCTGTACACCCAGATCATCAAGGATTACATCAATAGCGAGTACGCCGGCACCAAGGACATGGTCATGAAGACCATGGCGGGCATCAACCTGCAGGAGCTGCCGCAGCAGCACACCAACCTGCTCGTGGACATGGTGTCCGACCGCACGAAGCTCGTGTGCGCCCCGATGCCGAACCTGTACTTCACCCGCGATCCGTTCAACATGATCGGCAACGGCGTGGGCATCAACCGCATGTACAGCCAGACGCGCAACCGCGAGACCATCTACGGCGACTAC
>ERZ838118.708-NODE-708-length-44813-cov-31.258635_pt1 | contig 44813 bp, 36 predicted proteins | sample MGYA00519863_ERZ838118 | MGnify/ENA primary metagenome ERZ838118 (study PRJEB31850, sample SAMEA3708827) | human gut metagenome | biome: human gut; feature: human-associated habitat; material: faeces | place: China | collected 2014 ...
ATCGGGAAGCTTTTTACATTTGCAAAGTCATGGGATATGAAGATGATTTGCAGATCATCCGCACAGAAGCAGAAAAGTATCTGAACATCTTATTTTAAATATCATGTAATGTCGTCCTGCGGTGTGGCGGCATCTGCGGATGGAGTAGGACATTCCGGTTTAGTCCTGTATGTAAACGGTGAATATCGGGATGACTCTGACATTGGCAAGCTGATGCACGACTTCAACTGTACCAGTGCCGATGATATGAATTTTGAGATCCTTGCCGAGAAGACCCGGTATCTGAAGGAAAATCCGAAGGGAGTGAGCGAAATGTGTAAAGTGATGGAAAATCTGCGAGATGAAAGCTATGCAGAAGGCCGTGCAGAAGGTCATGCAGAGGGTCGGGAAGAACAGGCTCAGATGACGGCGAAGAACCTCTATGAGCAGGGTCTGACGATAGAGCAGATTGCAAGAGCGATTGGCTTCAGCATGGAGACAGTGGAAAAGTGGCTCACGCAGAAAGCCGGATAAGAGAATAACCGGAATGGCCAGTGTATTGTACGATTTGCGTATGATATGCTGGCTTTTTGTTTGGCGGAAGTCAGAGGTAGTCAGAAGTGGGGTGGGGGTGGTTGAAAATCTGGAGCCGGGGGTCATTCCGGCTGAAGGGAAGAGTTATCTGTTCTCCCCAGTCCGGGGCAAACTATGTATCTGGAAAACAAAACAGGTCATACTAAAAGCGGTATCCTCCATTTGGATCGTTGAGGGTATGAACAGATTTTTTCTGCGACTATGCGGTTTGCTTTAGCGGGTGACTCCTGTCTGACCCTTTATGAAGCCAGCGTGTGATGCGCTCCAACTCCTGTCTCTTACGGCCTAAGTCAGAGTGAACATATCGCTGCAGTGTGATCGTTGCATTGGAGTGGCCTAACAGCTCGCTCAAGGTTTTGATATCACATCCAGTCTGCAGGCAGGTCGTAGCAAACGTATGACGCAGAACATGTGGGTGGATTTTCCGGATCTTGGCCTGCTTCAGGTAGCATTGGATACTCTTGCGGTAACAGCGTGGCTCTACAGGCCGTTCCTCATTTCCGGAGAGAAACCATGTGGTGTCGCTGTATTTTCTGTACAGTTTGTGTAAAGCTCTTAGTAACGGCTTCGGAAGAGGAAGTTCACGGTTGGAGTGCTGCGTTTTGGGTTCCTGAATCACGACTTTTGTATGACCATTTCCACAACAGATTCGGCAGACGGTGCGCCGGATCGTTACTGTGCCTTCGTTTAGGTCAAAATCACCCCATTGTAGGCCGCAGACCTCACCGATGCGCAAACCAAGCTCCATTTGAAGAAGCATCCCGGCCTTGCGAGTGGTCAGATCATGAAAAAAAAATCCCGGAGAGAATCCTATTCTGTCCGGGTCAGGGGCTGTGGTTCTGGTTTTTGCGTGTGTGGTAGTTTGACGCATAGTTCGATGGGTGGCATGAGATGCAGATGTGCAGCATACTTGCAGATTCGCCGCAGCATCCCAAGACATTCCTGCGCCGAGGATGCGCCAAGCGGCTTGTGACTCTGGTCGGAGGGCGAGAGGATTTGAAGGAATAAATGTTCCAACAGCGAATCCGTCAGCTCAGAAACTGGCAGACTGCCCAGGACAGGGAGAAGATATTTGTGCAGAGTGTACTGATAATGCGCATAGGTGGACCCCTTGACACTTTGTGCGAAGGACGAAAGCCACAATTCTGCAAGTTCTGAAAAACGCATTGATTTCCCGGAAAGCTGGTAGAATCCGGACAGGACTTTTCGCTTCATCAGTTCGTCTTTGACTTTCCCGTAGGCGTATCCATGCAGATAGCCTCAGATCGGTTTTCCATCGGTAGTGCGTCCTTTGATATAACGTCCCTCCCAGCGGCCATCCTTCCGTTTATGGATATTTTCTCCCCGTTTTGCCATCTGTGAACCTCCTTTTGATTGCCCCTTGCCTGACCCCTTATGCATAGATATACCAGTTCCTGAATTACCATAATTTGCATTTGCTGGATGAAATCGGATAAAATATCGTGAAAATGCTGGTTTTTATCCCGACAACCCGTGGCAGCGAAGGGTATTTCTATTGAAGTACTGGTAAATTTATGATAAAATAGGGCGAGAAATGACACAAGAACAAAAAAATAAGCGGTATCTTCCATTACTCAGATGGAGGATACCCTCTCTTGCGGAAGGGAGGGACAACAGGTGGCATTGCGGTTATTCGAACACAACGAGAAAGCCTATCGGGCAGCAACCCGGATGATGGGGCAGTGTGGCAAGACTGCCATTGTCCACCCGACCGGAACAGGAAAAAGTTATATTGTGCTCAAACTCATCGAAGAGCACTCGGATTCGGTCATTTTCTGGCTGTCCCCCAGTGAGGTATATCTTCAAGACGCAGATCGAGAACTGAAACGGCAGAACCCGGACTTTCCGCTGGAAAATGTCTGCTTCTGTGCCTATGCAAAGCTCATGTGCTGCACGGAAACGCAGCTGGCAGAAATCGTTGCGCAGGCCCCTTCCTATATTATATTGGACAAATTCCACCGTGCAGGTGTCGAGTGCTGGGACGAAAGTACGGTGGGCTTATTGAAGTTATGCAAAAATGCGAAACTGCTTGACCTGACGGCGACCAATGTCCGATATCTGGATAATAACCGGGATATGGCGGAGTTATTCGACGGCCATATTGCAAGCGAGATGACCCTGGGCGAAGCAATCGTCCTTGCCTGCTCCGAAGTATGTGACGACGGTCTACCAGTATCAAAAAGACCTCGCAAAATACCAGACTCGGGTGGACAACCTGCACACTTCGGGCATTCAGGATGTGAACCAGAAATATCTGGACGTACTCCGCCGGGCACTGGAACAGAAAGACGGTCAGGATAAGGTTTTTGCGCATCATATCACGGACAAGTCGGGCAAATATATTGTGTTCTGCGCCAACAAGGAACATATGTTTCGCCGGAAGGGTATGCCCTTGGCAAATGGGTGCGGCGTCAGCAGTATGCGTATCGAAAACCAGAGAAAAGCAATGCAATCTTATCACAAGAGCGCATTGCCTTGCTGGATGCCATCGGAATGCAGTGGGAGAAACCTGACCTGTGGCAGCACCGGTACGAGCTGGCGCAGGAATATAAAAGATGCCATGGAAATCTGGATATTCCAGCAAAATACAAGACAGCGGATGGCGTTTGGCTGAGCCGATGGGTGTACAACCAGAAACGGCTGCTGCAAAGCAGGTTGGGGAAGCTGAGCGAAGAGCAAAAGAAAAAGCTAAGGGAGTTATTGGGGTATTATGTCAAAATTTCAGCATGATGTGATGTTAAAGATCGCAAAAATCATCGATTTGGTAATGATTACGATTCCATTTGCACTTTGTTGGGAACTGTACTATTCATATCAGGTCTATGCAAAGTTTGGTTGGAAGGGCAATTGGGCCATGATCGGTCTATTTGCGGTACTGTTCTTCCTACTGGGAAAAGTTTACGATGCATTCTGGATGTCATTGCAGCGCATTTCGGAGTTGATTTATGGGCAGGTACTGGCAGCAATGGCGACAGACGGTATTCTGTATATCGTGATTTGCCTGATGTCTCGGCGGCTCTGTAATATTCTGCCGGGCATTGTGGCGATTGCAGGACAGGTCGTGATGGCGGCCCTGTGGGCAAAATGCGCCCATAGCTGGTATTTCCGGACCTTTCCGCCTCAGCCTACCGCGGTGGTCTACGATGTTCGTCATGGATTGGAAAAGCTTATCAATGAGTATGGCCTCTCGAAAAAGTATGACGTTAAGATGACATTGAACGTTGAAGAGTGCCTGAACGACCTGAGCCTGCTGGATGGAATGCAGAGCGTGTTCATCAGCGGTGTCCACAGCCATGAGCGCAATATTATCCTGAAATATTGCGTGGGACAGGGAATCAATGTGTTCGTGATCCCTCGTGTGGGCGATGTGATCATGAGCGGCTCACAGCCGCTGCACATGTTCCATCTGCCGGTTCTGCGAGTGGGTCGGTATATGGCAAGCCCGGAGTATCTGTTTGTGAAGCGTTTGATGGATATTGTGGTTTCGTTGGCTGGACTGGTAGTTCTCAGTCCGTTGCTCCTCATCACGGCCATTGCCGTCAAGTCCGATGGTGGTCCTGCTTTCTACAAGCAGGTGCGCCTGACCAAGGATGGCAAACCGTTCGAGATCCTGAAATTCCGTTCTATGCGAGTGGATGCTGAAAAGGATGGTGTGGCACGACTCTCCACCGGTGACAAAGACGACCGTATCACGAAGGTCGGTCATATCATCCGCGCTTGCCGCATGGATGAGTTGCCTCAGTTGCTCAACATTCTAAAAGGTGATCTGTCCATTGTAGGCCCTCGTCCGGAGCGCCCGGAGATCGCCGCCCAGTATTGCGAGGAGATGCCGGAGTTTGCGCTGCGGCTTCAGGCAAAGGCTGGCTTGACCGGCTACGCACAGGTGTACGGCAAGTACAACACAACCCCATACGATAAGCTGCAGATGGATCTGATGTACATTGCACATCCAAGCCTGATTGAAGATTTGAAGATCATGCTGGCAACGGTGAAGATTTTGTTTATGCCGGAGAGCACGGAAGGTGTGGCAGAAGGTGCGACCACGGCGATGGGGCAGGAGACGGAAGAATGATGCAGAATGATTTTGGTCTGATCAGTATCATTATGGCAGCGTACAATGCTGAAAAAACAATAGAGCAGGCAATTAACTCAGTCTTGAGCCAGACGTACACGAATTTTGAGCTTCTTGTGGTCAATGATTGCTCAACAGACAGAACGGCAGAGTTGGTCAAAAGTATTGCGGCCAAGGATAGTCGTGTCCGTCTTATCTCTAATGTAAAGAACAGCGGTGTGTCCTATACGCGCAAGCATGGACTGGAAGAAGCGAAAGGTTCATGGATTGCGATTCTTGACAGCGATGATGCGTGGGCACAGGAGAAACTGGAAAAGCAGATCAAGCTTCAAAAGAAAACAAATGCAGACCTGCTGTTTACCGGATCGGCTTTCATGGATGCGGATGGAAAACCAATTGACTGGTATCTAGCTGCTCCTGCAGAAGTTACCTACCGGCAGCTGTTGAAACAGAATGTCTTATCCAATTCCTCTGCGCTTGTCCGCAAAGAGCTATATGCAAAGTACTATGCGGTAGGCGATAAAATGCATGAAGACTTTGCAATTTGGCTCAGCATCCTAAAGGATGGACGAAAGGCCTATGGCGTAGATGAACCGTTGCTTATTTATCGGCTGGCAAAGTCATCGAAATCGGGCAACAAAGTCAAAGCTGCGAAGATGAATTGGAATACCTATCGGTATATCGGGTTAAATCCGATGGAAGCGATTTATTATGAGTGCTGGTATATGGCAAAAGGTCTGCTGAAATACAGGAACCTGAAATAAAATAGTAGGAGAATCAAAATGAAGGTATGTTTTATTAATCCCCCATTTAAGGCTGAATACGGTAAGTTTTCCCGCGAATCCAGAAGCCCTTCTATTGGACACAGTGGTGTTTTGTACTATCCGCTTTGGTTGATTTATGCTGCGTGTGTTGCCGAAAAGAATGGTTTCGATGTGGCTTTCATTGATGCGCCTGCTAAGCAGATGAACAAGGAGCAGACAATTGAACGTGTGAAGAAGGAAGCGGCAGATGCAAAACTATTTGTGTTTGATACCAGTACACCGTCTATTTATAACGATGTAGAGTTTGCTGGTACAATCAAAAAAATGTACCCAAACGCATTTACTATGCTTGTCGGCACTCATCCGTCTGCAACTCCGGACGAAACTATGGGCATCAGCGAATTGATTGATGGTTTGGCTCGCCATGAGTACGATTATATTGTACGCGATACGGCTATCGCCCTTCGCGATGGTACAGATCTTGTTGCTGTTCGGGGGCTGACATATCGCAAAAATGGTGAAGTAATCCATAACCCTGATGCTGAGCATATTACTGATTTGGACGAGATTCCCTACGCAGCAGAATTTATCAAACGCAGACTCTGTGTGACGGATTATGTTTTCCCGGCAGCTGCTTTCCCATCGATTCAGATTTTTACTGGACGTGGATGCCCGGCGCAGTGTAACTTCTGTGTTTATCCTCAGACGCTGCATGGTCATCGCTATCGTCTGCGCAGTCCAGAAAATGTCATTGGTGAAATCGAGTATATCGTAAACAACTTCCCGGACGTGAAAGAAATCGTGTTCGAGGATGATACCTTTACTATTAATAAGCAGCGCGTTTCTGAAATCTGCAATATGATGATTCAGAAAGGCATCAATAAGAAAATTCACTGGCTGTGTAATGCTCGTGTAAATCTGGATTATGAGACCATGTGTTTGATGAAGAAGGCTGGTTGCCATCTGATTATTCCGGGTATTGAAAGCGTTAATCAGCAGATTTTGAAAAACATTCACAAGGGCACAACAGTCGAGCAAATCGAGGCATATATTGCAAACGCTCGTAAGGCGGGACTGATGATTCATGCTTGCTACATGGTAGGAAATCAAGGTGAAACTCATGAAACGATGCGGGAAACACTTGCAGCTGCAATGCGTTTCAAGACAGATACAGCACAGTTCTTCCCACTGATTCCTTATCCGGGAACGGGAGCGTACAACTGGGCAAAGAGCAATGGATACATCAATGGTAAGTACGATGAATATATCCACGAGGACGGTACGCTGAACTGCATCATTAATACGCCGGAGCTTTCTGCTCAGGAGTTAGTGGATTTCTGTACCTATGCAAGAAAAAAATATTATATGCGTCCGTGGTACATTGCTCATCGCCTTGCACGCGGCCTACGTGATCCGGAAGATTTGAAGAGAAGTTTGAAGGCATTCTGGAGATTAAAGGACAGCCTTCTGAAAGTATAATTAGAGGAATTTATTCGATTATGAACCTGTCGACATTTGAATTATTAAAAACCATGGACGCAGATGCATCTAAAGGTTGGATCGAACTTGACGAATCTCAGATAAAAAAACTTCAGCATGTTGTATTAGGAATTGCGGTTGATATTTTTTCGTTCTGCAAAAAGCACCAGTTAAAGGTGTTTTTGGGCGGTGGAAGCTGTTTGGGAGCGGTAAGACATCATGGATTTATTCCTTGGGATGACGACATGGATTTGAATATGCCTCGAAAAGATTATGAAATATTCAGAGAGCTTTTCCCTAGAGAATACGGCGATAAATATTGGATTCATACCCCAGAACAGACAGAGAATTACGGCTCCTTGATGGCTAAGGTTCTTTTGAAGAACACCGTTGTGAGAAAGTATGAGGATGTGACAAGTGACGAGTGTGGCGCATTTGTAGACATATTTATAATCGAAAATGCGCCTGATAATCGTTTCTTGCGAAAGATTCATGGATATGGATGTATTGTGCTGAGCGGTTTAGTGTCGTGTCGAAGATTTTATCGCGATTACCCGCATATTCTTTTCCTCTTTGCTGGAAACAATCAAGTCCGAAAAACTATTCAGACCAAGGCAAGGATCGGCTGGTTGTTAAGCTGGATGTCACTAGATGGCTGGACGCATTTGGCAAATAACTGGAATAAATCATACAAAGATGAATCAACCAGATATGTTACGATTCCTACTGGGAGAAAGCGATATTTTGGAGAACTTTATTTGCGAGAAGCATATATGAACACGATAGAAGCTGATTTCGAAAAATACAAATTCGCTATTACTGCGGATTATGATAATTATTTGAAAAAGTTATACAAAAATTATATGGAAATCCCTCCGGCAGAAAAACGCGAACGGCATCTTCTGCTTGAACTCAAATTGTAAAAAACAAAGAAAGGTCAAAAATGAATATCGCAGTAATATTTGCAGGTGGAACTGGTCAGCGAATGAATACAAAGGCGCTTCCGAAGCAATTTCTGGAATTGCACGGAAAGCCTATCCTCGTGTACACATTGCAGCAGTTTCAGCAACATAAAGAAATCGATGGGATCGTATTGGTCGTACTTGCAGAATGGATAGAGCATTGCAGCAAGTTGATCGAGCAATATCGGTTGACAAAAGTCGCAGCAATCGTTCCCGGCGGAAAAACAGGACAGGAATCCATTTATAATGGGATATCGAAAGCCAGCGAGCTTTATCCATCCGACAGCATCGTATTAGTACATGACGGCGTGCGCCCACTCATCGACGCAGAAACAATCACGCAGAATATTGCATGTGCAAAACTTCACGGTACGGCCATCACGGTATCGCCGGCCATTGAAACGATTGTAATGAAAGGGCAGGAAAACGAGGTTGGGGAGATCCTTGAGCGGAACCGGTGTCAGGTTGCAAAAGCCCCACAGAGCTTTGTGTTAGGGCAGCTCTTGAACGCACATGAGCAGGCGCGAAAGGAACAGCGGCAAGATTTTATCGATTCAGCGTGCCTAATGAGACATTACGGTTATAAACTCTATACAGTAGAGGGAAAACCAGAAAATATAAAGATAACGACCCCTTCCGATTTCTACACCTTCCGCGCATTGGTCGATGCTATTGAAAATTCACAGATCATGGGGTTGTAAAACAGGAGAGGATTTATGAGTCATACGCCAATGGTAAGCGTTATCATGCCAGTCTATAATGCACATCTGTATGTGGAGAGCACGATAAAGAGTGTCTTGAGCCAGACCTATCGTGATTTTGAGCTGGTTATTGTGGATGATGGAGCCACCGACGGGAGTGGTGAGATTTGTGATGCGTATGCAAAGCAGGATGCTCGTATCGTAATGATTCATCAGAAAAATGGAGGTATCTGTAAAGCTCGGAATACTGCTTTGCAGGTGGCAAAAGGAAAATATATTGCCTTTTGCGACCATGATGATCTTTATCAGCCGGAATATCTGGAACTGGCCGTTACTGCGGCAGAAAAAACAGATGCTGAACTGGTGAAATTCTCCTATCGATCGGAATACAGCCATTCCGGAGTTGTGACACGAAATACGGATGAATGTGTCCCAGAGCAGGTAATCCGTGTGGAAGAGCTTGTCCAAAATGATTATGAATTGCTGAATAAAACAGTTCGGGTCTTATGGAATGGCTTATATAGACATTCCCTGATCGAGAGCCTTCATGTCCGGTTCGACGAAAGTATTCGTGCGGGCATGGAAGACTTTACATTTAATATTCAGTTGTTGCAGAAAATAGAAAAAATCGTTTTCATCCCACAGATCCTCTTTATCCATTATTCAAGGTTGGAACAAAGCACTTCTGAAAAATATCATGAAGGACGGCTGACGGATATCGTTAATGTGTTTGCCGCAGAATCCAAATGGCTTGCAAAATACAGTGTTTCGTCAAAGATTGTAGTGCAGCATCGGAGCAAGTATGCTTCCCTTATGACAAGAACTTTGTGTCACGCAGATTGTCCACTGACTGTCTCTGAAAAAAATGCATGGTTGAAAAGGTTAAAAGCGGCAGATGAACTGCCGAGTAAGGGCGTTCTAAAGGAAGCGATGAAAGAACTGCCCCAAAAACCGAAAATCGCAATACAGGATATTTTGTTTGCACTTGACTGGAATACTTTGCTGCTCTCCATCTGGTGTATTCATACGCAGCGTAAAAATGCGAGGAAAAAATGAACGCGATTTATTTACTGCTGCTATTTGGAATCATCCTTTTTGGGCTTTCTTATTGCTTGAGTGGGCGGGACATCATGGCTCCTTCTGTGATCATGTGTGCAATGTTCGTTATCAGTACGTTCTTTGCCATTATGAATATCAAAAACTGGAAGATCGATTATAGTTTGGATTCCGTTCTCATTCTTGTGGCTGGAATGGTTACCTTTATTCTGGCTGAAGCACTTTTCCACGGGATGCAGAATAAAAAGATCCGCAGGGTGCGAAAAGCCGATCAGGCCGAAATGCATCCGGTCGTGATCCAAAAGAGCCTGTTGATTTTTGCGGCGATTTTTGATGTTTTAGTATTGCTGTGGTTTTATATGGAGATTTGCCGTATCGTTGCAGGATACGGCTATACGGCAACCGGCGTAGGAGTATTCGGGCGATACCGGACGATCATTACTTCCCTGACACAGAGAAGTGACTCCAAGGTCGCACTGACTGGTATGGTTTTGAACCAGATGATCAAGCTGGTACACGCAATGGGATATGTTTCACTTTATATTCTATTGAATAACTGGTTCGCTGGAGACAAGAAAAAGTTACCGTATATATTCCACATAATATTAGTATTGGCACATATTTTCTCTTATATTATGGAGGGCAGTCGCGGAAATATCCTTCAGATTGCCTCTGCCGCTCTGATTGAGTGGTATATCCTGTGGCACCGCAAGGTAGGATGGCATAAAGTCCTGACGGGAAAAGTTGTTGTCGTTGGTGTGCTATGCATGCTGATAGGTATGCCGCTTTTTTACAGTTCACTATCCTAGATGGGGCGTGCGACAAACAAGAGGCTGCTTCGCTATATTGGCTTTTATGTTGGTGGAAGTATCCAGCTGTTCGATTTGTATTTGAAAAGTAATATTACAAAGCCAAAGGTATTTGGAGAGGAAACTTTGATCGGTGTACTCCACTTCCTGAATAGGCTTGGTTTTGATCTGGATGTCCGAAATGTCAACCTTGATATGATCCGATTGGATGAGCTTTCGCGGGGAAATGTATATACATTTTTCCGCCGTCCGCTGCATGACTTTGGTTTTGGCGGAATGTTGCTGTTTACCGTGTTGGTCGCGTGGCTGTTTGCATGGATTTACTATGGAAAAATCAAGTGGCGGGACACAAAAGCTACCCCATACTGGATCATGCTGTATGGATACCTGTTCTATTGGATCGTGTTGATGTCGATCGATCAATATAGTCAATCGCTTATCTCGCTAACAACGGTACTCCAGATTATTCTAATGTTCTTGTGGTATAATTTTGCAACACGGTATAAACTTACGCTCAAAGGAAAGCTGCATATCTTAAAACGGTGAATCAAAAGTGAAGAATAATCTTAAAAGCGGAATCATTAAAATTTTGATCGTAAATGTTTTAAATCTCGTTGTAACGTTGATAACGAACTTTGTTCTGCCAAAGCATCTCTCAACTGAAACCTACGCTGCAATAAAAAGTTATCAGTTCTACATCAACTATATCGGCATTTTGCATCTCGGATATGCGGATGGAATGTATCTGAAGTATGGCGGAAAAAGCTATACCGAAATCGATACGAGAGTTTTCAAACGGGAACTGTCTACCCTCAGGATTTTTCAATTTATCATGTGCTTCGCAGCCACCGTAGTAGCACTCTTTATGAGAGATTTGGTAATGGTATTGGTTGCGCTGTCTATCCTGCCGTATAATATGTTCGTTGGCTATAAGACCATCTTTCAGGCAATAGGAGACTTTGATTCTTACAGCAAAGCCATCAATGCAAGCACCGTTATTTTATTTCTCATCAATATGGTGTCTCTTTTCGTTCTACACATAGATAAAATGCAGGTCTATCTGTACGGATATTTTGTATGCTATGTTCTGATCTGGATTGCCCTGGAATACCGCATTTCAAAAACGATGTGCCAAGAGGCCAAAGAATATGTAGTATTCGATGTAAAATATTTTTCCGAGAATATCCGTTCTGGTATTTTGCTGATGCTCGGAAATTTCAGCTCTATCATCCTGACCGGAATGGATCGGTGGTTCATCAAGTTTTTAATGGACACTGTCGCATTTGCTGAATACAGTTTTGCGGTGAGCATCGAAAATTTCATCAATTTTGCGGTCACGCCGGTTTCAACCACGCTGTATAACTATTTCTGCGGAAGCGTAACAAATCAACAGATCAAACAGGTACGAAACCTGGTGTCGGTATTCAGTGCATTCCTGATAACCGCGGCCTTCCCGGCCAAGTTCATACTGGAGACCTATCTGAACAAGTATATTGCCGCAGCAGATGTCATTTTTTACCTGTTTGTCGGTCAGTTCTTTTTCATTCAGGTAAAGAGTATTTATATCAACCTGTATAAGGCACAAAGGCGGCAGACTGTATACTTTATAAAACTTTCTTTTATTGTCCTTCTCGGGGCAGTGTTCAATGCGGTTCTCTATATGCTGATGAAAAGTAAAGAAGCGTTTGCCATAGGTACGATGCTGACCGCCTGCGTTTGGTTCGTGCTGAGCGTAATGGATTTTCCTACGCTTAAAATCGAATCCAGACAGTGGGCGTATCTCCTGACAATCCCTGTTCTGTTTCTGCTTTTGGGGAGATTCAAGGCAACCGTAGGTATGATTTTATATTTGCTTGCGGTTGCAATTCTCACCTATATTTTCATGCGAAAAGAATTTGACTGGGGCATCGCATATATACAAAGGGGCGTTAAAACAGTGAGAGCTTACAAGGGAGAAAATATAAATGAATAAAGAAGCATACACCTGTGACCAGCTAAAAAGCATAAATTGGGAAAAGCTAAAAAATAAAACGATCCTGATTACGGGGGCAACTGGATTGATCGGTTCAGCCGTTATACGAACGCTGGATCAGATGAATCATGAAAAGGGATTGAATGCGAAAATCATTGCGCTTGTCCGAAATAAAGAGCGTGGAAATAAGATACTTGAAACTCTTTCAGAGCCACAGCAGGTAAGTTTGGTGCTGGGGACAGTAGAAGAACTTCCGCAGCTTCCAATGGAGATTCACTATGTTATCCACGGTGCAAGCCAGACAGCAAGCAGGTCATTTGTTGATCGAGCAGTCGAAACCTTAAAAACTGCATTGGAAGGAACGATAAAGCTGCTGGAGCTGGCAAAGGAGAAAAAAGTAGGAGGATTTGTCTATCTTTCAAGCATGGAAGTATACGGACAGCCTCCAAAAGGTCATAAAGTTACAGAAAACGAGGCAGGCGCTTTCAGCCCCTTGAATTTGAGAAATAGCTATCCCATCGGCAAGATTGCTTCGGAGTCTTTGTGCATTGCATATGCTGAAGAATATGGCGTTCCCTGCAAGATTGCCCGATTGACACAGACATTTGGAAAAGGCGTTAGCTATAACGATAACCGAATATTCGGATATTTTGCACGCTGTATAAAAGAAAAGAAACCAATCGTACTGAAAACACGCGGAGAGACGAGCCGGAGCTATCTGTCAACAGAAGATGCAGCAACTGCCATCCTGACGATTTTGATCGATGGTGCTGCAGGAAAAATTTATAATGTTGCAGATAAAAACACGTATTGCTCGGTTGCGGAGATGGCAAAGAAGGTTGCAGATAAATATGGGCTATGTGTGCAGTACGATGTGCAGGAGAATAGGGAGTATCTGGGAACGCTGTATATGGATTTGGATACAGCAGCGATTCACGGTTTGGGGTGGAAACCAACCGCGAAAGAAGGTATCCTTTCGATTTATGAGGAAATGATGGAAGATTTCAGTGGAGAGTGAATGCTGATCGTTGACCGGAACTTATATCCATATCGGTACAAAAATCGAAGATTTTTTATTGTAATGAAAACGGTCATTCAAATCGGTATCAGAAATTGAGTACTGTATGACCGGGCTGAAAGAACTTACAGGCGAATATTTAAAAACATAGGCCAATCCGACCCTGTGAATATCAATGAATATTTGAGCCACTTTAGGGGCACGAACAAAATCTTGGGCTTTAGTTGGAACAAGAAAAGAACTGGTGAAGCTGGAGAGTAAGAAAAAGGGTGCCGAAGCGAAGGCTGCTGAATCCGCAAAGAAAGCCGAAGCTGAAGCTGTACTGAAAAAGCTGCTGGCATCCGGTATGACGGCAGATGAGATCCTCGCAAAGCTAAAATAAATATTTTAGAGCCGTGTGGATCAGTCGGAGCGTAGAGCTAAAGTTCTGGCAGTTCACACGGTTTTCTTATATAAATGGTAATTGATGTGATTCGGAATGAATAGAATTGTTCTATATCGAACGAAATGGCTACATTTCCCACACCATGGCTCAAAATCACGCCCGGTGAAATTTAGCATCTGAGCCAGTAACTTTTTGTGCGACAATGGAAATCTTTCCATATGAGATCTGTCTAATTACAGCACAATCGAAATTGAAAATTATTATATACCCTACGAGAAAAATCTGCTAAGGAACTGTAAGCTGGGAAATAAATGAAGTCCTATTTATAGTATTGTAAAAATGCGCGACAAAAATGCGACAATGCACAGAAACAATGCAGAGTAGTCTGTAACTGAATGGGATGAAAATAACGCGTTATCGGTAAATTTGATGAATATAAAGACGAAGTTATCCTGAGAATTACTCTCTTTTAATCAGATGGCCAGGGATTCGAGTTCCCTCAGACAATCAGGCCCCGGGTGGTGGCTTTGAACGACAACACGGTTTGCGGAGCAAAGTGATTGACCATCTGACAGAGATTTTCAAGCATTGAAAATCATGGTGATAAAGTGGATTTTTGTTACAAATCAATAAAAATGTTGAGGAAAAAATCCTTCTGTGGTAAAATAATTAAAAAGATGCTGCGAAATTGCGGAGGGAGGAGCTGAGCAACATACACCAGCTCCATAAACGCCTTACAGGTGCAGCCAACAGTTCCATAGAAATCATCATTGCTTGGAGTGAGCTTTTGCAGATGCGTAAGAGACTGTTTGTTAGAAACTGGATCCGAAGACTTTTAAGGTATCTTTGTATTCCGGTTGGGTTCTTCCTGGTCGTGGTTCCTCTGTATAGCCTGATGATCCGCCAGACGATCCAAGCGCAGTCCTCCAGCGCGATGGAAAAGCTGGCGATCGGCACCACCCAGTTGGAGCGATGCCTGAGCAACATCCGCAGTACAACGAACAAATTGTTCAGCGAAACGGAGTATACTCTGCTTGCCAGCAGTTATGATAACAGTATTCTGGGAGATTATCAGACACTGACGAGAGCCAGCAAATCGTTACAGGATAAGACCTACGATTCCTCTGTGATCACATACAGCTATATTACATTTGAGCGGAATGGCATCATATTGGATGACCGGAGCACGTATGAAAGCCATAGCAATTTTTACCCGGGAGCACTTGAGTATGAGGATGTGTCTCAGGAGGAATGGGATGCACAGAATCAGATCGACGTAATGACGATAAAGCCCGCCCATGTTGTCAAACTGATGCATTCCAGCTATGGCAATTCGTATGTCACAGTATATCAGCCCTATGTGAACACGGCGGGCCGCCTTTGCGGCGCAATGACGGTGCTGATCAAGGAAAAAGATGTCGTTTCGATGTTCCTTTCGCAGCAGCAATGGCGCGGGGAAGGCCTTTTTTGCCTGATTTCCGATGACGGAACGATCCTGGCGGGAAACAACTATGACGGAACGACACTTTCCCTGGCGAGTGATGATACGGGTTGGGAGACCTATCAGGGAAAGCGCTATCTGATGGCAACGCGATATGTGGCATCTCTGAATGCAACGGCGGTCATTGGAATGCCGCCGTCGCTCTACGAAGCGGGTCTGTTGGCAGTACAGCGTGCAATTTGTCTGTATCTGATCGTGGGCGTTCTGGGCTGTGTATTGATCAGCGTCTGCATGACACTGGAGGACATGAACAGCCTGCGTCCGATGCTGGATACGCTGGACGAATCGGATCTGGCATCACGGAAAGTGCTGAATGAGATCTTTCTCCGTAATGTAAACAGCCAGCATGAACTGGCGCGGGAACTGGAGCATTCACGCAGCGAGCTGGAACATGGCAAAATGGAAATTTTGCTGCGTACAGGATCTGTAAGTCAGGAATCCCTTCAGCAGCTGACGGATGCGGTGCAGCTGAAAGCCTATAACTTCCTGCTGCTGATCCCATCTCTTCAGGAAAACGCCGAGTGCTCACTGAAAGAGGAGCTGCGTACTGTGGTGGTGTCAGAGCAGATCCGTCAGATTTATGGGCAAAGATTTTATGTACAGGCAACGGCAGATGACCTGATCCTGGTGATCCTGACGCAGGAAACGGATGAAGCAGAGGAACTGCGGGAAATGTGTTTCCGCACAGAGCAGCTGTATGATGCACTGCATCTGACAACCCCCCTGATATTGAGCGATCCTTTTGAGAAAATGGAGCAGCTGTCAGATATTTACTGGAAGGCCCGCAATGTGGCGGCCTATGCGGATCCGACACAGAAGATCTGCTATTTGGGGAACAGCAGTGCGCAGCGCGGTACCGCGGTCAATGCAACCAATGCAGCGCGGCTTCGGGAATATCTGCTTTCCGGATGCACGGAAGAAGCGGTTTCGCTTCTGAGTGAGTTGTTCTCGGTGGATAATCTGGACCCGGAAAACTTTAAGCAGGATTTTTACACGGCAGGCGGCATTCTGCTGAACACGGCAGAAAGGGTACGCTGTCCGGATATCGCCTATCTGTGCAGTTATGACTCTAAACTGACTGCCCGCCAGATGCTGAGCCGGTTGCAGGACTGCTGTGTGGAGATCTGCAACCATGTGCAATTCCTGAAGCATAGCCACAATGATGCGCTTCAAAAGAATATTCTGGACTGGCTGGCACAGAATTTCCAGAATCCGGAGATCAATGCGGCGATGACGGCAGAGCAGTTCAAGATCTCGAAAAAGTATCTTTCGCAATTCCTGAAGGAGCAAACCGGAAAGAGCTATACAGAGTATGTGGAAGAATTGCGTCTGGATCATGCAATGCAGCTGCTGAGAACGACAGATCTGAATATTACGGATATTGCAGAACAGTGCGGCTTCTCCACGGCAAATACATTCTATAAGGCATTCCGGCGGAAGTATCAGCTCTCGCCTTCTGCAGTTCGCAAAGGAGACAACTGATTTCAGCGCAGAAAAAACGAACGATGTCAGCCCATTCGGACAGACATCGTTCGTTTCTTTTTACAGGTGGATTCAGGGATGGATGCTTATGGTAACAGTGCAGGGAGCATCCAATGCAAAGGTCAGCTCAAGCAGCCCATCATGGCGTGTGGTCACGGTGCAGGGAACAGAGGCTGTAACAGCTTTGGAGCCCGGCTGCAGAACAGCCAGAACCGTGCTGCGGCCCGCTGCGGTAAAATCCAGCGTGGCATTTAAGGCGCTGTTGTCCGGTGCCCAATCCGTATGCCGGACAAAGGCATCAAAACCGGTCGTGAGGGTGCCGGGGCGGTAGTAAGCGGAAAACCACTGTACAATGGGAGAAGAAAGCCCGCTGAACTGATGCCAGCCGGCACCACGGCGGCTTTCGATCATAAAGTGTTCAAAACAACAGTAGCTTTCGGCACACTCGTTCTGCCACAGGGTAAGAGCGGTGTCGGCAATGCGGTAAGCAAAATCGGCAAGGCCCGCATCCAGTGCAGATTTGAAGAACATCCACTGATAAGGCATCCATACAGCGCCGTTCCAGTAGCCGTCACGCCGATAGTACGGCGCACTCTGATCCACGGTAGAAAGGCCGCAGGCACACCACAGGTGTTCCGGGCTCTGCAGCTTCTGCCACAGAAGTTCCTTCTGCGGTTCTGTACAGGCACCTGCAAACAGCGGCGAAGCGCCATCCATGCCCATATCGTAGTTCAAACCCTGCTCGGTGCGCAGAATATCTGCAGCATCACCGGAAGGATCGTGCAGGAGGTACCCGAAGTAACCGCTTTCCTCGTCCCATGCAGTCTGCAGGGAGCGCCCCAAGCGAAGCGCATCGGCATCAAATGCATCTGCGTCGGCTGTCTCACCCAGCAGGCGGGCGGTGTAAGCCAGGATCTTTGCGCAGCGTATCGCATGGGCAGTTGTGACCACGGGCGCGCAGCTGGCCTGCAAACGGCGGCGATGGACCTCCTGCTGTGGGGGATAATCGTCCCATCCACCGGAATTATAGAAATAATCCCAGGGACGCAGCAGGCCGCTGTGCAGGTTGGCGGTAGTGGAGCCGTCTTCCTGCCCGGTGAAGAAGCGATAGTACAGCTTCAGGCGCGGATAGCAGTAGGCGGCAAGTTCTCTGCTGCTGGTGCGATTCAACAACTCGGCATACAGATAAAACTGCGTTGGCACCATGGAGCCATGGTGTAAGAAAGCAGCGTCCACAGAATCCGGGGGCATCAGGTAGGTGTTCAGGCAGTCAAAGGCATTGCGCAGGCTGGTCTGAGCCAGACCCATTCCAATGAATCCGGAATCCCATGTGTAGACACAGTCCCACCAGCGTCCGGGAGTGTAGTGACGGATATACTGTCCCCGCGTGTACACCGGATACACAACGTTGGTGCAGAGAACTGCGTTCATCAACTGTTGGCCCAGGGCAAGCGATTCGGCAGCCGGTAAAGCGGGCGGTGCTGCAAGGGAGGCAGAAGCCTGCTGCCATACATGCTCCCAATCACTGCGCTGAGTCAGCAGCTCATGGCAGCGCAGCGCGGCGGCAGAAGCATCCGGAGCAGCACAGACCGCTCCATAGATCACTTTTGTCTGTCCTGCCTCCAAGGGGATCGGCCCCATAAAGAGATTGACGTAATGCCCTTTTCCGTTGCCGCGCAGCGTGGCGTTTACATGGTCGTGTACGGTGTCACGCAGAAAGATATCCAGTTCATCGTTTTCGATCGTGCGAATATGGGTGGTGATATCATCCCACAGGATCCCGTAGCACTCCTGAATGTGGGGATACTGCAGGGTCAGATAGTTCTCATCTGCGGCGGGTTCGGCCTGAGGCCGGGAGCCATCTCCGCGCAGGGTAACGGTAAAGTCACCAGCGTCCGCTCGCTCGCACAGAGCGAGACAATCCAGCTTCGCCCCTCCAACACCGGCAGCAGTCAGGGTCAGAGTGAATTTCCCGGCGGGAATGGAAGCATTCAGCGGCAGGATGGCAATGGAAGGCTTTTGACAGGGTGGCAGCTGTAACGTATCCTGACCATTGACATCGTACTCGGAACTTTCATCTGCCGGATTCCAATACCGTACACAGAGACAGGGGGCACGCAGGGGCGCGGTAAGGGAAAGCGTAAAGGTAACGGTGTCCCCTTTTCCGTTGGGCACGACCTGCCCAAAAGGTCCTTTGCCTTCGGAACAGCCGAACCCCATGCCAATGCCGTATCCCTGACCAAAGCCGGGAACGGCTTCTTCGCCCCGGCGCAGACCATCCCAGGTCAGACATTCATTGGGACGGTGGATGGAAAAATCCAGGGTGTCATAATCCTTTGCCCAGACAAAGGCCGCGTTTTCCGGCAGAGATACCTCACAGCCCGGCAGGGAGAAGCCGCGGTAGGAAGGAACGGAATCCCAGGCCGAAGCCATGTAATGGAGCACCAGATTCTGCGGAGCATCTGTATTGTTGTGGAGTTCAGCACGGATCAGCCGGGCATCCTCCCCCAGGGGGGCAAAAGAGATATCTGCATACAGCTGATCCTTCCACAGGAGCTCGTGGCGGAGCGTGTAGCAGCTCAGATCCGGAGCCGCAGCCCAGGGGTGAAAGCCGCTTTCAAACCGTACATTGGGCACATCGACCCGGCGGCGATACATTCCCGGAAAAACGGACAGGTCAAACCGAACGCCGTCGTTGGCCGCAGGAACATGGGAAATGCCGCTGTAACGTTTGGTGTAGGGGCCCCACGCAGGCAAGGAAAGGTCATGTGATTGCATGGCGTGATATCCTCCCATCAGCCCTTGACTGCGCCAATGGTAACACCGGCAACAAAATACTTCTGCAGGAACGGATACAGGCACATGATCGGCAGGGTGGAAACCACCATGGTGGCATATTTCAGACCGTCGCCGATGACCTCGACATCACCGGTGGAACCGGCCATGTTGCCGATGTCGCTCTGGATCAGGACCTCACGCAGGATCATCTGCAAAGGATACAGAGAACGATCCCGAATGTACAGCAATGCCGGGAACCAGCTGTTCCACTGCGCAACGCCGTAGAACAGCGCCATAACGGCGAACACTGCACCGGAGAGCGGAAGAACAATGCGGAAGAAGGTCGTGATATCGTTGCAGCCGTCCAGGGCTGCGGCCTCGATCAGCTCATTCGGGATGGTGTTTTCAAAGAACGTGCGCATGATGATCATGTTATAGGTACTGATGGCGGAAGGCAGCACCAGCGCCCAGATCTTATTCAGCATACCCAGCTTCTGAATGATCAGATAAGTGGGGATCATGCCGCCGTTGAAGAACATGGTAAAGATGAAAAGGCTGATAAAGACATTGCGCCCGAACAGATCCTTGCGGGACAGGGGGTAGGCGGCGCAGGCGGTAAGGGTCACGCTAATCAGGGTGCCCAGCACGGTATACAGGATCGTGTTCAGATAACCCGTCCAGATGCTGGCATCCTTCAGAACCTTCTCATACATGGAGGTCGTAAAGCCTTTGGGCCAGAAGGAAACATTGCCTGTCAGCAGCTGCATGGGATCACTGAATGAACCGCTGACGATGTGCAGAAGCGGCAGAATAATGGTTGCGCTGATCAGGATCAGCAGCAGATACACAACAATGGTATAGATTCGTTCCCCGATGCTTTCCTTCACTTTCGTGGGGTGATTCATCGCATCAATATTCTTTTTCATCACCACAGGCTCACCTCACTGATCTTTTTGCTGAACTTGTTGAACAGCACGATAATGGTAAAATTGATCACGGAATTGAACAGGCCCACAGCCGCAGAGAAGCTGTAATCGCCGCTTTCAAAGGCACGGCGGTAAACGTAAGTGGAGATCACATCTGCAGTCTCATAGGTTGCAGGGTTGTACATCAGCATGATCTTTTCATAGCCGACCGAGAAAATAGAGCCCATGCGGAGGATCAGCATGATGATGATCGTGGGCAGCAGGCCGGGTAGCGTGATATGGATCAGCTTGTCCCATTTGGAAGCACCGTCAACGGTGGCGGCCTCGTAGAGAGAGGGGTCAATGCCGGTCAGTGCCGCCATGTACACAATGGAACCGTAGCCGGCGCTTTGCCAGATGTCAGAAAGAACATAGATCGTCTTGAAATACTTGGGTTCGGCCATAAAATGGATCGGCGTACCGCCAAAGGCAGTGATCAGCTGGTTGATCAGGCCGCTGGAAGGAGAAAGCAGGGCGCTCAGAATACTGACAACGACCACGGCGGAGATGAAATGGGGCAGGTACACTACGGTCTGTACGCTGCGTTTGAAGAATTTACCGCGGACTTCGTTGATGAGCAGAGCCAGAATGATGGGAATGGGAAAGCCCACAATAATGGAATACAGGCTGATGCCAAGCGTGTTTTTGATCAGACGGCCAAAATACTCGGATTTAAAGAACTGGATGAAATATTTGAAGCCGACCCACTTGCTGCCCGTGATGCCCAGTACGGGAGAGAAATCACGGAAGGCGATCTGCGCGCCGTACATGGGCGCGTACATGAACACGATATACCAGATCAGGGCGGGCAGCAGCATCAAAAGCAGATAACGGCTGCGCCAGAACTTTTTGCAGGCATGATCAAGGCGGTTCGCTGTTGGCAGTGTGATCGGTTTTGCTGCGGTGGCAGTTTTCATGGTGGTATTCTCCTGTTTTCGTTCTGAAGAACCCAGGAAAAAATAGGCCGGGAACAGGGTGTTCCTGCCCCGGCCGTTATTTTACTGGATCAAAAAATAGGTGCCTGCTGAGGCATCAGCCATTCAGAGTCTTCTGGTAGATATCGATGACCTCTGCAATGCCCATGCCATTGACCTTTTCAACGTAGGTGTCCCAGTTGGACAGCGGCTCACGGCCGGAAACAAACTTGATGATCATCTCGTCAACGTAAGTGTCCACATCAGCCATCACAGCACGGCGGACGGCATCGTCCTCAGAGGAGAAGGAGGTGGAGCCGGGGATCACATACTTCTTGGATTCTTCCAGGAAGGGAATGATGCAGTCCTGCTTTGCGCGGTTGACAGACTCATCATCCAGCTGTGTGACCTCATCCTGGCTCAGAATGAACGGGCCGGAGCTCTGTGCAAAGGTGAAGGTGCCGATCGCATTCTTGGGAGACAGGCCGTCAGGGTTCTTCATTACATAATCGGTGAAGATCGGCTTGCCGTCCTGCATGGTGTAGTGAGTGCCCTCAATACCCATGTTGATCAGCCGGGTGCCCTCGTCGCTGTACATGTAATCCAGCAGAGCGACCACGCGGTCAACGTTCTTGCAGCTTGCGGTGATGGTGGCGGCTGCAATGGCACGCGGCTCCTGATCAATATAGGAGTGGATCTGTGCATCGCCCTTGGGGGGTACGGTGGCCTCAACATGGAAGCCGGGGAAGGAGGCAGGCATGGTGGCGTTCTGTGCAGCCAGCATACCGCCCAGCGGGCCGTAGAAGGAAGCCACCGCGTTCTGGGCCAGCTTCGGCACGAAGGAAGCGTAGTCCATGGTGATGATCTCAGGGTCGATATAGCCCTTCTCGTACATATCGTGCATCCAGGTCACGGCCTTTTTGTACTTGGGGTCGATGGGGCCGTAGTGAACCTTGCCGCCATCGTCCGGGTCGGTGTAGAAGTCATCCAGGCAGCCGAAGGCGGTGCAGAAGTTCCGCAGGCCGGTCATATCGTAGGAGCTGAAGGGGATCTCATCGTTGGTGCCGTTGCCGTTCAGGTCGGTGGTCTTGACCAGATGCCAGTAGTTCTCCCAGTCCTCCAGGGTCACGGGGCTCTCAATGCCCAGCTTTTCCAGCCAGTCGGTGCGGACGATGTAGGGCATATTGCCGGAGACCTTCTCATCCAGCATGGGCATATAATAAATATTGCCGTCGCTGTAAGTCAGTGCTTTTTCGACACCGTCCCGCTTGTCGATCTCCTTCTTCAGGTTGGGCATGTTGTTCTCGATGTAGTCGTTCAGGGACAGGATCACGCCGGACTCGCCGTATTTCAGCACCTCGGTGGTGGGCATATCCATAATGATATCCGGCAGCTGAGCATCCATCATCACAAGGTTCAGGCGCTCGTTGTAGTTGTCCTGCGGGGGATTATCAAATTCAAAATCCATATTGAATTTTTCGCCCAGGACCTTCCAGACATCCATCTGCTCGGCAGCAACCTCGTTTGCGGCCTTGGATTTCAGGATGCGAACAGTGATACGCTCGTTGGAAGCAGCTGCTCCGGAACCGGCAGCAGAAGAAGTAGTAGAGGAAGAGCTGCCACAGCCCTCCAGAACACCCAATGCCAGAGAAGCGACCATAGCGCTGCATACGGCGCGTCTGCTGATTTTTCTTTCTTTCATAAGATCTTTTCCTCCTTGATTTATGGAATGGGACGGGGGAGATCCCCGTGCTTCCATAACCTCCGTTCAGCTCGTACGCTGCCGCCCAGTGGTTTTTCCTTACTCAGAAGCATATCATGTTCTTTTGGGAATTGCAACATTTTTTGATACAAAACGCACAAAAGATTTTCTCATTTTTGAGCGTGATTGTTGCACAATATCCACAAAGATGCGTTTTTTCTTCCTTTTGTCATGGTGCGGGATGAAATGTCATGCTCCTTCACCTTGACGATTCTGGCACAAAAAGATATGCTGGAAACAAAATTGGAATCGGAGATCCATTCAAAAGAAAGGAAGAGAGAAACTATGAGTAAGCAGATCACAGCCATCATCGTGGGCGCGGGCCATCGGGCGATCCTGTACAGCCTGTATGCGCTGGAACACCCGGACGAGCTGAAGATCGTGGGCGTGGCAGATCCGGATCCGATCCGGCGGAAAAAGGTTGCGGAGATGCATGGCTTCGGGGAGGAAATGTGCTTCAGGAACGCCGAGGAGCTGGCAGAAAGGCCCAAGCTGGCAGACGCGGTGATCAATGGAACCATGGACCGCCAGCATGTGCCCACTGCGGTTCCGCTCCTGCGTGCAGGATATGATATGCTGCTGGAAAAGCCCTTCGCGATCAGCGAGGAGGAAGTGAACTATTTATATAAAGTGGTAAAAGAGACCGGGCGGAAGGTGATGATCTGCCACGTTCTGCGGTATGCGCCCTTCTATGTCGCAATCAAGCAGAGACTGCTGAGCGGGGAGATCGGTGACATTATCAATATTCAGGCCACAGAACATGTCAGCTACCATCATCTGGCCGTCTCCTTTGTGCGCGGCAAATGGGGCAACGAGGAAAAATGCGGAGCTCCGATGCTGCTGGCAAAGTGCTGCCATGACATGGACCTCATTATGTGGCTGAAGAGCGGCGTTTCGCCCAAACAGATCGCAAGCTTTGGAAGTGACTTCCAGTTTGATCCTGCCAAAAAGCCCGCAGGGGCAGGCAAGCGCTGCCTGGTGGATTGTCAGTGCGAGGAGACTTGTCTGTACTCTGCCAAAAAGCATTATCTGGATCACCCGGATCGGTGGGCGTTCTATGTATGGGACTGCCTGGAGAATATTGAGAATCCGACGCTGGAGGACAAGCGCAAGTCGCTGATGACAGACAATATCCATGGACGCTGTGTGTGGGATTGCGAACATACGGTGGTGGATCATCAATCGGTGCTGATGAATTTTGCGGATGGTGCAACTGCGACCCTGAACATGATCGGCGGCGCAGCGAAGCCGGAGCGTAATATCCATATCATTGGTACGAAGGGTGAGATCAAGGGCGTGTTTGACGATTCGGTTTTCACTGTGCGCACCATAGATACCGCCAGCGAGAAGGGCTGGAACGAGGAAGTGGTAGACCTGAAGATCGGTGGAGATAAGAGCGGCATGACAGGCTCTCATGGCGGCGGCGATCTGCGGTTGGTGGAGGACTTTGTTCATGTGCTTCAGGGTGAGGAGCCTTCCATCTCCTGCACGACGATCAAAGATTCGATCAATGGGCATCTGGGCGTTTTCTGCGCAGAGCGTGCTCGCAAGGAGAGCACCGTCATAACGATGCCAGACATCAGATAATGCAGTGCTGACATAGAAAACGTCCCCGTGCAGTTTTGATATCCTGCACGGGGACGTTTTGTGATCTTTTTATTTCCTCATTTCCGCATTCACCCATTCCCGCACGCGGTCAGGCCGGTTGGTGACGATGCAGTCAGGGCCAAGGGGCAGCAGGGAACGGACTGCGTCCTGGGTGTCCACGGTCCAGAACGCGGCCTGGATGCCCATGGCGTGGAGCTGGTTCACGAGATCGGGGTTGGAGTAGGCGGTGTGGTATTCGCAGCTGACGATATCCACGGGGAAATCCAGCGTTTTGATGTAGGCGGCCACATCTGCCTGCTCCTCCAGATGACCGATGACCTGCTCCACGGTCTCGCCGGGGAAGTTGGCACGGAGCATATCCACCTTGTCGGCCACAGTGCGGTAGATGAGATTGTTCCGCAGGTCGATGCAGTTTTCTTCGCTGAAGGGCTCATCCATGCTGTTCACAAGGCCCAGATCCTTCCATATCACCGGCGGGGGAAGCACCATGCTGAGGAAAGCGCCGTAGGTCAGCGCGCCTACCTTCAGCTCAGGCATCAGCTGCTTTGCCTGACGCAGCTGGGAGTGGTGGAAGGAGATGAGGGTGAGTCGGTCGGTGAGCCCGGCGGCGCGGACCGCATCCAGCACCCGGGGCACAAAGTCGGGGTCGTCCTGCAGTGGGCTTTTCAGTTCCAGCTGCACTTGCGTGCCCTCCATGCCGGCGCAGAGCTCCAGCGCTTCCTGCAGCGTGGCGATCCTCTCGTTGGCGTAGATGGCATCTTTCCAGCTGCCAAAATCCAGGGTCTTCAGCTCGCCCATGGTCAGGTCGTAGATCTGGCCGGAGATGTCGGTGTGCATGTCCACCATATAGTCGTGGTGGATGACCAGCTCGTTGTCGTAGGTCTTCTGTACATCCATTTCCACGCCGTCCGCGCCAATCTCCATCGCCTTGCGGAAGGCGATCAGCGTGTTCTCAGGGGCCAGATAGGATGCACCGCGGTGCGCAATGATTTGGGGTGTCGTCATCTTGTGCTATGATTCCTTTCCTCACAGTTGGCTCAGGCCAGATCTTCGCCGTCAGAGGCGATGACCTTTTTATACCAGTAGAAGCTATCCTTCCGGCTGCGGGCCAGCGTGCCCTTGCCCGCGTTGTCCTTGTCCACATAGATGAAGCCGTACCGCTTCTTCATCTCGCCGGTGGAAGCACTGACCAGGTCGATGGGCCCCCAGGTGGTGTAGCCCAGCAGGGGCAGGCCATCCTCGTTGATGGCCTTTTCCATCTGCTCAATGTGGGCCCGCAGGTAGTCGATGCGATAGGTGTCGTGGATAGAACCATCTGCTTCCACCTTGTCCACCGCACCCAGACCGTTCTCCACGATAAAGAGCGGTTTCTGATAGCGGTCATACAGGCTGTTCATGGTAATGCGCAGGCCCACCGGGTCGATGGCCCAGCCCCAATCGCTGGCCTTGAGGTAGGGGTTCTTGACGGCATCCATGATGGCATTGCCGCTGGCCTTGTTCATCAGTTCGGGGTCCACAGTGGTGCAGCGGCTGGAATAGTAGCTGAAGGAGATGAAGTCCACAGTGCCCTCTTTCAGCAGCTGCTCGTCGCCCGGCTCCATCTGCAGGGCAATGCCTGCACGTTCCATCCGCTTTTTGGCCCAGACAGGGTATTCGCCGCGGGACTGGACATCAATGAAGAAGTAGTTGTCGCGGTCAGCCTCGGCAGCGGCCTGCACATCGGCAGGGGCGCAGGTGCGGGGATAGAACTGACCGGCGGCCAGCATACAGCCCACCATGGCATCGGGCATGATGGCATGGGCCAGCTTGACGGCCTTTGCGCTGGCCACCAGCTCGTGGTGAGCGGCCTGATACTTGACCTGCTGCACGTTCTCGCCGGGTGCAAAGAGCAGACCGGCTCCCATAAAGGGCATGTGGAGCAGCATGTTGATCTCGTTGAAGGTCAGCCAGTACCTGACCTTGCCCCGGAAGCGCTGGAACAGCACCTCACAGTAGTGAGCGTAGGCATCCACCATCCGGCGGTCTTTCCAGCCGCCGTACTTTTTGATCAGGGCAATGGGGGTATCAAAGTGGCACAGGGTCACCAGCGGTTCAATGCCGTACTTGTGGCACTCATCAAAGAGTTCCTCATAGAAGCGCAGGCCCTCTTCGTTGGGCTGCGCGTCATCGCCGTTGGGCAGGATGCGGGTCCAGGCAATGGACAGGCGGTAGCAGCGGAAGCCCATCTCGGCAAAGAGCTTGATGTCCTCCTTGAAGTGGTGGTACATGTCAATGGCTTCGTGGGAGGGGTAGAAGTGCTCGGCATCGCAGTCCAGCATCTTCAGCTGGCCCAGCGCTACGGGGAAGCGGTCGGGGCCAAAGGGCACCACGTCCACGCTGGACAGGCCGCGCCCGCCCTCGTTGTAAGCGCCCTCGCACTGGTTGGCGGCAGTGGCACCGCCCCACAAAAAGTCTTTCGGGAATTTGCCCATAGGTCTTACCTCCTGATGCAGTTGGATTCTGATGATTCAATGATACCATGTTCTGAGCCGCTGTCAACCGGGAAAGTACGACTTTAGCCGTCAATTCGACGAAAAATGTTGCTGATTTTTGACACTTTTCACGAAGAAATCGAAAATTGCGGGCAATTTTCCTTGGAATCTGTTTCTTCCAAACGGACAGTAAGTGTGATAGACTGAATAGGTAAACGGAAAACGGCTCACCCTGCCCTTCATTGCTTCGCAATGCCGGAGCGGGCGAGGACGTTGATGAAAGAGCTATCAGGAAAAATGGAGTGTTTGCTATGACTGAATTCAAGCCCATCAAGGAAGGCAAAGTCCGCGAGATCTATGACAATGGCGACAGCCTCATTATGGTTGCCACCGATCGTATCTCTGCATTTGATGTGATCCTGAAAAATAAAGTGACCAACAAGGGCAAGGTGCTGACCCAGATGAGCAGATTCTGGTTCGACTACACCAAGGATGTTCTGCCCAACCACATGCTGAGCGTGGATACCGCCGATATGCCCGAGTTCTTCCGCACGCCTGCCTTTGAGGGCCGGAGCATGAAGTGCCGCAAGCTGACCATGCTGCCCATCGAGTGCATCGTGCGCGGCTACATCACCGGCAGCGGCTGGGCCAGCTACCAGCAGAACGGCACCGTCTGCGGCATCCGCCTGCCCGAGGGCCTGCAGGAATCCCAGCAGCTGCCCGAGCCCATCTACACTCCTTCCACCAAGGCTGAGATCGGCGACCACGATGAGAACATCAGCTACGAAAAGAGCATTGAGGTGCTGGAAAAGCAGTTCCCCGGCCATGGCGAGGACTACGCCACCAAGCTGCGGGACTACACCATTGCCCTGTACAAGAAGTGCGCCGCGTATGCCCTGAGCCGCGGCATCATCATTGCCGATACCAAGTTCGAGTTTGGTCTGGATGAGAACGGCAACGTGGTGCTGGGCGATGAGATGCTCACCCCCGATTCCAGCCGCTTCTGGCCGCTGGAGGGCTATGAGGCCGGCCACGGTCAGCCCTCTTTCGATAAGCAGTTTGTCCGCAACTGGCTCAAGGCCAATCCCGACAGCAACTACGATCTGCCTCAGGATGTCATCGACAAGACCATTGCCAAGTATGAGGAAGCTTATGAGCTCCTGACCGGCAAGAAGCTGTAAACACTCTGATCTTCTTTCTCCCCTCTGCTGTATAACGGCAGGGGGGATTTTTATATCAGCAGACCTGCCTGGAGGGACGGCGGGGTGTTCCCCAAGCAAGTGTCCGGAGGGTGGGACCCGACTGCCGTAGGCAGTTGGGCGGGGGATGGAATGCCCCGTATCACTTGCGGGGGAATACCCCGCTGGCCCGACAGTACGCTGTACCAAAAAATCCCCCCGCCCATGAACAGATGGGGCGAGGGGAAAGCTAAGGGTTGGCAGTGTTACAGGATGCGCACCCGGATAACGGCAGGGATGGCGGCCAGCTTCTCAGCCAGCCTGCCGTCCACGGCACCGGTTGCGTCCAGCATGGTGTAAGCCATGTTCTTTTTGCTCTTGTTCACCATGTTTTCAATGTTCAGGCCCGCTTCGGTGGTCAGGGCGGTGATCTGGCTGATCATGCCGGGCTCGTTCTTGTGGATGATGCAGATGCGCTTGCCGCCTGCACGGGGCTGATGCACCTCGGGCATGTTCACCGAGTGGGTGATGTTGCCGTTCTTGAGGTAATCGCTGATCTCCTGCACGGCCATTGCGGCACAGTTGTCCTCGGCCTCCGGCGTGGAAGCACCCAGATGCGGGGTGCAGACGATGCCGGGCTTGCCCAAAATGGCCTCAGTGGGGAAGTCGGTCATGTAGCCGGAGACCTTGCCCGTCTCCATGGCCTCCAGCAGGGCTGCGGTGTTCACCAGCTCACCGCGGGCATAGTTCAGGATCTTCACGCCGTCCTTGCACAGGGCCAGGGTCTGGGCGTTGATGGTATCCTTGGTGGTGGGCAGGTAGGGAACATGGATGGTGATGTAGTCGCACAGGGGGAGCATGTCGTTCAGGTTCACGCAGTGGTGGACCTGGCTGGAAAGGTTCCAGGCGGCATCAATGGAGATGTAGGGGTCGTAGCCGTAGACCTCCATGCCCAGCTCAATGGCGCAGTTGGCCACCCGGGAACCGATGGCACCCAGACCGATGACACCCAGCGTCTTGCCCTTGATCTCGTTGCCCACAAACTTTTTCTTGCCCTTTTCCACGGTCTTGGCCATGGCGGGGTCGCCGGTCAGGCCCTGGCACCACTGGGCGGCGGCGGCCACATTGCGGCTGCCTGCGATCAGCATCCCAATGACCAGCTCAGCCACGGCGTTGGCGTTGGCACCGGGGGTGTTGAACACCACGATGCCCTGCTCCGAGCAGCGATCCAGCGGGATATTGTTCACACCGGCACCGGCACGGGCAATGGCCAGCAGGTTGTCGTTGAAGGTGGTGTTCAGCAGGTCGGCGCTGCGCACCAGAATGCCATCGGGGACATCGGTGTCCACCGAAACATCAAACAGGTTCTTGTTCAGCTTTGCCAGGCCCACGGGGCTGATGGCGTTCAGGGTCTTGATCGTAAACATACTTTCCTATCTCCTATACACAACTCAGGCATTTGCCTTGCGGAATTTCTCCATGAAGTCCACCAGCTTCTCTACGCCTTCGATGGGCATTGCATTATAAATGGAAGCGCGCATACCGCCCACCAGACGGTGGCCCTTCAGGTTGACAAAACCGGCTTCGGCGGCTTCGGCGCAGAACTTCTTGTCCATGTCGGGGTCAGGGCTGGTAAAGGTGACGTTCATCGTGCTGCGGTAGCGGTGCTCCACAGGGTTGTGGAAGAACTCCTGACCGTCCAGATAATCATACAGGATCCTGGCCTTGGCTTCGTTGATCTTCTGCATATTCTCCAGGCCGCCGATGTCGTTTTCCAGATACTTGAGCACCAGACCGGTCATATAGATGCACCAGCAGGGGGGCGTGTTGTACATGCTGTCCTTGGCCAGCAGGGTGGTGTAGTTCATCATGGTGGGCACGGTGTCGGCGGCGTGGCCCAGCAGGTCGTCCCGGACAATGGCAATGGCCATGCCGGCGGGGGCTACGTTCTTCTGCACACCAAAGTAGATGCAGCCGTACTTGTTCACGTCCACAGGTTTGGAGAGGATCATCGAGCTCATGTCCGCCACCAGCGGCACACCCTCCACCTGAGGTACCTCAACGTACTGGGTGCCGAAGATGGTGTTGTTCTGGCAGATGTGGATGTAGCTTGCGTCCTTGTCGTAGTCGATGGCGTTGACATCGGGGATGTAGGTGAAATTCTTGTCCTTGCTGGAAGCAACGATCTTCACCTCGCCGAACTTGGCTGCCTCCTTGGCGGCCAGGTTCGAGAAATTGCCGGTGACCAGATAATCGGCCTTGCCTGTGGTCATAAAGTTCAGGGGTACCATGGCAAACTGCTGGGTGGCACCGCCCTGGAAGAAACCGACCTTGTAGTTGTCAGGGATGCTCATTACCCGGCGCAGGGTGGCTTCGGTCTCGGTGATGATGGCATCGAACCACTTGCTGCGGTGGCTCATTTCCATCACGCTCTGGCCGGAATCGCCGTATTCCAGCAGCTCTGCCTGTGCCTGACGGAGCACCTTTTCCGGTAACATGCTGGGGCCTGCGCTGAAGTTGTATACTCGTGCCATATGGAACTCTCCCTTTCCGATCCGTACCGCCGCTCTCATCTGCGGCAGGTGTGTGCTTGATTTGTCCGTAGTATACCGGTTCCGGGGGTGCAAAAACAAGAGCATCTTTGCACAAAGATGGGCCTGCTCTGCCTGTCTTGGACGCACAAAACACACAACTGTCCTTGAATAAAGAACACTTTTTAAGACAAATGTAAAAATATGCTGGTTTTACCGCATGGCTCCTCACTTTTACTGCTTGCCTGTTTGTGCCGGGTGTGGTATAATCGTGTTGAAATGAGACAAATGTAAAAGTAAAAAATCGGAGGTGAAACCGGTGTACGGACTTTCAGACAGACTGAAACCACTCTCTGCCGCCGAGGAGCAGGTGCTGCTGGCGCTCTGGGAATGCCCCGCCCCGGCCACCCGGCGGGATATCAGCGAAAAGCTGACCGCCACCGGCTGGGCTCCGGCCACGGTGCTCAACTTTTTGTACCGTCTGGAGGAAAAGGGCTGGGTCAAGGGCGGCAAGGCGGGGAGCCAGAACACCTATCTGCCCACGGTCACCCGCCGGGCCTATTGCGTTGCGGCCATGCGCCAGCGGATGGACACCCTGTTCGGCGGCAGCTTGCCCGAAGCGGTCCGCGCCCTTGCCAGCGAGAGCGGCGCTTCCCAGAGCCAGCTGGAACAGGCCATCCGGGTGCTGGAGGAGCAGCATCAGGAGGCAGAAGAATACGACCTGTACGATCCCTATGGGTGACGGAAAACGAAAAAGCTCCCATTACGGGAGCTTTTTCGTTGCATTCGGTCGAAAGATGTGTTAAAATCAAATGCGAAAAGGTACTGCACATAACGGCAGGCGGGGAGCCCACACTTCCGGAAGGAGGTGAGAGCAATGCCGATTACTTTGACGTTCCATATTTTTGGACTGGTATTTACCATCAAGGTGAAAAGCGAAAACCGCCACCCTGGCCGGTGACGGTTTTCTATGCAAATAGATAGCTAAAACCCTTCAGGGCTAACCGCTTGTCGCAGTGCCTTTTCTATTTGTAGTATAGTGATTTTTTTCTGTTTTGTCAAGTGGCGGAAGGATATACGATGGAGTGCAGATTGAAAGCAAAAAAGTGCGGCGGCTGTCCGATGCTGGGGCTGGATTATGCCGAGCAGCTGAAACAAAAAGAAGCCGCTGTCCGTAAGCTGGTGGGGAAATACGGCCCGGTGGCTCCCATCCGGGGCGCGGAAAACCCCTGCCATTACCGCAATAAGGTGATCTCTACCTTTGCAGCGGGCCCCGGCGGGAAACTGATGTCCGGCATCTATGCGGCAGGTACGCATAAAGTTTTGCCTGTAGAAAGCTGCCTGCTGCAGGACGAAGTGCTGGACACCGTGATGCAGGCGGTGCGGGCGGCGGCCAGCGCCTGCCGCTACCAGCCTTACAATGAGGACAAGGGCACCGGCCTGCTCCGCCACTGCCTGCTGCGGCGCGGCGTGGTGTCCGGGCAGGTGATGGTGGTATTGGTGACCGCCCAGCCGGTTCTGCCCGGAGCGAAAAACTTTGTCCGCGCTCTGCTGGCCGAAGCCGAAAAGCGCCATGTCCCCGTGACCACTGTGGTGCAGAACTACAACCCCCGCCGCACCAGCGTGGTGCTGGGCGAAGAGGAAAAGGTGCTCTACGGCAAGGGCTTCATTCTGGATACCCTCTGCGGCAAGACCTATGCCCTGAGCCCCCGGAGCTTCTACCAGATCAACCATGACCAGACCGAGGTTCTGTATGGTCTGGCCGTGGAAGCCGCCCGCCTGACCGGCAAAGAGGTGGTGCTGGATGCCTACTGCGGCATTGGCACCATCGGTCTGACCGCCAGCGGCAGGGCAAAGCAGGTGGTGGGCGTGGAGCTGAACCGGGACGCTGTCCGGGATGCCATCGGCAACGCAAGGCACAACGACGTGAAAAACGCCCGCTTCTTTGCCGCCGATGCCACCCAGTGGATCACAGAAGCGGCGGCCGCCGGGCAGAGAGCAGATGTCATTTTCATGGACCCGCCCCGCGAAGGCTCCACCCCCCAGTTCATCGAGAGCGTGGCCCGCATGGCCCCCAAACGGGTGGTCTATGTCAGCTGCAATCCTGAGACCATGGCCCGCGATCTTGCCCTCCTGACCGCCAAGGGCTACCGCGCCGAGGGCTTTACCCCTGTTGATCTCTTCCCCCAGACCGCTCATTGTGAGGTGGTCGGCGCGCTGGTGAGGGGGCAGACTAGGGTGGATAGCTTACAGTGGAGTTGGGATAACCGGGGAAGGTAAAGCTTGGTGCATAATTGAATCCGCGAAAAATTCATGTTCTCTTATGGTGAGTAGAAATAAACGCCAGAAAGGAATGTAATTATGAAAAAGTTGAAAGTAACTGTCGGAAAAAATGCACCAGTGCGGAGCTTTGCATCTCTGCCAGAAGAACAAAAGGATCTTCAGAGATTTAGAAAAATAAAAGCAATGATGTGCCCTTGTTGTGGAGAGACAATGTTGCTGGTAGATAATGTGTGGGTTTGCCAGAAGTGTTCGTATTGTATTGCACAAAGCGATATGTTATCAGGTGAGATATTCTGGTTTTGCGATCATTGTGGACGGTTTCTGAATGTTCAGCCCGGATTTTTAACGCTTTCTGGAGCATGGAAATGCGTGGCCTGCGGATTTGCAAATGATGTAAGTAAAGATAATATCATTGATTGAAACTTGAGAGGAAAGGCTATATGCTGAATATAAAAGACGCATTGTATAGCGGAATCCATACTGTGCAGGAGAATGCAAAAAAGATCAATGAGACTGTTACTCCCGGTATTGTACATGGTATCGAAACTGCTGCAACTAAAACCGGAGATGCATTGACTGCCGGAAAGAACACAGTTGTAAATACAGGTGCTGCCGCAAAGGATGCTGTTATGGATCAACTGGATGCAAATCACGATGGAAAAGTAGATATTGAAGATATCATTATCCTTGGGCTGAGAACGCCGGGTGTGAAAGTGGAGCGAAACAGATTTTTGGCAAACGAGTTCCGCGCACATTATGATGCTGCAACCATTGAAAACGCGGTTAGAACAACCCCGATGAAGGCGGGCATTTCACTGGAGGAAATCAATAAAATTGCAGACGCGGTGATTCAGCATGAGCGGTATTTTGTATCTGGAATCTCAGCCGCATTGGGAGCGCCCGGCGGTGCAGCTATGGCAGCGACCATTCCAACAGATATCATGCAGTATTATGGCTACACGCTTAGGGCAGCACAGGAACTGATGTATCTATATGGCTTTCCAGAAATTATATCTGCTGATAATGAAGCACAGATCGATACTTCTACGATGAACACTTTGATCATTGCCATGGGTGTGATGTTTGGCGTTGCGGGTGCCAACAATGCAATCAAAGCTATGGCGAAAGCGCTTGGCGAAGGTGTTGAAAGGCAACTGATGAAAAAGGCTCTGACCAAAGGAGCAATTTACCCAATCGTAAAAAGCATTGCTAAATGGTTCGGTGTCAAAATGACAAAAGAGGTATTCTCCGGTTTCTTCAAGAAGGCTATCCCGGTTGCTGGTGGGATTATTGGTGGAGGTATTACATATGTCTCCTTTAAGCCATGTTGTGAGAGGTTGAAAACGAGTCTAATGGATACAATGTTGTCGAATCCGAATCACTTGGAAACAAAAGAAGAATCTGAGATTTTTGAATCGATTGCCAGAGAGATAGATGAGCAATCTGAAGAACATAGCGGCTTTTGACTAAGTTCTGGACGGTCGGGATCGTTTCGATGGCTGACCAGATCACAGAAGTCCAAAGGGTGAAACAAGCCACGATGAACGGATATTTTTATGTATTAACGGCCATTGACCTTTTTGTGCTGAGCTTCATGTGCATCCTCACAAAGCTCAGCGAGTCCCTGAACAAAAAGCAGAAGCAGGGATTTTTCTTTGCCTTTGCGCTGATCGCGGTGATCTCGGTGCTGGAGGTGGTGACACTGGCGGTGGATGGCACCCCGGCGGGCTACCGCTGGCTGAACATCCTGTCCAACTATCTGGGGTTCGGCCTGTCCCCGGGAGTGTGTCTCTGCCTTGTGTATGTCATGGACCGGAAAAAGAGGATGAACCGCTGGTTCAGGGCGACGGTGTGCTGCGAGGCGTGCTACCTGCTGTTCCTTGCTTTGTCCATCCCCGCCGGGCTGGTGTTCTCCGTCAGCGCCGACAACGTTTATTCCCGCGGGCAATACTTCTATATTTATATCATCCTGTATTTTGCGGCCATCGTGTATCTTTCGGTGTCCACCTTCGTCACGGCGCGGGAATTCCAGAACCGTAGCCGGGCGCTGATCTACCCTCTGACGTTCTTTCTGCTCATTGAGACCATCATTCAGGTGACACTGCCGGACCTCCATGTTACATGGCTGTGCGTTACGCTGTTGTCGGTGCTGTACTTTATCTACTGCAGCGAGATGTGGAACCAATTGGATGCCCTTACCGGGCTGCTGAATCAGAACAGCTATCTGAACCGCACTGCTGAGATGCGCCGCCGCGGCGGGGTGCTGGTGGTGTTCGATGTGGACGACTTCAAGCAGATCAACGACCGCTACGGCCACCTGCAGGGAGATCTCTGTCTGGCCGAGATCGGCCGCTGCATCAAAAAAGCCTATGCCCGCAGCGGCTACTGCTACCGCACCGGCGGTGACGAGTTTTGTGTGCTGATGGAAAACGCAGACCGGGAGGCCCAGTGCGCGCAGGAGTTTGTACGCCAGCAGGAACAGCGGCGAAAAGCCGTGGACTTTCTGCCCACGGTGTCCTTTGGCTCAGCTCCCTTTTTGGGGGAGGATGTGCTGGCTGTGAAGAATCGGGCTGACCGGGAGATGTACCGCTACAAAAAGGCCCGGAAGCCCGATGCCGCTCATTGTTCTCCGAATCATACCCTCCTATGAAAAGGGACTGCTGCACTGGGATCTCCCCCTGTGCGGCAGTCCCTTTCCTTGTTCTGGCAGGGCACGGTGCGCAATGGCGTGATTTGAACTGGCTTTTTTGCATTTCCTGTACTATAATAAAGAACTGTGAAGTTTACACTCGCTATCACTGGGAAAGGAGAATCACCCCTTGAATAAAATGCTTACCCACCTGAACGGCTACAAGCGCGAGGCTGTGCTTGCACCGCTGTTCAAGATGCTGGAAGCCACGTTCGACCTGTTTGTGCCGCTGGTCATGGCAGACATCGTCAACGTGGGCATTACAGCACATGATTTCCACTATATCCTTGTGCGGTGCGGCATCCTGCTGCTGCTGGCCGTTGTGGGCCTTGCCTGCAGTCTGACGGCCCAGTATTTCTCGGCCAAGGCGGCGGTGGGCTATTCCACCTCCTTGCGCCATGCCCTGTTTGAGCACATCCAGAGGCTTGGCTTTACCGAGATGGACACCATGGGCACCAGCACCCTCATCACCCGCATGACCAGTGACATCAATCAGGTGCAGAGCGGTCTGAACCTCTTCCTGCGCCTGTTCCTGCGCAGCCCGTTCGTGGTGGTTGGTGCCATGGTCATGGCGTTCACCGTGAATGTGCGGGCCGCCTGGATCTTTGTGGTCGCCATCCCGCTGCTGAGCGTGGTGGTGTTCGGGGTCATGGTCATCACCAACCCGCTGTACAAAACGGCCCAGGCCCGGCTGGACCGTGTGCTGGGCCTGACCCGCGAGAACCTGACCGGTGTGCGCGTGGTCCGCGCCTTTGATAAGGAGCAGAGCGAGATCGACCGCTTTGAGTCGGCCAACGACCTGCTGACCCGGATGCAGCTCCATGTGGGCCACATCTCCTCCCTGATGAGCCCGCTGACTTATGTCATCATCAATCTGGCCATCGTGGCTCTGCTCTATGTGGGCAGCATCGAGATCAATGTGGGCGGCATGGCCTCCGGCGATGTGATCGCGCTGGTGAACTACATGAACCAGATCCTGGTGGAGCTGGTCAAACTGGCAAACCTCATCGTGCAGGTGAGCAAGGCGCTGGCCTGTGCCGGCCGTGTGCAGGCTGTGCTGGACACCGAGCCCGGCATGGAATTCCCCGCTGCGCTCAAGGGTGAGGTACCTGCAGACAAGGCCGGGGACGCTGTGCGGTTCGACCATGTCAGCCTGACCTACGCCGGTGCCGGTGCCCCCAGCCTGACCGATATCAGTTTTACCGCAAAGCGCGGCCAGACCATTGGTGTCATCGGCGGCACGGGCAGCGGCAAATCCAGCCTCATCAACCTGATCCCCCGCTTTTATGATGCCACGGAGGGCACCGTGGAGATCCTGGGCCGTCCGGCGCAGGAGTACCCCCGCGCGGCTCTGCGCGGCAGTGTGGCAGTCGTGATGCAGAAAGCCCAGCTGTTTGGCGGCACCATCCGCTCCAACCTGCTGTGGGGCAACAAAAACGCGGCGGACGCTGACCTGTGGGCCGCACTGGAGACCGCGCAGGCTGCGGATTTCGTCAGGGCAAAGCCCCTTGGGCTGGACGAGCCTGTGGAGCAGGGCGGCCGGAACCTGTCCGGCGGCCAGAAGCAGCGCCTGACCATTGCCCGTGCGCTGGTGGGCAAGCCGGAGATCCTGATCCTGGACGACAGCGCCAGCGCGCTGGATTACGCCACCGATGCGGCCCTGCGCAAGGCACTGGCCGCTCTGCCCGGTGACCTGACCGTGTTCATCGTGAGCCAGCGTGCCGCCAGCCTGCAGCACGCCGACCAGATCATCGTGCTGGATGATGGCAGGATGGTGGGTCTGGGCAGGCACGCCGATCTGCTGAAGACCTGCCCCGTTTACGAGGAGATCTACGCCAGCCAGTTCAAGAAAGGGGATGCGCAGAAATGAGTGCAAAAGCAAAGAGTAAGCTGACCCCGGAACAGCGCAACGCAACGCTTCGGCGTGTGCTGGAAAAGATCCGCCCTTACGGCTTTTTTGTGGTGTGCAGTCTGATCGTGGCCGCTGTGAGCGTGGCTGCCCAGCTGTATATTCCCATCCTCTGCGGCAGCGCCATTGATATGATGCTGGGCAAGGGGAATGTGGACTTCAACGGTGTTCTGCGCATCGTGGTGGAAATCGTGATCGTGGCCGTGGTGGCTGCATTTGCCCAGTGGCTGCTGAGTGTCTGCAACAACCGCATCACCTTCTCGGTCAGCCGGGACCTGCGCAACGCCGCGCTCCGTAAGATCCAGACCCTGCCGCTCTCTTATCTGGACAGCCACCCCTCCGGCGATATCGTCAGCCGCATGGTCGCCGATGTGGACACCTTTGCGGACGGCCTGCTCATGGGCTTTACCCAGCTGTTCAGCGGCGTGCTGACCATCCTTGGCACCCTGCTGTTCATGCTCGGTGAAAATGTGCCCATCACGCTGGTGGTGGTCTGCATCACCCCGCTGAGCCTGGTGGTGGCAAGCTTCCTTGCCAAGCGCAGCTACAAGTATTTCCAGGGCCAGAGCACCGTGCGCGGCGAGCAGACCGCCCTGGTCAACGAGATGATCGAGGGCCAGAAGGTTGTGCAGGCCTTTGGCCATGAGGCCGAGAGCCTAGCCGCCTTTGACGAGGTGAATGGCCGCCTGCAGAGCGTGAGCCTGAAGGCCATCTTCTTCTCCAGCATGACCAACCCCGCCACCCGCTTTGTGAACAACATCGTTTATGCAGGTGTCGGTCTGGTGGGTGCCGTTTACGCTGTGGCGGGCGGCATCACCATCGGCCAGCTGAGCATCTTCCTGAACTATGCCAACCAGTACACCAAGCCCTTCAACGAGATTTCCGGCGTGGTCACCGAGCTGCAGAACGCACTGGCCTGCGCGGCCCGTGTGTTCGAGCTGCTGGATGCCGAGGACCAGGTGCCCGAGGCGGAGAACGCCAAGGTGCTGGAGACCGACGGCCATGTGGAGCTGAAGGACGTTTCCTTCCGCTACCTGCCGGACCGCCCCCTCATCGAGGGGCTGAATCTGGATGTGAAGCCTGGCCAGCGCATCGCCATTGTCGGCCCCACCGGCTGCGGCAAGACCACCCTCATCAATTTGCTCATGCGGTTCTACGATGTCAACAGCGGCTCCATTGAGGTGGCCGGAAACGATATCCGCAGCCTGACCCGCGCCTCCCTGCGCGGAAGCTACGGCATGGTGCTGCAGGAGACCTGGCTGCGTGCCGGTACCGTGCGGGATAACATTGCCTACGGCAAGCCCGATGCCACGGAGGAAGAGATCGTTGCCGCCGCCAAAGCGGCCCACGCCGACAGCTTCATCCGCCGCCTGCCCAAGGGTTACGATACCGTCATTGCTGAGGACGGCGGCAACATCAGTCAGGGCCAGAAGCAGCTGCTCTGCATCGCCCGCGTGATGCTCTGCCTGCCCCCCATGCTGATTCTGGACGAGGCGACCTCCTCCATCGACACCCGCACCGAGGTGCGCATCCAGGCTGCCTTTGCCCGGATGATGCAGGGCCGCACCAGCTTTATCGTGGCCCACCGCCTGTCCACCATCCGTGAGGCCGATGTCATCCTGGTGATGAAGGATGGCCACATCGTGGAGCAGGGCGACCACGACACCCTGCTGGCGCAGGGCGGCTTCTATGCCAGGCTCTATAACAGCCAGTTCGAGGGCGTGGAGACCTGAAAAAACCAAAATGGGAGATGTCGGCAGCGGCATCTCCCATTTTTTATGCGATGGTTTCCAGCACCGGTTCCTCCGGCGGGGGAAGCAGGGTGGAGTGGGCTTCCACGAACTCTGCCGCCCGCTGGCTGGCGATGCCCTGCCGCACCTTGCGGAAATCGTTGGCAGGGAAGGTGCGCTCACCCTTCCAGTGTGCCAGTGCGGCCTCCACCTCGGCATCGGTGGGCCAGAGGTGTTCCCGCTCGGCCACCATCAGAAGGCCCAGACTGCCCCGCAGCTTCTGCTCTGCCTGTGCGTGGAGCTCAGTGCGGAACTGCTCCACGGTCTGGCCCCGCACCTTGAGGTACTGGTCAAAGTTGACGTTGTTGGCCTGCAGCCGCAGGTTGAAGTTCCGCTGTTCGGCAAAATAGTTGCCGGAGACCAGGTCCTTGGGCAGGGTGCCCTTGACACAGCCGCCCAGTTGGAAGATAAGTTCCCGGCGGGCCAGTGCCTTGGCCTGCGCACAGCGCTGAGCATAGAGCTCCCGTGCAACCTGCTGGCGCAGGGCGGCTTTGCCTGCGGCATCGGCGGCGCGGTCTTCATCGCCGTGCCGGGTGTTCACTTCCAGTTCAATGCTCACCTGACGGATGGGCCGGGGCTGGATGGGCTGGGTGAAGCCGGTGTAACGCTCCAGCTCCAGCGGCGGCAGGCAGTAGAACTCTGCTCCCGCCCGGAAGCCCTCGGCCCGGTTGACGGCCAGCAGCTCAAAATCCGGATCGGTCACGGGAACCAGACGCTCTTTTTCCACAAGCTCCTGATATAATGTGGAAAAACCAGTCAAAATAGCCCGGTTCACGGCGGCGGTCAGCAGGTCCTCTTCCGCCTGCGGCGGGTTCTCTGCGGTTTGCTCGGCCTGAATGGCCGCTTCCAGCTCCTCGGCGCTGGCGGAAAATACCACCCGGCAGTCCCCGGGCTGGGGCATTCCTACATGTTCCAATACCATTGCGGTGACCTCCTCTCAGCGGCTAAAGCTGACCATCAGTGCCAGCAGCACAACGGCCAGACAGAAATAGAGGATCTCGGCCCCCAGAACGGAGCGGTCGCCCTCCACATACATCTTTTCGGGATCTTCGGGGTCGTAGTACAGCGTGACCGTTTCCCCGCTGGCAAAGCCCTTGGCCTTGGCGGCTTTGGGGTAGTGCAGGCGGTGGCTGCCGCCCTCGGTCTCGAACTCAAGCAGATAAGCCGTGCCGTCCCGGCTCTGAACGGTGCCTGCCACCCGGGCCTCCACACGCTGGCCCTTCTGCTGTAAGCGGCGGCGCTGCAGCACACTGCGCAGGCCCATGTAGAACATGATGCCCGCGCCGATGATGAAGATCAGAACATTGAACATTCAGTTTCCCTCATTCCGTCATTACTCGCCCGGCGGCATACAGGCCGGACGGTCAGCTTTTATTGTACCATATTCCAGCCCAAATGCCCCTGTACGGAGTGCCCGAAATTTAGAACATTTTTTTGTCGAACAATTTTGAAAATAGTGCTTGACTTTTTTTGCGGCTGTGGTATAATAATTAACGTTCCGAGCCGAACGGCCCACGAACAAAACAGAATATGCGGATATGGCGGAATTGGCAGACGCGTTAGATTCAGGTTCTAATCGGGGCAACTCGGTGGAGGTTCAAGTCCTCTTATCCGCACCAAACAATGAAAATCCGAACCTTTTCTCGAAAGAGAAGGGTTCGGATTTTTTATTTTCCTTGCGCTGGGATTTTCTGATTTACAAACCTGAAGTGCTGTATTATAATAAAGTAATCACACAACAGGAGGCTCCTCAGAATGTCCCATTTGATCGAAACGGTATACAACTTGCTCTGGGGTGATTTGTTCACCCTGCCGGTGGGCGGCGGCATCGGCATTTCGCTGATGGCGGTGCTGCTGCTCACGGCGGGCGTGTTCTTCACCTTGCGCACCCGGCTGCTGCCCGTGCGGCTGTTCCGGGATATGATCGCCGCTGTCTGCGAGAAGAACCAGAGCATGGACAGCCTTTCCTCTTTTCAGACGCTCATCGTCTCCACGGCCACCCGGGTAGGCATGGGCAATCTGGTGGGCGTGGTGGCGGCAGTGTCCGCCGGTGGTGCCGGTGCGGTGTTCTGGATGTGGGTCACGGCCCTGCTGGGGGCCTCCACCTCCTTTGTGGAATCCACACTGGCCCAGAAGTACCGGCAGCCCGACCCGCTCTATGGCGGGCAGCGCGGCGGCCCAGCTTACTACATCCATGTGCTGGCCGAGCGCAAGCGGGGCAAAAAGCTGCGTCATTCTATCATCGCGGTGTTGTTTGCCATTTCGGGCCTCATCTGCTGGTGCGGCATCAGCCAGGTCATCAGCAACTCGGTCAGCTCTGCCTTTGCCAATGCGTTCTCCATCCCGCCCATCGTGACCACGGTGGTGCTGGTGGTGCTCTCGGCGGTCATTGTCCTGCGCAAGGATGCCACCGTGAAAAGCCTGGATGTCATCGTGCCGATCATGGCGGTCTGTTATTTCGTGATGACGGTCATCATCATTGCGGTAAATTTCCGCCAGCTGCCCGCTGTGCTGGGCCGCATCTTCTCGGAAGCCTTCGGCCTGCGGCAGGTGGCCGCGGGCGGCTTTGGCGCGGTGCTGATGAACGGTGTCAAGCGCGGCCTGTTCTCCAATGAAGCGGGCAGCGGCTCGGCCCCCTGTGCCGCAGCGGCTGCCTCTTGCGATGATCCCGTGAAGATGGGCTTTGTGCAGGCACTGGGTGTCCTGATCGACACGGTGGTCATCTGCAGCTGCACTGCCTTTATGATGCTGCTGGCTCCCGCAAATATCACCACTGGGCTGACCGGCATGGACCTGCTGCAGGCAGCGGCGCAGTACCATCTGGGCAGCTTTGGCGTGGTGTTCATTGCCGTCACGCTGGCGCTGTTCAGTTTCTCTACCTTCATCGGCATCCTGTTCTATGCCCGCTCCAATGTGGCGTACCTCTTTGGCGACCGCTGGGGCTGGCAGACAGCCTATAAGGTGCTGGCCCTTGTCATGCTGATGGTGGGCGGCTTGGAAGCTTATACCGTGGTGTGGGATCTGGGGGATGTGGGCATCGGCCTGATGACCATATTCAATCTCATTGCCCTCTACCCCATGTCCGGCGAAGCCATTGCCGCCTTGCGGGATTACGAGCGCCGGAAACATCTGACCCAAAACTGATCCTGCCGACAGTTTCCGCAGAAAAGCTGCAAAAATCCGAAAAAAGTAGTTGACAAATCGCCCGCAGTCTGATAAAATGAACAAGTCGTCCGGCAACGGACGTGAACAGAATCCGGGCGTGTTCCCGAGTGGCCAATGGGGACAGACTGTAAATCTGCTGCTTTTCAGCTTCGGTGGTTCGAATCCACCCGCGCCCACCAAACAAGAAAAATCCGAACCTGTTTCCGATTGGAGAAGGGTTCGGATTTTTCGTTTTCTTTGGGTACAGCAATGAAGGCTCCCGTGGACGGCGCAAAACTCTGATGCCTTGTCATAGACCGTAAGCCGATAACGAGAATTGGAGGATGCGATTATGAAGTACGATGAAAGAGCCTGCAAGTTTAACATGGATACCGGGTGTGTGGAGTTGACTCTCCAAGATGGGAGAAAAATCTCCATCGACTGTACCGGGGTTGAGGATGCGCTGGACGTGACTATGGCACAGCAAACCGAACTGGACTACCTTATCTACAATGATCCGCTGAGCTATGCCGATTTGATTCTGAACGGTGACCCGGAGGAATATTTGAAAAATGCAGCCGGGAGCCATGGGCTAGAAGATTAAGGACAAAAAAATAAGAGGTGTGCCCAACTGGACACACCTCGGTGAGATACATCTATGTAAGGCAGGGCGTTCCCTCTTTACCGGGAGCGTCCTGCTGTTTTTATGCGGCAACAGGCAAGACCTATCGAATCACCGCTGCACCAACTCCTTCCTACACGAACGTCCAAGAAAGCGATGTGAGTTTGATTTTTTCAGAAAGCTGTTTTATAATAAAAACAAGATAAAGAGTCACACAGAGGGATTAAATGAATATTTTAATTGTAGGCAACGGATTTGATTTAGCACATGGATTGCCAACAAGATACTCCGATTACGTTCATCAGATTTCTGAAGAACTCGATTTCAAGCAGTATCTTGGAGAACGATATGAGATAGATGAGGAGTCGTATCAACTTTTCATCAGAGTGAAAAAGTCCACCTTATTCAGGTATATTGAGCATCGCTGCGAAGATGGTTGGGTGGATTTTGAAAACGAACTAAGGCTGATTGTTGATGACACAAGTGATTTCGAGAAACATCTTAGCCGACAGTCTAAAAAAGCCGATGATGGCTTATACAACGAACTTCTTTTTTGGGATAGCCGTGTTGTGAAAGCGAAAAGTTCTTTTTTACAGATGACGCTTGATTCCAATGGAAAGGGTCCTTGGGCTGGAAATGAATTTAACCACGTAGAAGACACAATCATCCAACAAATTTTCGATTTTATCAGCTTGTTCAAAAAATACATAGTGTGGGTGAACACTGTTGAGCTTCCTAAAAAGTCGCCAATATCTTTGATAGATGAAATCAAAATTGATCACTTCTTATCGTTCAACTATACCCCGACTTTTTTGAAATTGTACAGTTCTGCATCTGCCCTTTCTCAAAAAAACATTTGCTATGTTCATGGTAGGCTAGACGAAGATTCAAATGCCCCCATCGTCATGGGGGTTGGAAGTGATTTTTACAATGCAGATTTGAATGAGTATTTTTTGAAAACATTCAAATTTTATCAGCGTTATAAGTATTGTACTGATTTGAACTTTTTGAATTGGTTCAAAGAAATTCGAGTTGAGTACAGTTGGGCTCCTTCAAGCCAGGCTGATGAGGAATTCAACGTATATATTTATGGGCATTCGTTAGATCCAACGGATAAAGACATTTTGCTGCCATTTTTTGAAACTGAAAATGCCAACATAGTGGTTTACTATTTTGACGAAAATAGCCGCTTTTCTTTGGAGAAAAACCTTTTAAAAATTTTAGGACAGGATACATTTTGTAAATATTTGATAGCACAAAATCCCAAAATTCGTTTTGAGAAGATGTAATATTATGTAATGCAGGGCGGTCCCTTTACTGGGAGCGTCCTGCTGTTTTTATGCTGCAACAGGCAAGGCTTGTAGAGCTTCCTGC
>ERZ838118.709-NODE-709-length-44801-cov-3.281411_pt1 | contig 44801 bp, 46 predicted proteins | sample MGYA00519863_ERZ838118 | MGnify/ENA primary metagenome ERZ838118 (study PRJEB31850, sample SAMEA3708827) | human gut metagenome | biome: human gut; feature: human-associated habitat; material: faeces | place: China | collected 2014 ...
CACTTTACCCCCGGCAACTGCTACGAGGATGCCCCCAACGGCAATAAATCCGCCATCCATTGGGATTTGGTGCTGATTATGACACCCGAATATGGCGGCGGCGAAATCTGGTTTGATGATATGCTGATTCGCAAGGACGGCAAATTCGTTCTGCCCGAATTGGAATGCCTCAACCCCGAAAATCTGAAATAATAACAAAAAGGACGTCCGAATTTCTCTGCTTCAGACGTCCTTTTCTTAATCTTCAATTTCAAATTTGACTTTGATTTTGAAATCCTTATAAAATTTTTCTATATCATAAAATACTGCCATGATTTTATCAAGAAAATATTCTCTTATATCCTTCGGTAATTGATATACGCCTCGAATCACAATATATGTAAGAATTTCCGGTTTCCAAGAGCCTATATAATCACACCCCATATCCCAGAGTGCATCCAGATTTTCTCCATAAAAGTCGGGAAAATGAAATGTATCTCTAATCCTCCAATGTACTTCCGTAATATATTTACAGCCTGTAAAATCCAAAACAATCTGTCTTTCTTCCATTTTATCCCTCTCACTCGACTTTTATTTTCTGCTCCGATTGCTTTCCATGTTTTCCAGTTTACACTTTTCATACCTAAAAAACAATCAACTCCTTTCAAAAAAAGCATACAGAAGGCGAAATCGCACAGAATCTCAATTTTTCCGAAAGAAAAAGAAATTTTTAAATTCCTTCTCGCTGTATCCATTGACAGAAAAGAGGGAAATATAGTAGAATGAAATTTATTAGAACAAGAGCAATGAAAAGGAGAGTAAGCGGCAACGCTATGCCACAGAGAGCCTCGGCAAGCTGAAAAGAGGCGCAGGAGCAACCGCTGAAGATGGCCTTGGAGCTTCGCACCGAATATCCCTTGGATCATAAGGCTGCGACGGGCGCGCCCGTTATTGCGCAGGAGTCCTTTGGACTTCATGAGGTTTTTTCCGTGAGGAAAAAGCGAAGTAAGGTGGTAACACGGCAAAACGCCCGTCCTTTCAAAAGAAGGACGGGTTTTTTATTGGCAAAAAGCCTTACGGACGGTTTGGTTTTTACTTATTATAATGAAAACAATAAAAAGGAGAGATACTTGTGGCTAAAGAAAAATTTTATATCACCACTCCCATTTACTACCCCAGTGATAAGCTGCACATCGGTCATTCCTACTGCACAGTAGCGACAGACACCATGGCACGCTACAAAAGACTGGATATGACGTGATGTTCCTGACAGGGACGGACGAGCATGGGCAGAAAATCGAAAGAATCGCAACCGCACAGAACATGACACCCAAGCAGTACACCGATAAGGTGGTTGCAGGCATTAAGGATTTGTGGAAGCTGATGGAAATTTCCTATGACAGATTCATCCGCACCACAGATGATTACCATGTGAAAGCCGTACAGAAAATTTTTAAACAGCTTTATGACCAAGGCGATATTTATAAATCCGCTTATGAAGGCTGGTACTGTACCCCCTGCGAATCCTTCTTCACAGAAACACAGCTGAAGGACGGCAAATGCCCCGACTGCGGACGTGACGTAGAGCTTCTGAAGGAGGAAAGCTACTTCTTCCGTCTTTCCAAATACGGTGACAGAATCATCAAATATTATGAAGAAAATCCCGAATTTTTGCAGCCCAACACACGCCAGAATGAAATGATTGCAAACTTCCTGAAGCCCGGTCTGGAGGATTTGGCGGTTTCCCGTACCTCCTTTAAATGGGGCGTACCTGTAGACTTTGACCCCAAGCATATTGTATATGTTTGGATTGATGCGCTTTCCAACTATATTACCGCCATGGGCTACGGCAGTGACAACGATGCGGACTACAAGAAATACTGGCCCGCAGATGTGCATGTGGTCGGCAAGGAAATCGTGCGTTTCCACGCAATCATCTGGCCTGCCATGCTGATGGCACTGAATATCCCTCTGCCTAAGAAGGTATTCGGTCACGGCTGGCTGGTTATCAACGGCGGCAAAATGTCCAAATCCGTCGGCAACGTGGTTGACCCCGTTGTTCTGGTGGAAAAATACGGCGTGGATGCCATCCGTTATTTCCTGCTGAGAGAAATCGCCTTCGGGCAGGACGGCAACTTCACAAATGAAGCACTGATTCAGCGCATTAACTCCGATTTGGCAAACGATCTGGGCAACCTTGTTTCCAGAACGGTTGGCATGATTGAAAAATACTTCGGCGGCAAGCTGCCCGCAGACAGAACCGAAACTGCTTTTGATGCAGACCTCAAGGCAATGGCTGCGGCAACCGTTCCCAAGGTGGAGGAAAAGATGGACAACATGCTTTTCTCCGATGCTTTGATTGAAATTTGGAACCTGATTCGCCGTACCAACAAATATATCGACGAAACACAGCCTTGGGTGCTGTGCAAGGATGAAGGCAAGAAGGCAGAGCTTGCAAATGCACTCTACAATGTTGCGGAAAGCATCCGTATCATCTCCATTTTGATTCAGCCCTTCATGCCCCTGACCCCTGCAAAAATCTGGACACAGCTGAACATTACAGAGGGTGCGCTGACCGATTGGGAAAGCGCAAAGACATGGGGTCTGCTGCCTGCGGAGCTGACTGTTGCAAAGGGCGAAACCCTTTTCCCTCGTATTGATATGAAGAAGGAGCTGGAGGCTCTGGAGGCTGCCATCAAGGCGGCACAGGCTACCTCCATCGCAAATCAGGCAAAGAAGGAAGAGCCCAAGAAAGAGGCACCCGAGGAGGAATATCCCGCCGAAATCACGATTGACGATTTCTGCAAGGTACAGCTGAAGGTCGGTGAGGTCATCGAAAGCAAGGAAGTACCCAAATCCAAAAAGCTGCTGCGCAACGTGGTAAAATTCGGCGAGGAGGAAAGAGTCATCTTCTCCGGCATTAAGGACACCTATGCACCCGATGCGCTGGTTGGCAAGCGTGTTGTGGTTGCCTATAACCTCAAACCCAGAAAAATGATGGGCGAAATGAGCTACGGCATGATTCTGTGTGCGGAAGACAAGGACGGCAAGCTGTCTATCCTGACCACAGATGACAAGGACTTTGAAAGCGGCAGCAGCATCAGCTAATGATGAATTATTTTGATTCTCACGCACATTATGACGATAAGAGATTCAAGCAAGACAGAGAGGAGCTCCTGCGGGAGCTTCTTCCTTCTTGCGGGGTAAGCAATGTCATCAATATCGGCTGTGATGTGAAAAGCTCTGAAATGAGCATCCGTCTGGCTGAAAAATATGACTATATCTACGCTGCCGTCGGCGTACACCCCCATGAGCTCTATGATATGTCCTCGCAGACGATTGCGAAGCTGAAAAAGCTGAGCGAGCATAAAAAGGTCGTTGCTATCGGGGAAATCGGTCTGGATTATTATTATGATACCCACCCGAAGGAATTACAGCGCTTCTGGTTCCGTCAGCAGCTCAGACTGGCGGAGGAAACCAATCTGCCTGTTGTCATTCATTCCAGAGATGCGTCGCAGGAAACCTTTGATATCATCAAGGCATCCTCTGTGCGCCGCGGCTCTATCCACTGCTATTCCGGCTCTGCCCAAATGGCACTGGATTATGTGAAGATGGGCTTTTCCATCGGCGTTGGCGGCGTGGTGACGTTCTCCAATGCAAAAAAGCTGGTGGAAACCGTTGCGGCAATCCCTATGGAAAGCATCCTCATTGAAACAGATTGTCCGTACCTCGCGCCCAATCCGAACCGCGGCAAAAGAAACGACTCCACAAACCTGAAATATGTGGTCGAAAAAATTGCGGAAATCAAAAATCTGCCCCCCGAAACGGTCGCAGAAATTTCCGAAAAAAACGCGAAATCTTTATTTTTTAAATAATTTTTCAAAAAAAATTTTCGACAGAATCCTCAAAAATCCGAAACTCTCAGAAACCCTGTAAAATCAAGGTTTCTGAGAGTTTTTCTTTGCAAAATGATTGCAGATTTCCGCTATTTCTTTTAATAAAAATTGCAATATTTTTTAAAAAAGGTTGCGTAATTGTTACAAATGTGTTAATATATGCAACGTAGAAAGAATAAGATATATCAGAAGAACGATATGTCTTTTATTTTTTGCAGTCAATCAAAAAGCGTAAACATTATGCGGAAGTGACGACTCCCCGTGTAAATAGACTGCGACTGTCCCTCATTCACGGACAGGTCAAGGCATAATCTAATGTCTATCATCGAATAACTACAGGAAACGAAATCCCCTGCCATCCCACAAAAACGGCAGTACGGCTCGTTCAAGGAGGTAAAAATGAAAACACATCTTAGAGTATTTGCTATCGTAGTATTTATATTGGTAATCGGCTGCGGAACAGCATCTGCTTACAGCAAATCCGAATCTATGCAATCTGTAGTCATCAATATGGATGGCGCACCCCGAATGGTTTCCACCGATAAGGAAACCGTAGGTGAGCTGCTGGAGGATCTGGCGGACACCATTGACACCGAATTCTATCTGGAGGACGCAAAGGAAAGCGACCCCATCGAAGCAATGATGACACTTTCTCTGACATCCGTCACAGAAAAAACAGTCGCAACCACAGAAGCGATTGCTTACAAAACAGTAGAGCGCACAAACAGCTCCCTGAAAGCCGGCGAAAGCCGCGTGGTGCAGGAAGGCAAGGAAGGCGTTGCATCTGTCATCAAAAAAGAAATCTACCACGGTAGCGAGCTGGTGGATACACAGTTTGTTGAGAAAAAGGTAGTCACAGCAGCACAGGATAAAATCGTTGAGGTTGGCCCCAAGAACGTCGTAAACGGCATGAGCTACTCCAAAACCATCAGCGCAAAGGTAACTGCTTATACCCCCTATGACGCAGGCTGCACAGGCATCACAGCTACCGGCACAAAGGCAGGCTACGGCACTGTTGCTGTTGACCCTCGTGTAATTCCCCTTGGCTCCAAGGTTTATATTCCCGGCTACGGCACAGCGATTGCCGCAGATACCGGCGGTGCAATTAAGGGCAACCGCGTAGACGTTTGCTACAGCTCCAAATCCGAGGCTTACGGATGGGGTGTCAGAAATGCAACCGTTTATGTTCTGAAATAAAAGAGAGCGCAAAGAGTAAATCCAACCGGATTTACTCTTTTTTTATTTGTCCGTATATTTTTCAATATAAAAAGAGAATTTTTTATCAAATAGAGTCTTGTCTTTTTCCAAAAGGAATACTATAATACATTCGTACCCTCCCCCAGGGGGTGGGGGTGCTTAAGAGAGAGGAGAGAGACACATGCAGGCAGATAAAAAAAAGGTAAGCACACTGCTGAAAACCGCCAGAGGGCAGATTGACGGCATCCTCAACATGATTGAGGAGGATCGCTACTGCATTGATATTTCCCATCAGCTGATGGCAACCATGGCGATTCTCAATAAAGCCAATAAGGAAGTGCTTTCCGCCCATCTGAAAACCTGCGTCCGCAATGCCGAAACGGCTGCGGAACGGGATGAAAAAATTGATGAGTTAATTGAAATTATGGGTAAAGTAATCAAATAAGAATTTTTTTATATTCAAAAGAAAAAGGAGGTGCTCCCCTTTGAAACAAAAATTTGACGTAACCGGGATGACCTGTTCCGCCTGCTCTGCTCATGTGGAAAAGGCAGTCGGCAAGCTGGAGGGGATTCAGACTGTAAACGTAAATCTGCTGCAGAACAGCATGGTCGTGGAATATGACGATACTGCCCTCTCAGCAGATGACATTATCAACGCCGTAAAAAGCGGCGGCTATGGTGCAAGCGTGCAGGGCGCAACCAACAGTGCCACACAGGAGCCGCCCAAAAACGTAGCATTAGAGGAAATGAAGGTTATGAAGAAGCGTCTGATTTCTTCCTTCTGCTTTCTGATTCCTCTGTTCTATGTTTCCATGGGGCACATGGTCGGTGCGCCCCTGCCCTCGATTCTTCTGGGGCATGAAAATATGATGATTTTTGCTCTGACGCAGCTTCTGCTGGCAACGCCCGTTTTAATCATCAATAAGAAGTTTTTCATTGTTGGCTTTCAGGCGCTTTGGAACAGATCCCCCAACATGGACTCTTTGGTAGCGCTCGGCTCCGCCGCATCCTATATCTACAGCATCTTTGCGATTTACGCCATGGCGTATTATATGGGGCATGGCGACCTTATGACGGCGCATCATTACGCCATGGAGCTGTATCTGGAGGGCGCAGCAATGATTCTGACGCTGATTACTGTCGGGAAATATATGGAGACACGCTCCAAGGGCAAAACCTCCGAAGCAATCAGCAAGCTGATGGATTTGGCACCCAAGATGGCAACCGTCATGAAGGATGGCAAAGAAGTTGAAATTCCCGTGGAGCAGGTTGCCGTTGGGGACATCATCGTAGTGCGCCCCGGACAGAGTATCCCCGTAGACGGCAAAATCATCGAAGGATCCTCCGCCGTGGATGAAAGCGCGATTACAGGCGAATCCATTCCTGTGGATAAACAGGTTGGCGACAGCGTCATTGGCGCAACCGTCAATAAAAGCGGCTTCTTCCGTATGGAAGCAACCCATGTCGGCAGTGATACCACCCTTTCCCATATCATCACCTTGGTTGAAGAAGCGAGTGCCTCTAAAGCCCCCATTGCCAAGCTGGCAGATCAGGTCAGCGGCATTTTCGTCCCGACCGTCATCACGATTGCCATTATCGCAACGGTCGTATGGATGCTTGTCGGTCAGCCCTTCTCCTTTGCCCTTTCGATTGGTATTGCGGTTCTGGTGATCTCCTGCCCCTGCGCATTGGGTCTGGCAACGCCTACGGCAATCATGGTCGGCACAGGCAAGGGTGCGGAATACGGGATTCTGGTAAAATCCGCAGAAAGTCTGGAAATTGCACATAAAATTGATACCGTTGTTCTGGATAAAACAGGCACGCTGACAGAGGGTCATCCCGTTGTGACGGACGTTCTGCCTGCGCCCGGTGTGCTGAAAAATCCCTTCCTGCGCGCGGCGGCTTCCATTGAGACACTCTCTGAGCACCCTCTCGCCGAAGCTGTGATGAATTATGCCAAGGAGAAGGAAATTGTGCCACAGAAGGCAGAAAACCTCTCTGCGACCGCAGGACAGGGCATTGAAGCGGATGTGAATGGCAAGCATATCCTAGGTGGCAATCTGAAAATGATGCAGGAAAGAAAAATCAACCTCGGAGACTTCGCCGCACAGGCAGCAGCGCTTGCGGAGCAGGGCAAAACACCACTGTTCTTTGCGGAGGGCGAAAAGCTCCTCGGCATCCTCGGTCTGGCTGACCCGCTGAAGCCCACAAGTAAAGAAGCTGTGGACAGCTTCCATCAGATGGGGATTGACGTTGTCATGCTGACAGGGGATAATAAACGTACGGCAAACACCATCGCAAATCAGCTTGGGATTCAGGCGATTGCGGAGGTTCTGCCGCAGGATAAGGAAATGGAAGTGCGCCGTTTGCAGGAAAGCGGCAAAAAGGTTGCCATGATCGGCGACGGCATTAACGATGCGCCCGCTCTCACCCGCGCGGATGTCGGCATTGCCATCGGCGCAGGCACGGATGTTGCCATGGAATCGGCAGATATCGTGCTGATGAAGAGCGACCTTCTGGATGCGGTCACAGCCGTTCAGCTGAGCCACGCAACCATTAAAAATATCAAGCAGAATCTGTTTTGGGCATTCTTCTATAACTGCTGCGGGATTCCCCTTGCGGCAGGCGTATTCTATTCCGTTCTGGGATGGAAGCTGAACCCGATGTTCGCCGCGGCGGCAATGAGCTTCAGCTCCGCCTTCGTTGTCGGCAATGCCCTCAGATTAAGGCTGTTTACCCCCACCCATCAGGCACATTCCGCCGAAAAAACGGCGCAGGTGATAGAGCAAAAAGACGAGAAAAACATTCCAAATGAGGAGGACGTAAAAATGAAAAAGGTATTGAAAATCGAAGGTATGATGTGCAGTCACTGCACAGGCAGAGTGGACAAGGCACTGAACGATATGGACGGCGTAAAGGCAACCGTTTCTCTGGAGGGCAAGTCCGCAGAGGTAGAGCTGACGAAGGATGTCAGCGATGAAGCACTGGTAAAGGCTGTCACCGATGCAGGCTATGAGGTTGTAGATATTCAGTAAGGCAAATAAAAAATACCACTGTCTTTTTATAAGGACAGTGGTATTTTTTTGCGTTTCGGTTACTGTTTTTTCTTTTTCTCCTTTTTTACAGCCGCTTTTCATAATATCTCATAAAGGCAATCCCCAGAAGATACTGCAATACCCACAGCAGGCACAGCACCCCTGTCACCCACCATTCCACGCGCAGGAGAGCAAACAGAAAGCTGACCGCAATTAGTACGAAAAACATCACCTGATATGCCTTATGCCCTGCCATCTGCCGCAGAAGCACCTTCCGCTCATCCGTCCGATTGATGCGCGCCGCCGTTTCTTTTTCTTCATATTCCGCCTGATGCTCCGGCTTTTTATAATAAAAATATTCTCTCAGACGCAAAAAACCGATTACTACCCATGCTATTCCCCATGAACGCAGAATATTCGCATAATAGCTGTCCTTCACGAATACGGACACCGCAACAAATATGACCCCTGCCGCCAACAGAAAACCGCCTTTTCTTTTGTCTCTCATTCCGTTCCCTCCTCATAAATGAAAATATCCTCAATCGCCATGCCGAAATAGCGCGCAATCTTAAATGCCAACAGGATAGACGGGTTATATCTCCCGTTTTCCAGAGAACCGATGGTCTGACGCGAAACCTCCAACGCTCGCGCCAACTCCTCCTGTCGGATGCCGCGCTCCTTTCGGATTTCCTCCAATCTGTTTTTCATTTCGTTTTCCTCCAGAATGTAAAGTTTACTTTCCATCAGTATATGCCCTTTGTTTTAAAATGTCAAGTGTGCTTTCCATTTTTGCATCAAAAAAGCTCCCTGCAAGGAATTTCCTATTGAATCTCTTGCAAAGAGCCTATGCTTACTGATGATTTTTCAAATATTCATTTAGTAATGCTTCCATCTCCGCCATGGTCTCCGCATAATTCAGCTTGCCGCGCAGCTCCGCTGCACCGGGCAACCCCTTCATATACCATGCCATGTGCTTGCGCATTTCCCGAATCCCGACATATTCGCCCTTATAGGCAATCAGCATCTGAGAATGCCGCAGCGCCTTCTCTACGCGCTCCTGTGCGGTCGGTTCGGGCAGAAGCTCGCCTGTTTTCAGATAATGCAGAATCCGCTTGAAAATCCATGGATTGCCCTGTGCGCCGCGTCCAACCATGATGGCATCACAGCCTGTATGCTCCAGCAGATTTTTGGCATCCTGCGGCGTGAAAATATCGCCGTTGCCGATGACGGGAATCTGCACCGCCGCCTTGACCGCTCGGATAATATCCCAATCCGCCTTGCCGCTGTAATACTGCTCTCTGGTTCTGCCATGCACAGCCACCGCAGACGCGCCGTTTGCCTCGGCAATCTTCGCAATCTCCACCGCGTTGATGTGTTCCTCATCAAAGCCCTTACGGAACTTAATCGTCACGGGCTTTTTCTGGCTTTCCACCAGAGAACGCACGATTTTCCCGACCAATTCGGGCGTTTTCATCAAGCACGAGCCTTCCCCGTTTTTCACGATTTTGGGCGCAGGGCATCCCATATTCACATCAATGATATCAATGGGATAGTCCTCGATTTTCTTCGCCATTGCCCCCAGAATTTCGGGGTCGGAGCCGAACAGCTGCACCGCAACCGGGCGTTCCTTCGGGTCTACCTCCAACAGCTCTGTTGTATTTTTATTATCATATAAAATCCCTTTTGCGCTCACCATTTCGGAGTACACCAGACCGCAGCCCATCTCCTTGCAGAGGATGCGGAAGGGCAAATCCGTCACGCCTGCCATGGGCGCAAGGAATACATTATTTTCCAACACTACATTTCCGATTTTCATAACCGTCACCTTCCTTCTTTCTTAAACTTCCCATGAAAGAAAAAACAGGCAAAGCTGCCTGCGATTTTCTTATTTATTCTTTTCATACAGGATGCGCAGACCTTTTAAGGTCAATACAGGGTCAAGCACATCAAAAATTTCGCCCTTGGGGTCAATCACCCTTGCCAGACCACCTGTCGCAATGACCTTCATATTCGGCAGATTCAGCTTTTCCTTCAGCTGCTCGATGATATATTTCGTCTGCCCAATATGCCCCAGCACAAGCCCTGCCTGAAAGCTGTCTACAGTGTTTTTCGCAATGATGGACTTCGGTGCCTTAATCTCGATTTTCGGCAGCTGTGCCGCCTTCTGATACAAAGCCTCTGCGCAGGAGGAAATACCGGGCGTGATGAAGCCTGTGATAAATTCGCTTTTTTCATTGATGACATCAAAGGTGTTTGCTGTGCCGTAATCAATGACAATGGCAGGGCCGCCGTAAATCTCATTTGCCGCCACCAAATCAACGATACGGTCAGAGCCGACGGATTTCGGGTCATCTCTCTTAATGACAATCCCCGTTTTCATCCCAACGCCGACAATCATCGGTTCGATATTGAAATATTTGCGAATCCCCTGCGTGAGAGAATACATAATATCGGGGACAACAGAGGAAATGATAACCGCCTCGACCTTCCCTGCATCTATCCCTGCCGCATCAAAGAGACCATGAATAAAAATGCCGGTTTCATCTGCTGTGCGATTGCCGCCGGTTGTCATTCTCCAGCACTTCACCAATTTCTCTTTTTTATATAAGCCTAAAACAAAGTTGGTGTTTCCAACATCGATTACCAAAAGCATCTGCTTTCCTCCTAATTGACTGAAAAAGCCTATAATGCTTTTTCATTATCGTTTGTTCTTATTCTTCCCGTAAATCAGCCGCAGTCCATGCAGGGAAAGAACAGGGTCATAGACATCAAAAATGCCATTTTCCTCTTCATAAATAACCTTCCCCAGCCCGCCTGTCACAATGACCTTCATATTGGGACAGTTGAAATGCTCCTTGATTTTCTGAATGATGAATTTTGCTTCACCGATATGCCCGACCACCAAGCCTGCCTGCATGCTCTCTACGGTGTTTTTCGTGATCACGCTTTCAGGCTTCACAATTTCAAATTTCGGCAGATTTGCCGCTCTTTGATACAGCGCGTCTGCGCAGGTTTGCAGTCCGGGTGCCGTTATGCCTGTCAAAAATTCGCCCTTCTCGCTGACAACATCAAATGTGGTTGCGGTTTCATAATCCACCACAATGGCAGGGCCGCCATACAGCTCATACGCCGCCACAAGGTTGACAATACGGTCTGTCCCCATTTCCTTCGGGTTTTCCATCCGCAGGTTAATACCTGTTTTCAGGCCGGCACGCACCACAATCGGGTCTTTTTTCAAGAATTTTTTAATGCCATTGAGTGTGGAATACATCACATCCGGCACAACAGAGGAAACAATGATTGCCTCAATATCACCTACAGAAACATCAGAATATGCAAACAGGCTACAAATCAGAAGCCCTGTTTCATCCGCAGTGCGTCCACTTTTCGTAGAGAGCCGCCAGTTCGCCACAAGGTTCTCCCCATGAAATACGCCCAAAACCATATTCGTATTGCTCACATCAATTACCAATAACATAAAACCTTCTCCTATTCGGGATTTTATATGAAGAACAGCGCAGGAAATCCATCCTGCGCCGTATGCATTTACATTCTCTTATTTATGTAAAACTTATGCTTCCTTTTTCGTATACAATGCTCTGTTGACTGCCTTGGAAACAATACCTCCGACAACGCAACTAAAGAACATTTCTACCGCACCGTTAATGCCGACAAACAGTAGCACGAACAGCAGGGGACTCCTATTACCCAAGGTCTGATTAATGCCCTGCACATATTCTGTATTCCAGAAGAACAGCAACAGGGTACTCATGAAAAACAATGTATTGAGGAATGCCGCAGAGAAGCCGCCGACAAAATAGCAGGCTGTTTTTCTTTTATCAACCCTTTGCGCTGCTTTGAAAATGAGACCAACACAAAGGCCCATCAGCAATCTGGTAGGGACACAGGTCATAAATGTGCCAACAGGGTTAATGCTCAACAGCATGGTACTGAAAGGAGATGAGCCTGTCAATGCCTGATAAAAGCTGGTTGCGCCGAACACAAACCCCAGCCATGCACCTGCCTTTGGACCCATCAGCATGGCACCAATCCCCACGGGAATCATCATCAGAGAGATGGATAAGCCACCAGTATTTATATACCCCAAAGGCGTAAAATTCAACAGCAACAAAATACCTGTCAAAAGGCCCAATGTGGTCAATTCTCTTGCGGACATTTTACTTTTCTTTTCTGTCTGTGTGTTTACTGTTTCGCTCATTTGAAAAGCTCCTTTCATTCTCATTCTCGCAGGATACAAGATGACTTGGAATCATATTTTTCTGTGCCTTACGGCAAGGGGTGTTTCTATGTCTGCCCGAAACGGGTCATGCTATTTTCCCTTTTCTCCGCCGTTGATACACAACCAAATCCATTATAACAGCAACTGCGGATTTTACAATATTTTTTTTGATTTTCTTGTTATTTTTTACACAATCTTATAAGGTTTTCCCCTCTGCTGCCGCTCTGCGCATCAATTCTTCCTTCGCAGGTGCGCCCTCTTTTGTGCAAAAAAGCACATACCACAGCTCCATCGCACGGAACAGCTCCAGCTCTTCCTTTTGCAGGCGTTTGATTTCCAGTTCTGCACCGATTTCGTCAAAATCAAAATCACCCTCATGCTTTATGGTTTCAAAATACACATCCCCGTTGTCATCAAAGCCTACCAGAAAAGTGCAGTTCAGCTTTTCTGCCATATAAACGCAGATGCGCTTCAAATCCTCTTTAATCGTATCGGGCAGGAATTTGAATTCCTCCTCCATAAAATATTTCTGCTCTTTATTATTGGCCGCCGCCAGAATTTTCTTTGCCATAATGCCTCTCCTTTTTCTCTCGAAGAAAAAGGCCTGCAGTACGGGACGCACTCCAGACCTTCGTTTGCCTTGCTTCTTATTTTGTGCCTTTTTTGTTTACACGGCTCAGGAATTTATCCAGCTCGATGATGGCACGGCCATGTGTGCCCTCGCAGATTTTATCCACTTCGTCATACGCCTTTACAGAGTAGGTCAGCATCTTGCCCTTCACCTCTGTCACCTCTGTTACCACGCGCACCTTCATGCCAACGGGTGTTGCGGCAAGGTGTGCAAGATCGAAGGTTGTGCCTACGGTTTCCCAGCCTTCCGGCAGGAAAGGAGCAACTGTGCCGATTGCTGTGCCTTCAATCCAGGAAATCAGTCTGGGGGATGCGAATACAGGCACCTTATCATTGCCGAAATGAGATGCGGTATCGCCTTCCTCTACGATAAATTCCTTTTCAAATGTCATACCGGGTACGATGTTTTTGAATTCCATAATCCTTAGTTCTCCTCTCTGTTTTCCGCTGTTTCTGTGGGCTGCTCCGCCTCATTTGCAATGCCCAGAACCTCGTTGCGTACCTTCTGGTCAAACAAAGAGCGGAATTCGTCCCCTGTTACCTTTTCCTTTTCTACTAAGAGCTTTGCGGTTGCATGGAGCATTTCCATGTTCTCCTGCAAGAGGCGCTTTGCCTCCCGATAAGCGTCCGTCACGATACGGTTGACCTCCTGATCGATGGTTGCCGCTACGCCTTCGCCATAATTTCTTGCGTGCCCCCAGTCTCTGCCGATAAAGACCTCATCATTATCGCCGCCGAACTGGATAGGCCCAAGCAGCTCGCTCATGCCATATTTTGTTACCATATCTCTTGCCATGGATGTCGCGCGTTCAATATCATTGGATGCACCGGTGGTGATATCCTTGATTACAAGCTCTTCCGCCGCACGACCGCCCAGAAGGCTGATGATTTCCTGTTCCATCATCATTTTTGTCATATACATTCTGTCCTCGCCGGGCAGTGGCATGGTATAGCCGCCCGCCATCCCCGTAGGAATGATGGAAATGCTATGGACAGGGTCAAGCTCGCTCAGCACCTCAAAGAGGATGGCATGACCGCCCTCATGGTATGCTGTGATGTATTTTTCCTTTTCGGAAATGACTCTTGTTTTCTTTTCCGTCCCGACACCGATTTTAATCAGTGCCTTCTGGATTTCTGCCATATCAATTTTCTTCTTGCCGTCTCTGGCGGTCAGCAGCGCCGCTTCATTCAAAAGGTTTGCCAGATCCGCACCGGTGAAGCCTGCGGTTGTCTGCGCAACCACCTTCAAATCCACCTCAGATGCCATAGGCTTGCCCTTTGCATGCACGCGCAGGATGGCCTCTCTGCCCTTTACATCGGGTCTGCCGACATAAACCTGTCTGTCGAAACGACCGGGTCTGAGCAGTGCCGGGTCAAGGATATCCGCACGGTTGGTTGCCGCAATAATAATAACGCTTTCGTTGATGCCGAAGCCGTCCATCTCAACCAAGAGCTGGTTCAATGTCTGCTCGCGTTCATCGTGTCCGCCGCCAAGACCTGCACCTCTGCGTCTGCCGACAGCATCGATTTCGTCAATAAATACAATACTGGGGGCGTTTTTCTTCGCCTGTTCAAACAAATCCCTTACACGGGATGCACCGACACCGACAAACATTTCCACGAAGTCGGAACCGGAAATGCTGAAAAAGGGTACGCCTGCCTCGCCGGCAACTGCCTTTGCCAGCAATGTTTTACCGGTACCCGGAGGGCCCACCAGCAGCACGCCCTTCGGGATGCGCGCACCTAACTCCGTAAATTTCTTGGGTGCCTTCAGGAATTCTACCAATTCCTCCAGCTCGCCCTTTTCCTCGTCACAGCCTGCCACGTTGTCAAAGGTAACATTGCTTTCCCCGTCAACGCTCATTTTTGCCTTGCTCTTGCCGAAGTTATTCATCTTTCCGCCGCCGCCCTGCATACGGTTGAACAGCAGAATAAAGATAATAATCATCACAATCATCATGATGAGAGAGGGTACCACCTGAGAAAGCATGCTTTCTCTCTGCAAATCCCCAACGTCAATCTTTACGCCATTTGTCAGGGCTTTTTCATCCAGCACCTGCTGCAATACAGAGATACTTGGCACATCCACACGAATGACACTGCCATCCTTCAGCGTTGCCTCCGCCGTACCGTAGTCTCCGACCTCTGTTCTTCTGGAAACCTCCACAGAAGCCACGTTATTTTCGTCCAGTTCCTTCAACAGGTCGCTGTAGACATATTCCTCCTGCGCCGCATCATTGCGCTGCGGAAGAATCTGTGGGCCTGTATACGCCAGTGCCGCTAAAATAACCACAAAAATCAGCACATAAATTCCGATTGGTTTAAGATATTTGTTCAAGAGCGTCCCTCCTTATTCTCATTTCTTTCTCCGTTTTTCTGTTCCAAATACAGAGACCATATCAAGATATAATTCTAGCATACTTTCCGGAGAAACGCAACGCAGGATTTCAACGGACAGGCTGAAAAAAATCGTCTTTTTTGCAAAAAAGTTCTTACTATTACAGGAAAAAAAGAAAAAACAGAGTGCTTCAAGGCACTTGCCACCGCCGAAGCTCCTCTGTTTATTCCTCTGTCTGAATATAAAACAAAACCCTATTTTGTCTTATCTGTATTTTTTCTTCATCCGGATATCATCCCCGAAGAATTTCAGTGTGGTATATTCCCCAATCAGACGGCTCATCACGCGGTCGGAATACTGCTCCATCAGCGCACGATAATCCAGATTGGTAGAAATCACAACAGGGCGTTTTCTCAGCTTTCTGTCATTGACAATGCGGAACAGCTCCGAGGCGGTAAACATCGTTGCAAATTCCGTCCCAAGGTCATCAATAATCAGCAAATCCGCATCCAGAATTTCACTGTCCCAATCGAAGGGCTCTTCCTCCTCCTTATTGCGAAAGCGCATATCCTCCAGCTGCTTGAAAAGCTGCCCTGCCGTCAGATAAAGCACCGTTTTCCCATGCTCCAGCACCTCTTTGGCAATACAGTTGCACAGAAAGGTTTTCCCTCTGCCTGCGCCGCCGTAAAGCAGAAGATTATCCCCCTCCGGATGTTCCGCAAATTCCATCGCCTTTTTCAGATTGCGCTGTGCATTTTCCTTGGGCGAAATGCCCTCCGCAGGCACAACCTCTGTATCAAAGAGACGCAAATCGAAGGTATCGAAATTTTCCAGCTTAATCACATCACGCACGTTAGATTGGTCATACAGCCTATCCATCAGCCTGCGTCGCATGCAGGTGCAGGGCGTACCTTCGATATAGCCCGTATCCCTGCATTTCTCACATGCGTATTCCAGCTTCAGCAAAGAGGGAGAAAGGCAGTTTTTCGCCAGAAGTGCCATCCGCTCGTCCTGCAAGTCCTGCTGCTTCTGTTTCATTTCCGTCATTGCTTTTTCCCGTTCCTCCGGATGCAGCAGCACCAGCTTTGCCGTAGAAACACCGACCATGGAAAGCATCTCCTCTATTTCTGCCAGACGCGGAAAGCGCGCATACAGGCTTTCCTTCCGTTCTCGCAGCTCCGCCGCCTTACGCGTCCGCAGGGCATCATATTCCCGCAGGACCTCCTTGTAAATCTGTGTTTTCGTTGCCAATTTTCTCCCCCCAATCTGTTTTTACCATTTTTCTCTCTGCTCCCGTTCCAATCTCTCCAGCTCCGCAAAATCCCATTCGCTCTGCGTATAATTGATGAAACGATTCTGCTTCTGTGCGCGCTGTGGCTTTTCTGCGGTCTGTGCGGTCGGTGTATTCTGCGCCTTTTTCGCCGCAAAGGCGGCATCCTGCGCCTGCACATCCGCAACAGAGGACACGCCTGCCTTTTTCCAATTTTCCAGAATACGGTCGGCGTATGCAAAGGATGCCTTTCCCGTCTGCATGACCGTTCTTTCACAGGCAAGCTTCACCACATCCAACGGCAGCTTATATTCCTGCAACCATTTTTTCATATAGGCTTCCTCCGCTGCCACGGGCATCCGATTCTGCCCAAACGCCTGCAAAATAGAGCGGTAGCCGGTTTTCCGCAGCTCAATATATTCCGCTGCCTTTTCCACGGTATTCACGCCTTCCTCTGCCCAGCCGATGGCAACCTTTTCAATATAGCGCATGCCCGTATGCCCGCTTGCGGTGCAATAGGAAAGCAGCAGCTCGATGACCTCCATCGGCAGACCAAGCCAATCGTAAAAGCTGAACAGCAGACTCATATCCTGCTGCGAAAGCATTTTCCCCAGCTTTTTCTGCGCGGAATCAAATAATTTTCTGACCTTATCATTTTTTATGTAAAGTGCCAATTCCCTCGGAGAATAATCGGGGCGCGCCGAGGAAGTCAATGCAGGTCTTTGCGGCTCCTGCCGCTGCTCCTCCTGCAAATATCCCTTGCCCTTCCAATAGCCCCAGGCATAGAGGACATCTGTTTCTGTGGCTTTCAGCCGTTCAGCCACCTTCTTCGCATCCTGCCCGACGGCTAATGTCATCAGATAAACCGACACATATAAGGGAGGTGCCTGCGGCAGCTCGGTTTCTATAAAGCTTTTACTTAAACGAATTTCTTCCGCCATGCGGCTTTCCTCCTTTCCCATCGGAATCTGTTATTTTCTGAACCCTTATTATACTATATTTCCTTTTAAAAAAACAGGTACGCGGGCAGAAAAAATCTCCCTGTTTTGAAAACAGGGAGAAAATCGACTGAGCCACTATTTATCATCATGGTCTTGCTTATTTCTGATATGGGCATTGAAATAATAAATGATGAAGCACAGCACAATCACCGTCAACGCCATGACCACAATCGTACCGGAATCCTTAAAGCTGATAAAGATTGCCAGAAGCCCCAGCAGCAGGCTGATGGTATACATAATCAATACCGCCTGTCTCTGGCTGAAGCCATGGTCAATCAGCTTATGATGCAGATGTCCTCTGTCCGCCTGCATGATGGGCTGATTTTTCGCCATACGGCGCAGCATTGCACAAATCGTATCAAACACAGGCAGTCCAACACAAAGCACACTCACAATCAGCGCAAGCAGGGCATAGCCCTTGAATACACCAAGGATACTCGTTACCGCAAGCACAAAGCCAAGGAACGTAGAGCCTGTATCACCCATAAAGATTTCCGCAGGATTGAAGTTTCTGGGAAGGAAGCCCAAGCAAGCCCCTGCCAGTGCCGCCGTTAAGCCAACCGCCGTTGTGCTGCCTGTCATAATGCAGAGCACCATCAGGCTCATTGCCGCGATGGAGGTGACTCCTGCCGCCAGACCATCCAAACCGTCAATCAGATTTACCGCGTTCGTCACGCCGACAATCCAGACAAGCGTGATAGGGATACTGAATTTCTGCAAATATGCCGTTACAGGCCAAAGCACCACCTGAATCCGTGTGCCGGAAAAAATGACAATCAGTGCCGCCAGAATCTGCACGCAGAATTTCAGCTTTGCCGGCAGATTTTTCATATCATCCACTACGCCCAAGCCTGCAATCAGCAGTGCGCCAACAAGAAAGCCTGCAAATTGTCTGCTGTCCATACTTTTATCAAAATAATTCACCATCAGTACCGTAATTGTAAAGCCAAGCACGATGGCTACCCCGCCCATACGGGGCATTGGTTTTTTATGCACACCTCTGTCCTTCGGATAATCGATTGCGCCGCATTTAACGGAAAGCCATTTTGCGAAGGGTGTCGTCACCAGAGTAATGGCGAAGGCACAGGCAAAGGCAGCAATATATAATAACCAGTTATGTTCTACCAAAATCAATCTCTCCTCCCGGGAGTGGTTTTACTTCGTACCGAAGATGCGGTCGCCTGCGTCCCCCAGACCGGGTACGATATATCCATGCTCATTCAGACTGCCGTCATCATACGCCGCTGCATAAATATCCACATCGGGATGATTCTTCTGCAAACGCTCCACACCCTCTGTTGCTGCCAGAATACACAGGAAAATAATATTTTTTACCCCTCTTGCCTTCAGAAATCCGATTGCCGCATCTGCGGAACCGCCCGTTGCCAGCATAGGGTCTGTCAGAAATACAGTACGTTCTTCAATATCCAGAGGCAGCTTGCAGTAATATTCCACAGGCTCCAGTGTGGTTTCATCACGATACAAACCGATATGCCCGATTTTTGCCGCAGGCAGCAGGTTCAGAAGCCCATCTGTCATGCCAAGCCCTGCGCGCAGAATAGGAACCATCGCAAGCTTGGTATCAATGGTTTTGCAGGTTGCGGTCGCGATGGGTGTTTTTACCTGCACTTCCTTCAAGGGCAGATCTCTGGTTGCTTCATACAGAAGCAGAGAGGCTACCTCGCCGATAATCTCACGAAATTCCTTTGTGCCGGTCTGTTCATCTCTGAGCATTGCCATTTTGGTATGAATCAGAGGATGCTCGGATACAAATAATTTACTCATGCTTCTTCCCTCTCAATCTTCGATTTGTTTAATTCTTCTGATGTGACGCTCGTCATTGGAAAACGGTGTTTCCAAAAATGCCTTTACAATCTCCAGTGCCAGACCGGCCCCTGTTACTCGTGCGCCCATTGCCAGAATATTTGCATCATTATGTTCTCTGGTTGCCTTTGCGGAGAACACATCGCCGCACAATGCACAGCGGATGCCCTTTACCTTATTTGCCGCAATAGAAATACCGATGCCCGTGCCGCAAATCAGGATGCCCTTTTCACATTCGCCGTCAGCGACTGCGTGTGCAACCTTTTTTGCATATTCAGGATAATCTACAGAGGCTTCGGAGTAGGTGCCGAAGTTCTTAAATGCAATTTTATTATCCTCCAGATATTTGATGACTTCCTTCATCAGGGGGTAACCGCCATGATCACAGCCCAATGCCAACATGTCAAACACTCCTTTTTTTCTTCTTTATTCCGCTTCTAATACCCGATAGCCCGCCGCCTTGTTCAGACGGTTCATAATCGCCATTCCTTCGCCTTTTTCGGAAAAGACCTCGGAATAGACCACATCCACCCCCAGAAAATCAAATTTCCGCAGGGTTTTGAAGAGGTTCGCACCGATTTCTTCGGGTTTTGCTCTGCTGCCCAGAGAAAGAATGATATCCGCACGATAGAGCGTCTTTGTTTCCTCCGTTGCCATCACGCCGACCTTCTTGCCTGCCGCACGCTCCGCCGCCGCAAGCGCGTTAATCCTTTCTGCAACAGCTGCCTGTTCCCCCTTCACCAGAAAAACCTCTGCCTTGGGAGAATAATGCGTATATTTCATTCCCGGTGCTTTTGGTTTAAAATCCGCCGTGGGTTTGTGCAAAATCGCAGGGTCAATTTCTACCTGCCCGACAACCTCCTCTATCATTTCCTTTGTCACCGCACCGGGACGCAGAATCATGGGGATTTCGTCCGAAACATCCACAATCGTGGATTCCAGTCCCCATTCTGCCGCTCCGCCGTCCACAATCATATCTATCTTCCCATTCAGATCATACTCCACATGGGAGGCTCTGGTGGGGCTTGGCTTGCCTGAGGAATTGGCGCTCGGTGCCGCAATGGGCAGACCTGCCGCGCGGATAATCGCCCTTGCAACGGGGTGATTCGGAAAACGCACCGCAACGGTATCCAGACCGCCGGTTGCCTTCGCAGGGACGATGTCCTTCTTCCTGAAAATCATCGTCAGCGGGCCGGGCCAGAAGGCATCCATCAGCGCCTTTGCCTGCGGGGAAACCTCCGCAACAATGCGGTCTAATTCTTCTATTTCGGAAATATGCAGGATTAAGGGGTTGTCCGATGGCCGCCCCTTCGCAAGATATATTTTTTCACAGGCTGCGCTGTCCAAGCCGTTTCCGCCCAGACCGTAAACGGTTTCTGTAGGAAAAGCCACCAGACCGCCCTCCTGCAAAATTTTTGCAGCCGTCTGAATGACTTCTGCGGATGACGCTTGGCGCAGGTCAACCTTTGCCACAATCGTCTTCATAGCCTTACGCGTTTCTGCCGCAGCATTTTTTATATTTTTTACCGGAACCGCAGGGACAGGGATCGTTACGACCGATTTTTTCGCCCTTCACGATGGTTTTGGATTTCTTCTGTTCCAGTGCAAAATGCTTTCTGGTTTCTGCGTCATAAATGCTGTCCCACTGGGGCAGGTTGGACAGATGCTCTGCCTTATATTCAATCATCAGCTTATACAGCTTCTCAAAATCAATATTGATGCAAACCTTTGTGTCCTCTGCCAGAGTCTCCATATCAAACTGTTCTTCCAGAGATGCATTCAGACCGTCGATAAATGCAACAATCATTTCTGCTGTCATATCGAAACGTGCAGCCAACTCCGCAATCGTGCCTTCCAGCTTTGTTACCTTTTCGCCGAGGATATATTCATAGATTTTCTGTTCCTTGGGTAGATATTCCTCCCAAACCGCTTCAATGCTGCGGCCTTCCTGAGAAAATGCCTTCTTCATCCAATCTTCATACAAGCTCATTTATTGTCTCTCCTTTTGTTCTTCTTATTTTTGTACAAATTACTCCATTCTTTCAAATAATACTATGATTTACCCCTATTTGCAACAGAAAATGCAGATTTGCCCACGTTTTTCCCATGCAGAAGGGCGTTTGCACAACCAAACGCCCTTGAATTTTTCTGTTATGTTTTTGTTATTGTGCATGATAATTTTCAAAGGTAATGCTTTCGATGGTAATATCCTCCACAGGCTTATCGTTTTCGTTTGTTTCTGCCGCCGCGATGGCATCCACCACATCCAAGCCTTCAAAGACCTGCCCGAAAATGGTATAGGGATTGCCGAAAACATATTCCAAATGTGCTGCGCCGCCGACCTCTTTGTAGTGCTCCAGAACAGAATCGGGGAACAGCTGGCTGAAGGTATAATACTTCCCGTCCGTCAGGGTTACACCAAGCTCCTCGCCTTCGTTATTGTCACGGGCATCCCGCAGTGCGGTCAGCGCCTCCTCTACAACGTCCTTTGCCTGTACGATAAAGAACTGACTGCCGTTTGTATTCGCACCGGAATTTGCCATGGCAACCGCACCTCTGTAATAATGCAGCTTCGGGGAAATTTCATCCTCGAAGTCTTCGCCCCAGCAGCTTTCGCCGCCTGTGCCATCGCCCTTAGGGTCGCCCGTCTGCACCATGAAGTCCTCAATCACACGATGAAAGAGCAGACCGTTATAGTATCCCTTTTTTGCCAGTGTTTTGAAATTTTCCACTGCCTTAGGTGCTTCTTCGGGGAAAAAGCGCATCTTCACAACACCCTTAGATGTAGTAATCACGGCGATTTCCTCACCCTCCTCAGGCATCTGCGCCTGTAAAATTTCCGTGGTATCTACCGTTCCCTTTTCTGCCGTTTTATTGCTATCGTCCTTCGCTTCCTCTTTGCCGCAGCCTGCCGCACAAACTGCCAGAACTGCCGCCAACGCCAACGCAAGGTATCTTTTCTTCATTTTCATTTCCTCCGTTTTCTTTTTTCCCTAATGTCCATTTTAGTCCATCCGTCTTTGGAGTGTCAATTTAGAAATTCTTAAGATTGCATTAACATTTTCGCTGCTTCTTGCCAGAATCAGCGCATCAGTGCTTTAATCTGCGTCATCACAGCTGCAACGCCGTCCCCCGCAGGGCTTTTTTCCATAGCCGCAACATATTTGTCCTTATTCTCATACAAAGCAAAAATCTCTTTTTTCATCGTTTCTGCCGTCATTTCATCCTCATCCAGCACGCGCGCAAAGCCCTGCTTTTCAAAGGAGGCCGCATTGAGAATCTGATCGCCGCGGCTCGCCCTTGCGCTCAGAGGGATGAGCAGGCTCGGCTTTTTCAGTGCCAGAAATTCCGAAATGGAGTTGCTCCCTGCGCGGGAAACCACAAAATCCGCCACCGCGAATAAATCATTCAGCCCATCGGAAACATATTCAAACTGCTTATAGTCTGTTCTGCTTTGCAGGGTTTCATCCAGATTACCCTTGCCGCAAAGATGGATGATATCAAACGTTTTTGTCAGCTCAGGCAGGATTTCCCGCAGGCAGTCATTCAGCTTGACCGCCCCCAGAGAGCCGCCCATCATCAGCAGAACAGGCTTTTCACCGCTGAAGCCACAGGCGGACAGACCTTTTTCTCTCTCCCCCTCGAATAATTCCTTACGGATGGGTGTCCCCGTATGCACACCCTTCCCCCTCGGCACATACTGCAGGGTTTCAGGGAAGGTGGCACAAATCACCCTTGCGGAGGGCATAGCAATCTTATTCGCCAGACCGGGGGTGATGTCCGATTCATGGATAATAACGGGAATGTGGTTCTTCTTTGCGCCCAGCACAACGGGAACCGCCACAAAGCCGCCCTTGGAAAATACCAAATCCGGCTTTAATTTCTTTAACAGACGCTTTGCTTCGCTGATGCCCTTCAGCACCTTGAATACATCCTTGAGGTTCTCCTTGGAAAGATAACGGCGCAGCTTCCCTGTGGAAATACCATAATAGGGGATGCCCTCCGCCTCAATCAGCGTGCGCTCAATGCCATTCTGAGAGCCGATATAAATGACCTCATAGCCTTCCTGCTTCAGATATGGCAGCAATGCCAAATTCGGGGTCACATGCCCTGCTGTGCCGCCACCCGTCAATACGATTTTCTTGCTCATTTTTTATACCCACCTTTTCAGAGTTTCTCGATTCCTTTTCCCCATTCTATCACAAAACCCTGCCGCATACCATCCTTATTTCCCTGCCAAAAGGCAAGAAGGACAGCCCTTTTGCATAGTATGATAGAAAAAGCAAAAGGAGACAAATATGTATCCATACAACCGAAATACACAGCTATATCATTCCCGTGCAAAGGAAACGCAGGCGGAAAAGCCCTCTCTGCTTGCGCAGGATAAGCGTCTGGAAGAACTGCTTTCCCTCGCCCGTACAGAAGCAGCGGAAACTACTCGAAAATTTGAGACCCTTCTTGACCGTGCAGAGCTTTCAGAGGCGGAACAGATTCTCCGCACCATGTATCTGGACGGAAAGAAGCATCTGCGGCTTTTGCAGGAGGTCATCTTTCTCATTTTCGGCACAACGCCGCAGGAAAACGAAGCCTGCGAAACCGCAGAAACAGAAGAAGCCGCAGAAGTCCCCGATACCTGCGCCCTTCTGGAGGAGCTGCTGCTTGCCGAAATGGATGATATTTCATTCTATCGCGCTCTGCTCTTTGCCATGACGGAAGCAGACCTCCGGAACGCCTTTTTTGAAATCCTGACAGATAAGCAGAATCATACCGTCGCCCTTTCCCATCTGTATGCAAAATACTTTGGTTAAACCCCTGTAAATTCTCATTTTTTCGTGTTATGATAGAGGAAAATTACACCAAAGAAAGGAAGATACCTATGAGCGACTGTATTTTTTGCAAAATCATTGCAGGAGAAATTCCTTCTGCAACCATATACGAAAATGATGAATTTAAGGTAATTCTGGACAGATTCCCTTCCGGCGAGGGGCATGCACTGATTCTGCCCAAAAACCATGTGCCAAATGTCTTTGAAATCGACCCTGCACAGGCAGGCAGAGCATACGCATTGGCGGCAAAGCTGGCAAGAGCCATGAAGGAAGTGCTTGGCTTCACCGATATGAATATCCTGCAGAATAACGGCCCCATTGCCGGACAGACAGTGTTCCATTTCCATATCCACCTGATTCCCAGACGCGAGGGTGACGGCATCAATGTGACATGGACACCCACAGAGCCGACAGATGAACAGATTGCGGCAGTACAGGCAAAGCTGACAAATCTTATCTAAGCTGACAAACAAAAAGGACATCGGAAAATCCGATGTCCTTTTTTATGTTTAATCTTCGATTTTAAAAGCAACCTGTTCCGCAGAATGGGGCTTTTTCAGCTTCTTTGTATTATGTTCATTTGCCTTTTCCAGATTTTTATTTGCGCTTGCCAGCATCAGCTTGATACGGTTCAGCTGGTTGACCTCACTTGCACCGGGGTCATAGTCAATCGCAACCACGTTGGACATGGGGTACTGCTTGCGCAGCTCCTTGATGACACCCTTGCCAACAACATGGTTCGGCAGACAACCGAAGGGCTGTGTGCAGACGATATTCGGCACACCGCTGTGAATCAGCTCAATCATTTCCGCTGTCAGGAACCAACCCTCGCCCGTCTGGTTGCAGAGGGAAACAATCTTTTCCGCCTCCTTGCCAAGGCTTCTGATGTTTTCGGGCTTATCAAAGCGTTTGCTCTTTTCCAGTGCATCCATCATAGGCTTCTGATACCATTCGATAACCTTCGCCACCAGATTCCCGACAATGCGCGCCTTTCTGCTGCCGCCCAGATATTTTTCCTTCTGCACCTGATTATGACAGCAATACAGCGCAAAGGTCAGCAAATCGGGTACAACCGCTTCTGCGCCTTCGCGTTCCAGAAGGTTGACCAGATCGTTATTTGCAGTAGGGTGGAATTTTACCAGAATTTCCCCAACCACGCCGACTCTGGGCTTCTTGATATCCAGTAAGGGCAGCTCCTCAAATTCTCGGATAATGTTGCGGATATTTTCAGAGTACGTTCTTCTGTCCGCCTTGATCAGGTCTTTTTTCAGCTTTTCTACCCATTTTTCATGCAGAGCATTTGCAGAGCCCTTTACCTTTTCATAGGGTCTGGTGCGGTACAGCACACGCATGAACAAATCGCCGTATACAATCGCCTGCAATGCGCGATGCAGCAGGGCAGGCTCATATTTAAAGCCGGGGTTCTTTTCCAGTCCCGCAGGGTTAATGGAGATAACCGGAATATTGGGCATACCCATATTTTCCAGTGCCTTACGGATAAAGGCAATATAGTTTGTTGCACGACAGCCGCCGCCCGTCTGGGTGATGAGAAGCGCCGTACGGTTTAGGTCATATTTGCCGGAAAGCAACGCATTCAGCAGCTGCCCGATGGAAATGAGTGCAGGATAGCAGGCATCATTATTGACATATTTCAGCCCTGTTTCAATGGCATGCTTATCCATTGCCGCCATTACTTCGATTTTATACCCCGCCTTACGGAATGCAGGCTCCAGAAGCTCAAAATGAATAGGAGACATCTGCGGACAAATGATGGTATACTCCTTCTTCATTTCCTTTGTGAAAAGCACACGGTGCAGGGAGGCATCCCCTTCCTTCATCTGCACATGCTTTTCTTTTCTATCCTCGATTGCCGCAATCAGGGAGCGGATACGAATACGCGCCGCACCAAGGTTATTTACCTCATCAATCTTCAAGGCGGTATAAATCTTGCCGGCAGCTGTCAGAATCGATTTCACCTCATCGGTTGTTACGGCATCCAGTCCGCAGCCGAAGGAGTTCAGCTGTACAAATTCGATATCCTTCTGCTTCTTTACAAATGCCGCCGCTTCATACAATCTGGAATGATACGTCCACTGGTCACGCACAACGGTGGGACGTTCCACATGTCCCAGATGCGCCACGCTGTCCTCCGTCAGAACGGCAATGCGGTAGCCTGCAATCAGTTCGGGAATCCCGTGGTTAATTTCAGGGTCTGCATGATAGGGTCTGCCTGCCAGAACAATACCAGTCATGTTATTTTCACGGATATACTTCAGCGTTTCCTCGCCTTTTTTGCGCATATCTCTGCGGAAATTGTCCCATTCCTTCCAGCCGGCTTCCACTGCCGCCTTAATCTCCTTGGCATCACAGCCCATGGGTACAAATTCCTCCTGCATACGCTTGATGACGGTTTCAATTTTATCCAGCGCAAGGAAGGGATTCATGAATTTGATATTCTTTTCCTTCAAATCCTCTACGTTGTTTTTGATATTTTCATTATAGGATGCCACGATAGGGCAGTTATAGTTATTATCCGCCGCGGCGCTGTCCCGTCTTTCGTAAACCACACCGGGATAGAAGATAAAATCAACGCCTGCGTTAATCAGCCACATAATATGCCCATGCACCAGCTTTGCAGGGTAGCAAACGGATTCACTGGGGATGGATTCCATGCCCATCTCAAACACCGCCTTAGAGGAGAAGGGCGAAAGCACAACCCTGTATCCCAGCTTGGTAAAGAAGGTATACCAGAAGGGGTAATCCTCAAACATATTCAGCACACGAGGGATACCGACTGTTCCCTTCGTTGCCTGCTCTGCCGTCAGGGGTTCATAATCGAACAGTCTATGGCGTTTATAATCATACAGGTTGGGCGCGGGGTTTTCGATTTTTTCCTTGCCCAGACCTCTTTCACAGCGGTTGCCTGTGATGAAGCGTCTGCCGCCGCTGAACAGATTGACCGTCAGCAGGCAGTGGTTGGTGCAGCCCTGACATCTTGCCATATTGGAATGTACTTCCAATGCGTTCATTTCATCGCGGCTGATGAGTGTGGTCTGATAGCCTGCGGTGTATTTATCTCTGGCAATCAGCCCTGCGCCGAAGGCCCCCATGATGCCTGCGATATCGGGACGGACTGCTTCTCTGCCGCTGATCATTTCAAAGCTTTTCAGCACCGCATCATTGTAGAAGGTACCGCCCTGTACAACCATGGATTTCCCCATTGCCTTCGGGTCGGAAATCTTGATGACCTTCAGCAGTGCATTTTTGATAACGGAATACGCCAGACCTGCGGAGATATCCGCAACCTCTGCGCCCTCCTTCTGTGCCTGCTTCACGCGGGAATTCATAAATACCGTACATCTGGAGCCAAGATCAATGGGATTTTTTGCAAACAGCGCAGCCTTTGCGAAATCCACAACGGTATAATTCAGAGATTTTGCGAAGGTTTCGATGAAGGAGCCACAGCCGGAGGAGCATGCCTCATTCAGCAGAACGCTGTCGATTACATTATCCTTAATGCGGATACATTTCATATCCTGTCCGCCGATGTCCAGAATAAAGTCCACATCAGGCTTGAAGAACTGCGCCGCCTTATAATGTGCAACGGTTTCAATATAGCCAAGGTCAATCATCAGGGCTTCCTTAATCAGCCCTTCGCCATAGCCTGTCACGCAGGAATTGCGAATCACAACATCCTCAGGCATCATATCATACATTTCATTCAGGCTTTTCATGACAACATTCAGCGGATTGCCCTCATTGCCTGCATAGAAGGAATAGAGCAGATCGCCATCCTTGGAAACCAAAGCCACCTTTGTTGTGGTAGAGCCTGCATCCACACCAAGGAAGGCATCCCCATGATAATTCGACAGGGGCACGCGTCTTACCTTATCTCTGTCATGACGTTCCTTGAAAGCGGCATAATCCGCTTCATCCTTAAACAACGGCTCCATACGGGAAACCTCTGCCGTCAGCTCCACACCGTTATCCAGCTTATGCAGCAATGTATCAAAATCCAGCTCTGCTTCGCCCTTATTGGAAACGGCTGTGCCGTAAGCGGCGAACAGATGGGAATTTTCAGGAATAATCGTTGTTTCATCCGTCAGCTTCAGTGTTTCAATAAAACGCAGGCGCAGCTCGGAAAGGAAATGCAGCGGGCCGCCTAGGAAGGCAACATGTCCGCGGATAGGCTTGCCGCATGCCAGCCCTGCGATGGTCTGATTGACAACCGCCTGAAAAATAGAAGCCGCCAGATCCTCTTTTTTGGCACCCTCGTTAATCAGGGGCTGAATATCCGTCTTTGCGAATACACCGCAACGGGACGCAATGGGATAAATCACCTTATATCCCTTTGCCAGCTCATTCAGTCCTGTTGCATCTGTCTGCAAAAGACTTGCCATCTGGTCGATAAAGGAGCCTGTACCACCGGCACAAACACCGTTCATTCTCTGCTCTATGTTGCCGCCTTCAAAATAGATAATCTTGGCATCCTCGCCGCCAAGCTCAATGGCAACATCTGTCTGGGGTGCGGTTGCTTCTACGGCATTTGCTGTCGCAACTACCTCCTGAATGAATTCCACACCAATCGCCTTTGCCAGAGCAACGCCACCGCTGCCGGTAATCATGGCAGAGAAAATGGCATTGCCGATTTCCTCCTTCGCTTCCTTCAGGATATCCTTTACTGTTTTTTTGATTTCCGAAAAATGTCTTCTGTATCTGCTGAAGGCAATTTTGTTTTCCGCATCGGCAAGTACAACTTTAACGGTCGTAGAGCCGATATCGATTCCCATTTTATATGTAGTATCGTTTTTATGAGACTGCACTTGTCACACCTCCGTCTTCATAATTCTGCATCTTTGCAGTGGAAATTTCCTTCCACATCTGATATTGAATTTTTGTATATTTTTCTTCCTCATCAATCGTTTCATCCAGCACGCGGAGAGCTAAAATGCCATCCTGCATGGCTAAAATCATGGTTACATAGTTTTCCAGATCTATGCTTTTGAGGATTTCTCCTCTTTTCTGTCCTCTTTCCAGAATTTCATAAAGCAGTCTGCTCTTCTTTTTGTTGAATTCCTTAAAATATTCCTCCACCTCAGGAAATTTCTTCATCCCTTCATAAAGCAGGAAATAGAAATTCCGAAAGGCAATCTTTTTGCCGATTTTTTTCTGATAATTTGCAAAGCGCTGGGGCAGGAAAAACCCCTTCCACAGCAGCTCCGCCGTTGGCGTTTCCGCTCTGCTTTTTTCCCATACCTGCTGCATTTCCTCTGTCGGGCGAGAGAAAAAGGGTTTGATATATTTTTCCACCACCTGCTGATCCAGATCATCTCGGCTTTTGAAGGAATAGTAAAAACCACCCTTCGTCAGCCCTGCCGCACGAATCAGCTCATTTGTGGAGACCTCGGAAAAACCCTTTTCCAAAAACAACAAAAAGGCAATTTCCAAAATCTCATTTTCTGTTTTCAAACAGGATTCCTCCTCTCTGTTCTCTTTCTTTTTTTCAGATTTTTATGCCTGCGGCTTAACAAAAACTGCCGCCGCCTTCCTTCCACGAAAAAATCAGACCAGTCGGTCTGTACTATTTTATTATATGACTCTGCCCAAAAAATTCAATATTTTTGCCCGTTAAAATCCCGTTAAAGTTGTATACAAACAGGCAGAATAGGCACTCGTAGAATGAAAATGCGGCAGTACAAATGCCGGTCGGGCAAGGCAAACCATTGGCAAAAAAAGCACCAGTGCTTCGCACTGTTAACCAAAAAGGGCAGTCACAGAATCCTCTGCAACTGCCCTTTCTTTTTATTCCTTTATTCCGCCCTTGTGACCTCTGCGATTTTTTCCAGCTGATGTGCGATAATCTTATTGCCTGTTTTGATACAGACCAGATTGACGCGGTTCAGCCCGATAAATTCCCCAACAATCACATTCTGCTGTATTGTTGTAATCCGAATCTGCATCCCTCTTTTGAATTCCTTTCCCTTGAACGAAAGCACATCAATCGGAAACAACTCCTTACAGCGGTCAATCGCGCGCTTATCCAAGGTTTGAATGACGTATGTTTTTTCGCTGTTTTTCTCCTTTTCCTTTCTGCGCTGAAAGGAACGATAAAAATAGGTAATGATATACGCTACGCCTGCCGCAAAGAGATATTCCCGCCAGCTTAATGCAGCAAAGCCTTCCAATAATCTTTCCATCTCCAAGCCTCCTTTCGTTTTGCCCCGAAAAAGCACGTTTTATTGCTTCAAAACCTGATAAATCTCCCTTTTGGAAACGCCCCTGTCCTTCGCCGCCTGCTTCATGGCATCCTTCTCACTCATGCCCTCGGCAACGTATTTTGCGACATGTTCTTCTACGGAAATGCTTTCCCAGCCTTCCCGCTCCGCCTGCCGCTGCGCCTCTAAAGAAAAGCCCTCGCAGACCAGAACGAATTCGCCCTTCGGGGGATTTTCGGAAAAATACCGCAGATGCTCGCCAATCGTTGCCCTGCGTACCTCCTCAAATTTCTTCGTCAGCTCTCGGACAGCCGCCATTTCTCTGCTTTCGCCGAACAGCTCCGCCAATTCCGTTAAGGTATCGGTCAGGCGATGCGGTGCCTCATAGAAAATCATGGTGCGATGCTCTTTCTCCAGCGTTTTCAGAATGGCTCTCCGCTCCTTTTTATCGGGCGGCAAAAAGCCCTCGAACACAAAGCGTCTGGTATCCATACCGGAAAGCACCAATGCCACCACAGCCGCCGATGCACCGGGCGCAACCGTCACAGGCACACCTGCCGCATAGCAAAGCTTAACCAAATCCGCCCCCGGATCGGAAATGCCGGGCATGCCCGCATCCGTCACCAGTGCAATGCTTTCCCCTGCCAGAAGCCGCTCCACCAAAACAGGTCCCTTTGTGACCTTATTATGCTCATGGTAGCTTGTCATGGGTGTTTTAATCTCGAAATGATTCAGTAATTTTAAGGTATTGCGCGTATCCTCCGCCGCAATCACATCCACGCTTTCCATCAGCTTGAGCACCCGCAGGGTAATATCCTCCAGATTGCCGATGGGCGTGGCACAAAGATACAATGTTCCTGCCATAGCCTGCCATAAACAAACGCCTTACGCCTGTCCCTTTCCGTAATAAATCTCTACAATTTCCTCGGTATATTCCTGCGGTGCCTGATAAATCACCAGAGGTGCATCCACCTTCACCATGGGCTTGCCGCCCCTTGCCGCCTCCACCAAAACCATGGTCGGCTCCTTATCGGCGTAGGGCTGCACGAAACGAATCCGCTTCGGCTCCAGCTTATACTGTCGCAGAAGCACCATGATATCCGTCAGGCGGTGCGGTCTGTGAATCATATAAAACCGCCCTAAGGGTCGGAGCAGCCGTGCCGCCGCCGCAACCACATCCTCCAGAGAGCATAAAATCTCATGCCTTGCGATCGCCTTTGCCGCAAAGGGGTTCACCAGACCGCCGCCCTCGTTCATATAGGGCGGATTGGAGGTCACCACATCAAACGAGGATGCCCCGAACAGCTGCACCGCTTCCTTGATATCCCCCTCTTTGATGGAAACCCGTTCCTCCAGCTCATTCAAAAGCACACTGCGGTTTGCCATTTCCGCACTCTTCGGCTGAATTTCCAATCCGGTGAAATGCTTTCCTTCTGTTTTTGCCGCCAGAAGAATCGGGATAATGCCTGTGCCTGTGCCCAAATCCAGTACGTTCTCGCCCTTTTTTATCTTCGCAAAGCCGCTGAGAATGACTGCATCCACGCCAAAGCAGAAGCGCTTTGGGTCCTGAATAATCAGATGCCCGTCCCGATGCAGATCATCCACTCTCTCATGGGGATGGATGGTAATATCATTCCTCATGATGCTTTTCGCCCTCCGAATTCTGCTTGCGCTTCTTCTTAGAGCGAATCAGCTTGATTTCATCCACATGATAGAACCCAATAGTCGGGGGATCGTTCTCCACCTTTCTGACTGCCGCCTTTACCTGCTGCATCAGCACATTTGTGGTGAGAATTTCACCTGTACCGTCGGGCGTGGAAATAATATCCCCCACGCGGGGCAGCTTTTTATTGAGTTCCTCATAAACATCCTCTTCATATTTCAGACAACACATCAATCTGCCGCAGATACCGCTGATTTTTGTAGGATTGAGGGAAAGATTCTGCTCCTTCGCCATCTTAATGGATACAGGCTGAAAATCGCCCAGAAAGGTTGCACAGCAAAGCGGTCTGCCGCAAATGCCAATGCCGTTGAGCATTTTTGCTTCATCCCTCACGCCAATCTGGCGCAGCTCGATACGCATGCGGAATACCGCCGCCAGTTCCTTTACCAGCTCACGGAAATCCACACGCCCGTCAGAGGTGAAATAGAAAATCAGCTTATTTCTGTCAAACGTCATCTCCACATCCACCAGCTTCATATCCAACCCCAAACGGGAGATTTTTTCCAGACAAATCCCAAAAGCCTCTGTTTCCTTCTTATGGTTTTGCTCTACGGATTTTGTATCCTCCTCTGTTGCCCTGCGCATCACCTGCTTCAGCGGCGGAACAATGGCCTCCTCCGGCACAAAGCTGTTGCCCTTGATGACTGTGCCGTATTCAATTCCTCTCGCCGTTTCCACGATAGCGCCGTCTTCCTTTTCCAGTTTGATGCCGGCAGGGTCAAAATAATACATCTTCCCTGCCTTCTTGAACCGAATACCAACTACTTCTATCATTTACCAGTCTCCTTTAAATCCATCAGCATGACTTCCATCGTCAGCCGAAAATTTGCATTCTGTGCCAGACGCATTCGTGCGGTTCTGACTGCGGCTGCCTTCTTCGCCAGAAGTGCCGCAGGCTCCTTCGCCGCCCGAAAGATGGCATCCTTTTTATCTCTTTGTATGAGGTATCCTTCCTCCCGCAGGCTTTTTGCCGTCAGCAGGTCGCGATACCATAATTCCATAATATCCAAAAAACGCAGGTCATTTTTATAGACCTCAAACTCCTTCGCAAGCAGATAGGCATCCCCCTCGCTCATGGAGGGCAGGGCTTCTAATTTGCCCAAAATATCCTGCCGCATTTCCCGAAAGCCTTCATCCTCGACAAGCTCCAACGCCTGCCCGATTCGCCCTTGGGCATACGCCGAAAGGATGTGGCTTTCCTCTGCCAAATGACCTGCCTGCATGAGGTAATCCGCAATCGTTTCCGCCGAAAGCGGACGAATTTTCATCACCACCACACGGGAAAGAATCGTCGGCAGAAATGCCTCGGCACGCTCCGCCAGAAGCAGAAATACCGCATGCGCAGGCGGCTCCTCCAGCGTTTTCAGAAGCGCATTCTGGCTCTGGATATTCAAGGTATCCGCCTTTTCGATGATATAGATTTTCTTTTCATACTGAAACGGCTTTAAATCCACCGTTTCCAGAAGCTGCTCGCGCACATCCTCAATCGTGTAGGTTTTCCCGTTTTTCAACGGCTGAAAATAAATCACGTCGGGGTGGTTGCCATGATTGAAGGCATGGCAGCTTTTGCAGCTGTCACAGGGGCGTTTTTCGCCTTCACATTGCAGTGCCTTCGCAAAGGTATTTGCAATCAGCCGCTTGCCTGCCCCTGCGCCGCCCAGGAAAAGATAGGCATGGGAGCTTCTTCCGCTCGCGGCAGAACGCCTAAGCTGCTCCACCAAAGGGGTATTCCCTCGGATTTCCTCAAATGTATACAAATCCGCCGCTCCTTTCCTTGGATTTTTCCGGAATCAATATTTGTGGAACTGCTCCACATCCAGTACAAATACCGTTGCACCGCCAACCTTTACCTCAATGGGTGCCAGAATCAGCCCATGCATGGCACCGCAGGAGGAGGGCAGTGTCGCATACTGGGTACGCGCCTTGCTGTTTTCCTCGATGATTTTCAGCGCGCCTTCTACCTTTTCATCCTCCACACCTGTCATAATGGTGGTGTTGCCTGCGCGCAGGAAGCCACCCTTTGTGGAAAGTCTCGTTACCTGAAATTTTGCTTCGTTCAGATGAGAGATTACTTCGCTCGCATCCTCGTCCTGAATAATCGCAATGATGAGTTTCATAAAAACCCCTCCTTATTTTTGTGGCGCAAAGCCAAATACTCTGTCTAACGCTTTTCGGATATCCGTAAAGACGGCCTCGGCAGGTCTGTCCGCATCAATATCCGCAATTCTTGTGCTGTTTTCCTTCGCAAGCTGCAAATAGCCTGCATACACCGCTTCATGAAATGCCGCCTTTTCCTGCTCCAAACGGTCAAGCACATGCCCGTCCTGTCGGTTTTTCCGCGCCATCCCCGCCGCAGGGGTAATGTTCAGAAAAATCGTCAGATCCGGCTCCAGACCGCCTGTTGCAATGCGGTTTACCTCTGCCACCATCTCCCCAAGACCTCTGCCGAAGCCCTGATAGGCAATGCTGGAATCGGTGAAACGGTCAGAAAGCACCGTCTTTCCTGCCCTGAGCGCAGGAAGAATTTTTTCCTCAACGTGCTGTGCGCGCGCCGCCGCATACAGCAGCATTTCCGCACGCCCCGTCAAGTCCCTGTTGGCAGGGTCAAGAATCATCTCTCGGATTTTTTCTGCCATCGGCGTACCGCCCGGCTCTCTGGTCAGAAGGACTTCCTGCCCCATTTCTGTCAGATATGCCTCTATTTTCTGCATCTGTGTGGATTTGCCGCTGCCATCGCCGCCCTCCACGGAAATAAAATATCCTTTCATCATACACCTCTGCGTAAAAATCATAAAAACCTTGCCCGCCGCAGGCGCAAACCCGAAAAATGGGTATACGCTTGCTAATTGTATATTATAGCATATCCATCATAAGGACGCAAAGAAATTGCATGGAAATTCCTGTTGCGGCAGCAAAATTTACGACGAAAAATCAGCCCTTCAATCAAGTTGAAGGGCTTGTAAAAAATACGATATTCTATTTTTCCGTTTGCTCTAAATGCTTCAAATGCTCTGTTAAAACTAAATTGATATATTGTGAAAAAGAACGCTGTTGCTCCTCCGATAATTCCTTCACTCTTTTTACAATGTCTTCATCCAGCGTAACGCTGACCTTCTGTTTCAGTGGTCTCATCTTTCCTCACCTCTAACCAAACAATACTACAGGATAATCCACTCTGTCAATTCTCTGGCTGAAGGGCTTGTATCAAATCCATAATTCTATTTTGGTTCTCTTCATTTAATTTTAAAAAGCACGCAACCAGTTCTTCCTCTTTTGATGTGAATTTCATTCCAATCAATTCATCTACTGTTACATTTAATGCTTTCGCCAAACGAATCAAATCATCAATCGAAGGTTCGTTCCTTCCGCTTTCATAATTTGCAATCGCGGTATATCCGTAATGTAATTCTTTTGCTAATTTTTCCTGAGAATAATTCTTTCGTTTTCTGTATTTTCTTAAATTCTTTGCAAAGTCCGACATAAAATCACCTCAAAGCGAAAAATAGGCTATGTATCGCCTATATGGTATCATGTATCGCCTATTTTGTCCATAAATTCTGGGTATTCTGAAAAAAACAGATAGGAGGATACCCACATGAATACCATTACCGCAATCAGAAACCGCATCTTGCAGCTTTGCGAGGAACGTAACCTTACCATCAATAAACTGGCAACGATTTCTGCCGTTTCCCCTTCTTCTCTGAAAAGTATTCTCTACGGAAATAGCAATAACCCAAAAATCCTCACACTGAAAATGCTCTGCGATGGTCTGGATATTACCCTTGCAGAATTTTTCGATACCCCAGAGTTTAATACATTGGAACAGGAAATTAAATAATCGTCCGCCCACAGGGAATTCTTCGATGAAATATTTTAAATGCAACGCATTTTCCTATTTCAGAGAAGATTTCCCGAAGGTTGCGGACGGTTTATCCCTTTCACCCGCTCGCAGAGAATTCTTTTTCAAAATATTTAAAATGCGTAGCGTTTGCCTTTTTTGAAAAAGATTTCTCAAGAATAGCGGACGTTTTATCCCTTCCCCTCAAATATCATTCATAAAATCCCCTCCCCTTCATATATTTGCATAGAGACAAAGTGTGGATTTGTTTGGCATTTTTGCAAAAGAAGGATACTTGATTCAGAATAGGAGGGTTTTTATGCCGTTGACATTGGCAAAGGAAACAATGGATATGAACTGGAAGGATACTGCCGCAAGCGGTTCCTCTCAAATTCTTCTGGAAGGAGATATGATCGTCCCCGACAGCAAGCCGGATCTGCAGGAACTCCTGCGCTGTCAGGGAAACGTGAAAATCAGAGAAAAACGCGTCACCGATGACCGCATTTCCTTTTCGGGCGATCTGGAAATCTCTGTGCTCTATCGGGCAAAAAACGGCGAGCGTCCGCTGTATGCCATGCAGGCAAGCCTGCCCCTTGAGGATTTTTTACATATCGACGGTCTGGAAAAGGATATGGAAACCTCCCTCGATGCTGTCCCGGAGCATCTGGACTGCCAAATTATCAATGATAGAAAAATCGGCGTGAAGGCTGTCCTTGGCGTGACCGCAACAGGCGAGCGTCAAAATCATACAGAAATTCTGAGCGGCATCAGCGGTGAGGGCATTGAATCTCTGCAAGGCATACTGCGGATGGAGCAGAACACCGCTCCCCTGAAAGACCGCTTCACCGTCAAGGAGGAAATCACCCTTCCCTCCGCCAAGCCGGAAATTGCAGATGTCCTCTGGCAAACCATCGACCTCATAGAGCAGGATATTCGCGCCATGGATGGTAAGGTGATGGTGCGTGGCAATCTGCGCATTTGTATGCTGTATTGCGATACCGAGGGCAATCTTGGCAGCTTCTGCGAAAAAATCCCTTTTAGCGGCTATCTGGAAGGGGAAGGCATCGAGCCGAAAACCGAATTGACCGGCACTTTACAGATTGAGGATGCAAAGCTGACCCCTACCGTAGATGAAGACGGCGAGGCAAGACAGCTTGCGGTCGATGTCGCTGTCAGCGCCGCCTTGCAGGGCAGAGAAACCGTTGAACGAGAAATCCTGCAGGATGCCTATGCCCCGACAGGTACAGTCACACTCGAAAAGGAAACCATCACCTACCCCGTCACCGTCGGCAGCGGGAAAAACCAATTCTCTCTGAAGGAACGGATTCACTTAGCGGAAAGCGAAAAGCCTCTGCTCCGCGCAGAGGAGGTTTGGGGCGAGGTGCGCCTTTCCGAAGCACGCACCACCACAGATGCCGTAGAAGCCGATGGCGTTCTGACCGTCAGCCTGCTGTATCACTGCGAGAATGACGAAACACCGCTCTGTATGCTGGAACGCGGGATTCCCTTCGGGCAAATGATGGAGCTGCGTGGTGTGGAGGAGGGCGACAACGCCGCGGTGCAGCTTCGTTTGGATGATTTGGATTTTCAAATGCTTTCCGAGCAGGAGGGCGAGCTGCGTGCTGCCGTCACCATGGAAGCCGTTGTCCTGCGAGACGAAACGGCGGAAATCGTGAAGGATATCACGCCGGAGGAGGAAGCAGCCCCCTCCCCCACGGCAGGCGCAATTATTTATATGGTACAGCCGCAGGATACGCTTTGGAAGATTGCCAAGCGCTACCGCACAACGGTGGAGGATATTCTTTCCATCAATGAGATTGAAAACCCCGACCTCATTTACCCCGGGCAAAAGCTACTCATCATCAAAATGGTACATTGACCGAAAAGAGCCTATTGTCTATATAACACAGACAGCAGGCTCTTTTTTCTTGCATTTCTGCAAGGCTATACTTTATGGTATAAAAAAAACTATTTTTTCAAAAATGAAACCTTTTTCAATTTTTTAGGATATATAAGAGTGTAAGGCGCTTTACAAATCCTTTTACACTTACAAAAGAAAGTAGGTTTGAAATGGCAGAGGAAGAAAAGCTGCTCATGCGGCTCAAAAATGGAAAAAGAAATGCAATCGACGAAGCAATCGCGGTCTATACCCCCTATCTCAGCACGGTTCTTTATAATATGCTCGGGAACCGACTGCCGAAGGAGGATATTGAGGAAATCCTATCAGATGTGTTTGTAACGCTCTGGAAGAACGCAGATACCATTGATTTGGAAAAGGGTACGCTGCGTGCCTACCTCGCCGCGGTTGCCCGAAACTTCGCATTAAAGAAATTAAATAAGCAGAGAGACTACACCAGCCTTGACGAAATTGAGCTTCCCGATAAAGCTCCAATTCCGGAGGAGAACACGGCGGAGCGTGTTGTCTGGGATGCCGTTATGAGCTTAGGGGAACCGGATAATGAAATCTTTGTGCGTTATTATATATTCGGTGAAAAAATCCGAGAAATCGCAAAGGCGACCGGCGTAAACCCATCTACCGTAAAAACCAAGCTTTCCAGAGGAAAACGAAAACTGAAAGAAATTTTATTACATGCGGAGGGACTGTTATGAAGCAAAAAAATGACTTGTTTGAAGAATTAAATATCAATCCAAAGAACAGGGATGTTTGCAGTCCGTTTGCCGTTGATATACAGGCAATCAAACGGAACGTCAACCAAACACTCGATTCCGCATATACAGAAAGGAAGACTGTCATTATGAAATCCAAAAAGAAAACAGCATGTATCGCCCTTGCCGCAACTCTGGCACTGAGTGTGACGGCGTTTGCCGCAAACGGAATAGTCTCCAACTGGTTCAGCTCCTCCTCTGCCATTGCGGATTATAAAACCCTGCCGACGGCACAGCAGGTAAAGAATGACATCGGCTATACCCCCATTCTGATTGACAGCTTTGCAAACGGCTATACCTTCAAAGACGGGAATATCATCAACAACAATTTGAAGGATGAAAACGGCAATTCCATCGAAAAATTCAAATCTGTATCCTTCGACTATGAAAAGGACGGCGATACCGTTATTTTTTCGCAGGATAAATACAATTCTCAGGCGGAATTGCAGGGCAGTGTCGCAAAAACTGTCGGGGATACCGATATTTACTACTACAGCTACACGAATAAGTTTGTTCCCGCTGATTATACGCTGACTGACGCAGACAAAAGAGCCGAGGCAAACGGCGACCTTGTATTCAGCTACGGCGCGGCAGAGGTAGAAATCAGCGAGGTGCAAAGTGCTACCTTCGTAAAGGATGGCACGCAGTATCAGCTATTGCAGATTAACGGCAAACTGAGCGGAGATGAACTTGTAAAAATGGCGGAGGAACTTGTCGCTTAAGTCGAAAATGGGGCTTATACCGAGAGAAGCGGTGAAACGAGGGAGTGTTTCACCGCTTCTTTTATTCTGAAAAGGAGGACCTTTTCTTTTTCCCACTCATCTCCGCAAGCATCGCGCCACCTAAGATGCATCCCACGCCCAGTTGCCGCCCATTGCCGCCCCCGAAATTGCCAGAAAGCATAAATCTCTCTCGTATCCCTTGACGTTTCGCTTCTGCCTTGTCAGCAAAAACAGCAGGAGCAACACTGCAATGCCGATGATACAGCGCAGATATACAATTTTATAGCTGTCCAGCGCAATGCCGCTTGCCACAATACCATTTGAACCGAATAACAACAATCCTGCGATGTAGTTCCAATAAGATTTTCTTTCCTGTGGCACAACCGATTCCCCCTTGCAATTCTCTTTTGTTTCAGTATACTATAAGAAAAAGCAACGAAAAAGCGCATGTTTTTCATAATTTACATGACAAATTCGCATAGAAAGAAGAGAGGGAAGCTTTCTTGGATATTCAAAAATACGAGGCATTTCTAAAAACCATAGAGCTTGGCAGTATCACCAAGGCAGCCGAAGCACTGTGCTATTCGCAATCGGGCATCAGCCGCATGATTCAGGAGGTGGAAAAGGAGCTTGCCCTTCCCCTGCTGGAGCGCGGACGCGGCGGTGTGCGCCTGACGGCAGAGGGTACGAAGCTTCTGCCGCAGATGAAAACGCTCTGCAATGCCTATCAATCCCTTTTGCAGCAGGCAGGGGATGTAAAGGAGCTTACCGCAGGGCTGATTCGCATCGGAACCTTTTCCAGTGTTGCAACGCATTGGCTCCCCAGTATCATCAGGGAATTTCAGAAGGATTATCCCAATATCGAATATGAATTTCTTCTGGGGGATTATCGCGAAATTGAAGCATGGATTCGGGAAGGGCGAGTAGACTGCGGCTTTCTCTGCCTGCCCGTCCGTCCCGATTTGGATACGATTTTTCTGGAACGGGATGATTTTCTTGCTATCCTCCCTGCAACACACCCCTTAGCACAGGCGGAGTGCATCTTTCTTGATGCCCTCTGCAAAGAGCCGTTTCTGATGCTGGAGAAGGACAAAAATGCCGAAATTGCCGATTTTTTCCGCAGAGAAGGTCTTTCGCCCAATGTCCGTTTTACTACTTGGGATGATTACGCCATTCTCTCCATTGTGGAAAGCGGTCTTGGGGTCAGCCTTTTGCCCCGTCTGATTTTGAAGCGGATTCCCTATCAGGTGGCGGCAAAGGAAACCGCTCCCTCCTTCCATCGGGATATCGTGCTTGCCCTGCGCGATAGAAAAACTGCTCCGCTTGCCGTCAGACGGTTTCTGGAATATCTCCCCCATCGCTAAAAATTTTTCTGCGCAAAAAAGCATTGCCGGAGCATTTCTCCGACAATGCTTTTTATGTTATGTTTACCGAATCCTTCCCAAAGGGAACAGGCGGAAAAACACCTTCCCCTTCAAGTCCTCACAGGGAATTGCACCCATGCTGCGGCTGTCAAAGCTTTCCCCACGGTTATCCCCCATCACAAATACCGTTCCCTTCGGCACAGTCATATCCACCAGACCGTCCGTTCTGTCGTGGACATATTCCTCCTGCAATCTTGCTCCGTTCACCTCCACACCGCCATCCGCCAGAATCCGGATGTGGTCGCCCTCTGTGGCAATGATGCGTTTTACCACAGTTTTCCCCCCGTCCGCATCATAATAATGGAACATCACAATATCGCCCGTTTCATATTTTTCCTGCATCGTCGCAAAGCGGCTCATCAGCACGATTTCCCCATCCTTCATGGTCGATTCCATGGAGCTGCCCGAAATCCGCATAGGCCAGCAGAAGAAAAACAGAATCACAATAATCACAGCCGCCTGCAGGATGGCTTTTCCCCATTCTTGTAAATGCACGTTCATTCCTTCACAACCTTCGGCGGCGAAGCTGTTTTATGTAACCCCTGCCCAAGGGCAGGGAAACGATTGGGGCTTCCCCCAGATTGAAACAAATTCGCCAAAATTCTCTATATTAGTATAAAATATTCAGCCGAAAGACGCAAGGGACTTTCCGATGGAAAATTACGGTTATGACTCGCGCGGCTCAATTCTTTTTCTCAAAACGCCAAGCAGGAGCATCCCGACCAACGCCCCCAGAATAACCGCTGCCAGAAAGCCGAAGGGATGACTGATGACGGGCAGAACGAAAATGCCGCCATGCGGTGCGCGCAGTCCGCAGCCAAAAAACATGCTCAATCCCCCTGCCACCGCAGAGCCGATAATGCAGGCAGGCAGAACGCGCAGAGGGTCAGCTGCCGCAAAGGGAATCGCCCCCTCCGTAATAAAGCACGCCCCCATAATCAGGTTTGCCACGCCGGACTGCCGTTCCTTTTCGCTGAATTTATCCCGAAAGGCGAATACTGCCAGTGCCAACGCCAACGGCGGCACCATACCGCCTGCCATGACCGCCGCCATAATCTGAAATTCATCGCTCGCGAGAGATGCCGTACCGAATACATACGCCGCCTTATTGATCGGGCCGCCCATATCCACGCTCATCATGCCGCCCAGAAGAATCCCAAGCAGTACACGGCTGCCGGTGCCAAGCCGCGCCAGAAGCCCGTAAAGCGCTTCATTCAGCCATGCCACAGGCGGATTGATAATCAGCTGAATCAATACCCCCATCAGGAGAATCCCGAAAACGGGATAGAGCAGAATGGACTTGATTCCCTCCAGAGAACGCGGCAGCTTATCAAAGAGCTTCTTCAGCAGCAGAATCAGATACCCTGCCGCAAAGCCTGCCAGGAGCGCCCCCAGAAAGCCACTGCCGCCCTCCTTCGCCAGAAAGCCGCCCACAAAGCCGGGTGCAAGCGCAGGTCGGTCTGCAATCCCCATCGCGATATAGCCTGCCAGAATCGGAAGCATAAAGCTAAACGCCGCATCCCCGATTGCCTTGAAAAATGCAGCCTGCGGCAGGTTGGAGCCGAAATTGGCAGGATTCAGGCTGTAATCGTCCAGAAGGAACGCAACCGCAATCAGAATACCGCCGCCAATGACAAACGGAAGCATGTGCGAAACGCCGTTCATCAGATCGCGATAGACCTTCTTCCCTCTGCTGCGGATTTCCTCTCTGCCGTCCGCCATTTCCACATCCTTGCCCTCGCCGTAAACAGGTGCTTCGCCCTGCAAAATCTTTCCAAGCAGCACCTCCGGCTTACGAATCCCGTCCGCAACAGGCACCTGCAAGAGCCTTTTTCCGTAAAATCGCTGCATCTCCACGTTTTTATCCGCCGCAACAATAATTCCCTTCGCCGCTCGGATTTCCTCCGCCGTCAGCACATTTTTCGCACCGCCGCTCCCGTTGGTTTCCACCTTGATGGTAATGCCCATCTCGCGCGCCTTGTTTTCCAGACTCTCCGCCGCCATAAAGGTATGCGCAATCCCCGTCGGGCAGGCAGTCACCGCCAGAACGTCATAATCATATTCCTGCTTTTCCGCAGTCTCCGCAAAGCGTTTTTCCTCCTCTGCGCTTAAAATGCGCAGAAATTCTGCCGCATCCTTTGCCGCAGTCAGCCTTTTGCGAAAATCCTCATCCATCAGCATGGCGGCAAGCCGTTCCAATACCTCCAGATGCAGCTCCGCCCCCTCCTCAGGCACCGCAATCATAAATAATAAATGCACCGGCGCACCGTCCGCACTCGCGAAATCCACGCCCTGTGGCACAACCATCGCCGCCAACGTCGCCCGTTTCACCGCACTGCTTTTGCCATGTGGAATGGCAATGCCCTCGCCGATGCCTGTGGTAGAAAGGCGTTCTCTCTCTAAAATTGCCTGCTTGAATTTCTTTTTATCCTCTAAGCTGCCGCTTTTCGCCAGCAGCTCCACCATCTGCCCGATGGCATCCGCCTTATCCTGCGGCTTTCTGCCAAGGGCAATGCTTTCTTTTTGCAACAACTCCGAAATTCTCATCGAAAATACATCCTTTCTTAACATTCCTCACGAATGATATTGATGGTTTCGTCATATAATCTCCGAATTTCTTCCCCCGTTGCCAAGGTTTCACAGAATGCACTCGCACTGCCTGCTGCAACGCCCCATTGCAGCGCCTCACGGTAGTTGCCCGTTTTCACCCATCCTGCCACAAAGCCGCCCACCATAGAGTCCCCCGCTCCAACAGCATTGACCAGCTTTCCTCTCGGGGCTTCGCCGAATAAAATCTCCCCCTCCGCCGTCAGAAGGATTGCCCCCTCCGCCGCCAGAGAAATCAGCACATTTTTCGCCCCCATCTCCTGCAGGCGTTTCCCCTGCGCAATGATTTCCTCGCGCGTGAATAAGCGTCTTTCCGCCAACTCCTCCAATTCCTGAAGGTTTGGCTTAATCAAAAACGGCTCATATCGCAGAGTTTTCAGCAGCGCCTCCCCCGTCGCATCCACAACCGTATCAATCCCACGCCCCTTCAATAAATCCATGATTCTTTCATAAAAATCCTGTGGCAGCGAGAGCGGTACACTGCCCGAAATAATCAGAATATCTCCTTTCTGTAGGGTGCTTATCCTCTCAAAAAGTGCCTGCACCGCCGCCTGATCCACCGCAGGGCCACTGCCGTTGATTTCACTGCCTTCCTGCCCCTTCAGCTTCACATTGATGCGGCTGAAGCCCTTTTTCAAACGAACAAAATCCGTCCGACAACCGCGCCGCTGCAAATCCTTCTCAATGAAATCACCCGTAAAGCCTGCCAGAAATCCCAGCGCACGATTACTTACACCTAGATTCTGCAAAATCATAGCGACATTGATGCCCTTGCCGCCCGAAAAAACCGCCTCGTTCAGCGCACGGTTTACCATCCCCGGGTGAAATTCGCCCAGCTGCACCACATAAGGCACCGAAGGATTCACCGTTACCGTATAAATCAAAGTCATCCCTCCGTTTCGTAAGCTTCGTAAATTGTTGTTAGTATATCCGGATTTTACAGAATTATCAATCCATCTGCTGATTCACAGCTGCATTTCCCTGCTTTTCACATTATACCGAAAAAGGGTCGAAACAATTTTGATTGTTTCGACCCTTTCTTTACATCTGCTTACGCACCGTCCGGTATTCATCCTCTAAGCGGTAATAGGGACAGCCGCCTTGAAAGCTGTCCGTGAGAAATTTTTCCATCTCATCCTCATCCAGATTCACTTCGCAGAAATATTCCTCAAATTCCTCATCATATCCAAAATACATACAGGTTTCGCAATTTGACTGCATAGAATTCCCCCCGTTCCTCTTTCTGTATTTTTCCTCGCTGTTCGCAATAAAAAGACCCTCACCGCATTTCGCAGGAGGGATAATTTTTTGCATAAAAAAAGTGGAAGTTACAGGGCTCGAACCTGTGACCATCTGCTTGTAAGGCAGA
>ERZ838118.729-NODE-729-length-44189-cov-4.131645_pt1 | contig 44189 bp, 44 predicted proteins | sample MGYA00519863_ERZ838118 | MGnify/ENA primary metagenome ERZ838118 (study PRJEB31850, sample SAMEA3708827) | human gut metagenome | biome: human gut; feature: human-associated habitat; material: faeces | place: China | collected 2014 ...
TTCTTATACTGCTCGTTTTTCTCCTGCTTTTTCTTCTGATCCAGCTGAACAGCCAGCCTATGCACCGCTTCGTTATGCTTGGCTCTCAGATCCTTTGGATACAGGTATACGGTATTGGTCAGGTCGTACCCCATCTGCTGCATGGTATTTATATAATCTTCATAGTGTCTACAAACAGCATTTATGCTTCCATATCCATTTTCTCGTTTCGTCTGTTTCTCCAGATAATGGATGAGTTTTGTCGGGCTCGTCACATCCATGATGGTTTTCGATGGTAACCGACGCATATGATCTTTAAACCACTCTATCTGATCCAGGGTACAGCCATAGCCTTTCTGGTCGTTTTCCTGAAACACTCCAAATTTCCACCGTCCGTAATTTTTATCCCGGATATAATTCCAATGCTCCTTGGTCACACCATACTTCTCCCATATTTTCTTTCCCTTGTATTTACGGACGCTGCCAAATTTTATGATATCTGTAGCCAGTGCTGTCATCCCTGTCTTATACATGAGTTCCACTTCAGGATTCTCCGCATAGGCCTTTAGAAAGTCTCTATTACTCTTTGGTCTGTCTTTCATCTGGTAATACCAATCCATTGCATAAGACCATGGTTTTCTCTGTAACAGACATACCCCCAGATTCCTTCCTTCGTATATCTGGATATTTGTCATGCCGCTTATATTCTTATAATCCCAGAATGTTCTCCCATTCCAATCATCGTACTTCTTATAGTCTGTATTCCCTATCTGGCCAATCTTTAAAAAGGTCCTGGCATATTCAATCATGTTCTCCTTATAAGGGCTTACCTGTCGATAATCGCTATATAGGTTTTCATAAACTCGCTCTACCTCTATGCTACGAATGACGATACCGTCTCCATCCCATGGCTCATACAGGCTGAAATATAGGATGTCATTATCCCTTCTCTTTGCTTTTCCCGGAGATATAAATTTTCCGTACCTTCCACAGATGGGGCATCTTCCAAAATCGTTATGTTTCGGATCCTGCTGCATGGTTTTTCTTTGGTCAAACGGATCTTCATTATCCCGATAAAAGGTATCTTCCTGCTCTGTAAGAGAACATCTTAGTTTAATCTTGTTTCTGGTCTTTTTATAGTAAATACGATGTGTTGCATCCATGTCTGCTTGCATAAATTCGATATATTCTTCCGGAATTTCTTGCACTGCTGCATTACGCTCCTCACACAGCCTGTCCTGTTTTTTTGATCTTCTTGGCATAGCGCACCTACTTTCCGAGATAATACTCTTTGATCAGGCGCTTTGCTGTGCCCATGCCAGGGATCCCCATTTCTACCCTGGCATTACCACCAATATTCGCCGCTTTTACAATGTCCGCATCTACCTTGTAGCGTCCTTTGAAACTCCATGACAGTAATGCTCCTATACACCCTTTCAGGCTCTTACCTTTTCTTCTGACAGCCTGCGCCATCTGATCATCTTCCGTACAGCACACACGAATATAGTCAAGCCAGTCTTCCATGATCTCGACCGGCGTTAGTTCTGCCGCTTCTACGTCCAACTTGCCAAGTGCCGCACTTGCGACATCGCATAGCACCGGGATATCCCCTGCTATATACATTTCCACATATGCAGCATCGATGCCGTTCTCCTTTGCCAATACAGATATGCTTTCTGTATCTCCTTCGTTAAAAAGTCCTTCCGCTGATGCATTTATCTCATCTGCGGAATCAAATTCTCCAAATCTGTCGTATAACATCCCTATTCCTCCTTTGTCTGTGTTTCCATCCAACTCTTGTAAGAATGGTCTTCCTTGGTATGCCACTCAATCTCGTTCCCATTTAGTAATATCAAGGCTTCCTGCCACATGGCAGCATTACCTACAGGCTCATTTTTTGCATTTTTCCAGCCATTCTTCTCCCATTCCTCTATCCAGCCCTGTAAAAAGGCACTCTCTAAGTACTCGAAATCCGCATAAATACTAAAGCGGAAGCGGGTTTTCTTAAGGTGTGACAGTGCAATGTTCAATATCATGATCTGAGACTGGTTTTTCGTTGTATTTACTCTATAGAACTGACTTTTTGTTGCCGGTTCTCCACTTGTCGGTATTTCGATCACAAAACCGATGATACCGTCGCTCGGTTTTGGTGTTTTTATGGTCGATATCAGGTAAAGATTGACATCCATGGCGGATCACCTCTCTTTCTGTCCAATTTTTTCTCTGTGTAATACAGGTAGGAATATCCGGTAAACGGATTTATCCCTTGTCTGATCGTGGACTTTTCTATATAGAACCCCTCAGACGGCTGTGGACCATCTGCAAGGATCTTCGCCATCGTCCAGTGGCTATACTCTTTTTCCTCCGGATCAGGCTCTATCAGGTTGCGTGAGCAGTTATATGCCATATATGTCTTTTGTTCCTCCTCGGGGAAAAGGCTGATCTGTTCCAATGCCTTTCCCTTTGGCTTTTTTACGACATATTCTGCCAGTTCTTTAAAGCCGCCCTCCTCGTAAGCATGTGCGAAATAGATTCCCGCCGCCTGCTGCACCTTGTTCCATTCCGTGGCAACCAGTTTATCTGTGCTGCCGATGTCATTGATCAGGAAGTGGATATGCACGCCTCCCTGCTTTCCTATCTCGATCCGGTATATGTATTTCAGAGGCTGGCCACGTGACCGGTATCGATTACCCAGCCTTGACCGGAAATTTTTAAAATCTTTTAGCACCTGACTTGTAGTAGGGCGGTAACCCTTTTTATACTTGAGTGTGCACCAGTAATCTCCCTCTTTAAAGTTCAAAAGCATCTTCCGCCGGACTCTGGTCTCTTTGTTCCTTTGGTTCTGTTTTTCTATCTGCTCCGGTGTTGGCTTCTTCCTTGGTGCTCTACTCTCTCCTTTTGCTCCATAATTACCAGCCCATGTATATTCGATGTCTTTACATACACCACAGTCATATGTCTTTCTCTTGTATGCCATGAAATGCTCCTAAGTTTAATATATTGATAGTGTTCGGAAAACAGCCGCTAATCCGCTGTTTTTCTTGACTTTTTGGCACCCATGACATATACTATTTATAGGATTTTTGTATCTGTCATGGATACTTGGCATCGACCTTTTTGGTCGGTGCCATTTTTTTATTTTGTGCATATCAAAATAGAACAGCCCCGGATAGGATCTTGTCTCCATTTCACAGGCAATCGCTTCATATGTACTCGTTGCCGGTGTCACTTCATCCATTGCGCCATTCCAGTAGGTGGCAAACTCGTATGGGTCTGCTATTACCTCACTTATCGTGTCCGGCCAATCGTCATCATCTACTCGATTCAGAATGACCGATATAACCGCTCTCTTGACCTCTATGGGTTGATTGCCTGCCTCTGCCTCAACACACCTGGCAAGTATCTCGATCTCGGCAGCGTACTTCTGATTGTTTGCCTCGACATTCTCTTTCATTCTCTCCTGCTCGGATTCCACCTGTTCCAAACGATACATTTCATCTTCCTGTGCTGTTTGAATATTGGAAACCTCCAGTATGGCTTGTCCGACCTGCCGCCGGAGCAAGTTGCACTCATCCTTGGTAACGATCACGCACCCAAGTGCCGTGCCAAACATAGCCGCCGCCACTAATGCCAAGGCGCAATCTGCCAATACCTCTTTACTTTTCTTTTTCATCTTTTTCTTTCTCCCATATTAAGATCATCCGTATATCATTGGCGGCGCGCCGGTAAAGCGCGTCCTCGTCATCATCCGACACTGCGACCAGGCATTTACCCAGACGCGTCGCCTGTCCGATTCCAACTACCTCATAAATCTTGATCCAGCCATCGTCATACATTGACATATGACTATAGACCCTGATTTTCTTTTTTTGCCGGAGCATCCGTACCAATATGAAGTATCTCTCCTGTTCTGTCATTTCTCTTCCTCTGGTACTACCAGCGCCATTGCCTCTTTGCTCGTAATCCCCACATGGGTTTGCAGGCAATCTACGATCATCTCACACTGCGTCATCTACTTCCTCCTCAATCTCTTTCTTCTCAGTGATACTGATTTCATCAATCACTTGATTATTTTGGTCTGCCCACACTTCATACAATCGCTGTAAAATATTGATCCTTTGCTCTCTACTTAACTGTTCCATACCAATTCCCCCTTTTTGTGAAAATGTATGAAGATCCGGTTTGTCTTAATTCCACTCCTTTATCACTATTTCCAATTTGTTTTCTCTGTGCTATGCTCTCCTTACAGGGTAGTGCCGTACCCGAGTATCATTGAAAGGAGAACACCTATGTACAGAAATGAACATCTTATTGACAAAACTGTAGAAATTACCATTGCCAAACTAAGCAATTCTTCTATCACTCCCAATGCCGATAATGGCAAGGATGTTGCTAAGTTTATGCAGGAAATCTACAACAAATTGAATGAATTAAATAAAAATTCTAATTAGTTCCACTTGGCTCTTGCAGACATTAATTTTGCAAGAGCCATTACTTTGTATGGCATCTCATCCTCATAATTCATTTTATTTTCAGTAATGTCTTGCTTGATGTTATCTGCCAGCGACACTATCAACTCGTCTACTTTTGACAGGCACTCATCCGATACTCTTTTCATTTCTTCTCCTTTCTCCTCTGGTCTTGAGGCTGCTGTGATGCTATAATCGGTTCGTAACCTAAAATCATTTTTCAGTGCTATGGCAGGGAAAGGAGATTCTAAGGAAACAAATCTATATTTTGGGCTTGTTTACGAATTTAATGGAGGCTATCTCAAGGTACGTTACCTATGAAGGATTATTCACATTTGTGATAATGCTTTGTGCTGTAATTACACTTGTGAAAAAAATGAAATAGCACTATTGCTGTTTCAAGCAACTATTAACAGGTAAACTTTCAACAAGCCCCTAAAACTGGGAGTGTATAACTCCTAGATTTTAGCATCTGCTGTGCACGTTTTGTGCTCTTATTGGGCAAAAAAAATAAAATTCACAGAGCGATTGTAGTATTTAGCAAGTTTAATCTTGATATCATCTCTTGGAATCCTCTCGCCTTGCTCATACATCGCTAATGCAGACACACTGATTCCACAGGCATTCGCAACCGTCTCTCTACTTCTTTTTCCTCTTAATTCGATAAGTTTTTTTGCGATTAGTTCATTGTTCAAATTCTCACCTCCGTTTCGTGCACGTTTTGTGCTTGTTATTATAATACACGCTACGTGCTCACGTGTCAAGCACATTTCGTGATATTTTTTATTTACTTTTAGACACGTTCCGTGTATAATTCAATTACAAGATAAATGGAGGTGTTGATATGGCACAATTTGACAAGATTCTCAGACTACTACGAGGAGAAAAAGAAATGTCACAGCAAGAACTGGCAGACGCTCTTGGAATTTCTAAAAGTGCTATTAATATGTATGAGCGCGGAGAACGCCAACCTAATTTTGAAACACTAGAAGCAATTGCCGATTTCTTTAACGTTGATATAGATTACTTACTTGGTAGAACAACGAAAACCACCAAGATTATTAAACCGCAATCTGACTCTGGCTATTATCTTAATCAAGATACAGCACAGTATGCAGATTTTCTCCTGCATCATCCTGAATACCAAGTACTATTTGATGCTTCCCGGAAAGTTAAACCTGAGGATATAGAAAAGGCTCTCACTGCCCTCGGATTATTTAGCGAATGACATTAATGGTACATCCTATTTGCTATTATCCAGATGGAGGTATTGATATGGATAATGTTAGGACTATAATGGCTGACTTGCCTAATACCATTGGAGGTTACACCATAAGGCAGGATGATTTTTACACAATAATTCTCAATCAGAATTTATCACACGAAAAAAATGTGATCACATATGCACACGAATTATCTCATATCGTGAACAATGATTTCGATTCCAGTTGTTCCGCTGGGTTGATAGAGATATTCGCACATAAATAAGAAGACAAATTATACTTAGGAGGAAATACTATGACAAATACCGTTCTTGATAAAATAGTGGAACAAAATCGTATGCCCGTACTTTTTATAGGTTCCGGAATGTCCAGACGGTACCTATACAATTATCCTGACTGGAACGAATTACTAGAACGTTCATATAAAAAAATCAGTGATGACGATTATCCATTAAGGAAACTACGCGAACAGTACAATCGCCAAGGTTTGTCAGACTTTGAAATCAATACAAAACTCGCTACCTTTATAGAGGACGAGTTTAATTCTGCCTTCTTTGACCGTAAAATCAAAATTGGGAGAACGAAAAACCCCAAATGGGTTAATTCCGGAGTTTCGCCATTTAAAATGTACTTATGTCATTATTTTAAACGATTCAATGTATTTCAATCAGAAAAAACCAATTTGGAAATTTCAAAATTTAGGTCGTTGCGCAATAAAGTATCTGCTGTGATTACTACCAACTATGATTCATTTTTAGAAAAGGAGATCTTTAATGAAGATTTTCATGTATTTGTCCATCAAAACGAACTATTTTCTTCAGATAGTTATGATATAGCAGAAATATACAAAATTCATGGAAGTTGCACCGATGCTCAATCTATTATAATCACAGAAAATGACTATGATAGATTTGCAGATACAAGAAAACTCATTATTGCCAAGATGTTGACATTGTTTGCTGAATCTCCAATCGTTTTCCTCGGATACTCATTCACTGATGAAAACGTTCAAAAGATTATATCTGAGTTCCTAAGTTGCCTGACATCCAAAGAACTCGCAAATATAGCAGATCACTTTGTTTTCATCAGTTATAAAAAACACGAGTCAGAGTTGGTTGAAATTAAGCGTACAATTGTAACCCGTTATGGTGCAGAGATTCCGATTACAGAAATACAGACTGATAACTATTCTTCTGTATTTGATGCTTTAAACCACATTACTCCTGGCATGTCACCTAAACGTATACGAGATACCAGAAAAATTGTGAAAACCATTGTTGACCAAAACGCAACTACTCATAATGCAGAATCCATTATTGTAGGCATTGATGATTTATCTAATATGGACTTATCCTCAAAACCTCTTGCCATTGCTATCGGATATCGTGAAAACATATTAAGTAAGGTCGGATATGGTCCTATGGCAGACGACGAAATTATAGAAGATATTCTATATGACAATAAACATTTTGATTCATCGGAAATGTGCAAGCAGCGATTCAAATCTATTTCAAAAACTCGTTTGCTTCCAGTGTTTAAATATGTTCGTAGTGACCCCGGATATGCAAAGAATACCAAACTTGCAACCTATGTCGATGAACACAACAGCCCATACAAAATTGTTCCGTCCAATATACAAAAACAAATCAAAAATGTACCTATTATTACCGATTTTGATGCATTACGTGAGCAGATGTCTACCGTCATAGGTGTTAATAAGCAATGTGGTTTACTTTTAAAGAATATTGAGCACTTTTCTACAAAAGAAATTCGCCAAATTTGTTGCGATGTTTTTCAAGCAGATCGAATGGAAGCAATGAAGTCAACTCACTTCAAACGCTGTGTTATGTACTTAGATTTGCTTGAAAACTATGAGACATAAAAGAGAAAAAGCTGACAGACATTTTCTGGTACACACCAGAAACACCATCAGCTTATCTCGTAAAAATTTAAGAACATTTCTGCTCTATGTTCTCTCAGTTAAAGTGATGCACTAACAAAGTATAGTTGCTTAATCACTAGAATTTATTATAGTTGCCGACCATTAGAAAGTCAACATCTACGCAGAATTTTTTGGATTTTTCTTAAAAGTCCCCGGTGCTACAAACACCGAGGACAAGCATTGCTCCGAAGATACAACGCCCCAAACAAGCATATTGTATCACTTCGGAGCAGCCTTTCGCAAGCAGAACTCACGTTCTACTTAGGCTGTTATTTTTGTACCCATTTTTCCAACATACACCGTATGTCGGAGGAATAAATTAATAAGAATGGAGTGATATTATGGTAAAAAAACACGTTGCTCTTTACGTCAGGGTATCCACGGAAGAACAAAAGAATCACGGATTATCTGTGGATTCCCAAATTGATGCCCTTGAAAAGTACTGTGCGGAACACGACTATGCAATTTTCCACATATACAACGATGCTGGGCATTCTGCCGCCAAGCGATACACCACACGACCAGCACTCTTACAACTAATGGAGGATTGCTCACATGGTATGTTTGATCTGATACTATTCACACGATTAGACCGTTGGTTTCGTTCCGTTCCTGATTACTACCAAGTGCAAAGCGTACTGGACCATAATCATATTGCCTGGCGCGCTATCTGGGAAGACTATGAGACAGAGACCTCTGAGGGTGTGTTCAAGGTAAACATTATGCTTTCCATCGCTCAGGCAGAAGCCCAGCGTACCTCCGAAAAGATACGATCTGTCCTCCAGTACAAGCGCGATTCTGGCGGATATGTTGGTCAACCACCTATGGGATATATTCGGATCAACAAACGGGACTTGATCTTTGACGATTCCATCAAGGATGCTATCCGTGAACTGTTCAAGGTATACCTTACTACCAATAGTATCGTAAAAGCCGTTCAATCAGCACACGATAACGGCTTGCAAATCAGCGCCCAGCAAGCCTACCGGATTTTAAAAAAAGAGGCTTACGCGGGACTTGCCGTAGGCGGTTATAAATGCCCGGCATATATTTCCTGGGAAGATCACGAAAAGATCCTTTCTATGATGAAACAACATACCAGAAAAACCACTCCTGCACGCACCTATTATTTTAGTGGGCTTCTTTTTTGTGAAAACTGTGGATATCGTCTGGCTGCAGGTGCATCACACAAGCGGTCAGCATCCGGAGAGGACTATTACATCAAGTACTACCGCTGTAATGGATTCCGAACCATGCGTAGTGATTGTCCCGGTTCCTACCTGAATGAAAAAAAGTTGGAGAAGTATTTACTCGATCATTTAAATGCCGAACTGGATCAGTACAATGTCAATCTGATGACGCATTCAAAAGATTATGATCCAGATGAGATAAAAAAACAGATTGCGGCCTTAGAATCCAGAATGCGGCGTATTGGAGACAGGTACGAAGATGGAGACATCTCCAGAGAAGAATACAGGAACAAACGCTATGAAATCACCTACCGGATCAACACCCTTCGCTCTCTTATCGCCAAAAATCCTACACCAATCCACCTTGCCGATGACTGGATGGCTGTATACCAAGGATTTGATGCAGAACACAAGCGTCAATTCTGGCGTTCTATCATAGAGCGAATGGATGTTCCAGTGGAAGATAGTTATCATGTAAAGATACATTTTTGTTAGGTACGTTTAATTCATCAACAACACCTGTCGCCGGCAGTCCAAAAATAGATTGGAAGATACGCACCGCTTCCGCCGTCAAAGGTCCATAAATACCATCCACAGCCACACGCGGAATCGCCGGATAATCCCCTGCAATCACATTCAGATGTTCCTGTAGCTGGCTCACCTTTTTTCCTTCTGAACCCACGGACAGTTCTCCGGCCCAGGATGTCGGTATTCCACTGATTTCTTCTGCTGTGCTAATATAGATATTACTGCCATAATAATAACGAAGAATTTCTATGGTACGAAGCCCCTGATCTGCCAAATCTTTCGAGCCCCACTGGCTGAGCCACTTTGGACATCGTACATTTTTCCCATCACAATATTGCGTCAAAATTGGTTGCTTGACATTTGGTCGTGCCAGATAATTGGTATACATTTCATCGACCACTTGTGAAATCGATTCAAAGATGGTACGTCCATACGACCATTTTTGATCGTATGCCGTTGATGATGTAATGGTAAAATCATACCCTTTGCCACGATACCACTCCGTATAAACACGGTTCAGTGTAAATGACATAATGGCAAGTACATTTGCACGAATTGCAGCATCCGGCCAGGTCGCATAGATTTCACTGGATGCCACATTTTTGATATAATCCGGATATGTCACATAATAGTTCTTCGCTTTTGCATCGGACGGAGTTCCATCATGCACAATAATATACTCTGGGATCACCACGCGGCTTAAAACGATTTCTCCGGTTTCAGTAACTGGTTTTACCTCTGTCTCCGGAATTTTAGGCGTTTGCGGTACATAAAGCGTATTGCCGGGCACCACAATTTCTTCTGTTTTTCCTGTCATACTTCCCGTGGGGATCAAAGGAACCGGCTGCAGTGACAGTTCCTGCGGCAATACCTCCGCATTTGTCAGTTCTAATGTTTCATACCCTGCAGCTTCTACCACGATATTATATTGTCCATAAGGCATCCCCATTGCCTGCGATTCTAAGCTGTATTCTAACGGCGGTGTTTCTACACGTATATCCGGAATCTGTCCTGCTCCGTCCGAAACATAACTTACTATTTTCTCACCATCTGACGCCCGGTAAATGCTCACCTGCGCCCCACGCACCGGTCCTCTGTTAGTACTATCATATAATTCAATTGCGAGTTCTCCTGAAGATGAAAATCCTATGTTTCCTGGTGTTGTCACATCCATTTTTTTCTCCTGCAGCCATCGTCTCTTTACTATATGACAGCATTAGGAAATGCGTGATTTTTCATCCACACTTCGATCAATCTGTAAATTCTTATAATACTGCATAGGTGTCACACCATATTCTTTCTTAAATGCCCGGAAGAAATGGTTGTACCCACCAAATCCACCCAGTTCATACACTTCGCGAATGCTTTTCCCCTGCTCAATATAGCGTCTGCAAAGATCAAGTCTTGCCTTTACAATATAAGCATGTGGTGTCTCTCCGGTCATTTTTTTAAATTCTCTTACAATGTGATACCGGCTGACATAGAATTCATCCTCTAAACGTTCCAACGTAATATCCTCCGTCAAATGTTCCTTAATATAAATAAAGATATCATCCATCACCACATGTTTTTTCTTATTCACCTTATGCTGTCTGTCCTCCTGCACAGACGAGCGCAATGCCAAAATAAGCAAAATGGTCAACTGGCTCTTCTCATATAATGCATGTGCAAATTTTTGTTCTTCTTTTGCCATTGCATAGAGTTTTTTCGAAATATTTTTAATCAGCATTGCTGCTTCACTCTCTGCATGTACCATTTTTACCTGAAATGGTACGACATCAAACGCCGCATTCAAATCGGTATGTTCATCGGAAAGTGTTTTTAGTAAGTCAGCGCCAACATAAAGAACATACAGTTCCAACGGATATTTGTTTTTACGGTATTCCAATTTGATACGATTGCCGGGTTTGATAAAAATAAGATCTTCCATCGTACAAACCTCATTCCGTTCCTCTGCCTGTAAATAGGAAACACCGCCAACAACAAAAATAATGGTATGGCGATTGCTTTGTCCAAAACTTCTCTGGCCGCTCTCCACAATCTTTACATGCTCCATTTCATATCCTTGTCTCTTCATATGTTCACTTTGCACATTCCTTCCCTATATTTTTTGTTTATTTTGTCAATTTTAACGATATATCAATTTTTCATAGTTTGCAAGCAATTTTTGTATATGTGACCTCTTTTTTTGTTTCTATAATAATACTGTAGCTACCAAAACATTATAAAACGAGAGGTATTTTATTATGAAAGAAACAAGACCTTTTTCTATGAAGGACAAAATCGGCTACACTCTGGGGGATTTAGGGTGTTGCTGTACGGAACAATTCCGTGCTATGTATCTAGCAATTTTTTACACATTGGTATTAAAAGTAAATCCAGTACACGTCGGTATCTTAATGTTGGTGACCAAATTGTGGGATGCCATCAACGATCCACTCATCGGTGCATTGGTTGATAGCCACAAAAACACCGGAAAAGGTAAATTTATTCCTTGGATTAAATTTTTCGCTTTCCCAACTGCTGTTCTTTGCGTGTTAGGATTTGTTAATGTAAGTAACTTCGCATATGGTGCCCGTCTTGCATATATGTTCATTACTTATGTTGTATATGAAATTATGTACACTTGCGTCAACGTTCCATTCGGAAGTCTTTCCAGTGTTATGACAGACGATGTAAACCAGCGTACAGATCTTTCCCGCTATAGAAGTCTTGGTGGAACCATTTTCATGACGGTTATCGTTATCGCTGGTCCATTATTCCTTTACAAGGATAACCAGCCAGTACCTAGTCATTTCCTGATGATGGCTGCTGTCTGTGCCATCATCGGTTTCATCTGCTTGATGATTACAGCAAACTGGTGTAAAGAACGTGTCATTACAGAACCTATAAAAGAAGAAAAAGAAAAACTCAATTACTTACAAGTATTAAAAGATATCACCAAAAACAAAGCTTTACTCGGTGTTATGTTATCAAGCTTTATCGGTATCGTTGGAGCAGGTATGGTAAACGGATTGAATACTTATTTATTCCGTGACTACTTTGGAAACGTTGCTATCATGGCAATTTCTGGTATGTTAAGTGTCCTTTGGTCACTCATCGCTTTCGTTGGTATCAAGTTTGTTGCAAAGAAATTTGGTAAAAAAGAATGGATTATGTACAGTGCTACTTTCTCTGTCGTTGTATTTGCCATTTTATTCTTCTTCCCAATGAAGAATCCTTTGCTCTTTATCATCATCAACGGTATCTGCTATCTCGGTGTCAGCGGTTTCCAGGTATTGATCTGGGCACTTGTAAATGATGCCATTGATTATCAGGAACTCCAGACTGGAAAGCGTAACGAAGGTATCGTTTACTCTGCTTACACTTTCTTCCGTAAACTTGCAAATGCAGTATCTGGAAGTATGAGTAGTTTCGCACTTGCGATTGCTGGATTTAACGTAAATCTGGAAGTACAGAGTGACGCTTTCGCTGGACATCTCTGGAAAACCTATACCGGCTTATATGTTGTTGGTTACTTATTAGCTGTACTTGTATTAAAGTTTGTATATCCATTAACCAAAGAAAAAACAGAAGAAATGTTACATCAGTTAGCAGATAAGAGAAACGCTGCAAACGCTGAATAATTTTTAGAAAAGAGGTAAATCACATTGATCAAACAAGTCGAACTTACCAATCGTTCCGGTCACGTTTTACGCGGAATTGTAGATATCCCAGATGAGGGTTCACGTTTTCCTGCCATTGTAAATGTACATGGCTTTACTGGAAATAAGAGTGGCTACAAAAACAGTTATACGCAAACGGCAAGATTTCTTGCAAAGCATGGTTTTGCCAGCGTACGTTTCGATTTATTCGGAAACGGGGAGAGTGATGGAGAGTTTGAAGATATGACATTTACCGGCATTCTTGAAGATATTGAAGATATTATAAATTGGACAAAACAGCAGGATTTTGCTGATCCGGAAAAAGTAATTCTTTCCGGTCAGAGCATGGGCGGCTATGCAGCCGCTACTGCTGCTCCAAGAGTAAACCCTTACGCATTGATTCTCATGTGTCCGGGCGCCGGTATGTGGTTTGGATGTAAGGAACGCGCCGAAGCTATGGAGGCAAAAGGCATCACAAGTGCTGATATTGAAGGACTTTGCTTTGCAACATCTTTTAATCATGATTTATACCAGTACGAGCCGTTTTCTTCCGCTGCTGGTTACGAAGGTCCTGTCCTTATCGTTCGTGGTACCGCTGATGATTTAGTAGACGATGCTACCTGCCACAAATATGAAACACTTTATTCTGGAAAATGCACCTATCAGACCATCGAAGGTGCAAACCATAACTTTGCCAGTGCTTCTGCAAGAAAAGAATTAAATGAATCTATTCTTACCTTCTTGCAGGCATTAAAATAAATGAAACAGACTTGAAAGGAAGTATGACTTATGAAACTATTAGAACCTATCGCAGTTGGAAAAACAACCTTTAAGAACCGCTTGATGTTTCCTCCGCTTACAACCGGATATGAGGAAAAAGACGGTTCTATCGGTGAACAGAGTTTCCGTTTTTACGAACGCCTCGCTAAGGGTGGTGTTGGTTATATTGTAATCGGAGACGTTGCGCCTCTTGCAACCTTCTCTCCTACACCAAAGCTTTTTTCTCCTGCACAGGCAGAAGGATTCAAAAGACTCGCAGATGCTTGTCACGAAAATGGTGCAAAGCTTGGAATCCAGTTATTCCATCCGGATTACAACGTTGCCGCATTAAATGATTTATTCCATCAGGGAAAAATGCAGGAAGCAAGAGCAAAATTGCATCATGATATGCAGCATTTTGTAAACGAAGTAACTGCAGAAGAACTTGAAGAGATCATCAAGCACATGGAAAACTGCGCTATTTTAGCACAGGAAGCCGGCGTTGACTGTATCGAAGTACATGGAGACCGTCTGGTTGGTTCTCTCTGCTCTCCAATCTTAAATCACAGAACAGATGCATATGGCGGAGATCTTGCAAACCGTACACGTTTTGCATTGACACTCGTAAAACGTTTAAAGACTGTTGTTCCAGATATGGTGATTGATTATAAACTTCCTATTGTGACTCCACTCGGTGAAAATGCATTCCGTGGTAAAGGTGGTCTTCCATTTGATGAAGCTTGCATTTTTGCAAAAGAATTGGAAGCAGCCGGCGTAGATACCATTCACGTAGCACAGGCAAACCACACAGGAAACATGGGTGATACCATTCCTGCTATGGGAACACAGCCATACGGCTTTATGGTTTCTTACTCTAAGAAGATCAAGGAAATCGTTTCGATTCCAGTATCCGTTGTAGGACGTATTGTGACACCAGAAGCTGCTGAAGCTGTACTTACCAGCGGTTCTGCTGATATTATCGCACTTGGTCGTTCTTTGCTTGCAGATCCTGATTTTGCTAATAAGTGTGCAGATAACCACGCTGGTTGTGTCAGAACATGTATGATGTGTAACAAGGGTTGTACCGACAACATTCAAAATCGTGCGTTCTTAAGCTGTGTTTTAAATGCAGAAAATGGTTATGAAGGAAGCCGTCAGATTACTCCTGCTGCTACTGCAAAACGTGTTGCTATCGTTGGTGCCGGAATCGCAGGCTTAGAGGCTGCCCGTGTTGCTGCTTTACGTGGTCACCAGGTTACTATTTTTGAAAAGTCATTACAGATTGGTGGACAGTTATTGATTGCAAGCGTTCCACCAAGAAAAGAAGAAATGATGCGTAGTATCAACTACTACTGCAACGTATTACCAGAATTAGATGTCACCTTCCGTCTTGGTCAGGAATTTAGTGAAAAAGATTACGCTTCCTTCGATGAAGTCATCGTTGCAACAGGTGCAACGAATGCCATCATCCCAGTTCCTGGAAAAGACCTTCCAACGGTTGTCAGTGCATGGGATGTTCTTGCAAAGAAAGAAATCGTATTTGGCAAGGTATCTGTCATCGGTGGCGGACTTGTCGGTGTCGAAACAGCTGAATATCTGGCTTCTCGCGGATGCAAGGTTACCATCGTTGAAATGATGGATCAGATTGCAAAAGAAGAAAGCAACACCGTTCTTCCTACATTGATGAAAGAATTAAACAGCCATGAAGTAGAAGTTCTCACTTCTGCTAAATTGATGGAAATCACAGAAAATGCGGTTATCGTTGAAAAGACAGTTGACGAAAAGACAGAAAAAGCAGAAGTTGCTTCTGATTTCGTTGTTATGGCTGTTGGTGCAAAGAAGAATGTCGTAGAATTAAACAATTGCACATTACCAATCCACTATGTTGGTGACTGTGCCGGCGAACGTCCAAGCAACATTGATCATGCAATCAAATCTGCTTACGACGTAGCATGTGAATTATAAAAGCACTTCTTTTCGAAGTTGTTTTATAACAGCATAATGAAACTCCCAAAAAAGGCGCTCTGCATAAGCAGAACGCCTTTTGTATTACTTACAATATGATTTATGCAAGTGCTGCTGTAATGATAGCCATAGAATAAACTTCTGCGGCATTACATCCACGGGACAAGTCATTAACAGGAGCATTTAATCCTAAAAGAATAGGACCATATGCCTCGAAGTTACCAAGTCTCTGTGCAATCTTGTAACCAATATTACCTGCATTGATATCAGGGAAGATAAAGGTATTTGCATGACCTGCTACTTCTGAATCCTTACACTTTGTACGAGCAACACGTGGTGAAACGGCTGCATCAAACTGAATCTCTCCCTCGATTGGAAGGTTCGGGAATTTTGCCTTTGTCTTAGCTGCTGCATTACGCATCTTATCTACATCTTCGCCCTTTCCAGAACCAAGTGTTGAATAGCTAAGGAATGCAACCTGTGGGTCAATACCGAAGATTCTAGCACATTCTGCTGTCTCTCCTGCGATTTCCACCAATTCGTCCTCTGTAGGATGAATATTGATTGCGCAGTCTGCCATAGCAAGTACTTCGTTCTCACCTGTAGCAGCTGGACGAACCATGATAAAGCAAGAAGATACGATAGAGTTACCCGGCTTTGTCTTGATCAACTGCAAAGCAGGTCTGACGGTATCTGCGGTAGAATAAGTTGCACCACCAAGTAAAGAATCAGCAACGCCCATCTTTACAAGCATGGTACCAAAGTAGTTTGCCTGTGAAAGAATGCCCCTTGCCTGCTCCGGGGTAACGCCCTTTTTCTTTCTCAGTTCGCAGAACATCTCGATCATCTCGTCCATTCTGTCGTAATTTGCTGGATCAATGATCTCTGCACCACGGATATTAAATCCACTCTTTTCTGCTGCTGCTTCTACTTCCTCCGGCTTTCCGATCAAGATCGGTGCTAAGAAATTAGATGCAAGAAGTCTTGAGGATGCCTCAAGAATACGAGGATCGGTTCCTTCTGTGAAAACGATCTTCTTTGGGTTTTCTTTTAAAATGTCAATTAACTGTCCAAATCCAAACATAACTGTTTCCTTTCATACAAATTTATTTCTTATTTTCCATCCATCATTCTAACACGCTTGGATTATTTTTCAATCGCTTTCGCGCAAAATCATGTTTTTTCTACAAGACAATAGTTAGTTTATACAAACCTGATAGATTTCTTCCAGAACTTTTGGCAGGTCTTGCGGATCGATCGCCGTATAATTGATGATAAATGTATGCGGGATCACCTGACTGCCGTCATAGGTATAATCGCTCATACCCCGCAGGCGGATGCCCCTTTGTTGCAACTGATCCTTGATAACGCTGTCCTCTTTTTGTGTATCAATATGTAAAAGAAAATGCAAGCCGGCATCCTCCTCATAGATGGATGCCATCTGCCACAGACGGCTTTCCTTTAATTTGGCAATGACCTGATTTCGGTGGTTCTTGTAAAAATTGCGCATACGGTTGATATGCTTTTCAAAGTAGCCCTGCTGCAAAAAAGCAGCCAGGGTGTACTGCTCAAAATTTGACACCGTGCACGCATAAAAGCCTAAATTCTCTTGGAATTTTCCGACCAGCGTCCGGGGTAGAACCATATAACTGATACGGATAGAGGGGGTCAGGCTCTTGGAAAAGGTATTCAGATAGATCACCCGCCCCGCTCCATCAATGCTCTGCAAGGTCGGAATGGGCAGACCGCCAAAACGGAACTCACAGTCATAGTCATCCTCAATGATATAACGTCCCTCTTTTTCGGCTGCCCAGGCAAGCAACTTCTGCCGCCTGCTGATAGGCATAGCAATACCGGTCGGGAAATGGTGGGTCGGCGATGTATGGATGATCTCTACCTTTTGCTTTCTCAGCGACTCCATGGAAAGTCCATGCGCATCCAGATCCACATAGCGGTAGTCCACGCCATTATGCGCATAGATCTTCGCCAGTTTTTGATAGCCCGGATTTTCGATGCCATAGACATGGTCTCTCCCCAAAAGTTGGATGAGCAGATGATACAAATACTCGGTTCCCGCACCGATCACGATCTGTTCCGGCAAAATACGCATACCGCGAAAATGATACAGATGGTCCGCGATCGCCTGACGCAGTTCATAGACACCTTGCGGTGGCGACGGCAAAAGCACATCCTTCGATTGGCCACTTAATACAGCACGCATCAGGTGTGACCACGTACTCATAGGGAAGCGTTCCCGGTCTACATGGTTGGATGCAAAATCCATCCGCCAGTTTGCCTTTGTTTCCTCGTGGCTGGCATCGTCCCCCTCAATAAAAATTTTCACCGCAGAATCCTCTTGTAAAGGTTCTGTCAGATAGGGCTGCACCGCCGCCACATAATAACCCTTTTTCTCCACGGCATAGATATAGCCCTCTACCAACAACTGCTCATAGGCACTGGCAATGGTCATCACGGAAAGTCCCAACTGCTTGGCAAAAGCCCGCTTGGACGGCAGGTGTTCCCCCTCTTTTAATCTTCCTTCCTCAATATCTTCTTTTAATACTTCATATAAATATTGGTAGTAGGGTTTTTCGCCCCTCTCCTCAAAAGTATAGGTAAGCATATACATTCCTCTATTTTTCTTTTTTCGTAAAAATCGGCTTTTCCTAGTATTTCTCTAGGTTTTTCAGTATTTTTTAATCTGGTATGGTCGAATTTGTTTAAAATGGTTATTTTCACATAACCAATTATGCATATAATGATACTCAGTTACTCGCACAAAAGCAAGACTTTTGACAAGATAAGAGAAAGAAGAGGGAAAAATATGAAAACGAAAAAATTGATTTTTGCAGCTTTATTTGCAGCACTGACCTGTGTTGCTACCATGATCATCAAGGTACCGACACCTACCATGGGTTATATCCATCCAGGTGATTCTATTGTACTTTTGTCAGGATTTTTACTTGGACCACTTTATGGCGGACTTGCAGCCGGTATTGGTTCTATGTTCTCTGACTTATTTGGCGGATACTTCTCCTATGCACCGGCAACCTTTGTCATCAAGATGCTTACCGCTGTATTTGCCAGCCTGGTTTACCGTGCTTTTACCAAGAAACTTTCCGAAGTTTCCGGTGGCAAGCAGGCAGCCTTTACCGCGATCAGTGGTGTCGTTGGCGAAGCCTTCATGGTATTTGGATACTTTGTATTTGAGATCTTTTTGATGGCACTCGCAGCAGGCGATGGTTTCTCAAGCACAAGCCTTGCCGCAGGTCTGGCATCCTCAGCCAGCGGTGTTCCGTTCAACATCGTGCAGGGACTCTTTGGTGTGATCCTTTCCACCATCCTGTATCCACTCTTAAAGAAACCGCTTGCGCAGTATTCTAAATAATTTTGTAGTAAATTCATTTTCATTTGCAAATTTTTCATTCTTACATATAATATATATGTCTAAGAAACCATATTCGTTTATAAAGGAGTATGAAAATGAATTTACCACTAGATCCCATGATGCTGCTCAGTGTCGTCAACATGAATTTAAGAGACCGATATCCATCCCTTGCAGAGTTTTGTGCGGCAGAGAATGTCGATCAGGCAGATCTTAAAAAACGACTGGCAGCCATTGATTATTATTATGAAGCAGACAGCAACCAGTTCCGCTGATGTTCGCTTACTGTCCAGACATGAAAAAAGGTTTGTGAAGCCTTCCCAGGTTTCACAAACCTTTTTACTTTTGGTTCTTTTTACGCCTCGTCAATCGCCTTGCCGATGTCGTGGCGCATATATTTGTTTTCAAAAGAGATCCAGTCTGTTGCCGCATAAGCCTTGGCTCTGGCGTCCTTTAAATCCTTGCCCTTGGCTGTAACACCAAGTACACGTCCGCCATTTGTCACGATCTGTCCTGCATCATTTAAGGCTGTACCTGCATGGAAGCAGAAATACTCCTCATTGTCGAACTTATCAAAGCCTGTGATTGGAAATCCCTTCTGGTAGGAAACCGGATAACCATCTGATGCAAGTACCACGCAGACGGCTGCATTATCCTCAAATTCCAGCGTCAACTGATCTAAAGTGCCATCCACACATGCTTCCATAACATCTATAATATCATTCTTCATACGCGGCAGTACAACCTGTGCCTCCGGATCTCCAAATCTGGCATTGTATTCCAAAACCTTTGGTCCGTCCTCCGTGAGCATCAAGCCAAAGAAGATAACACCCTTAAACTCTCTGCCCTCGGCTGCCATAGCATCCACTGTCGCCTGATATACATATTTCTTGCAAAATTCATCCACTTCCTTGGTGTAGAAAGGACTTGGAGAAAAGGTTCCCATGCCTCCGGTATTTAAACCTGTATCTCCATCCCCGGCACGCTTGTGATCCTGCGCGCTGCTCATGATCTGGATGGTCTTGCCGTCCACAAAAGAAAGCACAGAGACCTCGCGTCCGGTCATAAACTCCTCGATGACCATGGTATTGCCGGCATCTCCGAACTTCTTGTCCATCATGATGGTATGTACCCCTTCGATGGCTTCTTCCAGGGTATTGCAGATCAATACACCCTTGCCCAGTGCAAGACCATCTGCCTTTAATACGATCGGCATCTTGGCGGTCTTTAAATAAGCGATCGCTGCCTCTGCATCGTCAAAACGCTCATAGGCTGCCGTAGGAATATTGTATTTTTTCATAAGATCCTTGGAAAATGCCTTGCTTCCTTCCAGAATTGCCGCATTTTTTCTCGGTCCAAAGACCTTTAAGCCCTCTGCTTCAAAAGCATCCACAATACCACCGACCAAAGGGTCATCCATACCAATGATTGTAAAATCAATGGCGTTTTCCTTAGCAAATGCAACTAATTTATCAAAATCCATGGCACCGATCGGTACACATTCAGCGATCTGACCGATTCCGGCATTGCCCGGTGCACAGTAGATCTTGTCTACCCTTTTACTTTTTGCTACGCTCATACAGATCGCGTGCTCACGACCGCCACTGCCTACAACTAATACTTTCATGCCATTCTCCTTACTCCGCAATTCTAACTTTTCCATCTACCACGCTAACCTTGCCTCTTGCGATCAGATCGATCGCCTGCGGCATGATCTGCCATTCTGCCTCTTCCATCACACGACGCTGTAAAACTTCCGGTGTATCATCCTGCTGCACAACTACTGCCTTTTGTAAAATGATCGGTCCCGTATCTGTCCCCTCGTCCACAAAATGCACGGTCGCACCTGTCACCTTGACACCTCTGGCAAGCACACCCTCGTGCACTTTCAAGCCATAGTAGCCGGTTCCGCAAAAGGACGGAATGAGCGACGGATGGATATTGATGATACGATTGCGATATTTCTTTATCATGATCTCCGGGATCACGACCAAAAATCCGGCGAGTACGACCAGATCCACCTTGGCTGCATCCAGTTTTTCCAAAAATGCCGCATTAAAGGCATCCCTGTTCTCATAAGATTTCGGCGAAATACAGATACCCTCAATACCAGCCTTTTTCGCACGTTCCAAGGCATAGGCATTTGGATTGTTGCTGATGACCAGGGAGATCTCGGTATCATGGATCCGCCCTGCTTCTATCGCATCAATGATCGCCTGAAGATTGGTACCGCCACCGGACACACAAACTGCTAATTTTAACATAGATCTACACCCTTTTCACCATCAATGATCTTACCAACAACATATGGTCTATCCCCAGCAGAACGCATTGCTTCCATGGTCTTATCGACATCTGCCGGATCCACGGCAACGATCATGCCAAGTCCCATATTGTATGTATTATACATCATGTGTTCATCCACATTTCCTTTTTCTGCCATCAACTTAAAGATTGCCGGCACTTCATAGGAATTCTTCTCTACAACGGCACGCTTGCCTTCCGGCAGCATACGCGGGATATTCTCATAGAAGCCGCCGCCTGTGATATGGCTACATGCCTTGACTGTCACACCTGCATCCTTAACCGCCTTTAATGCCTTGACATAGATTCTGGTAGGCGCAAGCAATGCCTGACCAAGCGTTGTGCCAAGTTCGTCATAATAGGTATCCAAAGACTCTTTTGTCATGTCAAAGATCTTGCGCACCAGAGAAAATCCGTTGGAATGTACCCCGGTAGATGCCATACCGATCAGTACATCGCCATCCTTTAAATTCTCACCGGTAATGATGTCCTTCTTGTCTACGACACCAACGGCAAAACCTGCCAGATCATACTCATCTTCCGGCATAAGTCCCGGATGCTCTGCCGTCTCGCCGCCGACCAGAGCACAGCCGGACTGCTTACAGCCTTCGGCTACACCGCTGACGATGGTTGCGATCTTTTCCGGATAATTCTTGCCACAAGCAATGTAATCTAAGAAGAAAAGTGGCTCGCCACCTGCACATGCCACATCATTGACACACATGGCAACCGCATCAATACCGATGGTATCATGCTTGTCCATAAGAAATGCCAGTTTTACCTTGGTACCACATCCATCTGTACCGGAAAGAAGAACCGGTTCCTCCATATCCTTGATGGATGAAAGATCAAATGCACCGGAAAATCCGCCAAGACCGCCCAAAACTTCCGGTCTCATGGTCTCCTGCACATATTTTTTCATCAATTTGACAGATTCATAACCTGCCTCAATATCTACACCTGCTTTTTTGTAATCCATGCTTTTCACTACTCCTTTTGTGCTGTTATGAGTATCTCTGTTCCCATTATAAAACCTGTGTCTTAGAAATTCTAGTAATAAAAACTACTAGGATATATTAGTCATCCTAATATATCCTAGTCCCATGCATCTTATTATTTTTCCATATAAGCCTTGTAGCCCACTTCCTGTAAGCGCGCGTCTTTCTCTACGACCTGATCTTTCAGATCCTCGCTGTATTTCTTTAACCTCTCTAAGATCTCATCATCGCTGGTCGCTAAGATCTTGGCTGCCAAAATGCCCGCATTTGCCCCACCATTGATAGCGACGGTCGCAACCGGGATACCGCTTGGCATCTGCACGATAGAATACAAAGAATCCACACCGCCAAGATCAGATGTCTTCATTGGGATACCAATGACCGGCATTGGGAAAAGTGCTGCGCACATGCCCGGAAGATGTGCTGCCTTTCCGGCTCCCGCAATGATGACCTTAAAGCCTCTTGCCTCTGCCCCTTTCGCATATTCAAAGAACACATCCGGCTCTCTGTGTGCGGAAATGATCGTCATTTCATAATCGATCCCCAGTTGTTCCAAGACCTCTGCTGCCTTTGCCATGATCGGCATATCAGAGTCGCTGCCCATTACAATTCCTACTTTAGCCATTTTCTTTTCCTCCTTAAATTGTAAGTCTCTTCTATTTATCGTTCCAATTCAACGTTTAATTCCTCGGTTCCCGGCAGGACAAATCTGCCCTGTGAAAGAATGGTGATCTTTCTGCCATCCGCACATTCCACCACGATATCGCCCAACTCATCATAAGGGATGGTAATATCGGTATGACAGTTAAAATATGCCTGGTTCACGGTCTTTGGGTCCTTGCGGAGCAAAGATACGCTATTGTCTCTCGCTACAACTTCCTTACCGTCCGGGTTATACATCGGCACATCTTCCGCATGGGAATAACAGGTATCACCCACAGCAAAATGCGGTCCTGTCTTTTCCGCGATCAGTATCGGCAGTTTGTCCGCAATGTCATAATCTCTTGCCATGCGGTAAGCCGTCGTGTTAGTGCCGATCGCAAACTCGCCCAACGGCAGGGTCTTATGGTGATAAAGGACATTGTCCTGAATGTATTTTTTATTCTCTGCTTCCGTCTCAAAGTTGGCACAGTCATAGGCTGTGATCTTGCCGTCCGTAAATACGACCTCCAGATCTTTGTAACAGAGTTCTCCCAGATAGACCTGTGTCACATGCAGAACACCATTGGTTCCTTCCAGGACCGGAGATGTAAAGACTTCCCCCACCGGAATATTGACATCGGCCACGCAGTTTTCAAAGATCGTCTCTTTTGCAGGATCCGCCAGCGGATGCAGCTGCACCCGGATATCTGTGTGATTGTCTCCACGTCCGGTCACATGTACGCTCTGTCCCTGATCCAGTGCGTCAATGATATGCTGCTGGATGGTCTGGTATTTTTCATAGTCTAAGGTGTTGAGTTCAACGGTCTTGGCAAAGATCTCCTCAAATTGATCGCCGATCGCCGGCAATGGATAGGCAATGATGGTAAAACTGTAGGATTCTCCCGGGATATAGGTGTTGGTGATCTTACCGGATTCCACAGCATTATATACGTTCAGAGAATTCTGCTTGTCGGAATACTTGGCATTTGCCTCCTTGTTGACCGGCGCAAATGGTTCTTCGCCAAAGACTTCCACAACCGCCGGACCGCCAAAGGTCAGTGCCTTGTCTTTTTCCTTTTCAAAGGTGTCACGCATGACTTCCAAGCGACGTTCTACAAAGGATTTATCAAAATAATATGCCTTATCATCCTTGTGGTCATAATCATACTGACGGTTTGGCGATACACTGTAATAACCACGCTTGCCACCGCCCCTGCCGTAAAGTGAGATCGTCGCCTCACGCAGGATAGTCGTCTTTAAGCCCATGTCCGCAAACTGTGCCATGGCAGCCTTTACCATACGCTCCATGCCAAGCGGTGCCTCGATCTTGACCGTCTTTTTCGCATGGATATCCTTGCCAGCCATCTCAAAGCCCTTGCGATAGCCCTCCGTAAAGGTATGCGCCATAGCATCGATCTGATCTTGCGGCATCTTTCGCAGATAATCTGCCATCAAAAGTTCATTCTTACCGACCGGTGCACCGATGCGGTAAAGATAGGCATTGCCGGATAAGTCTGCTTCCTCGATCCATTTGGTAAAGAAATCATAGGATGGATCGATCATTGGCAGAATCGTATCCGGTACAAAACTTTCCGCATAGTCATGATAGAACCAGTAGATCGCATCCTTTACATTTCCTGCAATCCATTTCAAGGATTCCCCGGAGAATGCTCCTGTCTCTGTTCCCATCTCCTGCATTTCTTCCACAAAACAACCGTGGAGTTCTACAAAGAGTTCGTTCCAGATGCAGAGCAGGTCCAGCCTTTCTTCAAAGGCATCCGGTATGGTCGATAACAGATCTGCATAAAGCATGCTGAGCATACCGCCCAGTTCTGCTCCCAGCGTCTCCTCGGCATATTCCGGATTTAAATAAGAAGCCTCATAGACCGCCGGCTCCAATCTGCCATACAAGTCCGCGTGTATCTTTTGCCGTTCCTCTAAGGAAAGCCTCTCATAGGCGCCCTCTGCCACACAGACATATGTCTTTTTTACCAGCCCAAGAAATGCTGCCACTTCTTTAAAATAAGAAGCAAAGGGATCCGGCACCTCCGCATCTTCCTTTAACTGATCTACCCGCTCACTTACCAGAGCAAATCGTTCTTCATATTCTTCCTGTCGCTCTAATTGTCTCATTTTTCTACCCACCTGTCTTTTATCCAATCAGAATACCGATACAATATAAGATCACCCAGCATGCCGTCGCGATCGCCGGAACGACCACTCCAAGGATACGGGATATTTTTTCAAAATTATCATTGCGTGCCATATGCGCTCCTGCCACGCATGTCGCGATCGCCAGGATCATGGCAAGCACCGAGATACCGCCGATGATATTGGCACTGCTGCCATCTGTATTTGCTGCAATAAAAAGTGCCAGTACCAGGATCAAAAGCGATGCCGCCGCTCCCAATGCCGCACCTATGGATGGTGTAGATAAGGGTTTCTTTTGCCCACTATATCTTCTACTTCTACGATTCATGTCTATATTTCCTCCAAACCCGATAACACAGGAAGCCCAGCATACCGCCCAAGGTATTGAGTATCACGTCATCCACATCACAACAGCCCACGCGGCTGAACAACTGGATCACTTCTACCGTGATGGAAAACTCCATGGAAAAAAGTGTTGCCGCCCAGAGATCGATCGGTCGTCTGCTGATACAGGGCAGGAAAAATCCAAAAGGGGCAAAGCCTATGATATTGCCCAGCAGGTTCAAAAGTACCCGCCCGGTTCCAATCGTCTTGTGATATTGGATGTAACGCATGATCTCCCGAAAAGGGATCAGATTGTAGCGATACTCATCCACTGCATTTTCCCGAAATGCCTTTGCAAAAAGCAGAAAATATATCAATAGTCCCATATAGAGGATAAAAGGGATCACATACCGGATCTTGTTTGTCTTGTTCATAAAATAACCATCTTTATCGCACGCCATACTGGTCATAGTATGCGTCGATAGCCGCTTTCATAGAATCGTCAATGACTATTTTACCCTGATGCTCATGATTATATAAGTGTTCTACCACTTCTGACATAGACACAATGGCATTGGTCGCAAAACCGTAAGTCTCTGCCACTTCATCCAGGGCTGACTTGCTGTGGTCGCCGGAGAGTCCGATCTCCTGACGATTTAAACTTACCATAAGACCTACGATCGTAACGTCACCCTGTGCGCGGACGATTGGAACGGTCTCTTCCATAGACTTACCAGAAGTTGTTACATCTTCAATCATCACAACACGGTCGCCATCTTTGATTTTATAGCCCAAAAGAGAACCCATATCTGCACCATGATCTTTTGCTTCTTTACGGTTGGAGCAATATTTTACTTCTTTTCCATATAAACGATAGAAGGCTTCTGCAGTGATGACTGCCAGCGGAATACCCTTGTATGCCGGTCCGAATAAGACATCGAAATCTTCGCCGTAAGCATCGTGGATCGCCTTTGCATAATACTCGCCCAGTTTCATCAACTGTGGTCCGCTGACATAGGCTCCTGCATTCATAAAAAAGGGAGATTTACGACCGCTCTTTAAGGTAAAATCGCCAAATTTTAAAACATCACTCTCTACCATAAACTCAATGAATTCCTTCTTGTAACTTTCCATATAATCAAGACCTCCTCTGATTCTTATTTTTCCTTTAAACCTTCCACAATTTTACTATAAACTCCCCCGCCTTGCAACCACAGGGATTTTCCCGAACATAAAAAAACAGACATCATCACAGGCAAAAAGAATGCCCCCACCATCACTTCTGCCGGTGGGAGCATTCTATCAAATCATCCTGTACTTTTTATTTAATTTTCTTTTTTACGAGCCGTTACTGCCATACATCCGCAAAGACCGGCACCTAAAAGCAGAAGCCATGCAATAGGTAATGAAGTATCGTTTGTCTTTGGCGATGTCGTTGCTGGGGTCGATGTAGTTGCAGCCACATCTTCATATACTAATGCATAGGTGGAAAATCCATCCGTTGCAAATGTAAATTGTTTTGTTTTCGCATCAAACGTTCCGTCAATTACCGTTGCTTTTCCATCATGAATACGAACCATACGATAAACTCTCTTCACACTGGTATCCGTGTTAATAAATTTATCTGGAATCGTGATGGTTATACCGATTGCACTGTTTGGATCTGTGATATTCCGATCCGCTAAGCCTGCAATCTGAAGCAAAAGATTGATGTCATATGTTTCTGCCATCTTATTCTTGCCAATGACACTTTCGATTAATTTTGCTTCTTTCTCTGTCAATGTCTTAACATTTACATTGAGCACAACATTTGCATTTGCGCCATTTGCAATTGCTTTCTTTTCTGCCGCGGTCAGACCAATGGCATCTAACAATTCCTTTGTCGTCTGTGAAAATGTTGTCTGTGGTGCACCTGCGCCGGCATTAGCCTGTGTACTATAAACCGGTGTCTTACTCTTTTCTTTCTTTACGATAACATAGGTAGAGAACTGATTGGTTGCAAAAGAAACCGTTCCGTTGATTGCTGTTGTATCAAGTGCTGTCAGTTTTCCATTGTGGTTTCTCACGACCGTATAATCATAATTGGCATCATAATCCTTCAATGCCAAAGATAATGTGATTGGTTTTTCAAATTCCGTAATTCCAGTTTCCCAATTGGTGCCATTTCCTTTGCTGACAACCTGATTCAAAGAAAGGTCTACTGCCTCCGCTGCTACAGCATCAGAAACAAGAGCTGTGGCTGCTGCTGTGTTATACTCTGTGTTATCCGATACCTTCAATTCCAGATTTCCGCTGTTTGTAGCATTTGCACCATTTGCAATTGCAGCATTTTTGACTGTATTTCCCGTTGTCACTACGGCATCTTCTGATTTTGTAAAAATACCTTTAAAGTGAACGCTTGTATCCGGCATGGTAAATGTGAACGTAGATACATCTTTTTGTGCCTCTAACGTAGCGCCGCCATTTAACTGAACTCCCGATAACTGGTAACCATAATCCGGTGTCAGCTTAATGGTAATCTTAGCACCAGGATCTGCTGCAAAGTGTCCGCCATCTTTGTTTCCTGCATTTGCTGCAAAATTGTCCGGATCCTTCGGAAGTTGTGCAACTGGTGTTCCGTTTACTGCAATAATTTCTGCTGTTCCATGCTCCAAATAAGCATCTTTGCCATAACGCACATCGTCATACGCCCATGTGATCGTGTTGACCTTTTTATCAATCTGGATATGCTGTGAGCCAGAGCCATCCAAAACGAGCGGTGCATTTTCGCTAAAGCCCATGCCTGTTACATTTGGCATAAACTGTACCATATAGTTTGCATCGTATTTTACATAGAGAGAAACTTTTGTCACAGAATCCGCAAACTGATAACGACCGTCCTGTGATACGGTAACCTGAGGTGTATTGCCTTTTGTCAGCTCACTGATTTTCTGATAAGATGCTTCGTCATTCACCTTCACATAAATATTGTTGTCAGCATTTCCTATAGCAATCATTTGATTAAAGTTATCTCTTGCATTGCCTTCTAAGATAAGTTCCATTCCCTGTGTTGCAGGAGGCTGTGGTTGCTGTGGTGGATTTTCTTCGCCGCCGGAACCACCTTCTGCCAATACTTTTTGTGCCGGAATCATCGTTACCATCAAGAGCATTGCTAAGACCAGCGATAAAATTCCACGCATCCTTCCTTTTGTTTTTTTCATGTTGTCTTCCTCCTTTTGTCGTTTTTTATCTATGTATTGTTATTTTCTTGCATACATCCCATTTTAAAGTGTACCGCTGCCACCACAGACAACGCACTTAAAACTACCGCCGCACACAGGACAATCCATCGCCGTTCCAACGCCACCGCAATGTGTACAGGTGTGTGTCTTTGCGCCACCGCAAAAAGTACAGGCATTTCCATGATCCAGTCCACTGCCAAAGCAGTTACCACATTCCTCAATACCATCACCGCCACAGGCAGGACACGTCATGCGACCACCATCACAATCCGGACAATCTCCCGTACCATTGCAGTTTGAACATGCTTGTTTGATCAATCCCGCTTCTCTTTGTGTCGTCCTGACTTCTTCACTCATATCCATCGCTGTCGTAACTGTAATATTCTGTTCTTTTGCCGCTTCCGTTACCATACGATCCATTTTTGTCTGTAATTCGGTAGCATTCAAATCGGTCGTACATTCTGTGATGGTAAGTGCTACCGTCTGGTCTTCTTTCATGTAGCCTTTTTCTGCTGCAATAGAAACCACAGTCTGTAATGTCTCGTCTAGTGTTTTCCCGGCAAACGATTTCTTGCCATATGCATCCTTTGCATCTGCATTCAGGCATTCCAATGCCACGACATTTTCATCTTCATCAAGATAAATATTAAATTCAGGATTAATTTTTACATGAATCACAGCCACATACTTCGCATTCTTTAATAGTGCTGCTACGTCATCTCCTGTTTCTTCCGGTTCATTTGTCTTTTCTGTTTTCTGATTTGTCGCACTCTTTTGTTCTTCCTGCTTTGCTTTTCCACATCCAAACATCATGGTAGAACATGCCAATACAAGGCAGAGTAAACAGCAAAAAACTCCCACATTACGTCGTTGCATACGCTCACCCTCCAACAAAGTATTTACTACTTAATGATGGGTAAAATTCTAGCATATGCGGTCGTAATATGGGAGTTGACATATGTCTCAAATTGTCAAATTCCTTTACTTTTCCTGCATCCAGGCATAATAAAATTGGAGCAAACCAATTCTTGCCTTGGTATTTGTTTTCTCATTCATATTCGAAATATGGCGGTACAATGCTGCCCGCGAAATAGCAAGCTGCGTTGCCATCTCTGTCACATTATCTTCTGAATGAAGCATGCACGCAAGCACTTCCACTTCACGCGGTGTTAAGGAAAATTCCTGCGCAAAAAGTGCAAGCAATTCCTCCTCGCTTTTCTTATGTGTTTCTAATATCTTTTCTGTTTTTTCTGCTTCCTGCGATAAAATTGCATTTTCCTGTTTCCATCGCATTTGATCCCCATATCTCTGGTATACAAAAATCAAAACACTTGTAATGGCAAATAACACAAGTGCAATTACAATGGTGACATAACTTGGCGAATGTAAAAGTGCCAGTGACATTGAAGCCGTTCCCACCGCACACAGATTGTTGACAGCACGCCCCAGTCCAGCCCATAGTTTTCCCTCTTTCATTGCATACGAAAGACGCATAAAACTGCTGGCAAAATAAATGGAAAAGAAGCCGGCCGACAGATAAAATACAACCAATCCCAATAGAAATGGTCCACCGCACGTGATCACAACCACGCAAATCGTTGAAAGCATCATCACACAATACATGATAATGTTCTGGTAAGCACCTTTTTTGATATCATATAAAAATCCTGCAAGCAAACCACTGCATGCAAGTAAAAGCCTCGGCCATTGTCCAATATCCGCACCTCCACCAGCATGTACCAATGTCACCGCGTTATCTAATGTTGCAAAAATAAATGTCATGAGAGCGACAATAAAAATCAACAGCATGCCAGTCTTTCGTGCAACACCATCCGCTTCTATGAGCGGATGCGTTTCTCCTTGCGCACCGACCTGCTGTGCTTTTACCATAAACAAACCTTCCATAACAGCAAATGCCAAACATAAGAAAATCACCTGCACTGCTACGGATGAAATACAATTGTTATTGATAAACTGTAATAAAATCCCAAAGGCATAGGCACATCCTACTGTCCGTGCCAAATGCGATTTTTCTGTCTCATTTTCTGCCGCAAAAGTCTGCGCCACCAAATAATGCACACCACTTCCAAAATACCCAAGCAACCAGAATAAAAACATACCTGCGCGTAATGTATGTCCATAGCCGCTATGAATCTTGATAAAAAAGAACATCAGAATCACAGCAGCACTGCTCATGCTCCAAAACAGTTGCTTTATCTTTGCCGGTAACATTTTTTCCATTGGTGCATACAACAAAAATCCCAGCACACTACTCCCTAAGATATAGTTCTGTGCTAAGACCACACCATCTGCATCTGTCACAAAAGCCATCATATTATCAAAATAGTATTCTGCACCAAGAAATACAAAGTAAAAAAATCCTAGCATTAAAATGGATTTCACAGTACCTTTTTTCATATCATTCATCCTACCATTCCATAAGAGCCAGCCACTTGGGCTGACTCTATCCTTATTTATACCCCCTATTTATTGAAACAACATGAAATCATTATAACGCAGTTTCCAAAGACACTAAAGGAATTTATTCTAAAGAAAAGTTTATAATTCTTAGATTATGGTTTGAAATCGTACGCTTCGTAGGCTGTTGTATCGGAATAGTCCCACCATTCTCCCGCATAACCTACAAAACCACATTCTGTCATCACACGCTCCATCATTTTAGCGTTTCCCGCCGCTGTTTCCGGCACATCGCTGTAATCACGGTCTGCCTTGAGAGAAAAATCATCGAATGCCGTCGGCATTTCCACCTCATTTCCATTGAATGTAACAAGCGTCATGTCAATTGTCCCTCCAAGGTTATGTGCTTTCATACCATTGGCCGGGTTGGCAACATAACGTGGATTTGGACAGACTTGCCACAACTTTTCCTGTGCCGCAAACGGACGATATGCATCCCATATTTTTATGTAATATCCCATAGCTTTGAATTTTTCCTGTGCCACTGCGAGTTTTTTTACTGTTCCATAGCGCAAATAGGCATCCTTAAAATCGTAGATGACCGTTCCGGTAAAATTATCAGTTGTGGCATATTTAAGGTTGATGACAATATCCGGAATATAGTCCATGATCCTGACAAAGTCGGTATCCGCTGGTTCTGGTAACTGTTCTGGAAGTTGCTCTGCTTGCCGACTTTCCCTTTCTATTGATGTTTCTTTTTCCTGTTCGACCTTTTTTCCCTCTGTCCTTTGCACAGTTTGATATCTGCCATAGAAGATGACTCCTATCGTAAGACCAATCAGGACTACCTCAAGAAACAGAAACCCTCGTTTCTTTTTTTGCAAATTCATCTAACATCCTTCCACATGATCTGGGCCATTGCAGGCTCTTGTCACGTCATTGCTTGTCACATATTGATTATAATAGACCAATTCCACATCAGCAACCTAACAATAGAAATCGTCCACTTGTATGTGAAAAAACGTTTGCTAAACCCAAAACCGATTGGCTCTTTGTGAACCAATCGGGCTATAATTCTAAAAAAGTACACTCATCCTATACTAAGATGAGTGTACTCTTTGCGGTGTTACAAACTAGTTACAGACTAGAGAAGTGATTCATAAAGTTTTGTGATCTCCTCTACACTTGTCTCTCTTGGGTTACCCGGTCTGCATGCATCATCATATGCTGACTGTGCCAGGAATGGAATATCTTCCCTCTTTACAATATCCTTTAAGTCTGCCGGGATACCAACATCTGCTGACAACTTCTTGACAGCATCAATAGCAGCCTTTCTGTACTCTTCCTGTGTCATATCGTCAACACCTTCTACCCCCATAGCGCGGGCAATCTCACGATACTTTTCGCCAGATACCGGTGCATTATACTCCATACCTGTTGGCAGGATAATAGCATTTGCCACACCATGTGGTGTATCGTAAAGTGCGCCCAAAGGATGCGCCATAGAGTGAACAATACCAAGACCTACATTAGAAAATCCCATACCAGCAACATACTGTCCCAAAGCCATATCTGCTCTGCCTTCCGGTGTGTTCTCAACAGCAGCACGGAGAGATCTTGAGATAATCTCGATTGCCTTTAAGTGGAACATATCGGACAACTCCCATGCGCCTGCTGTAATATATCCCTCGATCGCATGTGTCAGTGCGTCCATACCGGTTGCAGCGGTAAGTCCCTTTGGCATACTTGCCATCATCTCAGGATCTACAAAGGCAACAACCGGAATATCCTTAGGGTCTACACATACCATCTTACGGTTCTTTTCCGCATCTGTGATAACATAGTTGATGGTAACCTCTGCTGCGGTTCCTGCAGTTGTTGGCACTGCAAAAATAGGAACACATTTATTCTTTGTAGGTGCAACGCCTTCAAGACTTACAACATCTGCGAATTCCGGGTTCTTAATGATGATACCGATTGCCTTCGCTGTATCCATGGAAGATCCGCCACCGATGGCAACGATATAATCAGCGCCGGATGCCTTGAATGCTTCCACACCGGTCTTTACATTCTCAACCGTTGGGTTTGGTTTGATGTTTGAGTAGAGTTCATAAGCGATCTTTGCCTCATCCAGTACGTCAAGCACTTTCTTGGTTACACCGAACTTTACCAGATCAGGATCTGAGCATACAAATGCTTTCTGAAATCCCCTTCCCAATGTTTCTGTTGCAATCTCTGCGATTGCTCCTGCACCATGATAAGATGTCTCGTTCAACACAAATCTGTTTGCCATAATAAAAAACCTCCTAATTTTGTTAAAATACCCAATTCTTCCGAACTGTCTTTTTCTACATTTTAACGCAATCCTGAGGTTTTACAAGTAAGTTTGATATTTTTTTGACAATAGACAAAAATGGTTTTCTTTTCTGCAAGAGAGGACACTTTTAGGAAAAGTAATCACAGTCTCCTTCTGCCCCTACTGCCTTCAAGGATTTCTTTTTTGGAGGCGCCTTGTCTCATCTGCTCGTATCTCTCTGCTTTCTTTTCTCTTGTAAACACATTCCCAAAACCGTCCTTTCGATTGCTTCTCGGTTTTCCTCTATTAAATCACGTTCACTTTACCATAAATAGCAGGACAAAAAACGGACATAATCATGCGTCGATTGTGTCCCAAAAATTCCTATTCTATTCTCTTTCACTCCACAGTCCGGTAGGGCTTGATCTCTGTCATCCCCTTTTTATGTTCTCCTAAGAACTTTTCCAGTGTTGTCATGTGATACCAGCGGTCAAATTTATATCCGCTGTAATGCTGGGTTCCAGCAATGTGATAACCCATTTTCTGATGGAATTTCAGACTATCAAAGGTCAGGTAGTCATCTTCTGTCTCAGGCTCTGCGACCAGCGCGTAACAATTGACCACTCCCTGCTTTTTCAAAGCCGCTTCCAGTGCTTCATACAAAATGCGACCCAATCCACCGCGCCTTTTTTCCTGATGGATATAAATAGACACCTCCACATCCCAGGCAAAAGCAGCTCTTTCATGATAGCGGTGGGCATAGGCATACCCAAGAATCTGACCATTACACTCAGCGACCAGATAGGGATACCACGCTTGAATACTACAGATCCGGTCAGTAAACTCTGCCACTGAAGGGACTTCTGTTTCAAAGGTGATCGCCGTATTCTTCACATAATAAGCATAAATTTCACACAAGGCCTCTGCATCCGAAACCCTAGCCTCTCGCACGCATATTTTCTTTTCATCCATCACATAATCACCTGATTTCCACCGTTGTATCTGGCAAGTTGTAACTTTTGCTCTGCTCTCTCAAACCAATCCTGCATCTCCATGCTATCTTCATAGACAGCCACGCCTCCGGACACCTGCAGTAAGCACTCCGCGGTCATATCCAACACCTGTATCTGCTGGATTTTTTCAAGCAAGTGGTTCAGTTTTTCTCTGCTTTCTGAAACATTTCTTCCGCCGATGGTAAATTCATTGCTATCCCATCTGGCGCAGGTGCAATCCGGCATCCGTCTCTGCATGCAATTTGCAATTTCGATCAGCGCCTGATCTGCCGCCACATGCCCATAGGTCTGACGGATCCACTCGTAATTATCCAGTTCCAATACAGCGATCCAACATTCTGTGGCATTCTCGCCTTTTATTGCTGCCCGGACGACATCCTGCATGCCATAGCGATCCAAAAGCCCGGTCATTGCATCTGTCTGTGCTAACTGACGCAAATTCTTTTCCATAGAATAAGAGTAGCGCGTCATGACATAGGCTAAAATGATCGGAATGACAAAGGCTAAGATCAAAATAGATAATTTTGTGTAAAAGTTTACCCATTCCGGCAAGACATAAACCGCCTTGTGATATCTGTCTATAAATTCAATGCAGATGTAACTTATCATATATATTACACTGTAAAGGATCCCGTGCGCACTGCGTCCACGCAATTTCAGCGAGAAATAATCTGTATAGAAAAAGACGATTGGCATGCCAAGCAAAGTGATCTGTAGTCCACAATCCGTCCCCACAAAATAAGCTGCAAAGATCATGTGTACCATGACTTCGATCCCTACAATGCTGATAAACCAATCTATCTTTTCTTTTTGGATGATCCAGAAACTGATAATATAGATCAATACACTCAAAAAATTCAGGTTTCGCATTTCCACGACGTCTAATGCATGGAAATAGAAAATAAACCATGTATGAATAATGAGCAGGGAAAAACTAAGGATGCGGGCAGACTGCATTGCTACTTTTTTATTAAAAAAACGATCCATACCCGCTCCTTAATGTACCGCTCCGATCAGATCCTGCACATTTTCCACATGCATACGTTTCATATAATCTTCGATGCCATCTGCGATCTCAAGGGTTGCCATCGGGTTATAGAAATTGGCGGTTCCTACCGATACCGCTGTAGCACCTGCTAAGATCATCTCGATCGCATCCTCGGCATTTTCAATACCACCCATACCAATGATCGGAAGTTTCACTGCCTGCGCCACCTGATAGACCATGCGTACCGCGATCGGATGCACTGCCGGTCCGGACATACCGCCTGTCTTATTTGCCAATGCAAAAGTCTGGCGATTGATATCGATCTTCATACCGGTCAGGGTATTGATCAAAGAAAGGACATCTGCACCGCCTGCTTCTGCCGCGCGTGCCATCTCCGTAATGTCTGTTACATTCGGGCTGAGTTTCATAATAACCGGCTGTTTTGCATGCTTTTTCACTTCTTTGGTGATCGCCTCTACCGCCTTTGGATCCTGTCCAAAAGCAATACCGCCTTCTTTGACGTTCGGGCAGGAAATATTGATTTCCAACATATCCACACGCTTTTCCTGTCCCAGACATTCCACAACCTCCAGATAATCTGCCGTAGTCTTTCCACAGACATTAACGATCACCTTGGTATCATAGCCTTCCAAAAAAGGCAGATCTCTCTGGCAGAAAACATCAATGCCCGGATTTTGCAGTCCGATGGCATTGAGCATACCACTGCGCACTTCCGCCACACGCGGTGTCGCATTGCCCGGCCACGGCACATTTGCCACGCCCTTTGTCACGACCGCACCCAGACGGTTCAGATCTACGAACTCACTATATTCGGCTCCGGATCCAAAGGTTCCTGATGCCACCATGACTGGATTTTTTAAGGTTACCCCTGCTAAATTTACCTGTGTATTCATTAGAGTTCCACCTCCTCAGCCAGAAATACCGGACCATCCTTGCAGACCCTTGCATTATGCACATGAGAATGTGCATCTACTTCCTTGGTCTGGCAGACACAGCCCAGACATGCACCAATGCCGCAAGCCATCCGTTCTTCCATAGAAATATAGCACTTGATGCCCTTTTCTTCCGCAAACTTCTTAACGGCAGCAAGCATAGGCTTTGGACCGCAGGCATAGATGACATCCCCGGTCACATTCTTTTGCCGTAAGACATCCACGACCGTACCGTGTAGCCCTACCGAGCCATCATCCGTTGCGATCTCCACCTGTCCGTATGATTCAAATTGCTCTTTTAAAAACAACTGATCATCCCGATAGCCCAGAACGATTGTTGAATCTTGTTTTAATTGTTTTGCTAATTCTAACATCGGAGGTACGCCGATACCGCCACCGATTACGATTGGATGCTGACCTTCGAGTGGAAAGCCATTTCCCAAAGGTCCCAGAATCCTGACCTGTTCGTCTGTCTGCAGTTTGGAAAATTCTTTTGTTCCTTTTCCTGCCAGCCGGTAGACCAGACGAATGGCGTTTCTGTCGGTATCGATCTGACAAATGCTGATCGGTCTCGGTAAGAGGCGACTTCCTTCCCCACAATAAAGGGATACGAACTGTCCCGCTGCCGCTTCCTTTGCAACATTGGTCGCCAGCCACATACTGTAGACACTTTCTGCCAATATGGTCTGTTCTAATACGGTTGCCATTTCCTGAATCTTTGCCATAACATGTACTCCTTGTTAATTTAATGCTGACTTAATATCCGCAATCATGGCTTCAACTGCCATACGACTCGCATCTGCAAAATCCTCTTCCGTAATGCCCTTTGCCTGATACTGTTCCTGCTTATAGGCTGCGATGATACCACGGGAGGAATTGACAATAGCGCCCAGACCATCCTTGTCAAAGAAATGTACCAGATCTGCACCCTTGCCGCCCTGTGCGCCATATCCCGGAACCAGGATATAAGACTTTGGCATCAATTCACGCAATACCTTTCCCATTTCCGGATAGGTGGCTCCTACAACAGCACCGACATAACTGTAGTCATCACCCATGCAGTCGCTACCCCATTTATCAACCATCTGTCCGACAAATTCATATAGAGGTCTCTGCTTGCCCTCATCATCCGTGATCACGCGATCCTGAAATTCTCCACTGGACGGATTGGAAGTCTTGACCAATACAAAGATTCCCTTTTTCTCCTCTTTGCAGACTTTGACAAACGGCTCAATGCCATCACTGCCCAAATATGGATTGACAGTCGCAAAGTCCTCATCAAATGGTGTCAGCACCTTACTCCCTACGGCGACTTGACCCAAATGCGCTGTCGCATAGGCTGCGGATGTGGAACCGATATCTCCACGTTTTACATCACCGATCACGACCAGATCCTTTTCGTGGCAGTAGTCTACGGTCTTTTTAAAAGCTGCAAGCCCCGGCAGTCCGAACTGCTCGTACATAGCGATCTGTGGCTTTACCGCAGGGATCAGATCATAGGTTGCATCTACGATTGCCTTGTTGTATGCAAAAATGGCATCTGCCACTGCCTCTAAAGACTCACCCTTTTCTGCCACGGCTGCATCCAGCAGGTGCGTTGGCAGATAAGAAAGCATAGGGTCTAAGCCGACCACGATCGGTGCGCCTGTCTTTTTAATTTTTTCATTTAACTTGTTGATCATATCTCTATCCTCACTCTTTTTATTCTTTTCCTATGATACCCCAGTTACTTCTGATAAACAATACGTCCATCCAAAATCGTACCAACCACGCGACCGGTCACTTTTCTTCCCTCAAACGGCATATTCTTTCCCTTGCTGGCAAATTCTGCTGCATTGATTTCGTAAGTATCCTTTGGATCAAAGATCGTGATATCTGCAAGGTGTCCTACGCTGATATCTCCCTTGTTAATGCCAAGGATACGCGCCGGGTTGGTACTCATTTTCTCTGCCATACCCATCGGGGTCAGGTAACCTGTTTTTACAAGTTCGGTAAAGGTAAGTGCTGCTGCCGTCTCCATACCTACGATGCCAAACGGTGCGCTCTTTAGATCTTTTGCCTTTTCCTCTGCCGTATGCGGTGCATGGTCGGTAGAGATCACTTCCATAATGTCGTCGCGCAGACCTGCCTTTAAGGCGTCCACATCCGCCTTGGTACGCAGTGGCGGGTTCATCTTATAATTGGCATCCCCTTCCACAATATCATCTTCCGTCAGTGTAAAATGATGCGGACATACTTCACCGCTGACCTTGATACCCTTTTTCTTGGCATCACGCACCAGCTCTACCGATTCCTTGGTAGAGCAGTGACAAAGGTGGAGTCTTGCACCGGTCTCCTCCGCCAGCATGATGTCACGGGCTACGATCACGTTCTCTACGGCATTGGAAATACCGGATACGCCAAGTTCCTTTGACTTATTTCCTTGATTGATGACACCGCCCTGCACCAGATTGATGTCCTCGCAATGTGCCAGTACCGGGATGTCTGCCTTTGCTACGATCTTCATGGCTTCCCGGTAAAGTCCCGAATCCATAACGCTCTTGCCGTCCTCGGAGATTGCCGGGATACCGGCTTTTATCATGCCGGATAGGTCTGACAATTCCTTACCCTCCATGCCTTTTGTCACAGACCCCACCTGCAATACATGGGTCAGCCCGACCTCTGCTGCCTTATCATGCACATAGTGGATGACTTCCGGGCAATCGGCGACCGGCTTGGTATTTGGCATGGCAACGATCGTGGTATATCCCCCATGTGCTGCTGCCCGCGATCCGGTCTCAATGTCTTCTTTTGCGGTAAGTCCCGGGTCGCGCAGATGCACATGCAGATCGATAAATCCCGGAAAAACATAGCAGCCGCTGGCGTCGATCACCTGATCGTCCGCTCCTGCCGCCAGATCCTTTTGCATCTTTGTCACGCGATCTCCTTCCACATAAAGATCCATGACCTCATCCGTTCCTGTCGGTGGATTTAAAATGTGTCCGTTTTTGATTAAAATTCCCATCTTTCACTCCTGTTCACAGGGACGTTCCTTTTGTCACAAGGATTGCCCCCTTTGGTCTTTTTCAAAAAGAAGGGACGAAAGGTTATGCCTTCGCCCCTCAAATGCTATTGTTGTACCAGTGTCTCATCCACAAACTTTTGAATGTTGGATGCGTTCACATATTTCTTGGTATGTTCTCCGTCTACCACAACAAGCGTCGGTGCCTGCATAACACCATACTGCTGTGTCAGTTCCACATTTTCCTCTGCGTCGATCACAACGTATTCCTGATCCTTTAAGATCTCCTTTGCCATGGCGCAGTTTGGACAAGTCTTTGTGGTAAAGAGATATTTTACACTATGCAAAGGCTGGATCTTGACATCATCTTCCGTGATTGTCACCAAACTCTTTGCCGGCTTTTTCAAAACAGACTTCTTGATGTCATATAACTTTCTGTTCTTGTATTCCTGGGTCTTACCCTCGTTCCAGTTCTGTACCGGACGATAGTAGCCTGTGATACGGGAATATACTTCTGCCTTTGCTCCACAATGCGGGCAGGTAAAATGCTCGCCTGCGATATAACCATGCTCCTCACATACAGAATAGGTCGGAGACAAGGTGTAATACGGCAACTTGTAATTTTCTGCGATAGTGCGAACCAGTTTTGCCGCGGACTCCCATGTGTCTAACTTTTCACCCAGGAATGCATGGAATACGGTTCCTGAAGTGTAAAGGGTCTGCAAGTCATCCTGAATGTCCAATGCGTCAAAAATGTCGGATGTGTATTCTACCGGCAAGTGTGAACTGTTGGTATAGAAAGGTGTATCTCCTTCCTTGCCTGCCGTCTTGATATCCGGGAACTGTGCAACATCATGCTTTGCCAGACGATAAGTCGTAGACTCAGCCGGTGTTGCCTCCAGATTGTAAAGATCACCGTATTCTTCCTGGTAATCAGACAGGCGCTCGCGCATATGGTTGAGGACGTCCTTGGTAAACTGCTGTGTCTCTTCATGTGTCAGATCCATGCCAAGCCACTTTGCATTGAGTCCCACTTCGTTCATACCAATCAGACCGATCGTTGAAAAATGGTTGTCAAAGGTTCCCAGATAACGCTTGGTATATGGATAAAGACCTTCATTTAAAAGTTTGGTGATAACACCACGCTTGATCTTTAAGGATCTTGCGGCAATATCCATCATATGATCCAGTCTTGCATAAAAGTCTGCCTCGTCCTTTGCCAGATATGCGATACGCGGCATGTTGATCGTAACAACGCCAACAGATCCGGTACTTTCACCTGAGCCAAAGAAACCACCGGATTTCTTGCGGAGTTCTCTCAAGTCCAGACGCAACCTACAGCACATAGAACGCACATCGCTCGGCTCCATGTCACTGTTAATATAATTTGAAAAATATGGTGTGCCGTATTTTGCGGTCATTTCAAAGAGCAGTCTGTTGTTCTCGGTATCAGACCAGTCAAAATCTCTGGTAATAGAATAAGTAGGGATCGGATACTGGAATCCACGACCATTGGCATCGCCCTCGATCATGATCTCAAGGAATGCACGGTTGACCATATCCATTTCCTTCTTGCAGTCCTTGTACTTAAAGTCCATTTCCTTGCCGCCGACGATAGCAGGTAATTCTGCAAGATCTGCCGGAACGGTCCAGTCCAAAGTAATGTTGGAGAATGGTGCCTGTGTTCCCCAACGGCTCGGTGTATTTACTCCGTAAATAAATGCTTCGATACATTTTTTCACTTCGCGGTAGGTCAGATTGTCTACCTTTACGAATGGTGCCAGATAGGTGTCAAAAGAAGAGAAAGCCTGTGCTCCTGCCCATTCGTTCTGCATAATGCCGAGGAAGTTTACCATCTGATTGCAAAGCACGGATAAATGTGCTGCCGGAGCAGATGTGATCTTGCCGGAAATACCGCCCAGACCTTCCTGAATCAACTGCTTCAAAGACCAGCCTGCACAATAACCGGTCAACATAGACAGATCATGGATGTGGATGTCCGCATTGCGGTGTGCCTCTGCGATCTCCTCATCATAGATCTCGGAAAGCCAGTAATTTGCCGTCACTGCGCCGGAATTGCTTAAGATCAGACCTCCTACAGAATAAGTAACGGTAGAATTTTCCTTTACACGCCAGTCTTCCACCTTTACATAACTATTGATAACGTCCTTGTAGTCTAAGATCGTAGACTTCATATTACGCATCTTTTCACGCTGCTTACGATACAGGATATATGCCTTAGCGACCTCGGTATAACCGGTCTGCTCCAAAACGGTCTCAACACTGTCCTGAATCGCCTCTACCGATACCTTTCCGTCCTTGATCTTATCCTGAAAATGCGCAGATACGCGCAAAGACAATAAACCAATGATATCATCATTATAAGACATCTGTGTCGCATCAAATGCCTTGGCGATCGCATCATTGATCTTCCCCAAGTTGAACTCTGTTACTTGTCCATCCCTTTTCACAACTTCAAACATTTCCTAATCCACCTTTCAAAATCCCTTGGTTCTCCAAACTCCATACATGTAAGCGACATGTTTCTCGTTCAAACGCTATTTATGTACAAATTCTATCAAAATATGGTGCATGGGTCAATATCATTTCACTATATATAGTATTTTCGTCATTTTGACGACAAATACAAAAAATCCCCATGAAAAGCCGATTTCATGGGGTATTTTGTCACTTATTCATTTTGCATTTAATAAATCAATGCAAAAATTTTATCTAGTTTGTAGAAAAGTCTGCTCTCTTAAGGCTGCCTGATCCGTCGGATATTTCGCCAGATATTCTGTCATCTTCTCCTTGGCACTGCTAAAATCGCCTGTGTATTCCAGTGCTACGATCTCCCCCTTGAGCAGATCCTGCATCGCGGTATCATCTTCTTTTTTGATGCCTTCCTGATAATACTCCAATGCCTTGTCATAATTGCCCGCCTTGATCTCCATATTACCAAGAAGTGCCAGTGCCTCTGCCGAAGGCTTTTCTTCCTTGACATACTCTGCTAAAAGTTTGGATGCGCTGTCGCTGTCCCCGGATGCCTCATAAGTCTCTGCCAGATAGACCTTAGCGTCTGCCGCCTTCTTCTCTACTGCCGTCTGCAAATATTCGATCGCCTGCTTATAGTCTCCCTGTTCCAGATAGATCCGTCCTTTGCCCAGATAGTCCTCACCGCTTTTTCCTTCCAGAGCCAGTGCCTCATCCAAGAAATTATCGCCCTCATCTTCCATCCCGGAGGCTTTCAGATTCTGGCTGATCAAAATATATAATTCGTAATTGCTGCCGGCGCGCTTGACCGCTTCTTCATAGTCTTTGATTGCCTTTTCCTTCTCGCCCTCGTTCAGATAAACGCTGCCCCGTAAAAAGCAGGGACGATAATCGGTCTCATCATAATCAACGATCGAGTCATAGACGGCTATGGCTTCCTTTAGATTGCCCTGTGCATACTCTGCTGCCGCCTTATAAAAACAGATATCCACGACATTCGCATCCACTTTTGCACCGGATAACTGCAATGCCGCATCAAAGGATTCTACCGCTGTCTTGTAATCTGCCGACTGCATGGCAGTAATGCCTGCCTCTTTCTTTTCTTCCATCTGCTGTGTCGTCTTGCTGCCACATGCACTCAAAAGCCCCAGACACAAAGTCAGACCAAGGGTTGCCCCCGTCAGACGTTTTATGACATTTTTGCATTCTTTACGCATTTTAAAAAACTTCCTTTATCTTGCATTTCATCTTTTTTCACTCCATTTATCATACCAAAACTATAGTTTTTTGTATAGAATGGTTCACATTTTATTTGTATTCGCATAGGCTATTAAAAACATATGCAAAGGTTTTCTCATGTCAAAGACCATCATTATAGATCCGGGCCATGGCGGTTTCGACCCCGGTGCCGTCTATGAAAACAGAAAAGAAAAAGATGACAACTTGAGATTAGCCCTGGCAGTAGGTCAGGAATTACAAAACGCAGGATATCAGATCATCTACACACGCACAGACGATCGTTACGATTCACCTTACGACAAAGCGCAGATCGCAAACTCTGCGGGTGGGGATCTGTTTTTATCCTTCCATCGTAATTTTGCCGAAACTCCAGATCTCTATCAGGGTGTGCAAGCCCTTGTATATGATAAAAATCCTCTGGCGCTCCGCGTTGCCAAAAATGTCAATGAAAACTTGGAGGAGATCGGATTTAAAAATCTGGGCATTGAATCCCGCAAGGAACTCGTTGTGCTCCGCCGCACTTCCATGCCTGCTGTTCTCTTAGAAGTCGGCTTTATCAATTCCAAAGAGGACAACCGACTTTTCGATGAGAATTTTGATGCTATTGCCCGCGCCATTGCAGATGGTGTGATGGCTGCTCTGCCACTGCGGACGACACATGCCCCGACGGCTTCTACAGAGCAGGTTCCCCCTATACCGCAGACCACTTCTGATGCTTCTCAGACGACTTCCGGCAAAACAAACCAAATGAGTGCAGATGCGCAACATGCTCCTGTGGAGGCAGCCTCTGCACCTGTGGAGAAGGCACGATCCATCGCACCGGAAGCCAGTCCGTCCGATCCGGTGGCTGACATGCGCCGGCAGCTTGCCGATGCGCCCTGTGAACCACTGCCTATGCCGGAAGAAAAACCAATGCCTCGTATGTGGTATTATGTGCAGGTTGGTCTTTTCCGCTATCCGGAGAATGCGGTCTACCTGATGGAGCAATTAAAGGGGCAGGGATATTCTGCAGTCTGGAAACGCATCGGCGGGCTGATCGCCATCTGGGTCGGCCCTGTCGATAA
>ERZ838118.750-NODE-750-length-43445-cov-5.016824_pt1 | contig 43445 bp, 66 predicted proteins | sample MGYA00519863_ERZ838118 | MGnify/ENA primary metagenome ERZ838118 (study PRJEB31850, sample SAMEA3708827) | human gut metagenome | biome: human gut; feature: human-associated habitat; material: faeces | place: China | collected 2014 ...
TTGTAGCCGTAGAAGTCATTTTCCGTTGCAGGAACCGTCCTGATCTTCTCCATCGTTCGATAGCCGATACTGTTCACGATGCTGTCATATATTTGCGATTCGATGCCGGGTGCATATTTAATAGATACCTGTAACAGATTGTATTTATCGCTCTCACTAAGATTCCGCAAGTGACTTTGTAATGTCGGTATATCATCCGGCGGCACTCCGTAATCAATCAACGTCGCATTTCTCAACTTCATTTATTTCACCTTCTTCATTCAAACTCCAGTCGCATGGCATGCCTCGAAAACATTCTGGACAGTGTTCGTAGAATCCGCAGCCTTTGCAATCCGCTGGCTGTCCAGTACAATATTGCTGTAGTACGTGGTATGCTGATATAGCAAGGTTTGGCGTTATGTCTGGTGTAGGTTTGTTATTCATTTCTTCATCTCCTCCAACTTTTTCACGGCTTCTTCACGGGTGAAGAATATGGTTTTACCAATTTCGCTCATTGGAAAAGCTCCTGTTATTGAACCTGTATAGTTTTCGTAATAAAATATAATTTCATCTTCTATATCTGGCTCAACATAACTGTCACAATATCCATATGAAAATGCTTTTATTTCATACGATTCCGGATATCCAAAATCGTTATCCCATACCATATCCCCAACCTTACACGGCAATCTCACAAGCAAGCCCTGTTCTTCTAAGTCTTCATAAGTGGCAAGCTTTTCAATTGCAGGATATAAATACTCTCCGCTTAATACTTTAACAAGAGGTATTTTATTCTCAGATTCAAACACCTTTATTCCTGCAATCCCTTTCTTTTCATTATTTGGAACGTATCTTTCTGTTAATCTCTCCATCTACTTCACCTCTCCCGTAATTGCATCAATACAAGCGTTCCAGCCAGTAGCATATCCATCTCCAAATTCGTCTGGAAAATAGCTTTCCATATCTTTCTCCGGCAGTGGATCCAGCGGACACCAAACAGGTCTAATACTCAAATCTGTAATATCTCTATTGTTTACCCTACAGAACGGGTGATGCACTCCACTGCGTAAAACGCATAAAGCACAATATTTTGGCGTATTTATCACTAATACTGATTTACTCATTTCGCACCTACATTCCTAAATCAAATAATGTAATCTGTGATCTAAATTCTTCTAACCGTTTGCAAGCGTCATTGTAATAACATTCATTAATTTCATACCCTATATATTCAAGTCCGTATTCTTCATAGGCAATCAATGAGCTTGCACTCCCCACATGCGTATCAAGCACCATCATTCCTTTCTGCAGATATTTCTGGCAAATCCACCTGTACAGATTTACTGGCTTCTGTGTTGGATGAATTCTCTTTTCATTTAATTTCTTATTTCCTTGTTGAACAGTTCCTTCAGCAATTGATTTCCCCTGAAACATTCCTCTCCATATGTATCTGAATATATCTACTCTTCTTGTTAGGCTGTTGAACGCAATTTCTGCATCGGACTGGTCAGAACCATCATTACATTTATCCCATATAATCATCCCGCCAGCCATTGGATAATCAAAATAATTTGCTCCCCATATAATTTGATTTTTAGAAACTCTGAACAATTGTTTAAAATATTCAGGTTCAGGAGGCGAATTGTCCCATCCAAAATTTTTATATCCTCCGTCTGGAACGTATATGGAACTTCCATTTTTCTGCTTTACATATTTACTTCGATTCTTTCCTCCATGCTCTTTTATTCCATATGGAGGGTCTACTATGGCAATATCAAAGTAGTTGTCCGGAAAATCTGGTAAATATTTCATACAGTCACCATGTATAAACTCTCTCATTCAACTCCACCGCCTTTCACGATTTTAAGTGCAAATTCAAACGCATCAGTTTCACCCTCGAAATACTCTGATATATTTTTTTCCTGTAATGCAGCAGCTCTTGTCTTTCTTGTTTCCAACTGCTCCACAACCTTATCCACATCAAATGCTGTCGGCTGCTCGTCAATAACTGCACCTATTGCAAAATCCATATCCGAATTCCCAAGAGAGTCAATTATTTTGTCTGCATCAATTAAACGCATTTATTCATCCTCCCACACTCCCAACAACCGCATCCTCTCATACAGTACAGCGACGGTCTTGCGCCTGTATCCGTAGAAGTCTTTCGGGTTCATCGGGATATATCTTTCTTTGCTGATTTTCCTGTAGCTTTTCCGGTGCAGGATATTTTCAATAACCATATCCGCTATCACCGTGTTCTTCGGGCAAGCTGACAATGCAGCACTGGAAAGCAGGTATCCGTACTCTGCCGGGAAGTCTTTCAGCATCGTATTCAGTTTTTCTATGTCCTCTGCCGGAATACCGTAGTCTTTCAGCTTTTTATTCCTTGTCAGCATACCGTTCTCCTTTCTATTTGTCTGGGTGGTGTTTGTCGTACATGATCGCCACACATACAAGGCCAACCACTCCGAATATGGTTCCAAGGGTGAATCCTAATAAGAATGTAATCATACAACCACCTCACTGTCCGCTGGCATCTGATAATCAATATGTCCATTTACATAGGCTTCCTGAATCATATCCAGTACTTTCATGGCTTTTGCTTTGGTAGAATATTCTCCGAGCAGATAAGTACATCCGGTAGTGTATGATGTTATAGTTGTTTTTACAGATCCTTTCGTAATTTCAATTCCTGCCAAAGTATTAAGATTAATCAATATTTCGCTATCCTGACTTCTGATTAACATTTTGCGTCCTCCTTGTAATTCTCAATCGCAGCTATTTTATTTTCGTACATAGCAATTATGTTTTTAAATCTGCGAATATCATTATTGTATTTTTCCAAGAATGTTTCTTTTACGAACTGATAATTAGGTTCTTCCAACACAATGTACGGTGTTGAAGAACCAGAAATTTTTCCAATATCTTCCTTTTTCACATATCCAATGTAAAGTCCTTTTGGAAACTGCGTTACTGCTCTGTACGTCTTTGGTTTCTCAATTACCTCACATTCCTCAACTCTGACTTTAAAAACAGCGTCTCCGAATGTTCTAGTTTCCGGATTGAATTCTCTGTCACTGTCTAAAATGTAGAAATATAATTTCATTGCCATCCTCACTTTCCCCATGTAAGTAACTGACACGCTATTGTGCAGTCCTCCATGATTTTATACTCCCATCTTCTTAACCAGATTCTTATTCAATCCCTCTTATCATCATGCTTAATTTACTGTAACAAGGGCAAATTCTTGTGTGATCGTAAATATCTTCCAGCAAGATGCAAAATGGAAACATCTGTTTTACTTCATAGATATGTTCTATTCCGTCCTCACCACGTTCTGCGTATTTGATTCTTTTTCCAACACATAGGTCAAATGCATTGGATACGTAGGCTTTTAAACCATAAGATTTTACTTTGCTCATTTTTATCTAAAACCGCCTTTCATCAAAATGTGAACATTTCCTCGTTATCATCACCAGAATCGAAATCTGACGTTTCTTCATAATCAGTTGATTTATTTCTGGACATATTCTTTCCACGTTCCACCAGTTCGGCTCTCTGCTCTTCTGTCAATTCTCTTGGTGCTCGTAATTTCACGTACTTAACTGGGACATGAGCAAATATGGAACCATCTTTGTTTGTGGCCAGGATCTTCACATCTTCTGGATGCTGTTCTGCAAGCTTCAGGACTCTTCCTTTCATCTTACTGCCATTATGCGCTGATACTTCTGCGTACTCACCACCGCGAATCCACGCAATGCTGCATTCATTGCAATTCTCTGTCATGATTAGTCCTCACTTTCTCCAAATCCAAATTCTTTATTTATATTTATGGAATCAAATTCAAGTTTAATTCCCATTGTTTCTTTTGCTTCCTGGTATGCTTTTTCAATTCCAACTTCTTCAATGTGTTCTTTGGCAGAGTTTAGGTTTTCTAAGAATCTCTGATTGGATTTTGTAAATCCCCATGTTTTCTTAATTGCAAACAAACTGATAAGAACATTTGCAACTGCGATATAATCCTCTGCTTTCCATAGCTTTTCTTGTGATTCTGAAATAAGTTCTTCCGATATTTCCTTTCGCATTTCATCTTCACGTTGCTTCAAGTACAGTTTTAGTGTTTCAACTCTTGCACCTGTCGTTTTGGAAATCTGTTCCAAACTGTAATTACTAAAATTGTATGGAATTGGATTCCGTGACTTTTCAGCCGCTTTCTGCTGTCTTCTTCTCTCTGCCCTGTTCATACTCCCATCATCCCTTTCAACTGGTTTGTGATTAGAACAAATTCTTTCAGAAGTTTCCTGTCTAATGGTGTGGTTCCGGTCACGGTATTATCGCCATCATAGACAACTGCGTATTTTTCGTTAATCAGTTTTGCGGATGAAACCGCATTCAAAACTTCTTGTCTGGAGCATTTTAGCATTTGCGAAATATCATCAGCGGTCATATCGCCAATCCATTGTTCATTCTCGAAAACACTGTATATTCTCATACTTCTGCCACCTTTTGATATTCATATCCAACAAGGTGAAACGCTCGCGGAGTATTCGGATGCGCAGTAGCAATCAAGCCATCAAGTTCGAGCTGCCTCATATGTCGTTGCACAGTTGCTTTTGATATGCCAAGGCTTTCGGAAATTTCTTTAAATGACGGTGCGTATCCATATTTTGTAAAATATCTGATAAGAAACAGATAAATTTCTTTTCTGTTCTCTTGTCCCTCGAGATACTTTCTTTCGGTGTTATATTTACTTACCATAGTTACCTCATTTCTTTTAACATCTGGGTTCAGATCGCGCTCATATGCCAAGGAAGTTGCATGAATCAGTCCAAACCCATAGGGCGTGCGCATATTTAGTTGTAATTATTTGGGATTTTTTCTGCCAGAACCGGCAGCTTTATCATTTGTAAGATTCTTCATCAAGAAGATTATTGAATTTCTCAAGTGCCTTTATAGACACCTTGTTGTTTGATTTCTCTGGTTTGATTGATACATCTAAGTGAGTATCAATGATATGTTTTAATTCTCTTGCAAGGGTAATTTTGCCTTGTTGTATACCCTGTCTGTATGTCTTAGGCGGTTTGTACTGCCCTGTTACTTGCTTACCGGTTGATTGTCCGCCAGCTGTAATGTTGTACATCTGGAAACCTTTATCTGCAAAAGCCTTGATCGTTTCAATTTCTTTTTGGTCAAGCTCACTTTTGGGGCAAGTTCTGTATGCAAGTTTCCAACCAGTAGGATTGCTTTTACTGTAAAACTTATGCTTTTTAAGGCTTAATGCTATGTGGTCATATTCGCCTAAATGGCTCGCACATCTCTCGCGAAGCCTGAGTGCTTGTCCCACGTAACTGCGCCTAATCCCAGCTTCATCCACCCTGTAAAAAGCATATATGCCACTAGAATTCGGAATGTTTGGACATATCTTTTGTATTCTGTTTTCTCGCTCTTGCTTTATGGCGAAAACCTTTCTGTAGTCCACCCAGCATCACTCCTTAATTAAACGGAAGTTCGTCATTCATAATTGACGGCATATCCATGAATCCACTTGTGTCCTGTTCTGGATTTGGAACTGGTGGCTGCGACTGTTCTTCTGGCTGGTTCTTCTTGCTTTCCGCAAACTCATGTGTTTCCACAAGGCAATCATTTGTGTAGACTTTCTTTCCGTCCTTGTCAGTGTAATTTCCAGTCTGCCATGAGCCGACAATCGCAATTTTCATGCCTTTATGCAAGTACTTTTCGGCAAACTCACCATTTTTTCCAAGTGCAACGCAATTTATGAAGTCTGATGTACGTTCATTGTTTTTGCGATACTGTCTCTCAACTGCAAGTGTGTATCTGGCAATTGTTATATTGTTTGTTCCCATTCGTATTTCTGGGTCTTTTACCAAACGTCCGATCAAAATTACTTTATTCATGTTTGTTCTCCTTGTACGGTTCTGGCATAGCTGGCAAAGGCATCCATGCAATTACTTTCAATTTTTCGAAACCGTCTGTAAAATATTCTCCATTCCACATTGCTCTGAATGGAATTGTTCCTTTTTCGGTAGCAATCAAATATATGTCTCCTTTAAAATTATGATTAGGTTTTGGTTCCGGCGGCAGTTTCACGTCTACTGGAATCCACATATCCGATAAGCTATATGAATTAAACAGTTTCTCAATCTTTTCGATTGCATCATTCCAACCCTTGTTGTACCGACAGAACAATGGGTCAACTTTCTCTGGATTACTGTGAGTTGACGGTTTCTTTAGTTTTTTAAGTGTTTTCAAGAAATGTTCCATGTATCTTCCTCCTCATAATCATTACAATAAAGTGAACCGTAGTCCCATGCTAACGTACAGCATTTACGAAATCTGCATTTGCTACAATCTGTCATTTCCATGAAATTTCTCCTTTCAGAACGGGCATAAATTCAAGTCGACTTCCAGTCCAGCCCGTCCAATCTGAACCAGAACATTGTCTCCTGCGACTTCCTGTATTTCTTTTTGTATTTTACGGGCATCTGATGCCTGACCGCTTAAATGTACAAGCGTTACCGTTCGAAGCGATTCTGTGCGATTTTGCTTAATGAATCGCTTACAAGTTGGCAAAGAACAATGCCCTTTCAATCTATGGCTGTAGTTGACTTCTGACCTGTCCACCAATTCTTCACAGTAGTTGCATTCAATTACCATATGATGTATGCTCATTTTCTGGAAATTATATTTACTGTACTCAAAATCAGTCATATACAGAAGCTTCCCCATTTCCTTATGCTCCACCAGATATCCGTAGTTCGAGCAAGGCACAAGCTGATTTGCTTCCTTATCGTATGTTGTATGTGGCAATTCAAATGGAATCACGTTAAACGAACCAACTCTAAATGGACGCCTTTCTGGAACACCTTTCATCAGTTCGCCTGTTCTGATGTTCATGTCCTCAACGGTCTCGTCATTGGTGTAAATCTGAATGCCTGCATCCATTATTTCTTTGAATGCTTCGGTATGATCTCCGTGCCCATGTGAAAGAAGTACAACTTCAACATTGCTTATCTGGTAGTCAATTCCCCTGAGGATTTTCTTGTAGTTGCACCCGCAGTCAAGAAGAACAATCTCGTCTGCACTTGACTGCAAAGCGTAACAATTTCCTTTGGTACTACCTGTTGAAATTACTCGCATGAACAAATGACATCACCTCGCTTTCTGTACATTGCATTTATGCTTCTAAGATATTTTCAACTTCATCTATGGTTTTCTCTAAATCGGAATAGGCATATGGTATGTCCTTCCCTCTATTTAGACTCTCTAACTCCGCATAACTTACTTTGCACATGCTGTCTCGTATTAATTTGAGCTGTTTCAGTGGAAGTTCAATGGTTATTATCTGTTCCCAGTCTTTCTTGCTGTCTACTCTCTTCATACTTCATCATCCTCCGGGAATCTAAACACAATGTTTGCCGGTTCGAATTTCACATCTAGGCTGTTAACCATTGTTTTGATGATTCCAAAACCTCTTGCAGCCATTTTTACGCATTCCTCGTAATCGCCATCACTCATTTCAACGTTTTGTGCAAGAAACATTCCTGCATACACTTTATGCAAGGCTTTCATAGCTTTTTGGGCTTTTTCTTCTGTTAAATACTGAGCCATAATTATTCCTTTCTCACCAACTATCGGCACATATGCTCTTATGATATTTCCTGTTCTACTTAATGCTGCGATTTCATAAGGAACATCAAATTTTCCATCCTGACTAATTAATCTCACTTCATTCTCCTTTCAATTTCTAAATCCATACTATGACATAGTTTGGTGCAATTTCCATGAAGCATATTATTCTTGCATGCTCCGTATTTTTCATGGAATTTTTCTATCGACATCTTCCCGTCATTCACTGCCCGTACCCATCTTCGAATTTTTCTCTGTGTTTTTCTTTTCTTATCACCACGCAATTTTCTGATATATTTTCCTTTATCAGTCACGTAATGATGAAAGCCCAGATAACACAAGCCCATGCGAAACGGTACAATTTGTGATTTAGGGTTTAGTTCCAATCTAAGGCTTTCAACCATCTTTTGGATTGCCTCAAGAATTTCTCTGGCATCTTCTTTCGTTTTACAAATCACATAAAAATCATCGTTGTATCGTCCGTAATATGGATTTCCAAATTCAATCGTTATCATTTGATCCAATGAATGTAACAACAAAAGAGCGTATTTCTGATTTACCTGATTCCCTAATGGAAGTCCCGGATTATCTGTACTATCGATAAACAAATGATTCAGCCAAGTCGTAAAACTATCATCAAAATAGTAGTCCAGTACATCTTTCATGATTTCATGGTCTATGCAATAAAAGTATTTGTGAATATCACATTTTACAATCCAACTATTCATTCCATTTCTTTTATAGAAATCCAACATTTGATTTCTTAACCCGTCCATTGCCATGTGTTGTCCTTTTCCTTGCTGTCCGGCAGTGTTCCATTTAATCAGGATATTTTCAAGTTTCGGTGTCAGAATGTAATCAGAAAAGCATCTCTGCACTACTTTGTCCTTAAATGCACATGATTCTATCGTGCGCTCTTTTGGCTCATGAATTTGAAATTTATTATACGGATTTATGGTATACGTTTGACTTTCCAATTGTTCCTTCAAGAGATGAATGCCTTCAAGAGACAAATTAGAAAATCTTGCAGTACCTGAATTAAATTTCTTGCCGCTCTTAACCTTTTTGTAAGAACGATATAAATTCTCAAAATTTGCAACAATTTCTTTATCCATTTATTTTGTTCCTTTATGTTTGTCCGTTGCGGAAAGGTTATGCATTTGCTTGTATCTTTACTGATTTCAGCTTTACGCTTACTCTGTCTGCCTGTGATGCAGGTTGGGCGAACACCATTTTCGTTGTTGTAATTGTTGTTGTTGATATTGCCCGAAGGGGAAACAATAGTATTCACAGTGCATAACCTGTGAAAATTATCTTTTCCTGTCTTTTGTTCTCCATGAAATAGTCATATACTTTATATCTTTTACCATTTGCGACCATGCTTCCATTCCACCGGAATTGATAATTCCTAATTCATATGAAAGTTCTATAAAGTACATCAACTCATCACAATGAGTAATGGCTTTTGTTTGAAGTTCTAATCGTTCTCTTTTATAATCTTTCAGATCAGTTCGGTTGGCTTCAAATAGTGACTCATAAATTTCCAATGCTTTATTTTGCATTTTATCTACAAGTGAAAACCTGTATTTCTTCGGGTATCGTCTGGCATTACTCGTAACTATTAATGTATGCTTTGCAAGTTGCTTGGATTTTGCTATTACCTTTAAATCTTCATTCGCCATCAATCATCATTTCCTGATTCAAAGATTGAAGAAGAAAAGATGCAAACTGGGCGAACACCATTTTCGATGTTGAAACTGTAGCTGCTGATAATGCCCGAAGGGGAAACAACAGCAATTGTTGTACTGTAATCATTTGCTGGTGTACTCCATGGAGTAAGCAGCCACCACCATTTATCCATATTTGGAAGGATTTTTCTGTATTTTCGGTATTCATCCACCGTCAAAATCGAAATCTTATCTTTACAATGTGCATATTCTGTCTGACCGTCCATAGAAAGTAAATCTCGATCAAACTCAATAACTGCATCTTCTCCAAGCTCGTCCGTAATTTTTTTAAGAAAACGAGTGTTTAACTCATTTCTCAGTTTACTTGAAATCCAGTTATTTGAAGCTGAATCAAATGTTCTTTCTTTTCCATCAAATCCATTCAAAATGGCAAAATATCCTTTTTCTGTCTTATCCAGAATCAGCCATTCCATACCAGCAAGTTCAATAGCTTTTCCGATTTCCGGCTTTCCGATGTACTTTTTCTTGAATTCTGCGAACTCTTTACTTAATCTGGATAATTCATCCTCAAAATATTTCAGATTTTTCTTCATAATCATTCCTCCACCTTAGATACAAAGATATTAGATTTTAAGATACAAACTGGGCGAACACCAATTTCGAGGCTGAAATTGCTGCTGCCGATATCGCCCGAAGGGGAAACAACGACTAAACTTTTTTCCCATCCTCGTTCTTCTGTTGACCATGGTGATAATGTCCAATGCCAATCGCTCAAATTCTTATTCGGTGTAATATCTGTGTATTCTCGTGCTTCATCAAATGTAATTGGGCGGATTTTGCATTTAGCACTTCCGACTTTCTGTCCGTCTGCTGTAATGATTTCAGCGGTATGTTCTTTGATGTTTTCAGTTCCAAATTCTTCCTCAAAATCCTTTAAGATTTCTGTGTCGCACAATTTCTTTACATTTGATTTGTTGTAATCTATGTTGTCTCCGAATTTCACATTTTCTTTCACCAGATCAAGAGAAATAATTTTTGCCGTATCTTCATACTGTTCCAGAACCTTGTATTTGCGCTTTCCGGTGGTCTGGAACACATCTCCACGTTTCAGTGTTGACAACTCAACATTTCCGGTTTCTTCCTGTTTTTCCAGCAGTTCAACCAGTTCCTTTGCTTTCTGTAAAATTTCTTTATTGTTCATTCCTATTGCCTCCAAAAAAATTCTTCTCTCATATCTACTACTGTGTACTTCTTATGCATAAGTTTCTTGTTTTTTCTTGCTCCGTTCGGATTATTACAGACAAAATCTCTGCATATCTCAGGTCTCACTTGATATATAAGACATTTTTCTTTTTCCTTGGAATCGTCCAGGAACGGGCAAGTGAGGTCAAAAGCTACAACCGAAGGATAATTATGTTTCTGCTCAGTGATATGATGCTTCTTTACGTAACGTTTGATTTCTTTAATTTCTTTACTGGATATTGGCAAGTAGTTGCTACAACATTGTCCGCAACCACTGCATTTACCGTCCTTTGTGAAGTCAAATACTCCACATTTCATATCTTTCATAACTTCTTCTAACGTCCCGATCATGCTATCACCTCGTAAGTTGAACAAGAATGTTCATAACAAGTGATACTGCCGAGGCTATGAACAATGGTCGGGTCTTATCCTTTGCGACCGCATAAATTATTGCGCCTAACAATGGTAAGAATGAGATATAAAGCAATGACTCAAACACTGAATGAATTATTGACATATCTTATTCCTCCTGTTTCATAAAATCTGGAATCTCTGGTTCTTTACCTGCTGCCGGAACTGGTTCCTTCTCAGCTGGCTGTACGGCTTCTGCAACTGTTGGCTGTTTTGGCTGTTCTTCGATTGCCATTGGTTCTGGAATGAATTCCTCTTTATTGGCATTCTGTTCGATCTCTTCCTGTACTTCCCTGTATGTAGCGTCCATCGTGTTATATTCATATGCCTGTACCGGATTATCCCATTTCTTAGGAATAGACTTCATAATGTTGTTACGCATTTTACGAACAATCATAGATTCTCTCGACTGCGTTTCGTAATAAGACGGTGAAATATATGGTCTTAATTCCTCACAATCAATAATTGCTTCCAGTTCCCCAATATCAGCAACCTTTTTCATGATTTCTTTTTTCTTTGCTTCAATCTGAGTTTTCTGTGCATCTGTAGCTTTGTATCTGTCTGCACAAATACCGAATGTTTCATTCTGAAGATTGTTCTTAATATGTGCTGCAAGATTCTTCAGTACGTCTGCTCTTTCGCATGAAAGGTATTCAACGTGACCATCTTTGTACTGAATTGGATATACCACGCGAACAACTTTTCCAATTCCAGATTCTTCCCATTCCGGCGGTGTGATTTCTACACCTCTGTGTCTTGGTGGGATATACTTGTCACCCTCTCTTACTTTCCAATATGGAAATACTTTAGCCACATTGACACCATATCTACTTACAAGAGCATCGTTTCCGTCGCCCTCAATCGCAAATTCGATTTTCTTCTCCCACTGAGGTTTCTGCCCTTTTGCCGCTATGTTTACGTTTCTGATCTGGAAATAACATTCTCTCGGCTGTGCATTTGCGTTCAGCTTTAATGCTGCTACTTTACTCAGGATAAATTTAAGATTAGAACCGTTGATTGCTTCAAAACTCACACCGCTTTCATGTACCATCTGGAAAATAGATCCCATTGCTGCTACTACACAATCTTTTGAATATGAATCAAATTCCATTCCTCTTGAAGTCAAATCTCTTTCCATTAAATCGACATACCGATTTGTGTAGTAGGAAAGCTGTGTGTTAAAATTTGCTACCTGTGTGTTTTCTGCCATTTTAATTCTCCTTTTCTTTTATTAATTAACTCATTTTTTGTTTGCATTTCTGTTCAGTTCTGCACTTCGCCAAAGCAAATCATAACCGAGCTACGATCTGCCTATCCTTTGCTCATCTTCTCTACTCAGCGCAATTCTTTGCCATAACTACGTCGTTCTACTCAGTGCCTTTGCTATACTTTACTTTTCTATTCCGTGCTTCGCCTATACGTATCTTTGCCCTGCCATACTTCGCCAATGCGTTACATTTCTTTACAACACATTGCTCTGCTGCGCTTTTCCGCTACCTCACTATGCGAAACCTCTCTTTACTTTGCCAAAACGTATCAACTCTTTTCAATTCCATAACTTTGCCCTTCTGCACCTCTCAGTACCACTCCGATACATTACTTTGCTACGCTTCGCCGAAGCAAATCATTACCCAGCAATTCTGCGCCTTTGCTTTGCCTATCATAACTACATTCAGCCATGCCGTAGCTTATTTTGTGATTTCAGTCCATTTGAAACGGCCTTTGCCTGAGTTTCGCCACTGACCAATGCCGTTAAACTCTCCATAATCAAGCCAGTCAATTACATACTTCATAAGTGAATCATCAAGTACCTTGACTGTAAATTCCACTGTTGATCCTGCCGGCACAGTTTCGCTGTCTGCCAAAGAAATTCTTTCGCCCTGTGCTGTCTGCGCTCTCAGTGGTCTCTGACAATCAGAAAGTTCTGTACCTTCTGGAAGAACAAACGGAATTTTGCGTTCGTTTACAAATACCAGTAAGTCAATTTTTTTCTTATAAGCTGCAAGTTTCTTTGCTCCACCGATATAGGAACTGGCCTGTGCAGCTGACTTAAAGAATCCTCTAATCTGGTAATCCCATAAGAACGGATTGCCATTTTCGTCTTTCGGGAATACTGTTCGACCTTTTTCAATAACTTCTTCAACTCCTAAAGCTTCAACTTCCTGTTCTCTGGAAGGTGCATCTGGTGCTTTAGATGCTATAAATTTCTCGTGAATATCTTTTTCTGCATTTGCAGTCCCCAGAACTTCCTCTAAAAATGTTAATCTGACTTTTAATTCTTTCATCTCGTATTCCTCCGATTTTTATATTTTGCTTAATGCTTTGCTTGTCAAGGCCATGCTCCTCCGCTGCAATTCAATTCTACGCTATTCCTTTGCCGTTCCATACCTTGCGTCGCGCAACCTCGCCTTGGCTTTTTTGTGTGCTTCTACGCTTCTCCTTTACGATTCTCAGAAGTGTGCTTCTATGCCGTTGCATCTCAAATCAGTGCTTAGCTATGCTTTTGCTTTACTAGGCTATTCTATTCTCAACGTTTCCATTGCATTTCATTTCTTCACGCTGCAGTTCAATGCCTGTCTATTCCGTGGCATTTCATATCTGTTCTATGCATATCCCTTGCTTCGCTTCTCATTGCTTCGCTTTGCCGTTGCAAAGCTAACTATGCTAATCCTATTGCGTTTTAATCGCAATAACTTCTATTACAGAACGGGCAACTCGTAATCAACTGCCCTGCTGCACTTTCTACTGAGATGCCCTGTGTGTCATATCCGGTACGTGTCCGTCCTTTCTCGGAATAGATATTCTGGTGGCAAGACCAACAGATACCATTGCCCGGTGCAAAACGTGGCAATATCTTTGTTTTACAATACCAATCCTGTGCCTTGATAGCTTCTGGAATATTGTATGTAGTCGTTGTCATATTAAATTCCCTCCACTTTTAATTCATCGTCGGAAACTTTAAGTAGAATCATCTGTCTGCCTGTATCTGGTATTCTGTCAGCATTCACACTTTCAACATCATCAACCCAAATTGGCAAGTTTAAGCCGTTCAATTCCTGCAAACCAGTCACGAGGTCAATGTTGCAAAGAATCTGATCAGAGTGATTCAATCCATCAAAATATCCGATTCCGTCACAAATCATCTTGCAAACTTCCACCGGCTCACCGTCCTGCGTATAGTCCAAAAACTGAAACTGAAAGTGCTTGAAAAGTGGATTGATAGCTTCTGCCAGTGCCTGATTTTTTTTGATGGAAAATTCTTTCAACATGTCAAGTTTCTGCTGAATATCGGAATCTTCCTGACCTAACTCTTTCTGTTCTGTGTTCAGCTGTTCAAGTGTTTCTGTCTGTTTTTGAACTGCCTGTTTTGCCATCTCAATTTTTATTTCGATTCCTGTAAGTTCCTTTTCAGCAGACATTCTTTCTGCCTGAACTGCTGCATTTTCCTCAGAATTATTAGTCAGTCCGTCAAGCTGTTCCTGTTTCTTCTGGATTTCTGCTACAACTGCCTGATACTCTTCATTTCCAGACATATCTGGCTCTGCCGGAAGCTTCTCTAATTCCTGATTTTTCTGCGCAATCTCAGATGCCAGAGTGGAAATATTTTTCTTTGTCTGCTCAATCTGCGATTCGATGTCTTTGCGCTTTTCCTCAACTTCTTTTCTTCTGGCTACTTCGGAATTGCCTTCTTCTGTAATGTCTTTAAGTTTCTGCTGTTTGTCTGCTTTAAACTGCTCTTTTTTCGCAAACTCTGCATGGATTCTTTCCTGTTTCTTCTGTTCAAATTCAGTTTTAAGACGTTCAACCTGTTCCTCCGGAAGTGCCTGTCCGCAGGTCGGGCAAATAGCTGATTCAGGATCAAATTTTTCATTCTGTATGGCATTTAAAGCTGTTTCATCAAATGTGGACGCATACGTCTGTTTATATTTCTCCTGCAAAACCGTAATTCTCTGCTGAATTCGTTCTGGTTTCTCAGCGGCCGCAAGGAAATTTCCCAGAATTCGGAGATTTTCTTCTTCATGTTTCTGCTTGAATCGCCTGTCATTTAATAAGGAAACGATTTTTCTCTTTTCTTCCTGTAATGCTTCTGCTGCATTTGAAATGATCGCATCTCTGGATTTCTTGAGACCTGTAATCTCGTAGCAGAGCTCGTCATATGTTTTATTGGTTTCATTTAGCAGCTTTTCTTTTTCAAGAAGACCATTCAGTTTATCCAGCACGGCATTCTTCTTTTCTTCAAGAATGGTAAAATCTGGTGTTCCCTGTTTCTTTACGGTATCAATTTCAACCTTTTTGGCATCAATTTTCTTCTGGAAGTCTTTTTTGTCTCTATTGAGTTTTTTCACAACTTCCTCGACAGAATGATTCTTGATGATTTCCGAAACTTCTGGATTGTCCTGTAATACTTTATCCGCATTGAACCCTGCCATCTTTTCAAGCATTACTCTGGCACTTGCTGTTGATTTTCGAAGTTCATTAAGGAATACTCTGGCATTACTACACATCATAATGGTTTCTGAGTCTGATATTCCTTTTAAAAATTCCTTATACTTCGTCTGGTTGTAATCAAACCCATCAACCTGATATTTTGTGGTACTGGAAGATTTACCTTTCTTCGTTTCCTTACGGATCACGGTTTCCTCTCCATCAATCAGAAGTGTGAGTTCTCTTGATACGACACCCTCAACTTCTTCTCCGTCTTCTTTTCTTCTGACATTATTCGGAGATGTACCGTCTGCAAGCTTTCCGGTCAGTGTATCAAAATATGCGTCCATCAACGTTGTTTTACCCTGACGGTTCCTACCGGACACCATCGTTCGTGGTGCAAACTGATACTCCGCAGACTCAAACTTCTTGTAGTTTTCAATGTTAAGCTGTTTCAATTCTACTGTTTTCATACTGTTTTATCCTCCACCAAATAAGCCGACACTTCATAGGCTGTTTTCTTCTCGACCTGATTTCCGACTTTTTTGTTGTACTCTCTGCTCTGGATTCTTCCCTGTAAAATAATATGTGTGCCAGTTCCGCAGGTTCCCATGTATCTTGCATTTCTGCCCCAGCAGATGCATGGTATGTAATCAGATATGCCGTATGATCTATTTACCGCCAGAAGTACATCTGCAATCTCTCTTCCATTAGGTGTTGTTCTGTATACTGGTTTCTTGCAAGTAAAACCATCCAGAAGAATCTGATTAACTGGAAGTGCGTCTTTGTCCATGAATTTTGCTTCTCTTGCGAACACAAAAAGAAGTAATCTACTGTGATTTTCTTCGTGCTTATTGAACGATCTGAACTGCCCTTGAATTTCCATCATTTCTCCTGTATAGTTCTGTTTCACATCAATGAGTCTCTCAGAAACTACAACCGGAAGAACATCTTTCGTTCCGCTAAATCGTTCTACGCTAAGTTCGAATCGGTAAAATTTTTCACCATATACTTCATGGCTAAATTCGAATTCTGTTTTAATTTCTCCAACCAGTGTTGTCTGATTGTTTTCCAAAAGCTTATTCAATTCCGTTTACCCACCTTTCTAGCTACATAAAATAGGAAGGGATACCATTAAAGATACCATTGCACTTATGCAGAGCAGCTCAAGTACATCCATTTCCGTCATCCACCAGAGCAATAATGTAATCGTGGAAAATGTTCCAACCTGTGCCATCACTCCGATAAAATACATTCTTTTTCTCATATCCCTCACTTCTTTCTTTTTATTGCTGCTGCTGCAAGTAAAGCTACTGATAGTGCTACAACTGCGACTTCCAGACGTTTTGTTTTTGCCACCTGATCTGCGATGATTTCGCTTGCAAGACTCTGGTTTTTAGTTACGTTTTCGGTGTGTTTTGTGATTTTAGACATAAAAAATGCCCTCCTGGTATAAATTTTCTTTTCAAATACAGGAAGGTGTGCTATACTTATCCTGTATTTAACTTACCCTAATTAAGTTAGATACGTGCTCCGGTAGGTGTTGCGTCACCTCCGGGGCGTTTCACTCTTCTTTCTTATCGGAATCCCCTTCGAAATATTTAATCCCCATGATCGCAGCTACATACTTTTTATCAATGAATGTGCTATCATTAGCATTTAAAACCGCTTCCAAAGCTGTAAGCCTGCCGGCTAGTAAAGCAAATTCTTCTTCGAGAGTTTCTGCTTCGTAAGTGTTTTTATTCATCCTTTGCCCCTCCCCAGATTGACGACAATGCTAATCCCATAAGTTTTCCAAGTACTTCCGCTCGCATATTGGAAAGTTCCTTGTCAAGCTTATCTTCCGTCCAGAACCCAACGTCTACAGCCTTTCTGATAAGTTTATCTCCTGTTTCCTTTGGAATATCTTCTTCCTCAAAAGTCTCTCTCAACAATTTAATAATCATTGACAAATCAGTCATTAAAACTGTTGTACTTCCCTTTACCTCAACTGCTCCATCTTTACTTTTAATCATTCTCTTTTCCTCCTTCAAAAATCTTTCTCCCCAATATTAATTCCGCAAACGTTCTAAGCGTTTCTGTCCTTAATCTGTCAAGTTCTTCTTGTATTTTTTCGTCTGTACACAACCCCATCTGAGCTGATTCAGAAACAAGTTCATCGGCTTTTTCCTTGGAATATCCTTCTTTCACAAGGAAAACTCTTAGTCCCCTGCATATTGCGGTTAATTCAGAAAGCAACTTATTTGCATCTTCTTCTAATTCAACTTTCCCGCCTTCACATTTGATCATTCTATTTTTCCTCCATTTATCTTTTCAGTGTTTCGTACAGTTCCTTGTGAATCGGAGAATCTTCTGGAATCTCGCGAATTATTTCAATAATTTTGTCTTTTTTCTCCTGTAATGTCATATTCATAAACTCATTTATTTCTTCTTTTTTCATACTGACTTCCTTTCTGTGGTATAATCTCCCTCGAAGGGAGGTGTGTATTATGGATAAAGAACAAATAGTTCATGATTTAGCAATTACTTATGCAAAGTCTAAATTAAATGAATACGTTCTTGACAGAAGAGAAGCTCCATTGGCTGGAAATACTTCTATGTCAAATGACGAAATTCAATATTTAAAACGTGCATATGATTTTGCTATTCAGAATCTTTCGGATTAAACGCTCGTTTCCCGTATAAAGCGTTTTGAATTCCATCGGTAACGCATTCGGCAATTGTCTTCCTGTCAATATTTGCCGTGTGCGTTACTTTTTTCGTTCTCGTAGGTGCAACTTCTTCTCGAATGGCTTTAAGTTCTTCCAAAATCTGCTTGAGTAATGCATTTGTTTCTTCCAACATATCATTTCCTTTCTGTGGTATAAGATTGACTCATCTTCTTATCTTTCCGAACTTCCGTTCATAAATATCATCACCAGAATCATCACTTTCGTTATCACGCATCATTTCAGATGGCAATAAGCCTAAAACTTTCATAAGAACAAGCATGTTAAAAACAGGAATATCTTTCCTATCGTTTGCCCACAGCAGATTCAAATTACACATATCTTGGAATTGTTCATCAGATAATTTAATACCCACATATTCAAATCCTTTCTGTGAAGTATCTACTTTGTATGGTTTTACCTTCTTTCTTTTTCTGAATCTGAATATTAAATTTTTCATGCAAAATCCTTTCTATTGAGTTTTCTTTCTTCTTCCCTACATTGTCATCTGGTTATTTTCCTGCTCAATCATTGGAACAATGCCTTTGTCTTTAAGCATATTGTAAAGAAAAATTCTACCCTTCTGTTTCCATTTGGTGTTCATCTTCACATCACGTCTTCCATCTGATCTGACGATATCTACAGTTTCTGAATGTGTGTACCCATTCTTTGAATACTTGTCATACAACAACCACTGACCACTCTGCTTGTACTGGATCCCCAAGTCGTGCAAGATATCATTCATCTTTTTGCCAGACATTCCGTAATCCTTTGCAATCTGGGTGATTGTTACCAGTCCTGGATTCTTTAAGATTTCATCGTAGTAATCGGCTTTCGGTTTAAGTTCTCCGATTATCTGATTCTTGACGCTAATCTGCTGTCTCTGTTCTTCGATAAGCTGGTCTCTTTCTGCAATTTTCTTTTGTGCTACAAGAATTGCTTTTGCCATCAACTCATCATCAGAGAGTGTTTCCTGTCCGACAATGTAACCACCGTTCGTTCGGATAGATGGAACAACTTCATCAAATACCCATGATTCAAATTTCTCTGCTGACGGAAGTTTACTCCGAGTAGTGAGGCGGTATATATCTCCTTCTGGAATGACTTTTAATTCCTGCTCTCCTCCGTCAGTAAGGCATCGGTGCTTTACCGACCCCTTGCAATGTGCCGTAACTGCATCTGCCGGTCTTTTGTATCCCAGTGCTCTTGCCACATCATTTGCTACGAAATATAGCTTTCCGTTAATTTCTACTGTCCGTATTTGGCCGAAATCTTTTGAGTTAAAAATCTGTAAACAGTCCATTTATTTCCTTTCCATGCCTCCGCCTTTTTTCTGGGGATTGCTCTCAACAGTATCAGCAACTCCATTCATATATCCCAAAATATAATGTTTCTTATCTTCTGGAAGTTTATTGATTCTTGTTGTTACATCTCTAATGAGCTGTCGCTTTTCCTCTGACATTTGTTCACCTCCCATAGTTAATTACGTTGTAAATGTATATTATCACGTTTGCAACGCATTGTCAACGTATTTTTAAATATTTTTACGTTGACAACGTAATTATAAAATGTTATACTTTTATCATAAAATAATGAAAGGAGGTTTATAAAATGGATGAGCGATTGAAAGAGTTGCGTAAGTATTTAGGACTTTCAAGAGAAGATTTCGCTAAAAAACTCGGATTAAAAAGTCGCGGAAAAATCGAAAACATAGAGCTTGGAAGAACAAATCCCGACGAAGATTTTTTGAAGCTGATTTGTAATACTTACAATGTTTCCTATGACTGGCTCGTGAACGGAACTGGAAGCATGTTCCGAGACGACGATAGCGATGCGCAGGCTATCGTAGATTCAGTTATGACCGGCGACAACGACTTTGCAAATAAAATCCTTGTGAAGTTTGCCAAGCTCAGCGATGAACATTGGAAGCAACTCGAAGAAATCCTTAACGAACTGGAAAATAATTAAAAAAAGAAAGACCGGGGAATAAAAAATCTCTGGTCTTTCTTTATATTCTCCTATATTATTTCTGTCGCCAATGGTATAATATATTCATATTCAAATACTAAGGAGGAATTACAAATGAAGAAGAAACTATTAGTGACAATCTGTTCTTTTACTATTTTAGGGGTTCCCATTCCAGTTTATGCCGGGGGTGTTACTGGTGTTGAAGTAAAGAAAGATGATTCTGAAAAATATGGCACAATCAGTGATTTCGATTATGATATCGAAGGAAGCACTGTGAAATTACATGGATATGATGGAAAATGCAAGGTTTTAGAAATTCTTCCGACATACAATATTGACGGAACAGACTATGCAACAGATTTATCGGATTTTCAGGTTGGAATCGGAAATTCGTATGTTGAATCCATCATTTTCCAAGAAGGAATAACTGAGATATATGACGCTATTTTTAATTCCTGTGATGTTCAAAAAGTATTTTTCCCAAAAAGCATGGAGAATGTAACCGACAAAGCATTGTCTTATTTAAGTCCTAAAGAAAATGGCGATCTTATTCAGATTTACTACGCTGGAACACAGGACGATTGGGGAAATATTTTTGCGGAATATAAAAGAACAAAAGTTGAAGATTCTGAATTTGGAGAGGAAATGGGCGAATCAATTGCCGATAAGCTGAATGAAATGATGGGTTCTAAGTATGATAGTTCCGAATTTGAATATTATTTCTCTGCTTCTCCAGATGATTTAAAAACAGAATAATTAGAATGCCGCGCCTATTTTCATGGGTGCGGCAATTTTTAGTTACTTTTCTTTCAAGTATAAATACTCTAACAATTTATATACTCTTTTAAAAGTATTTTCTGTTTTAACTTTATCCAGCAATTCAATAATTTTTTCTTTGTAATCCATAGTAGCCCTCCCAATCGAAACTTTACTACAGTATATGTCTGGACAGTAGAAAATATGCATTCGAACATTTATTTTTATCATATTTTCCGCAGATCCAATGAAACAGGACACATGGATTACTATTCGCCCTTGCAAACTGCCAGAGATAGACTGGAATATTTATGATCGCATAGAAATTATTTGTGTAGTCAAAGATAAAATCTGATTTGTGCGGTGAAATGTAGAATTTGAGCGTAGATTTAGACGCCGGTTTCAAAACCGCACTCATAGTAAGCGTTGAATGCTTGTGCATAGTTTGGGTTGAGTATATACCAAAATCCTTATTGGCATAGTCTTTCACGCACATTGGCAAGTGAATTATGTAGTTGGCAAAGAGAATTACTCCTGCTGCGATCAGCAATTTCTTAATCTTCCTCATAATATATACCTCTTTAGTCTATAATTTATGTATTTAGTTATACCACTTTTTGTGCAAATTAATCGGGAAAAACGATAAAACTGCATTTTTAATGGATAAAAATATGAAAAACATTTCGGTTTTGACTATGCTATTATTGAATCTTGCGGTATAATATATGCAAATTTTACTAAGGAGGAAATATTTTTATGAGAAAGAAAGTAAAGTTTCTAGCTAGTATTGGGCTGTCAAGCATTTTGCTTGCATCCATGCCATCCAATGTTTTTGCGGAAGATTTTGTACTATACGAAGAGAACGGCATTCATGTTGAAACAAAAGGATTAACCGATTCCCCGTCCACAGGCACTATAGGACTGTATATCGAAAACAATTCTAATTTAAATTTAGGCATAGCTCCTTATGCTTATGCCATAAACGGTATTATGGCAGGCGGCGATCAGTATGGCATAAACTCCTCTGATGTAGCACCCGGAAAGAAAGCGAATTCTACTTTGGAGCTGATAGATACATGGGAAAATAAAGATTTCTTCAAAGACTACCAGATGGACGAAGTAGATAGCTTTGACGTTCTCTTGTGGGCTTACGACAATACAAAGAGCTTCAAGGCTTTTGACAGCGGTCAGATTCACGCTGACGTAACTGGAACTACTGTGGTTTCTTCTCCTGTATTTGACAGTGCACAGAACTTGTATAACCAGAACGGCATTAGTGTCGATTTCATTTCCTCAGAGGGTAACAGCTTCACATTTTGTATCACAAACACTACTGGACAGTATTTCGCATACGATGTAACTTCTGAGACTTATAACGATTTTACAATGTCAGATAGTTATGAAATATTCAATCAGTATTTATTAGATGGTTGCAAAACTCTTGTGACCCTAACTCCTACAGATGATTTTCTTACAGCAAACGGAATTTCCGATGTGTCAAACGTAGATTTCGCATTAACGATTCGTCCATTAGCAGAATATGATAACGAATATACTACAGACTTAATTTCATATCAAAAATAATTCATTGTAAAGCAAAGAGCCGAGGATTTTACTCCCCGGCTCGTTTTATGGTAAAACCTGCATTCACGATCACATCTCCTCCCCAGAGTAATCTGGCAGGCTGTACCAACGTATTAAGATGTCGATTTTTTTCGAACTTCTGCTGAACTATTTACACATTTCCGTTTCAGTGCTACTATATTACCATAATTAATTGATTAGATGAGGATAATCTGATGAAAGTTGAAGCGTAGGCGATAAACGGAAGGTGATTACTATGAAAATTGCTATTTGTGACGATTGTGAACTACAGGTTGAGTATTTTAAGCATCGGATTGAACCGTTTTTGAAGCAAAACGGTGACCGGAATTATACGATAGACGGTTATTTCAGTGGGGAACCCTTGATAGATGATGTTAAGGACGGAAAATGGTTTGATATGATTGTCTTGGATGTAATACTTAAAAACGAAAATGGCGTGGATATTGCCAAAGAACTCCGAGAGTGTGGATATAAGGGCAAAATTGCTTTCTGGACAGCTCACAAGGATTTTGTTTTTGATGCGTTGGATGTTGAATTTACGCATTATATCATCAAGGGAAATGAACACGGAAGAATGTTTTCTATGATTGACAATACCTTGAGTGATATGAAACACAAGATGCTCACAATCAGACACAGAGATTGCATTATAAGGATTCCATTGAACAAAATCGAGTACCTCGAAGCACGGGATAAGCAAGTTTTTGTTCATTGCACGAACGGGATTATGCACAGTATGTATGCAACTTTAAAGTCGGTTGAGCCTTACCTTGATAAACGGTTTTTGCGTTGCCATAAGTCATTTGTTGTAAACATGGATTATGTGCAAAAGCTGGATTCTGATTTTACGATGTTTTCCGGGGATAAAGTGTTGATTCGTAAGAACGGATATGCGGATATTAAAAATCAATATTGGGAATACATTATTAAATAAAATAAAAGAGATGATCTGTCAAGGAATAGAAACAGATCATCTCTTTTTTGAGTTCATATCCAAACTCTGGGGAGGAGTTGAATTATGATATATTTATTATATCACATTTATCACACTTTGCAAATATATTTCGTGGAAACAAATCCGAAATACTTTCCGGCAATGCGGATGTAGTACCAGTCGGTTTTGTCTTTTGTTCCTATCAGCGACAAAAAGGTGGCAATGCCATTAGCCAATTATTAGATGGCAATCAAATCTTTCCAGGTGTTCTTTCCGCATTCCCCGTCAACGCTCAGAACCCCGTTTCTGGATTTCTGATACTGTTTTAATGCATAAATGGTATTTGCATCTGCTTTTCTGGATAAGCTCAGTGCTTTCCCGTTTTTTCCTTTAAATCCTCTTGCGATCAAAATCTCTTGAAGCAACAGGACAGAAGTTCCTTCGCTTCCAAGTTTTACTAATTTTGGCTCAAACATATAACCGGCTCCTTTCGATGTGGTCGTTGATGGTTTTGTGCTAGTTGATGGTTTTGCGGTAGGCTTACTTCCAGTAGTATTGGTAAGTCCACTAAAATCAATTCCTTTTCCAGTAAATCTAAGACGATGCGTCCATCCGTGACTGTACAGGTACCAGGGCTGTGTACGGATCTCATTTCCAGAATTATCTTTCGTATCTTTTGTGCCCTCCGAACTTCTGGCATGAACAATGTCGTTCTTACCAATCGCCATTGCTACATGACTATTGGATCCATTCGGATTATTGTCCGCCAGTTCCAGGTCGCCTTTTATCATCTGTTTGTGTGCGGTCTGATTCCTAGCGACAACCTCAAATCCGGCATTCAGCATCTTGAGCATATTGCCAGTATAAGAGCAATTCTCTTTGAGATAACGCGCCTGTTTGGTAAGCCCATTTTTGAGGAACGCATAGTAATAAGCAGTAAGTGCCAATGAGCTACAGTCAAAAGATTTCGGAATGTTAATTTCGTATAAACTCCTAATTCTCTGACTGTATCCATGACTGTTATCATTGGCAATATTTACCGCAAAGCTTACTGCATCGTTTTTCACATTCTGGATAATCTGTTCTTTTGTCTTTGCCATTGTTCCACTCTCCTTTGCTTCTGTATAATCTTTATAAAATATATTTCTATCAACTTTGGTATTAATTCCTGGAATCGTTGCTTTTGAGCTGTACTGCCAGCCAACACCCCAACTTGGACGTAATCTCTCAACTACTGTCCCGTTATCATTTGCCGGATATCTGGCAATCCAGAAATCATGCTTTTTGAGGTGACTGCAAATCACATTCATGTACCAGTCAAGATTGCAATAGATTGCAAATTTATAACCAGCAGCAACAATAATCTCTCTGAATGCTTCTGCCAGATTATGAATACTTTCAGCTCCAAGTACTCTCTGTCTATGATTCTCTAAGTCGAGGAATACTGGAAACTGAATCTTTCTTCCGTTCAGTACGGAAACAACCTTTCTGGCTTCACTCCGGGCTTCAGATACTGTCATGGCATAAGAGTACTTATACACTCCCACCGGAATTTTATATTTATTGCAACCGGCAAAGTTATCCTCGAACTGACCATCAATAACATTTCCAGCTTCTGTAATTCTCAAGATTGCAAAATCCATTCCGTAATTTGCAACCTTATTCCAATCAATCTTTCCTTGCCACGATGATACGTCAATTCCTTTAATTTCCAATTTATCAGCTCCTTTCATGAAATCATGAAACATATTTATGAAATTTTCAAAGTCCTTAGTTAACTAAACTGCAAGTTACTAAAAAAATTATTTCACTGTAAGCTTCCAAATGTTGGTGTCGCCCTCATAAAATCCGATTGCGTTTTCTCCGTCGGTAAAGAATGCTAAAGTCGATCTGGAATTGTCTTCCTGAAAAAAATCAATGTAAATATTTTTTAATCCAGTGCCACCAGATCTGAACGATACGCTCTTTATATTTCCTTTGAATGAGGTGTTTTTAGCGTTACTATTTAATTCATTAAGAGCCCCCACTACAGTCTTGTTTGAAGTCTTCAAGTTATTGATTACTGCATTTGTCAATTTATTGACCATCCAGTTCCAGATTCCGCTGAATGGTGAAAGTTTGTTTGTTTTTGATGCAGCATCATAGAGCATTAAGGTATCTGCATCTTCTGGAGTTGCCTTTACTGTGTATTCATTAAATTTTGCCATATTAATTCTCCTTTTCTATATTGAGCTTTTTATAGAGCTGATTAATTAGTTTCTCCTGTCGGTCAAGCTGTTTTTTCTGGCTTTTAATCATCGCAAACATAGCCGGTATCATGATACGTTCGTTCCAGTTCTCAGCTTTGCCATCTATGTGGTCAACCGCCAGAGGAAAATATATATCCACATCTTCCGCACGGAACATCGGAAATTCAACTCCAACACGCTCATCATGTTCTTCAAGATATCCGTCTTTGTACCGTGCCATTATTGGTTCGATGTTATACAGGCTTTCAATGAATTCTTCCGTCAATGAATCTCCAAGAATCTTGTACCTTTCAGATGATGAGCCATATGCGCGAAGTCTATAATCGTTATTTGAAATCCAAGCATTCCATCCAGATGTTGTAAAGCCAAAACCATACACTTTCATGCTTTGCCTAAATATCGGTTCGTTATTTTCATCATCAAAAGTGCACGGACCAGATACATTCATATTTTTGACTTCCAAGTTACAATTTTCGGCAGTCAAATTTGAAAACTTACCGGTATCAGCCGATACTTCTGTTGCACTAATATTAAGCTCTTCGGCAGTCCAGTCGATTCCCCACGCCGTTTCAACGTATTCAATGTCCGCAGTGCTGCTAAAGTATTTCTCGGCACTAACAGGATTTATTCCAGTATCTGAAAAACAAATTCCTGTATATTTCATGCGCGTAGAATTTTCTTCATAGCTTGTAAATGCAGTGTATCCTGAGTAATCTATCAGTCCCTTCACGGTGCCTTTTTTATCTTTAATCTTTAGGTATCCGTTGCCGTTTTTGGTTCCACCTAGAATTGCGGCGTTTCCCATCAATGCGTCTAAACTGATGTACAGATGTCCATTCAGATAGTAGAGGCCTTTAAATTCTCCGCCATTGGACAATATCTCAACAATCTGCTCCTGCGTAAGCATGCCAACGTCAACAGCAACCTGCCATGTCTGCTGATCGGCGATTTTAGTTCTTCCGGAATCCGTATAAATTGTTGCACGTATCATTCCGTCAGCACCAAGAGAATAGCTATCTGGATTAATAGTTATTCCACTGGTCTGTGAATTAAAGGCCATTTTTGTCCATGTTTTTCCGGAATTTTTGCTGTATTCTACTACCCACCAGGTTTTAAAAGTTGCTTCGTCACCCTGTCCATCTCTGTAATACGCATGAACCTTGAATGGATTAGGAGTTATTTTCTTATCCTGTCCCATCATCAGGACTCCTGCGTTGGCCCTCAGGTAATACGTTCTTCCTGGAGGCCCGTCATTACCTTTGATTTTCGTCCAACTATACTTAGTCGGGTCGGTGCTGTCCTTTACTTCATAGTCCGTGTACTGTCCGATATACAACTTGTTAGCACTGTCATCCACAGAAAATCCTGTATTGCCATCTTCGCTGTTCGCATAGGCAACGTGAAAATATGGCGTCTTACCGTCTGCACCTGCCTTTCCCGGTGTTCCATCCGCTCCGTCAGCACCTTTTATGAGTGACCATGCGTAATCATCCGGATTCGTACTGTCCGCTTCCGTGAAATCCACATACATTCCGATGTATTCTCTATTCGGACTATCCACGGAGAAATCTGTTTTTCCATCAGCACTGTTTGCATACGCAAGGTGTGTGTACTGAGTCAGCCCATCAGTTCCCTTGTATCGTGACCATTCATAATCGCTTGGATTCGTACTGTCTACTTCTGCATCTGCTTTAAGAAAACCGACATAGATTGCTTCGCCACTTGTATAGATAGTATCGCCAGTTGAATCACTTATCACATTTCCGGCACTGTCAAGTAACTTTACATATTTGGGATTGTCCGACATATCAGAACCATCTGGCATAGATGCATAACGGATAGTCGGTGATTTTCCCGGAAGTCCTTTGTCACCTTCAAGTCCCTGCTTTTGTTTCGCTAATGTAAATCTCTTCGTTACAGAAAGATTAATCAGGTACGTTGCCTTAATGTCCACCCATCCATTGTCGGCACTCAAACCTGTGACAGTGTAAGTATGCGTATCTACATCCCAAGAGCCGGTTACACTGTCTGATTTTGTAATGGTATAGCTACAATCATTTGTGATATCTGACGAGCCGTACATAACTTTCGCTGTAGTTGTCACTGTTGGAAATACCGGAATGTTTCCGTCTGCGTCAGATGTGATCGTCTGCATATCGTTCGACAGCTGGAATGTCATATTCTTGGCAGATGCAATATTGTTGTCCATTTTTGCCAGTTTATCCGGCAAAGAACTACCACCAATTACAACATTATCACCACTGATGATTACTTTTTTGGTGTCCATATCAACTTGAAAGATGATATTTCCACTCTCATCCCTTACAGTAATCGCACCTGTGTTAATCCAGTCAGCATTTAATCCTACGGCTGTGAGGATTCTTACAATCGTATCACCATCTACTGTCATACCACCATTCCAAGTCTGTCCACCATCTGTAGAAACTCCCCATGCCTCAGAAGTCATTTTCCATACCGCTTTGGATTCAGCAAGTGTAGGTTTGTCATGCAGATAGAAAATCTGGCTTCCATCCTCCTGTGTCTCAACGGTGGTATATACACCGGTCGCAGAATCTATTCGCTTTCCGAATTCTTCAAGTGCTTTTTCACGGGCGGTTTTTTCCTGCTTAACCATATTTCTTGCAGCAACAAATGCCTGCGTTGCCTGGGAATATCGGGTGCTGCTATTTTTAGCAGCACTTTTGGCATTACAAGCTATCTTCTGACCAGATCCCGGTTTCAATGTAGTTGTGGTAAGTAGCGATGTGTATATTTTTCCATTTCTATCCACAATAATCAGTGAATCTCCGGCTTCCATAGCCACATCTGTAGGACACTCGGATTCAAATGGTCTAAATCTCATGCCAACGCATTTCTCGGCAATCATTGAAGCGATTGTCTGGCCATCGCCAACACGAATTAATTTATTACCAGAAATTCCAAGTACATATCCCTCTGTACCAACCATGTAAGTTTGCGGATTATCAGAAGAGGATTCGCTGTATTCAGTTACTTTCACGCCTGTGATTACTACATCTGTATGATGCGGAGTAAAACCATAGGTGGTTTCTATTTCAGAAATGTTACCTTTTTCGTCAGTTGCAAAAAGCCTCAGAATCCCATCATTTTCAAAAAGCGTACCATTGTCAGCCGACAACGCACCATCTGAGTTCGAGAAGTTAAGATTAACGTTGCTTCCGTCCTGTGTTTTTAATACTCCAAGTTCATCAACTGTAAGTTCTTCTTCATTGACAAAACCGTACCAATTGACGCACAATCTGCCATATTCATCGCATCTCATCCACTGACAGCCAATCTGCGCAACCCACTGTAGAACCTGGCGAAATGTTAAAGCTTCGTCATTTGGGCGATTCTGCACGATATAATCATCTCTGTCAAATGATGTTGTTTGCAACGTAACTCCACATACCTGGCAGGCGTCTCGTACAATCTGCCCTCTGGTCGCCGGATACTTCAATTTACTGTCGGAATAATTGCGGTCAAACTTCCGCATATTATCTTCGCACGTAAGGTCTATGGTAACTGTTTCATCTTCTGGCTGTTCAATAACTGTCACTGTGCAAATACGTGTTTTTTCAATAACCGCATTTTTATGAACTATGATTGTATCACCGGTTGAATCCAGTATTTGTTCTCCAGCTGAATCTAACAGTTCACTTGTATCCTCATTTTCAATCTGTAATCCAACATAACATATGACTTCTGCTCCCTCAAAATCGTAATCGGAGTACTCACCGTCAAAATTATTAATGCTAAGATTCAATACATTGATGATTGCAGAACCGATGTCAAAGCTACTATCATTAGATACGGAATCTTCGAATTCCATTCCGTTTTGCCACAGATTGGCACTGGTCAGATTGAGTACAGTTCCGTCTGTAAGTGTGATATCTGCATACTTGAGGTACTGCACGTCCATTCCGTTCTTGACTTTTTCTTTCCATCTGTTAGATAATTTTCTCATGCATTACCTCTCAATCACATCAAAACTGATAGATTCTGTTCTCTGGTTTCCATGCCACCACCATTTAACAGGCGCACTCCTGTCACCAACATAAAATGTTCTGGTTTCGTATTTTCCAGACATCATATCTGGATATGTAATTTGGATGTACTCGGGATTGAACGCTTGAAGAATCTTAGCTGTAGTAGCCCAATCTTTACCTTTCCACTGCAAAGCTAATTTCCTTTTTTGCGCTACCCTGTTTTTATGCATGACAGAGTCATCAGATCTTCCTGATTTTGCCGCTGATACGTCCTGTAATCCCCATGTGTAGGAAGACGGGCAAGGCATCGAGACACCGTTTACTTTTAAAAATATTTCTGCCATATAACACCTCATAAAAGAAAAAGCACCTTCCCGAAAGAAGATGCTTAATTACACGAAAATAGCGCCTATCGCTCTGATAGACGCTTTATGATTCTTTATTCTATCACATATACAAGGTGAGATTCAGTAAGAAAAAGTTATATTAATGTTTCTTTTGGATATCAGAAATGAATCTTTCGAATTGCTCTTTGCAAAATGATTCATAATCCGTGTTTCCCATGAGAATTGCCCGATTTTTTCATCCTACCATTTCTCCTTTAACTGATTAATTGGTGTTCCAACTACTCCGGCACTTTCCCCACTGTCGGTTGCTTTGAAATAAGCACCTTCGATTTGTGGATACATAAATTCGAACATCAGATAATTCGCAGCATCGCAAAGATACTCCGTGTTACCGGTTTATTTATATTTTTTAATGCACATATCATGAGATTCTATGGCATTTACCAATTTCTCGCCGAAATTATCTTTTGCAGTGCCGTATTTGTAAAAACTGACTTCTACTCGATTTTGCCTCAGTTCGTCAAATCTGTCTGAATACTCTGCTGGCATTTCTTTTCCAAGTCTGCTCATTTCTTTCTCACTTTCTAATTAATTACTGTATCGTTTTCCATCTAAAATCCATTTGAAGCATCTATGCGAGGAAATAATCGCCCTCTGTATTTAAAATAGATTTTAGGCTGTTTTATTCAATGAATATCTGTCCTTCATATTTTTCAAATCTGTATTTCTGTGAAATATCTGGATATTTTTCTTTATCAACCAAACTGTAAAACATTTTTTGTGGTCTGGCATATAGTTTTCTTTCTCCATACAAAGCACGGTAAATTATCAGCGGTTCGTCTGTCTCTGTATGTTTTGCTTCGCCGACAATCTTATACAGGTAATCATTGCTCCGCAAATTACTGACGGTTTCTCTCTTGAAATGTTTTACTATGTCCCCCGGTTCAAACAATGGTCTGTCTATTGGCATTCAACTTTCTCCTCTCATTTCTGCTTTACATAATTGATTTGTTAAACGAATAGTATCCTTAGATACTATTATATTATTTATATCTTTTTCTTTATCTATATCTTTACCTATATCTATACCTAAACCTTTACCTGAGTGCGTCTTTGTTGCGTCTATAAAATATGATTATCAACATTCAAATTTATGTGTACCCTTTTCTGATTCATATTCTTCATATTTTTCCCGGCATATCCCCGTGCCGCAAGCGGACATGGCTTCCATTATTCGAACTTTCGAATTCATCTCTTTTCCAATCGAAAGAACAAAAGACATATTACGATAAGTTTCTTTGGTCGCTAAGCCCCAATACGCATTCCAAGCATATCTGTTCAATAATTTTAAACATTGTTCGATGGTTAATTCGGGATGAGGTTCGTTAAATGTGTTGTAATATTCTTTGTAAAATTCTTCAATAAATTCAATAAAATTTTTAACGTATGGTTTTAAATCAATTCTGTTCTGAAGCGAATACCTGTCCGAGAAAAAATATCCTTTATGATTCGTATTTAAACCATATTTAAGATTTTCAATCGTTTTCTTACAGTCAATGTCACCCATAGGTATATAACAATTTTGCATAATTCTGTCTTGTACTTTTTTTATGCTAATATCAAATTTTCTATTTTCGAACATTTTAATATATCTTTTCGTTTTTTTCTCTTCTTCGAAAGCATCATCGGAAACCAAATAAGTATCGACATAATATTTCAATAACTTCAAATCTAATTTTCTTACTAATAGGAATTCTTTCCATAGAAAATACCTGCCTTTCGTATATAAGATGCCTTGAAATGTATGTAAATCAACAGGCAGGCGGCAAGGCATTTCCGCTTGTCCCCCGTCGGGTTAGCCTGTTGGTTTTACCAAACAAAAAAAGAGCACACAAAAGAATCGTGAGGTTTTTCCCTCGTTTCATCTTTAGTGTGCTCTCTTCAACAAATGTAATAACTATTTCTCGTTTAGTATATCAAATTCTACCGCAAAAATCAATATGCCGGGGACGGATTCATGCGGTAATCTGTGTTGTTCTGCGCTTTTGTGACGATTCGTGCCAGTTCACGCTCGTTCACTTTGATGCTGTTCATGATGTATTCTGGTGAAGAACCACCAAAGCCACCATTGTTCATCAAAGCAGTGACTACGCCACGCTCGACAGCTTCCATGATCTCATCTTTCGTAAGTCCCATGTTGCCGTCATAGCCGGACATGATGCTGTCGGCAATGGATTTCATGGCTTTTCGATTTTCCAAAGGAAGAACAGCTTCCTGTCCTGCTTCGCCTACACCAATGACAGATGCATTTTTGAACAAACCACCTTTTGCATACCAGTTCGGACTATAGACAGGGGTTGAACTGGTACCGCCGTTCCCAAGGCTATGTGTTTTCCACTGAGAAATATAATACGAAAGCGTAGGCATTCTCACGGATTTCATTCCATTTCTTAATGATTGAGCCGCATTATGGCCAATGCTGTACATATCACTGAATGCGCTGCGAATAGTTCTCATAAAGCTATTTAAAGAGCTATCCATACTCTTTGACATACTTCCAGAAACATAAGAAGAGATATCTCTTCCGATATTCTCCCATTTCTTATAAGCAATGTTGTACTGACTTTGGAAATGGCTTGTTACAGATTTGTCCATATTTCCAAGTTCTGTACTTACGGCATTTTTCATCTCCCTTGCCTTTAATGTCGCTTCTCTGGAAGAATTTCCCCATGAGCTAGTAGTTGTAGTTTCCATGCCTTTCATGTAAGTATCAGCCTGTTTCTGGATTTCCGAGAAATCATCTGTGGCATTTTTTGCCATTTGATTTGTGGCTGTTTGAGTGTCTCTTGATGCCTGTCTAACTGATGTTGATATAGTCTGCTGTGCTCCAACAATATTCTTGTCTACTGCTGATTTTGTGGCTAACGTAGCGTTCGGGAAGTCTTTTGCAAGTTTGTTGTTCAGTTCATCGAGTGGAACTCCTGCATTCTTCAATGAAGTGTAGACTGTATCTAATGCATCTTTGGTATTTGTGATAGTTCCACCATTATTAGCATTATCAAGTTCGTCCATGGCTGTTTTGTATGAACCACCAAAATCGTCAGATTTCAGACTCAATAAGTATAGCTCGTCTTTCAAATCCGAAATACTGATTTTTGATGTATCGAATTTACCAGCTGCTTCTGACACGCCATCTCCAAGTGCGGAGATTTGATTAGTCATACCCTCAACAAATTCAGCCGATACACCGGCCTGTGCGCCATACTGCTCAAGAGCTGTTCTAGCCTGATCGGATGAAACGCCATACTCTTTCAATTTTTCAACCATATCAGAGTACATTTCATCGTGAGTTTTTCCAAGTTCTTCATCCTTCTCAATAAGCTGCCACAACGCTTCCGATTGATCGTTTGTAAGATTTGCTACATCAGTCAGCTGTGTTGCGTAATCATGGAGATAACCACCATACTGTGTAGTCATTCCATTACCACCTTGCATGGTCTCAAAAAGTCCTGCTAATTTCTTGGTAAGTAATACTGCACCATCTACTGCAAGAGCAATTCCACCACCAGTTGCAACAAGTGAGCCTAACGATGTCCCAAGAGCCGGAATAGTTGTTGAGACTGCTTCTGTGATTGCGGGACTCAGCATACCTCGTACAGCTTTAGAAAGATTTCCAAATACAGTATCACCTGTAAAAAACTTAGTAATTGTATCAACTAATGGCATGAGCTTATTACCAATAGCAAAAACAGCCATTGCCTGAACAAATGTGCCGGCAGATGTTGTTCCAAGTCCTTCCCAGATTCCACCAAGAACGTCTCCGATAACCGTAAGTAACTGTGCAAGATGTTTTCCCCAGTCAATTTCACTGAGGAATACGCCTACATTGTGTCCAAACGCTTCCCAATCGACACCCCTTGCAATCTCAATAAGAGATGTGAGCAATTTGTTGATAAATTCTTCTAACTTTTGACCGTTTTTTCGCCAGTTGAATTCTTGCATGAATGTGGTGATTCCATTTGTAATGTTATCAACAAGATTTTCCCAATTAAAGCTTGCTGTAAATGAAGCCAATGTATCAAAAGCACCATTCAATCCAGTTGCAAGTGTATGAGCAATTTCACCGAAATTAATCTTTTCAAAGATTCCGTTCAAGCCTTCTGCGACAGCTGTTCCAATTTCTCCGTACTGGAGATTTTCTACGAAGCCTGAGAAAATATCCCATCCACGCATAAAGGAATTTCCAAGCAGATTGCCGAAGTTTTCCCAATTCACTTCACGAACAAGGCCAGTGATACCATTGGCAAATTTAGCACCAAGGTTCTTCCAGTCGATTCCTTCCAGAAGTTGGTTTGCAGTATTTACAATAGTATTCATACCAGCTCCAACGGTACGTCCCATCAAATCCCAGTTGATGTTATCAACAAGGCTGTTGAAAGTCTGGGTGAACGCACTGGTGAATTTAGTGATGTACGGGCCTACGTTATTCCAGTTAATGAAATCATAAAGCTTTTGCATTCCCCAGTTGATGCCATCAGCCATGATTTTTCCAAGGCCTTTCCAGTCTTTTCTCTTAAAGGCATTTACAATGGCATCTGCCATTTCATTTGCCCTGTTGGACATTTTCTTGAATGCTTCGTCCCATGCTTTTTGATATGCAGATAAAGCATCGTTCAAAGCTGCATCAAGTGCTTTGATATGCCCCAAACCGCCTTTTCCAGAGCCAGAAGATGGATTACTTGTACTAGCAGAATCAGAATTGTCATTAAGCTGATTCAGTTCATCAAATGAAAGAACCGACAATGTTTTTTCGAGTTTTTTGGCATTCTTATTTGCAGTATCAATAGAATCACTGGCATTATCCATATCATCCGCAATGTTGCTAGTATCTACAGAAATACCGCCAGTAGATGATACAAAGTTAGACAGTTTGATTCCAAGCAATTTTGCAATATAAGCAAACATTCTTTGTATTGCGATTACTATTGCATTGATATATGGAAGTACTGTTTGCAGTATAGGAATGAATAAGGAACCTATTGTTCTACCAAGGGATGCAAAGTTAGATTGAAGCATACGAATCTGATTTGCCGGTTGATTGATCGTGTTTGATAAATCAGCCCATGCATACTTAGAGTTGTTCAGCAAGATAATCGTTCTCAAAATTGTTTTATCTGCCTGAGATAACTTTGATATGCTGGTGTCGATTCCCAGATTGTATAATTCTTGTTGCATATTAGCATTACGGATATTGATGCCGTACTTGTCCATTGCACGGCTCATACCAGTCAAGCCAGATGCCATGTCCTGCCATACATCCTCGAAGTCCATGTTTCGTACAGAAGCAAGGTCAGCACCAATCATAGTAAGTGCATTAGACAATCTTAAGGCAGTCTCTGATGTATCGCCCATAGATGATGCCATCTGTGCAAATGTTGCCTGATACTGCATTGTTTTTTCTGGGTCAAGTCCAAGACTAGCGGTATTGGTTCTAGCCAGTTCACCAGTATCTGAAATTTCGAATCCTGTCAGTTTCTGTGAAAGCTGTTTTGCCCTTTCCTGGAATGAATTTGCATATGCTTCAGCGGATTTTATGCCACTTTTTTTCCATTCGTCAGTGTTGATTCCTTCTGCCACCTGATTGAACGCAGAGTTGAAATAGTTCAGAGTCTCTACATAGTTCATTGCGGATTCTACTGGCGATGTCAGAACATCTAATGCTCTTTTTACGAGGAAACCTTTGGCGTAAAGAGCACTCAACTTATCAGTTACTGAACTCATAGGGTTTGACAATCTTCTTATTTTTTCACCAGCTTCAGAAGATGCATTTCCAATACCTGCGATTGCAGATACAGCTTTTCCGCCTAAAGAAATAGCTTTTGAAGCAAATTTTTGAAAAGCATTTGTCAGCCCATTGATTACAGTACTTGCTTTTGAACCTAACGAAGAAAGCGTGTTAAATGAATTCGAAACGCTACTTGTGGCACGCCCTACTTTGCTTCCAGACGATGCTAATACTGCAAGAGCTTCTGTCATTCTTATTGTGCTCGAACTGATATCTGGTGCACTTTTCATTACGTCAAAAAACTTCATAACCTCTTGCGCGAGAGTTGATAATTGACTTGCAGTCTTTCCAGTTTTATCTCCTGCACCAGCTAATTTTCCAAGAGAAGTAATAAAAGCATTGGTGGATGCTGATACTTCGCTCATAGAGCCTAATTTAGTAGCCGCATTATTTAAACCTGTCGCAAGATTCGGAAGTTCCTTTGATACATTGCCAATATACTGTCCTGTACCGGCAAGTTTAGCTATAGCGGTTGTAAACCGGCTAACGCTCGGAGAAACATCTGGAATAGCATCAAGTTTCTGCATCTCAGTAAGAATTTTGCCTAATTTCCCTGTATCAAACTGACTGAAATCAGATTTTCCAAGACGATTGATAGCGTTTATAGCCGCATTCAATCCATTTGCTTTAAAATTCACGCTACCTAAACTTTTTAAAGAATTGGAAAAATTATTTAACCGGCTTATGTCAAGATTTCCAAAGGCAGTGTTTAATGTATCTAATTTTTTTACAAGGTTATTAATAGACCGCACCGCCTGAGTTGTGCTACTCTCTATTTGTATATTGAGGGTATCTATGGTATTATCGGCCATTAAAGCACCTCCTTTTAATCAAAAAAATAAAGGGCAGACAAGACTTTTAATCCTGCCTGCCCTCGTCATTATTACCATGATTCAGCTCAAAATTTGCTTGCATGAGTTGCAATGTCATGAGCAACCTGTCACGTTGCCGTTTCTTTTCTGCTTCAGAAAGATTCTCTTCATCCTCTTGCTTTTGCTTTTCGGCTGTTTGTGAAAATGGTTCTTTAAGGTATTCAGCCTTTGACTTTTTACCAATAAGCACATTTGCAACCGCAGTCTGAACTGCACACATCGTGTACATGTTGAACTGCCATGCTTGCGAATCAGCCATTTTTTGTTTTAATTTGTAGGCTTCCATATATGGTTCTAAATCATATGGTGTAGAATCCATAAACTTTTCTTCTGAAACACCGATTGATAAATACAATGGAAGTAACTTTTTATGAACTACTTCTGGAAAAGTTAGCTCTTCTTCTTGTGATCCTGCGGAGTCTTCGGAAGTTTCTTTTCTTCCTCCGATTTCTCCTCCATTGCTTTTACCATTCCGGATAAAAAACCGTTCTTTTCAAGCTCCTGACTTGCTTTTTCAAATAAAGTAAATCCATTATGAGGATTTTCCTCTGTGGATTCATCTTCGTAATCATCCAGAAGGTCACATACCTTTTCATATGCAGCTTTCTTTTCTTCTTCGGTTTCATACCCGAATTCATCTTTGTGTTTTCTTTGCAGACCCGCCAGAATCAGTTCTGGAAGCATTTTAATCATATCTTTCGGATTGTTGATTGCTCCCATAGAAGACACCTGTGTAAGAATGTCTGACTGGGTAAGTACGCCGTATCCGAATTTTACTTTGTATGTTTTATCATTTACTGAGAAACTAAACATGAATTATCCTCCCTGTTTTACATATTATTCAGCAGCCGCTGTCGGCTCAATTTTGGTATCCAGTCCCTTATATGTATTGATGATAAGAGAAATAGACATGGTTGCTGCTTCGTTCTGTGCAATTTCTGGCATTGGAATTTCGCGACCGCATTCTGCAATAACAAAGAATGCGTCGGACATATCCGGGAACGACACCTGAAACCAGGTTGCCAGTCCTGTAGTTTTTGCAGCCTTAGAATCTTCGTACAGTTTTTTAATCTGTTTAACAGATTTGTCTGGATCCATGATAAATTCAATCTCCCAAGTACCACCTGTATCCTGTCTACCAGCTGCATACTGAGTCAGATAATCTTCCAGTGCAGAAACATCAATCTGTTCTGTGTCAAGAGAAATACCGCCGATGGAAGAGGCTTCTTCCAGCTGTGTGAATTTGGTAGGTTTTGTGCCTTTCACGGTTTCAACGGCATATGAAAATTTCACACCAAGTGTAGTTAATCGTGCCATTTTGGCTCCTTTCTGCCTTTCGGCTATAATTTGTTGCAATAAAAAAGAGCCTTAATGGCTCTGGTTCTAGTACGTAACCCTGTACCGGGAGATAAAAGGATCACCTCCTTCTAGTCTTCTTTGCTTGCCTGCTTTACAATCTGATTTACATAATTACTAAGTCCTGCAACAAGGATTCCCTGTGTGATTGCGGTAAAAATTGCCATTGCGATTTCCTGTGCGCCAGATATAGCGCATGTAGCAATAACATAAATTCCACAAATCAGAATGCCTAAAGCACCAAGGATTGCCGGGATATATTTGTCCGGTATGACTTCGGATTTTTTGATTCCCATTCCGATAAAGTACAGTACAACCGCGACAATAAGAAGTTCCGGCTTCACATAGTTCATAATCTGTTCCATGTTTTCTCACTCCTTTCCTAGAGTAATGTGCCAGTATATATCCGGCTATATCTGCTAACAACACGTTTTATGCTGTTATCAGCATTATTTTGTCTTACGGGTCCGTATATCCTACGGAACCCCATGCCGACCATAGCCTTGTGACTGGCATCGTCAATTTCATATGCTTTTGAAGAAGCTTTTGAACCAGTCGCATAGGATTCTGATTGGAAAGATGGCGTTGTCGCGCACTCATCCCCCTCAAGATTGCCGCGTGATGTTGGATTTCCAAGCAAGAACAAACGTGCGTAAACCTTTTTGTTTGAAGCTACCGTCTGGCTTTCATCATTAGAAAAGTTACCTTTTCCTACAACAGGTTCAATAGTTGTTCTCCATCTTTCAAATACGTCTGAAACTGGATTTTTTACTACATCTGGCATCTCTGTCACCACCTTGTTTTGAGCATAGAAAAAGCACCCACCATTCCGGTAGATGCTTTTATATCTTACAGTATACATAAAACAGACGTTATATTCAGTAAGAAAAGGTGTTATGTTTTTATGCAGAAAACACTTCTTTTGCGATTCTACGGATATTCTGCATAATTTCTACGCTTGCTTTGTACACGGGCATTGTAGCCTCCGTACCGTAAGAACGTACCCATTCGCCAGAATCTGCCACATATACCCACGATTCGTTTTTTCCTTTGCCCTGTCCGTAAGAACCGATTGTGTAACCAAATTCTTCTCCTTTTGGATGGGGGCTTGTTCCTGCCGGAGTGTTGTACGAAATACCTGCACCGAATTCAATGAAATTCAGATCAGTTCCCTCACACACAAGAGTTGCCTGCGCATAATTTCCGAACCTGTTGATTTTGATGTAGGTATTGTGGTTTTTATCAGAATCCCCCTGTGCCAACATAATATTTTCGTCTATGACAGGAATTCCCAATTCGCAAAGCCTTTTAAGAAATACTTCATTTTTATCGCAAAGACTGTTTTGATATGCTTTCAATTCTTTGATTACATTTCCAATAGATTTTTGGCTCAGATTGCATTTGATTACTCGTCCGCTCATTCTTCTGCACCTATCTTTTTAATTCCATATCTAGCCAGATTTCCTCTTTGCGTATCAAGGATTTTCTTCAAACGGTAATCTGGCGGTGTTATAGGAATACCATCTTCCAGAACCAGATTTCCCAGTGCGTCAACCTGTGGCACGGTATCAATCCAAAATACATCTCCCTCTTGCGGATGGAAAGAACGGTCAAAGGAAGTAATGTACCTGTCGTAATCCGGCACGATTCCTGCTGATATTTCCTCTGGCGTTCCTGCGGTAGATGATACAGAAAACTTAAAGCTTTGCGGTTGACTGTATGTCGATACGGTATCTATTCCCTCAAGTATTTCGGTTACTTTTGACCAGTGCACGGTCTGTTTCTGTCTTTTTAATCCTCTCATTTATGTTTATTCCTTTCAATAATTGTGATACAATGTTTTTAAAAGGAGGGGTAAATATGGAATTATACGATACAATCCATTGCAAATGTGGATGCAAGTATGAAGTTAATCAGAATATAACACTGGACAAAATATCATGTCCAAATTGCGGAACAGAATATGAACATTCTGAACAAATGTTAAAAAGATTACGACTTGCAAAAACTATTGATTCCAACACAGAATCAAAAATATGGTCACATATTCTGGCTGAATCAACAGAAGAGTTTTTAAAACCAGAATCGCTAGAAGAAATCCTGGATAAAATTGATTGATAAAAGGTCTTGCCGGAACCTTACCAGTAGTCACATACTGCCATCATTCTCGACACGATCTCAGAGATGATATATTGATGCAGTTCTTCTGCTATCTGTTCACTGCCCTCTGTTATCCGGCGTAAATATTCTGGGCTAAGCATAGTATATCACCTCTTTCGTCAAAAGTCGTGGTACATATTTTAGTTTTTTATGATTAACTAAAGCCCTCTTTAGTTAATTAGTTTTTCCGCTTTCGGTTCTTCTTCCTTATTAATATCCATCAGCTCATTGTACTGTTCCTCTGTAATCCTGCCCGTTGCGAAGAAAATATCAATTTTATTCTTTAAATCATCTGTCAGACCGTTTCTTTCTTTAAGTTTTAATAATGTTCTGTATAACATAATCATACCTCCAATTCTGTTAATGCTACTGCGTATTCGCTGTTGACATAGGCTTCTGCTGATTGTGTGTCGATGTCCTGTGTCTTTGTGTCCATATTATAGATGTAATCACGATTGTCGTTGAGCTGTTTCTTAACATAATCCCATCCGTTTTTCATCGAAATTGGATAGTTGAATACTGTATATCCGTCAAGCTGCTCTGAATTAATAGATATATTTGTTGTTGGATAATATGTTACAAGTGCTTTGAATGCTTTGATTTCTTCCTCGGTGAGGTCTATTTCTTCGGGTGTAACAAGTGCATAAACAAATTTTAAAGGAGTTCCATTATCAGCTTGAGACTTCAACCACTCTTTAAATTCGGCTAAATTTGAATAGTTGCTTTGTATCTGTGAATTATAAGTGATTCTTACACCCCTATTTTGGTCAGACACCAAAAATATTACTGTATTCTTATCACTCCACTTGTCTTGAAAAGAAGTGTAATAGTCATGTGTAGATTTTGCAAAAGTAACATTATCAGAATGTACGCAGTCTGGTAAGATACCATAATCAATACTCACATATCCCTTGTATCTATCAGTCCATTCATAATCCAATGCGTTTACTTCTTTGCACATCCTCACCAATTTCCCACGTTCCACATCCACATAATCTGCAATATACTGCTGGCCATCAATTGTGACGTTACCGCCTGAGTTTACAGGGATTGCGTTGAGGGTGTAAGGGAGAGTGACGGTCTGTTCGTGGTAGGGTTCGTAGGCTGCAATCGTGGTGCCTTCTTCCAACATCATGTCATTCCATTCGATTGATCCTTGCGTTGAATTTAATAAATTACATGAAATGATATACTTTGCTCCAACTTTTAAATCGACAGATATCGCAACAGTCGTGTCTATTTTTGATCCGTTTAGACCAAATACAATTCGTTTTACTTTTTCCTTAGCTGTAAATACAACTCCAAAACGCGTCCCGCTCTGTAATACGTTACTACTGTTTATCCCAAGTATGTTATCTTTTAGATCATACTGTACAGCTTTCCATCGTAACTCAGTCCTTTCGTCCGCGGTTGCTTGCTTAACGGTTCCGTTAGATATCGTTACATTTTTAAACGCCTTAATCTCGCCTGTGTCTATTAAATTCTTCCCGCACACCTTCACTGTCGGATTCGCCACGCTTTTAATCTCAACTGGATTCTCTGGCGTTGGCACTCCATCCTGTGATGATTTGCCGTAGATTATCATATCTTGAATTTTTCCATTATCAGAATCGGTGATGTGAGTTTCTCCCTGATTTGATGCGTAGAATTTAGTGATTTTATTGGATAAATCTTTCTTTAGTGAATCAGTTTCTGTCTTTACTTCTTTGAATTTATCGCCTACCGCTTTGGAGTCGGCAAATGCTCCCTCGACGCTCAAAGTTTTATCTGCGATAGGCTTGTCTGCTAAGCCTGGATACCCAACTGGAACATCTCCGTTTTGAGTATGGATTTTTAAAATTGATTCTGCCATGAACTACCTCCTAAAAAATAAGTACACCATCATCATTTACAGTTGGCAAAATAGGGTTTTCATTTATGCAATCATTTTTTCTACTCCAACAGGGGACACATAAGTAAATTGATTTCCTAAAACATCTTTTGCAACGCCAATTACAAAGCATCCGTAATCGGCAAGCATATTGCACACAAATTCCTCTGCTTCAACCCAATATTGTTTCTTGACCATACGGTGAAGTTCTGGCAATAGACCGTAGCTGAACATTACGCAATGTCCCAACTCATGAATAAATACACGGTTCAGAAGTTCTCCATACAGGTTGTTTGCAATCGAAATTGTCATTGTAGAATAATCCGATACCGCAAGTGTTCTATTGCCTGTACGGTCAATTAACACGCTGTCGTGCGGAGATACGAACTGCACTCTCCATAGGTCTCCGTTCATATAGAATTGTCTTAGCATGGTTTATCACCATCCTTTAAAGTATAAAACGGGCTTACATTTATCTGACCATTCTTTGTCGGGATACTTCTTAATAAATTCATCGCACTCATCCCAATCTTTTATATGCGTAAAGAAATATTTTCCACATTCCATACATTTTCTTTGGATTTCCAAAAATCTTATATCATTGCCATTCGGCCCGTGTGTCCAGTGCCAGCAGATCACTTCGCTGTTCTTATGTTTGCAAAATAACTTTCTTAAATTAGGAATCATGTTTATACCCCATTTCCAATTAAAAGCCCCTGCTACATTCCTGTAACAAGGGCAAAATTCATTTCATATTCAATTCATCTGCTGTATCAGACGAGTTAAGTCGGTTTTCATCGACTGCCTGAGTGTTGCGTCTGCATCTGACCACATCTCAGTAAGATTACGGATAATGTCAGATGTATACTCTTTCATGGAATCATCCATTTTTCTCTTAGATTCTGTATCATTGGAATCATGGTAATGCCTGCGATTCTCGCTGTATCTGTCATAGCTTTCGCCATATCTGGACTGCTTATGGTTCATTCCATCCATTCTCATATCACTACGATCTGGATGATAACCCATGCGGTACATATTACGTTCGAACTCTGGATTGTTCAGATACTCTTCCATCCAGTCATCATCTTCCATGTACAGATACGGCTTGTATCCCATACGGCTTCCTCTGCCTTTTGGTGCAAATCTGCCGTTTGCATAACGATATCTGTCATATCCCATGCGTCCAAGATATTTCTCTTCCTGTTCACATTCGTCCATAGCTTCTACGATTCTGTAATCTTTATCTGCACAAATCGCACACTTTACAGCTTCCATGCAGTCTTTCAAATCGTCCCAGTCTTGAGCGCTGAGATTATCAAAGCCATGTGTTTTGGCTTTTTCCATAGCCCATTTTCCCATTTCCATTGCAACTT
>ERZ838118.770-NODE-770-length-42845-cov-4.153424_pt1 | contig 42845 bp, 46 predicted proteins | sample MGYA00519863_ERZ838118 | MGnify/ENA primary metagenome ERZ838118 (study PRJEB31850, sample SAMEA3708827) | human gut metagenome | biome: human gut; feature: human-associated habitat; material: faeces | place: China | collected 2014 ...
CACATCAAAAAGGGCATGCTGCTCAAAGGCCGTGCCGCCGCCATATACAAAATTCAAATCAACTGCTTTTATTGACATCCTCTATCTCCTTCTCCCTATCTCAGAAGGGGTACCAGCTGTTCCACCAGCTCTTCCCTGCTAAGGATTCCATCCGTCACCCCCGTATTGTGCCGCATCCGCCGCTCCAAAGAAGATAGGGTTCTTACCTGCAGATCCAGATCATAGGTCACTTTATGCTTCTTACAATCCAGCCAGGCGATCGCATCCATGACCATATAAAGTTCCAGATACATATTGCCCAAGAGAATGGTCTTGAGCAGATGATAATCCTCATAGACACATAAGAGCATTTCATAGAGATAGTATATGTAATACTTGCGATATTTGTCATAAGTTCCCGGCATTTCCTCTTCCATTTCCTGCCAGATCTTTTCAAAAAAGGCTCCTGCTTCCTCTGCCGTCTTACCATTACAAAGACGATAATAAAGCCGGATACATTTTTTCAGGTAAGCGTTGTTGACCGCCAGATTTGGCAGATCCAACTGATGCGCAATGACCTTATCTACCAGATCCATAGGGAAAAATAACATCTGCCTTGGTGCACCTGCATCCAAATCCTCCTGTTCTCCTACCCGCCTGCTTTCCTGACACCGGTTCCTATAGGCATCTAACACGGCATTTGCCTCAGCACGCTTATCACGCATCAGATGCTCATGCATGGCATCGAAGCACCGGTATTGCCGGTATAAAAGTGCGACGTCAAAACGCTCCTGCGTCTGTGCCTCATCCACCATGGTCTGACGCAGATCCTGTAAAAATTCTAAAAAAGGAAGATCCTCATTGCCTATCTTCCAAAGGATCTCTCTTTCTTCCTTTTGCCAAGGAAGCATGGAAAGCGGCTCTTTTTCCTCTAAAAACAGGCGTGCCACCTCCGGACAGGCAAGTTCTAAGGCGATCTCCGCAAATGCTTCATAAGAGATCGTGCGCCTCGGATATTCCCTGCATACACGCGGCATCAGATCCGTCCTGCCCTCCTGCTGCAAACCGCACAATCCCTCCCCGGTATGATAGGGACAGGATCCCAAACGCTTTCTGATCTGGGGGCTATCTGTCTTTTGTCCTTTGATATTTCGCAGGAGAGTCTTTCTACGGTCTGCCGGCTCCTGCTCTATCTTTTCCATCGTTTTCGCATCCACCAAAATCTGCCAGCCCTTGCAACAAGTCTTGGGGCATACCCCCTTGCTGCAATGAAATTTATCTAAAAAGGAAATCCCGAAATACTTCATACTATTTGTCCTCATCCGTCTCCTGTGCTATACTGTTCCGCGAACGAAATCATTTACGCTACGAAAAAGGAGATCTTCATGAAATTAGATGCCGTAATCTTTGATATGGACGGAACCATTACAGACACCGAAAAATTTTATAACCGCACCTGGCCACTCGCTTTTGCCGCCTGCGGTTATCCTGATTTTACCAGAGAAGATGCCCTGATGCAACGAAGCCTCAATCACGCGGATGCACAAAAACTCTGGGGCAGCCGCTACGGGGAGGATTTCTCCTTTGAGACCGTGCACCAATACAACACAAAACTGGTTTTGGATCTCATGGAAAAAGAAGGTATCGAGACAAAACCGGGCTTAGACCAACTGCTGACCTATCTCAAAGACCACAAGATCCGGGCGGCTGTTGCCACTGCCACCAAACTGGATCGCGCTTTGGAACGTTTAAAGACAGTCGGACTGGAAAACGCTTTTGATACCGTGATCAGTGCTTCCATGGTAAAACAGGGCAAGCCTCACCCGGATGTCTATCTGCATGTCTGCAAGGAACTGGGCGCGGATCCGGCGCATTGTCTTGCTCTGGAGGATTCGCCTAACGGGATCCGTTCGGCACATGATGCCGGATGTATTACCGTCATGATCCCGGATCTTACCATGCCGACACCGGACATTGAGCCACTGCTTTATGACTGGGCTGGCGATCTTTCCAAGGTCATCCCTCTAATCGAACGCTTACAGGCAGAATAAGAAGACACAAAAAGCAAAAGAGGCATGCACGCAGCATGCCTCTTGTCATTTCAAAAGCCTGTCTTTTATTTACCCTCATAGGTCACAACAGATGCGACATCATACTTTGCCAACTTATCTCTGCCGTGAAGTCCTGCAAGTTCCATCAAGAATACGATCTTGACAACCTCGCCGCCAAGTTCTTCTACCAGTTGTGCAGCAGCCTCGATCGTTCCACCGGTCGCGATCAGATCATCTACCAATACCACCTTTTGTCCCGGCTTGATAGAATCCTTGTGCATCTCGATCGTTGCAGAACCATACTCCAGATCATATGTCTTGGATACGGTAGCGCATGGCAGTTTACCAGCCTTACGAACCGGCACAAATGGCTTGTTCAGCGCATAGGCGATCGGCACACCAAAGATAAATCCTCGGGACTCTGCTCCTGCGATCACATCAAAATCCACGCCATCCAGCAACTTGATCATCTCATCGATTGCCAGATGTAGTCCATCTGCTTCCTGCAAAATACTTGTAACATCACGGAAGATAATGCCTTCCTCCGGAAAATCCGGAATACTTCTTATGTAGTCTTCAACCTTTTTCATCGCTTGACCTCTTATCTTTTATTTTATAATGTCCGATACCCTGCATCAAACACCAAGTCCTATCTCATGTTATACTCATGCGCCCCACATGTCAAGTGGCAGCCTTGCCCTTTTCCAGTATATCTTTCATCTGCTCACAGATCGCAATACTGGTATCCAGATCCAGATTTCTGACACTAGCCGCCAGTTGATCGATCCTTACCTGCAAAGTTTCCTCATAGGCATAGCCCTCCAGCATCTGCATGATCTGATCTATGCCGTCATAATCCAGATTTTCCGCATCGGCACATAACATAGAAAGCATACCAAGGATCCATGCTCTATCTGTCATATTGGGTTTCTTTTCTAACGGCTGCATATGCACCGAAAGATTTTGCCTGCAAGCCTCGACTTCTTCCATCAAAACGCCATGCAGATGTCGCAGACGTTCTTCCTTGCCGTCTCTTGCCGCATATTCTAAGATCCTGGCAAGCGCGGATGCCTGCATGGCTCCGATCAACGCCAGATTGCTCTTTAGGGCATGCACCTTGATCCGATAGGCATCTATCCCCTTAGGGCCGGAAATATCCTGATATAAAAGATCCAGTTCCGCAACAGCGCTCTCACAGCCATTATAAAAATCTTCCACGGATTCCCACAACATCTGCGCATTCAGAAAATGCAAGAGCCCATATTCCCAGTCAAAGCCTTCCACCTGCGGCAGTTCCTGTAAGGCTTCGTGATTTTTTTCACCGTAGACTTCCGAGTTATTGCCGGAAAGTTCTATAGGCTCCACATGGATATTGTGGAGTGCCAGTTGCTCTACGATCAGATTTTCCAAGCGATGGGAATCGATCGGTTTGGACAGATAGTCCGTAAAACCGATCTGCATATACTGCTCCTTGGCACCGATGATGGCATTTGCCGTCAGTACGATGACCGGCGTATCCTTGCAGCGGTTCTCCTGCATGCTCTGCATATAAGAAAAAGTCTCGACACCGTCCAGTTCCGGCATCATATGATCCAAAAAGATGATATCATAATGGCGCTTTTTGACCATTTCCAGACAGGTAAAGCCATTGTCCACCTCGTCGATCTGGATCTGTGTATGCTTGAGCAGTTTGCAAAAGACCTTGCGGTTCATGGCATTGTCATCCACAAGGAGAACATGCACATTTGGCGCCAGAAAAGTAAAATGCTGCTCTTTGCTGTTGTCTGCATTCTTTTTATCCTTGACCTGGAAATGCCCGATCGGGGTCCAATCTTTGACACGCTGTTTTAGATCAAAATAAAAGGTAGAGCCCTGCCCATAGACACTCCTGACCTGTAGGTTAGAGTCCATCATATGCAAAAGATTTGCCGTGATCGCCATACCAAGTCCCGTACCCTCGATGTTGCGGTTGGTCTTTTCGTCGATACGCTCAAATGCCTCAAAAAGACGATGCAGGTCTTCCTCCCGGATCCCCGCACCGGTGTCTTCGATCTCAAAATGCAGGACTTCCGAATCTTCTTCCTGGTGCCCGGTCACGGAAAAATTGATACCGCCCTCTCTGGTGTATTTGATGGCATTGCTCATGATATTATTGATGATCTGGCGCAGGCGCAGGGAATCTCCCCGATACATGGCAGGCAGTTTCTCATCCACATGGATATGCAGATACAAGCCCTTTTCCTTAGCACGCAGACCGAATACCGTCACGGTATCGTGTAGCACATCACACAGTTCGTAATCATCTGCCATCAATTCCATCTTACCGGATTCAATTCTGGAAAAGTCCAAGATCTCGTTGACGATCTCAAGCAGGGATTCCGTTGAAGTCCGAATATCCTGTGCCAGACTTCTGGTATTATCTTCCCTGGTCTCACGCAGGATCATTTCATCCATGCCCAGAACCGTATTGATCGGTGTTCGGATCTCATGCGACATATTTGCAAGGAAATTGCTCTTGGAATGGTTGGCGATCTCCGCCTCTCTCTGCGCATGCTTTGCTTTTTGCGTCACTTCCACCAGAAGTTTGTTTTTCTCCTCCACGATGCTATCCTGCTGCTTTTGCATCCATGCCTGCACCTTGACGATCAGACCTACCGCCACCGTCGTGACAAAGATACTCTGAACCACATCGAGGAAAAAACTTGCCCGCAGCATCTGCCCGTGCACCAATTGTGGATATTTGTAAGAGAGCCAATAACAACCGATGATAACGATAGCATCCAAAGACAACATAACAACAAAATTTACGCCATCCAAAAGCAGGAAAATAAATAAGATTCCCAGCGCAAACCAACTGGACATTCCACTTTCAATACCGCCTTGGGAGAAAAAGATGCCAGGAAATAAAAAGAAGCAACTCACAATAACCATAAAATTGGAGGCTACACCCAGCCGCCCCTTATAATTTGCCAGATAAAAAGGAAGGACAGCGATCAGAATTGCCACAATAAAGATCGGCACCGGCTGTACCGGCAATAGCGATGCTATTGCCATGATAATAGAAAATACTCCGCCCAGCACTGCGACCACGACCATCACATTAAATAGAACCAGCCGCATACCCTTGGTACGCACATTGAAAAAACTTTTGATCTTATCCACAAAACTCTGCATAAATTCCCCCACGATATCACGTCAATATTATGTTTATTATAACGCGACTGCCGCGAAAAAACCATCCTTACTTATTCCAGACTATCCCTTAAGCACAACTTTCCCCATCCTGTCCTCTCAGACGGCATAGGCTCTCCCAGCAAGGGAAGCGCCCCACGCAAAAGATATGCCTTCAACTTTTCCCCATAGGCATATGAATCATTCCCTTCCAGAATCCCCCACTGCATGATCAAGGCAGCCGAACCGGTCACAAAAGGTGTTGCCATGGAAGTGCCGCTTCTCGTCACATAACCACCGCCCGGCGCGCAGGATGTGATATCCACACCCGGTGCCACCAGATCCGGCTTGACTTCCCCGGTCACCCAAGCAAATCCCCTCCCCGAAAAGGAGGCATACTGATTTCTCCTGCTGTCATATGCTCCCACTGAAATGACCTTGTCGGCAGTCGACGGCACCGTCAAAGTCGTTTCCTCACTCGCCTGTAAAAAACCGGTATTTTCATTCAGACTTCCCCCCGTCTGCAGCCAAAGAGCATAAGAGCCATCCTTGATCCGCCGAGGCAAGAGCCTGATCGTCCAGACGCCAGCATCCACATAATCTGTCCTTGGCAAAAATGCAAAATAAATCTCCTGATAAATCTGGTAGGGACTTGGTGCGTCAAAGAAAACATGAATCTCTGTATTGTTCCATACATAAGATGCGATCTGCCCTTCCCCGACTCCCTGCTCACTATCTAAAAAACGGAAAACCTGACTCTGATCCGGTGCCAAAAGCACCAAATCCACAACATCCTGATAGCGTTTCCAAAATTGCAGATTGACACTGGTCTCATAGACATCCACTGCCAGTTCGATTCCTAATTCCTGTCTGAATGCAGACAGTCTCCCTTGCTGATGCAATGCCTCCTGTCCCTCATTCCCGGTACCAATCGCGATCGCCATCTTCCACTGATTTGCCACCTGGGATAGATAAGTCTCCAAAAGCGATGTTCCTGTGTGAGATCCATAGTTATTTCCAAAACTGATATTGATCGCCACCGGTTTCCTTTCCTCTATGGATTTTCGCTTGACATACTCCACTGCTTCCATCAACTGTGTGGTCAAAGGGAATCCACCGGATCGGGCTGTCCCTAGTTTTACGACGATCAGGGGACTTTCATATGCCACTCCCCGGTTTCTCCCCCCGGATGCCCTGCCGTTTCCTGCCGCAATCCCTGCCACATGGGTACCATGCCCGGACGGATCTGTCACCGGTACTAAAGAAAGTGCCGACGTGCGATCCTCCGCTGCCAGCGCCTGATCGATCTGCGCCTTACTGTATTCTTTTCCATCCGCAAAAAGCCATGCGATCCGGCTGCTTCCATCCGCATTGCGAAAATCCGGGTGAAAATAATCAATGCCCGAATCGATAATGGCGACAAAAATCCCCCGGCCAGACAAAGGTCCTACCGGGGTCATCTCTTGTTGTAACGGCCAGATACAGGATGCACGCACGCCCTGTGCCACTCCTGTTACGATCCGTTTGGGTTGCTCTATATAAATCACACTATCCTGCGCCGCCAGCGCCTCGATCGCATCCTCTGGGACAAGTGCCGTGACATAGCCACCGCTCAATTCCTGAAAACTTGCCTGGGGAAAAGCCTGCCGCAAGGTCTGCACCGATCCTGCCAGACGCAGGATCAACTCCCATGACTGGCTTTCTTTTTCATAGCCTGCCGACAGACTGCCGGATTTCTCCAGTTCTTCTGTAGGAAGCTGCAATGCCAGTTGCAGCGATGCATCTATCTTATCGCTGATCACATCCATAAATTACATCTGATGACGCACGATCAGATACTCGTCATTGGACTGATAGTAAGGACAGGACGCCGTATTTCCCATCAAAAAACGTACCATATCATCCTCATCCAGATCCATATCACACACATAACATTCATCTTCGTCATCATAGACAAAATTATTGCACATTTCACAGTTTGAAGTCTCTGCCATGCTCATCTCTCCTTTTTTTGTCATTCTATGACTTGTGTCATCCCTTCATGCAAAAAGTCTTTATCCAAAGATAAAGCGGAGCAATCCGCCAACCAGACATGCCGCTAAGATTGCCGCCAACATAATGGCATACTGATAGCCTTCATGCTCGCGTCCCCACTTGGTATGCATGACGCCCAGATAAATCCCAAGCCCTGCAAAAATAGCGATGACATTGATAATCATATTCAACCAATCCATAAATGATTGCCTGCCTCTCTCTCTTCTTTTATGCCTGCTGCAAGATTTCTTCCAATGCCGCAAACAGACGCTCCATCTCCTCTTTGGTGCCGATGGTAATGCGCAGGAAATTGTCAATGCGCGGCTTGTTAAAGTAGCGCACATAGATATCCTTTTCTTTTAAAGCCGCAAAAATAACTGCAGCCGCCATCTTGGCATGGCTTGCAAAAATAAAGTTTGCCTTGGAATCCAAAAAAGTAAATCCCAGACGCCGCAACTGCTCTTTTGCCCATTCTCTGGTCTCAACGATACGGTCGACCTGCTCCTTAAAATAAGGTGTATCCTCCATGGATGCCTTGCCGATCTGTATGGTCAGTCGATCCATGGTATAAGAGTTAAAGGAGTACTTACAATCGTTCAGATAAGAGATCAGTTTGGGGCTGCCCATAGCATAGCCGATACGGCTTCCTGCCAGTGATCTGGATTTGGAAAAAGTCTGTACGACCAAAAGATTTTCATATTTTGGTAACAATGCCAGCGCACTTTTTGTTCCAAAATCCACATATGCCTCGTCAATGATCACGACAGAGTCCGGATTTGTCTTTAAGATCTCCTCGATGGCATCTAAAGACTCTGCGATCCCGGTCGGCGCATTTGGATTGGGAATCACGATCCCGCCATTTTCTCTCTTATAGTCCTCGATACAGATACGGAAATCCTTCTGCAAAGGGATCTGTACATAAGGAATACGGAAAAGTTCTGCCCAGACATCATAAAAAGAATAGGTAATATCCGGAAAGAGGATAGGCTTGTCACTGCCAAAGAAAGTCAGAAAACTCATGGCAAGGACATCATCCGATCCGACACCGACAAAGATCTGATCTTTGGAAAGTCCTTTTTCTAAAGCAATCGCCTCGATCAGATCTGCGGCTTCGGGATCCGGGTATAGCCGGAGTTCTTCCGCATCAAATCCATCTAAGACCTTTTGCACCCGAGGGCTTGGTGGATAAGGATTTTCATTGGTATTTAGTTTGATCACCTTACGTTTTGGCTGTTCGCCCGGAACATAAGGTTCCACTTTTCTAACATATGTCTCCCATCCACTCATCTGCCTCTGTCCTTTCTATAATGCGTTATATGCTGCTACTGCCGCATCTAAAACTGCCTTGTTGCTGACTTTTGCCTTTGCGGCATCCGACAATCCGTTGTAAGCATTCTGTGCTGCGTCAATGGCGGCCTTGCTGTTTACCGTCACCGGTGTGCCGATCTGATCGATCAATGCAATGACTGTATTTGCCTGATTTTGTGCATCCGCATCTGCCTGCTGTGCAATACCAGCCCAGATATTTGCATATGCATTTTCGGCATCTACCAATACCTGATAGTTGTCTACACAAGCCTTGCCGGAATCTTTTAAGGCATCGTAAGAACTACGTGCTGCGGAAATGGCTGCGCCGCTGTCCGCCGTCACGCTTCCGATCGCATTGATGGCATTCTTGCAGGCATCTGCCTGCTGCTGGGTCAAAGAATCCACGGTCTCTGTGCCTGCCAGATCATACATGAGTACCGGGAAGCCTGCCTGCACATAACTAAAGATGGTGCCGGCAGCCGAAAGTGGCAGGTTGACACAGCCATGAGAACCATAGCCCTCACGGTAACGCTGTCCACCAAAGGACTTCTGCCAGGTCGCATCATGCAGACCGATATCTCCGTTAAACGGCATCCAGTAAGATACCGGTGTTCTATAGTTTGCTCCCTTAAGGATCGCATTTCTCTCACAATATGTAATGCGAAAAGCACCACAAGGAGTCACGTGACCGTTGTTTGGATTTCCGGTAACACAAGGAGTATCCATAACAACAGATCCGTTTACGACCAGATATACGTGCTGTGCCGTACGGTTGATCTCCACATAAGAGTTGCCATAATCGTTGCCGTCATGGCTGGCTGCTGTGTACTGATAAACGAAATCACGGCTGACATCCTTACCACCCTTGAGATCTTCGGTCAACTGTGCCACTTCGCCATCCTTGTCGATACGCCATCCGTAGTTGCCACCCGGTACGGTAACGGTCACGCCATACTGTGTTGCCAGTTGTTTTGGCTGTCCGTAAGTATCGTATTTCTTGCTCATGGTAGAGACGAATTCTTTCATTTTTTCGGTATCAAATGCCGGCTGCATATCGTCGTCACCGGAAAGCCATGTGCCGATCGTATCCTTTGGCACAGACTCGGTCGCACTGCCGATCTGGTAAGTGATCTTGGTATCCAGATAGCCATTGATAGTTTTGATGAGTTTCTTGACTTCCTTGCTATCCTCGGTGTATTTCGGCTGTTTGTAGCATTTATCCTTGGTCAGATCCAGGGTCTTTTGCAAAGATAAGGCTGCCTGTTCTACCTTTTTGTTTAATTTTTCAACCTCGATCTCCGTACCGTAGACTTCTTTGGTGACAACAAAAGAACCATCCTTGTAGGAGACCTTTGCATTTTCGGTCGCCTTGACATCCTGATTGGTCACACAGGAGAGTTTTGCCACATTCTTTTCCAGCGTATCGGTATCACAGGAAACCAATGCATCATCCATATACTCTGCCGGTACGAACAGACGATATACCCAGAGGAAACCGTTCTGTTTCTTCAAGAGTGTCTTGATCTTCTTGTCGCTGATGTCGATCTTGAGTCCCAATTCATCGGAAGAAAGTGTTTCCTTGTCTCCTTCGCTGTCTACAACGGTGAGATCATATCCCTTTGCCGCATCTTGCAGACGGGTCTTCATGGTGGTTTCACTGGCTGCAGAAGCCTTCACACCATTGACCGTGCTGCGGAAAAAGAAGTGGCTCTGGAAAAAGATGCCAAATCCCACAAATACGATCAAAAGCGCACCTAAGACACTGCCACCAATGATGGCGATCTTCTTTTTGTCAACGTTCTTTTTCTCTTCTGTGCTCGTTTCCACAGTCGATGGTGCGTCCGTTTCTTCACCCTTTTTTGAAAATAACTTTAACATAATAATTACCTTTCCCTTACTCTATGCTCATTTATATAAGGATGCGATCTGCTCTAACCATAGTTCGGCACATGCATCTGAAGGCATTCTGAGATCTCCTCGCGGTGACAGACTGACCGTACCAACCTTTGGTCCGTCCGGCAGACACGAGCGTTTGAACTGCTGCGCAAAAAATCTGCGATAAAATGTATGCAGCCACTTTAGGATCGTGGCTTCGTCATAATCCTCTGCAAAGGCATATTTTGCCAGACGATAGATCTTTTTCGGCTCACTGCCATAACGCATCAGATGATACAAGAAGAAATCATGCAATTCGTATGGACCTACCAATTCTTCTGTCTTTTGCGCGATCACGCCATCCTTTGGCGGCAGGAGTTCCGGCGATACCGGGGTATCCAAGACATCGCGCAGCACATCTGCCAATGCTTCATCGGCAAGATAGGTCGCATAGTAGGAAACCAGATAGCGCACCAGAGTCTTTGGTACAGATACATTGACCCCATACATAGACATATGGTCGCCATTGTAGGTCGCCCAACCAAGCGCCAGTTCTGACATATCACCGGTTCCGATGACCATGCCTCCTTCTTTATTGGCAATATCCATGAGGATCTGGGTGCGTTCCCTAGCCTGTCCGTTTTCATAAGTCACGTCATGGCATTCGGCATCCTGTCCGATATCTGCAAAATGCTGAAGCACAGCATCCCGGATCGAAATCTCACGGAAAGTCGCTCCCAGACTTTTTATCATAGAAACCGCATTCTGATAGGTACGGTCTGTCGTTCCAAATCCCGGCATGGTCACAGCGATTACGCCCTTGCGATCCAGTCCCAGCATATCAAAAGCACGCACGGTAACCAAAAGTGCCAGGGTCGAATCCAGACCACCGGAAATGCCGATCACCGCCGTTTTTGCTCCGGTGTGTGCCAGCCGCTTCTTCAAGCCCATAGACTGGATGTCTAAGATTTCCTCGCAGCGTCTGCGCAGGCTTGCCTCATCTGATGGTACAAATGGTGCCTTGTCTACAAAACGTGTCAGTTTCGTCTCCTGCAAAGGCAGAGAAAAATAGGTCTCATAATAGTCGGCATCTGTCATCTCATAGGTAGACATCATATGGCGTTTTGCAGCGATTGCATAGACATCTATTTCGCTTAGGACCATTCCGGTCGCAAAGAGGTCACTCTCTACTAAGATACTGCCGTTTTCCGCGATCAGGCTATGCCCGGAATAGACGACATCCTGCGTGGATTCGCCCTCGCCTGCGCTGGCATAGAGATAGGCACAATATAGGCGTGCCGACGTCATTGCCACCAGATCTTTGCGGTATGCATTCTTGCCTGTCACTTCATCGCTGGCAGACAGATTGGCGATCAGGGTCGCTCCGTGCAGACAATGCCTGCCGGATGGCGGACACGGTGTCCACAGGTCTTCGCAGACCTCGGAGGCTATGACAAGTTCCGGTATCTCTCTACAACGAAAGACCTGATCTGTTCCCAGAGGTATGTCAGTCTCCTGTCCTTCCAGACAGACATTTACGATCTCCTGCATACCCGGTGTAAACTGTCTTGCCTCGTAAAACTCTGCATAATTTGGCAGATAGGTCTTTGGCACAAGTCCCAGTACCTTTCCACCGCAAAGCGCTGCTGCAACGTTATATAATTTGCCCTGATGCTCCCATGGCAGTCCGACAAAAAAGATACCGGGTAGGTCTTCCGTCTTTTTTGCCAGGCTAAGAAGCCCTGCCTTTGCCTGCGTCAGCAAAGTGCGCTGATAAAAGAGATCATGGCAGGAATATCCTGTAATGCAAAGTTCCGGGAATACCACGATCATAGCCCCCGCCTTAGCACTTGCTTCCATCGCCTCTTGTATCTGTTTTACATTATAAGTGACATCTGCGACACGCACCTTTGGTGTGATACAAGCCACCTTGATAAATCCGTCTTTCATACTCTTCTCTCTTATCTTATTTGCGCTTACGCATCTCGATCAATTCGTCCACGGTATAATTGTATGCCTTGTTGCAGAACTGACATTTGACCTCGATCGGCTTGCCATCCGCAATGATGTCTGCCACGTCCTCATCCCCAAGACTGCACAGACTTCGCTCCACACGCTCTGCGGAGCAATCGCAGACAAAGCCCGCATCCACTGTCTCATGGAAGGTCACGTCAAAGCCTGCCAGAACAGTCTCTAAGATCTGCTCCGGCGTCTTGCCCTCGGATAACATGGTTGTCACTGATGGCAGATTTTTGATATTTTCCTCTAATTTTTCAATGATCTCATCGGAAGTAAAAGGCATGAGTTGGATGATAAAGCCACCTGCCTGTGCCACGGTATTATCTTTATTCATCAAAACGCCAAGTCCAACTGAAGACGGCACCTGTTCACTGGTCGCGAAATAATAAGTCAGATCTTCGGCGATCTCGCCTGTCTGCAACGGTACCGTGCCCACATAAGGCTCTTTTAAGCCCATATCCTTGATCACGCGCATGATGCCCAGATCAATGGCTCCGCCGACATCTAATTTGCCGTCCTTATTGGGTGGCAGCATGACATCCGGCACATTGGCAAAGCCCTTGACATGTCCCTTGGCATCCGCTGTGACCGTGATCCCTTTCATCGGTCCGTTGCCCTGGATCTGTAGGGTCAGCATGTCGTCGTCCCCCTTCATCATAATGCCCATCATGGCAGCCGCCGAAAGCATACGTCCCAGTGCCGCGGTAACGACCGGACTGGTATTGTGGCTTGCTCTGGCAAATTCCACCAGATCCTTTGATGTAATGGCAAATGCACGAATAGCATCATCTGCCGCGGTTGCTCTTACAATGTAATCTTTATATGCACTCATCTTTTATCCTCTCTTCTTTCCCACTTCTCTTGCAATGACATATATGCGCTCAGTCTCCTCCAATACTGTCGTCATGGTATCTGCGTCTAAGATCTCAAGCAGATCCATCCCTCCCTCACGCAATGCCTTTTTTATCGCTTCTATCTCATAGGCGCGCTGATAATGCACCTCTTCAAATCGCATAAAGTAATCCGGATCTTCCTCATCCTGAATATAGAGCGTCAGGTCATATTCGTTGATCCCGGTCGTCTCGTCAAAGGTATTCTCCCAGATAAAACTGCCCTGCTCGCGGTTCTCGGCAAAAGTATTATCCGCCAGTTGACTGCGATACTTATACGGCGTATTCAGGTCAAAGACAAAGATACCGCCCGGATCCAGATAATTATTGACTAAGCGGATAACCTCGACCAGATCTGCATATTCCACGATATAGTTCATGGAATCACATACACTGACCACTGCCGCGACCGTGCCATACAACTCAAAAGCACGCATATCCTGACACAGATAAAGGATGCCCTCTGCAGGATACTCCATGGCAATGCCAAGCATTTCATAAGAATTATCAATGCCGATCATGTCATAGCCGGATTCTGCCAGCCGTCTTGTCATCTTGCCGGTGCCGCAGCCCAGTTCCGCTACCAGCCCCTCTGTAATTTTATACCGCGCCAAGATGCCCAGTAAATTGTCTTTCCACACATCATAAGGCACATTGTCCATAAAAAGGTCATAGACCTCTGCAAAACTTTCGTACGCTGCCATATTACCTCTTTCCTATAAAAAGGCATACTTGTCCAGTAAACCTTTTTAACCATAAGTAATACTAACACATTTATCCATAAATGCAAACGAAAAGTGGTCTTTGCCCGCCTTGAAAAAATCAGGTACAAACCTTATACTGAGAAAAACAAGACATTGGAGTATGCGAAATCATATGAAAGAAAATTTTGAACATTACATCAGCAGGAGCATCCGCTCCTTCTATCAGCATAGAATTGTATCGCCGATCATCTTTGTAGCCATCTTGGCACTGCTTGCCTTTTTCTATCCGGTCAGCAATCTCATGCGTCCGGCGAGTGCCAGTGGTGAGGACGATATCGAAAAACTATACCAAGACAATGACCGCTACATCGAGATCACGCTGAAAGACCTCTACTTTACCGGTTATACCAAGCGCTGGCTGGATAGCACGGTGGGCTATTATTACTATACGGTCATGGGCGACGACTGCATCATGGTTCTCTTGAATCCGGACGACTCCCAGCAGGGACTTCCGACTATTGACAAGATCAAGATCCGCGGCAAGATCCTATATAATTCCCATGCCATGAGCAAATTGCTGCTCTATCTGTCGGAAGATCTGGCATGGTCGCAGAACGGCATTACTTCCACGATCTCACCTTATATGATCTCACAGCCGGATGCCACCGATCTTGCAACGACACTTTTTAAACTGGTCTATATTTTAAGCGGGCTTTATGCTTTTATCAGTATCATCCGCTATGCCATCTACATTGCCTTTCCGGTGCTCTCCGTACCTGTGCAGAGGCTCCGTTGTTATGGCAAGCCCCGCGAGATCTTAGCGGAAGCCGAGGAAGAACTGGCAACCCTGCCACAGCTTGCCACGGAAGACATGTTCATCACGGAGCATTATTTTATTGAAACATCCAATTATGGTGTGGCGATCGTGCCGATCAGTCAGATCATCTGGATCTACAAATACTCTACCCTGCATAAGTTTTTGTGGCACCACTTTTCTATTTCCTATACCTTGCATATTACTGCCGCCAAACGTCAGTACATTCATTGTCCGAAAAATATCAAGTCTGACATTGATGGTATCATGGACTATCTGGCAGAAGCCAACCACGATATTCTGGTAGGATTTAACGAAGCCAACCGTCTTAAGGTCGAGGAGATTCAGGGCGACCTTGCCCCGTTCAAGAAGTTCTGGGCATTTCTCAGTAAGAAAGTGTAGGCGACAGTTCGGGCTGGGGATGTGGACAGATGCTGAGGCGAATTTCCTATCACACAAAAATCCCTGCAAGAAACGCCAGCACGTCTCCCGCAGGGACCTTCTATTTTATCTTTTCAGACGGACTATGCTCCCATCTTCTTTTGCATCCACGCATACAGATCCTCATATACTACCTGACGGTCTGTCTCATTTAAGATCTCATGGCGATCATCCTTGTATAATTTCAAGGAAACATCCTGCATGCCTGCTGCAAGGAACTTGTCTCTGGCAGCCTCAACACCCTTGCCCATATTTCCAACCGGATCACTATCACCGGAAACAAAGAAGATCGGCAGATCCTTCTTCATCTTTGCGATGTTGTTTGGATCATTGTCATACTTGGTAGACTCTACCAGTCCACGGTATGCACCTAAGGAAAATGTGTAGGTACACTTTGGATCCTGATAATATTTCTTTACAATATCAACATCCTTTGTCAGCCAACTCTTCTCCGGCCTAGCACCTGTGCAGTCATACTGCTTGTAAGGTGCACCATAGGTCATGTCTCTGACCATAGTACTGCGATACTGATCTGAGCGGAAGAAGGATAAGAAATTAATCAACGCAAGTCCTGCATTGATGGTTCCGTCACTCTCTGTACCGGTGCCCATAATGATGGCTCCGTCCAATTCATCCATTTCCTCTGCCTTAACGCACAGACATTTTCTTGTCATATAAGATCCCATGCTGTGTCCCATGATAAAATATGGAAGTGTCGGATATTCTGCTTTGGTCAGTTTGTAGTTGCTGTAGATATCCTCTACCATGATGTCACTCGGATGCTTTGCATGCATGATGCCCCATTCTTTCGGTGAAGAAACAGACTCTCCATGTCCGATATGATCATGTCCTACTACCACGAACCCCTTACTGTTCAAAAATTCTGCAAACGGGCGGTAACGCTCGATGTATTCTACCATGCCGTGTACGATCTGAAGCACGGCAACCGGCTCCTGATCCGGCTTCCACTTGACGCCGTGAATCTGTGTTACCCCATCTGCTGATGCAAATTGATATGTCTGCTCTGCCATTTTATAATCCCCCTTATTATTTGTCTCATATATGTAAATGGTATTGCTACCTTTACTTTTGTGTCTCTGAACCGCCGGCTTCAGCAAAGGTCTGCTTCATGTGTGCGACCGTCTGCTCTAAATGCGTTGTGCTCTCTTCTTGCTCCATATAACAGGTGCCGATCTTTTCCATCTCATCCAAGATGCACTCCTGCCTGCTGATATCATCTGTCACACGTCCCTGATACTCCTGCAAAGTCTCGATCAGACCTGCCATAGATGCCTCCGGTGACTCTGTATCAGTCTGTCCCGCGTTATAGCGGCTCACATCCGTTGCCATCTTGCTAAGCGCACGGTTGTTGTCCTTGAGCAAAGAAATAAACTGATGGATCTGTCCACTCATCTCGGTGATCTCCTTCTGGAGATTTTCTGCCTGCTCTAAGGTGTCCGATAACTGTCCGCCAAAGACTTCTGCCAAAGACCGGATCTGCTCTGCGCTACGGATAAAATCCGCACCCTCGTCGCCCAGTCTCCCCGCATCGATTGCTGCCTGTAAGGCGAGTGCACTGATCGTCCCGGTAAACTTTTCCAAGCCTGACATCTGTTCCATCAGACGCTTGATCTCGGATGTCTCTTTATTGGAGCCTTCCGAAACCGACTTGGCAAGTCCGGTATAATGCTTGCTCTGCTCCATCAGGTCGGTCAATGCCGTCTCCTGCTGGTGTAAAAAATCAGTATGCTTGGCACTTTTTTCCAGGATCTGTCCCACTTGCAGACTATCCTGTCGTAAGACCTCGACACATTCCTGTATGCCATCTTCCATGACCTGCTGGTCATCCCGTGTATCCTTGGCATAACCTACAACCTTGGTCAGGCTTCGATCCATCTTTGCCGCGCTCATCTGTAACTGATCCACATCCATCTGTGCTTCTGCCACATCCGATGCCGCCGTCTGAAGCATAGCCTCGTATGTCTCCACCTGTCGCCCAAGCGTCTCAGCCTGCTGTAACTGTTGCTTCACTTCTTTGCTATGAAACATGCCTGCGCATACCTCCATTCATACATTTTCTTACACAAATGTATACTATGTATTCTACATTTTTTTGTAGTATTATGCAACATCTAGCAGACATTTGATATGACGATCTGCAGGCTTCTTCTGCCACGGAAGTCATTGATCTGCGGATAATATGTAATGGTAATGCATCCCCGCTCGCCTTCGATCTCCTCTAATACCGTCCGCTCCCCAAAATAAAGACCTTCCATGCGACTGCCATCCTCCCCCTGCAGGGTCAGACGCAGGAACTGCTTTTGTTTGCCGATAGGCATTTTTCGCAGGATGCGGACATTTTTTTGCGCGAAGACCGGCTTGGGATTGCCGTTTCCAAATGGCTCTAATCTTTCCAACTGCCCGATCAATTCCTCACTGATGTAGGAAAAAGGCATTGGCACATCAATATGAATCACTGTCTGCATTTCTTCTTTTGTCATCTGCGTATTGGCATTGATGGCTGTCCGAAAGGCATCTATATTTTCGACCGGAAGAGACAGACCTGCCGCCATAGGATGTCCACCAAATTTGCTAAAAAGTTCCTTGCACTTGCACATCTCATCATACATGGAAAAACCTTCGACAGACCTGCCGCTGCCTTTTGCCCCATTTCCGTCTGCCGCATCCACCAGAATAAAGGTCGGGCGCTCATAGCGTTCCCGGATGCGCCCGGCTATGATGCCTGCGACACTCTCATGCACCTGTGGCAGATAAATGACTAAGACAGGCGCATCCGCGTCTGCCGCCTGCTCGATCTGTGCGATCGCCTGCGCAACGCCCTGTTCGGTCATGACCTTTCTTTCTTCATTCAACTGGCGCAATGTTTCCGCCAATCCGGCTGCGCTTTCTATATCCTCAGCCTCCAAAAGTTCCAAGGCCTTTGTAGCAGAATCCAGCCTGCCGCTGGCATTTAAACAGGGACCTAAGACAAAGCCGACATGATAGGCACTGATGTCCTCTGGCGCAAGATCACAGCGTGCGATCAGAGTCTGCATCCCCAGATTCTTGGTATGGCGCAGCCGGTCTATACCAAGGGCTACGATCGTTCTATTTTCTTCGACCAGTTCCATGACATCCCCGATCGTTGCAAAAGCCGCATTTTCCATAAAACGCATGGCTTCCTGACGCGCAATGCCTGCCGCTTCATATAATACCCAGATCACTTTCCATGCCACGACCGCTCCACACAACTTTTTACACCGATACATGCAGTCCTCCCGCTTGGGATCGACCACGGCATCCGCCGGCGGCAGATGATAGACTTTTTTGCCTTCGACCATTTCGTAAGGCACCTCATGATGGTCCGTCACGATCACCTCTATACCCGCCTCCTTGGCATAGGCGATGGCATCCGCCGCCGCGATCCCATTATCGCAGGTGATGACAAGACCGATCCCATCAGCCACGCACTTTTCCATCAGACGGATATTGACACCATAACCGTCCTCGATACGGTCGGGTATGGCATAGTCTACGATCGCCCCCAGACGCAGCAGTCCCTGATGCAGAATATAAGTCGCCTGGATCCCATCAATATCATAATCGCCAATGATACGGATCTTTTTTTTCTCTTTTATCGCCTTTTGCAAAAGAGCGACCGCCACATCCATATCCTTTAAGGCTTTTCCATCCCCAAGGTCTTTTTCGCTGGGATGCAAAAATGCAGTAATGGCTGCATCCTCCGTCAAATCGCGATTGACGAGTATGCGCGCCACTACCGGATCGATCTGATATTTTTTGCCCATTGCGGTAAAATCTGCCCGCTTACTATACATGAGCCATTTTGCCATGTTTTTTCCTCTTTTCTCTATTTGTAACTTGCATCTTTTTTACAATTCCGCTATACCGGTTACTCCCACATAGATCTGGGAGATTTTATACCATGTACGATAGTCTACCACACCTGTTGTTGATGTGTTAAACAGACCATTAAAAACCATTATTGCGCCGCCCTTTTGTATGAATACTTGATGTTAGAAATCGTATTGCGATAATAGCCCTGAGTGGTATTTATATTGGTGTGCCCTGCCAGAATTTGCACATCCTGAATCGGCATACCTCGATCAATCAGATGCGTGATCCGGCTTACCCGGAATCGATGCGGATGCAGCCGTTCTATTCCTGACCGCTCTCCCAGTTTATGCACGATACTTTCTATGCCGTGGGCTGATAATGGTTGATTCTTATATTTTGATACAAACAACCTGTCACTACACTGATCACGATTTTCCAGATACTTCCGCAAATAAAGTTCTGCCCGATCTGTAAACATAGCGATTCTATCCTTATCGCCTTTTCCGTGTAATAAAACTGTTCTCTCTCGGAAATCTATGTCTGATATCTTCACTGCTGCAACCTCCGACACACGTGCCCCGGTCTCATACATAAAAGATATGATTGCCTTATCTCGTAGGCATCTGCAATTCAGCATTGCCTGTTCTATCTCTCCCTGTGTAAGTGCTGGCTCTTGAACGACCTTGTGCTTTATCTGCTTGATTCGCCGTGCAGGCGACTTGTCAATGTACCCGGCATACTCACACCAACTATAAAATGCACAGATACATCTGCGCATACCATCCAGTGTGTTGTTGCAGATTCCGCGTTTCTGCTGATAAACTGCCAGGTAATATCGGATATCTTCAGCCCTCATATCTCTCAAAGGTTTCTGCGTCCAAGTCATCATCATTTTGATCTGATCCATGTACCTGGTAATGGTCCTCATCGACTTTCCTTCTACTTTTAATGCTGCATAATACTGCTCCATTAAAAACTGATCGTAATTGTCATACGCAACCAACTCATGCTTCTGATCCAGCACATCATAATCATGCAGTACAATCGTTATGGCACTCTGCAGGATCTCCAACTGTGTCTCATCCAAGATAGACTCCACTCTTAATATTATCTGGTTCATAACGATTTCTTTTGTTTCCATGGCAAGAACTCCTTTTTGATAACCGTACCATAAAGTTGTGCAGGAAACAAAAATTGGAATTTAGTACTTAATTCTACCGAGTTGATAGTATCTGGTTCACAGTCAAGTGGAAATTTTGTGTTCGATAGGAAACGCGGGATACAGATTTTTCTATTAGTCTTGGGGAATAATGTACACTTAGTAACGGTAAACACAGAATTAGCAACATCGACAATTTCTCAAAACGGAATATCGGTTACAAATTTAACAGGTGGAGATGGAAATATAACTGGAATATGGCATATTTTCGGAGCCCCATCTGGTAAATATAGGTTAAAAGTAAATACAAATGTAAAGGTAGACGTTGCAATGTGCATTATTCCCTTACGTCCCGATTTTAAGGTTTCGAGTAAGAGTACATCTGCTACATAATGGATTTAATGCGATAGTATTTGCTACTGTTTCGTAAGAAAATTATTTAACCCATCTAGTAAACCATTGGTCGTTTATAAAATAATTGAACCATATATGTGCATCGTTAAATCCAAGTACGGCTTTTGTATTATCAAGGAAATTTAACCATATCTCGAATGCGCCTCTTGCCCCATCTGGATTATATGCGTCGGCATTATAGGTTAAGCCAAGCCATTCAACATTAGAGTTATCTGCTTTTTTCCAATGTCTTGTCATATTTTTTGTTTAGTAAACAAAGAAAGAGAGCCCAGGCTCTCTTTCTACTTAACTAGTATGCCTCCTACTTCCACGACATCTGCAATTCTCTTTTAGATATTACGCAGTCAGAAAGATATAAATTTATAAGCGTCTGGTATGGAATACCCGATTTTTCAGATTGATCCTTAAAGTACGCAATCACATCCCCATCTAGGTTGATAGTAACCTGTTTTTTTTACTTTATTTGAGTATGGATTCTTCCTTGGATTAAGGTTTTTGATATCGTATTCTTCTCTCATGATTATATGATACTTATTATTTGATCTTTATTCAATATCATTTTAATAAAAAAAAGAACACCCCACGACAAGGTGTCCTCTTCTTTACTTATGCAGCAATCAGTCTGCCATTTTTTAACAGTGTAAGCATCGTCACATTCTGGGTATAGGTTCCGGCATAACCACCGATGCCATTTGCCGCTGCGATCTGCTTACGATGCGCCATAGATGAGTCAATCCCCAAGGATGACAGCGCCATTGTGATGGAATTTCCACCTGCTGTGTATGCCGGGTAATAATTTACCGCAGGTGCTGATGGGGCAGCCACTCCGCCGCTTGTGATACATCCATCATTGATCCATCCGGTACCACCATTGATCAGGTACGGATTTGCTTTGCCAGAAAGCACCTTAGTAATCGTGCCTGACGTTACTCTTGGATTAAGCGGTGTGGTTGATGCCGCAGTGCTGTAGATCTTGTTAAAAGATACAGCCTCTCCTACGCTATGTCCTGCCTGCACTAGTGTCGGTGTCGGAGATGGCGCTGGTGTTGGTGCTGTGGAACCAGCCAACGAAAGAATACCGTATACAATGGCATTTGCCATCTGATCTGCATTGTAAAGATCTGCATCATCCTTATCATCTACGAAACAGCATTCGATCAAGACTGCTGGTGCTTTGGTATTCTTCAGCACATATAGCTGTGAATCCGTCTTAACATGATCCGGGATAGCATCATCACGGATGCGGAATCCAAGGCTTGCTATGCTTTCCACGATTGCTTTTCCGTACTGGATGGCTACCTTGTTGGACTCTGCAATGTTGTACAGGAACACCTCAGTTCCACCAATAGATCCATCGCCCACATAGTCATTGCGACCGCTGTTAAAGTGGATGCTGATGTCGAGGTCTACGGATCTCGAATTGCACTTTTCCACGATGCGTCGCAGCACATCGCCCTGACTGGTCCCATCATTTACAGTACAGTCATATACCTCATGCCCTGCTGCACGAAGCAACTGAATCACTTTATCCTTTACCATTCTGTTTTCGCGGGATTCGTCTAAAATCCCCTTTGCTCCACAAGCAATCTTGCCTTCTGGATTATGTCCTGCGTGTACATTAAATTTCATTATTCTTTTCCTCCTTCATTTGCTTTTGTTTGTAAAATATCAATTGCCTTGGTGATGACCGCTGGCATTGGTACCCCCATAAGTCCTGCGTTCTCAACGATTGAAATCAATTCGTTTGCTACAAACCCAATAATCACAGCGTCTCTGATATAATTTACCCCAATCATAAGATCCAGCCGATATGCGACTAATACAAGCGCCAATGTCACACACTTGCGGCACAGACCTTTCCACCCCGCCTTACTTTCCAATGCTCCTGTACTTGTCTTGGTTGATGACTTAAATACACCAGCAACGATCAAACCTGATAAATAGTCAATCGCCATAAAGATGATCAGTGTCTTGATACCTGCATCCCAGCCGCCAAATGCTGTGCTGATGAATGCTCCCACAATTCCTGCTGTGGTACAAAATAGTTCTTTCATGTTTTTCTCCTTTCTGTGTTTTATATTTTATCTATACGTTTAAACCTAGTTTATTAGGTGATTATATTTTTGGTCGTCCCAGGCTCTACTTGTGCACTAAACTTAAAGATGGATGGGAAATTAAGTTATAAGCAAATTGCTATTGCTAAACCTAAATCTACTATTAAAATAACTGTTCCATATAACTCTGCTGGATTTATTGTATTTAATGGAGCAATATCACAATTATTTTCAGTATGGCAATACTGCGCATATTCTAATGGACTAGCAGGTAAAAGTATCGTGGAACAAGGGACAAGTGTTTCATACAATTCTAGTGGTAATGTTTTAACTATCTCAAATAATTCTAGCGGTAATTCATTATCACTTGAATGCTTGCTATTTTATGGGGACTTTCCTAGTTTAACATTTTAGTTATGCAGTTCTTTCCCAGATATATACTGCTTTATACGGCGGCATATTGTTGTGTGCGGTTCCACTTCCGGTCGTTGCGGTACTGCCACTATTTCCACTGGTCGTATTTGATTTCGTAGTTACCGTATGACTATGTGACCCACTGGCATACATTATGTCATTCAAATCACCTAAAACCGCACTGGTTCCTGAACCGCCACAATAACCAGCAGCGCCCTTACCACTATTAGCCACCCAATAATTCTTGCTATTATGTGTGTGACTGCCGGCAGTGTTTGTTGTTCCGCTCAATGCGGGGATGATGTGGGTATGGTTATTTAACCCATGGCTATGTGATGGCATTTCAGGGGTCGTCAATTTATGTGTTGCTTCACCTCCAGTAGCATTGACGGCATAGGAAGGTGAAGTTCCGAGCAAGAACCGTCCCTCAATCTTCGTCCAGGAAGTACCGCCGTAGATGGCAATTACCTTGGCTTCGGTGTCAAGAGTGGTTGATTGAATAATCATACCAACATGAGATCTGACCGATTCCATCTTTAAGTTTAGTGAATTAACATCCTGCTCATGCTTTGCCACAGCACCTTTGAGTGTTCCGTCAGATATACTAGCTATACTTGTCGTTCCTATGTCTGAACTAATTGAATCAATCTGTTCTTGCAAGTGTGCCGCCTCTGTTTGATTAATCGCTCTTTGAATCAGCTCGATGTTTTCATTTACCTGTGCCTGTAATTGGTCAAACAATGCCGTAGTATCAAACTTCTGTACTGGCATAGCATAGCCACAGCGTTCTGTGACCAGTCGTGTATCGGTAATACGTTCCGTTGTGATTGTGGATGAATTTGCTGATACATACAGATTGGCAAGACCGATCTCATACACACCGCCTGTCCTCGTCAATTCTGGTGGCTCCGATGAAGAGTTACCCTTGATAACATACAGATCAATGTCCCTATAATCGATATTGTCATTTAGTCGAAGCACAACACTGTCTATTCTGTCCGTAGCCCCAGCCGCCTGCACGACCATCGTTCTATCTTCCGTCTCATAGCCTGTTGCACCCTCAATAAGGCACGCTCCTGGCCGAACAACGACCTGCATACCTTCGTCTGCCACCACTTGAAAATTGGTGGATGGGTTTGGAAATACCCCATTTGAATAATAATTTTTGAAAAGATTTCGCAGAATGTCCGAATCTACTGCCCTATCATATTCTGGATATCCTGCTTCATCATATGTTACCTGTGATGTGAATGGAAATGACTGCCTTGTCGTGTACCTCCTTATATTCTTCTATACACTCTTGGTACCTTTGTCCCAAAGGTGAGCGATACGGTATGTTTTCCCTGTTTAAACACCTCGTCGATTTCAATAATCCTGGTAACAAGATTTTCCTGCAATGCATCCACTACAATCTCTATCTTGTCGCCCAAATCATAATCTTGCAGATATTTAAGACCTCTATCCACAGTGTCAACCTCTATATTGACTATCTGTGAATATGATTTTTGCATTTCCTCAAGTCCGGCTTGCACCAGTGACTCTTTAAACTCCTCCAATGACTGCTTATCCTCGTCATACTTCATGGAGGTCTTATCTATATACACCTTTTGTCTATATCCACCATCAGATTGATCTATGATAACCTCGACCTGTTCACCATCTTCATACTGCCCATTGCCGATAACCACCGCATAATTTTTAAATGCAGAGTTGTCTATGACAATTTTCTCGTTCGCAATATTTCGCAGTTGTGCGGAAAAGATAGCAAACGGATTATCCGACTGCTGCATGGTCCGGTCTACACCCTGCCAGACCTCAAAATACATCTTATTTTCTGCATAACCGTATCTGGTTCTAAAGGACATCTCCTGCGTTTGGAGCATCTCATAGATCTGTGCCGCTAGATTTTTTCCGGTTGACTGTATGGCTATTACCTCCCCACGCTTTTTGCTGGCGTCTATCTGCAATAGTGGAATATCTTCACAAAATTTTTGTGCCAGATCAAGAGCCACATCTTCGATTACACCGCTTTTTATGTACCTCGGATAAATAATTTTGTCATTGACCTTATACTCATAAAAATACCCAGACACCTGCATATATGCTCCTTGATAATTGGTCTGATACTCTGATTTTTGTACCATCCCCACCTCTGGTCTTTCATTTGTATAAATATATTTCATATCCGACATATACATCTCGATCGGAATTTGCACAGAAAACTCCCCCGGCTCATAGTATCGCCTGATCCACTGCAAGTTGATATATCCAAAATATCCTATTGGATTAAATTCTTCATCCAGTGCCAATAACTGCATCCTATACCCCCAAGTACAACTTATTGTAATAAATCGTAACCGACATATTTGCGTCCCCTGTATCGGCAGCGAAGCCAATGTTTGACGGTCCTACATCTAACTGCATTGATGTAAATGTGGATCCCCGATCTATTTTCTGAATGATATTTGTGCCATTCTTTCGGATCGTAGCATTTGCAAAATCAATTTCCAGCACATCCCCGGATGTAAATGACTCACATACTCTGACAAAATAATCATCCTTTACAATCTTAGGATTCGTTGTCTCCCCACTAAATAAGATCCGCGCCATGCAATATGTCTCCACATCGCCATCATTCGTAATCTTAACCAACTTGGCAAAATTAAAAGCCGATGCTACTGTCTTGATCTTCGCTGTCTGAATGTATGGAAATCCAAACATCTTTTGGCTTGATGCAATGTCTTTACCAAAATTATCCTCTGATCTAAAGTATGGATCCGGGCAATAAAACCGTACTTTCATTGTCATATTTCTATAGACATTCTCTGCCGGTATAGAAAAGCCCTCCAATTCACCTTCGATCCAACGTGTGGTTCCCAGATATGTCACATGCACTCGATAGGTATATTTCGGATTAAAGAATCCCAACGCTCTCGTTCTTATTGCTTCGTTTTGCTGTGGAAATCTCGATTTTGCCTCGACATACACGTCCCTGTCATCTACACGCTTACCGGATAGCATGGCTCCATCTCCAACAGCATTTTTATCGGTAAACAGGGAGAAGTTAGGGGCATCTATACCCTCTAACTTTGTAATCTTCCAATCTGATAAGCCTATAGTGAATTCCTTCGCATCGCTTCGGACACATTTGACTAATGTAGGTTTCATCATATTCCCCCTGCCAATCCAAATGTCATTGTATTTTCAAACGTGCGCCGGATAGCATCCGGGCTTGTCTGTGTATCATAAAAGTTAAACGTTTGGCTATTTCCATATCCCATCATGGATCTGCCTGTCACATTGGCTTTTAATGTTCCAAGGCTTGCCTGTGCTGTATTTACGATGGAATCTCCAAAACCTTCCATACCATCATCCATACCAGCCACGCACATCTTACCAATGTATTTGAACTCTCTTGATGGCGAATGGATACCAAAGACTCCTTTGACCTTGCTGATCACATTTCCCATGAGATCACCCACGCTTTTTAGCAAGATACCTCCCATTCCTAGGATTCCATCAATAAATCCTTGGATCACGTTCTTGCCTATATCTTTTAACGAGACACTGCCAAATGCCTGGACCATATATATCAATAACGTTCCAACTGTATTCAGCAAGGTTGACAGCATTCCCATAAAGCCACTGATCATACTCTTGATGCCGTTGGCTGCAATGTTCTTTAAGGTCTGTGGTAATGACTTTATCGCCCCTTCTACAGCCTCAAAAATCATTGTTCCGGCACCTTTCAATGCTGATATCATACCGACAATACCATTTTTTAGAAGTGTGATTGCCTTGCTCCCCAGTTCCAACCAGTTGAACGCCGACCACACTGCCACAATAGCTTCTATGATCTTGGGTATATTTTCTATCAGCACCGGTATAGACTGGATAATCCCCTCTATCAGCATCATGAGGATCTGCACACCTGCCATAAGGATCGTCGGCATATTATCATTGATAACATTAGCAATCGTCGTGATTATGGTCGGCAGCATCTCTATAATAGTTGGCAGACTCTTTACTATCCCCTCCGCCAATGCCAGCATCAACTTGATACCCACATCGATCAGTATCGGTGCATTCTCTGCTATGGTCGTTGCCAGATCTTGTATCAATGTAAGCATCTGCTCTATAAAAACCGGCAACTGTTCTGGCAGGCTCTCTGCAATCTGAAGCATAATACTAGCCAGTGCCTCAACAAGCATAGGTATCGTTTGTGTAATGCCCTGTATCAGTGTCGGCACACCCTGTACTATAATGGTCGCGATTCCACTCAAAACACTCGGTATCACATTGATCACCGCCTGCAATAATGCTGGCAGTATAGCAACAAGGCTATTGATCAGACTAACTGCACCGTCCACTAATGCTGGAAGCAGACTAGATATGATCGGTGGTAGTTTAGGTAACAGGTTTGCCGCCAGTTCCGTGATTCCTACTGATAACTTGGGGAGAATATTTTCAATCACAGGCAACAGATTGGATAGCATTGTTTCTGTAGAGGTCGTAAATTCACTAACCAATCTCTCAATATCCGAATTGGAATCACCTAAGCCGGTAACCAGATTCTCCCAGGATGCTTTCGTCATGTTGATGGAACCTTCGACAGTCGTTGCCGCTTCTTTTGCAGTAGTGCCTGTTATATCCAATTCGGTCTGGATCACATGAATGGCATCCGTTATATCTGCAAAGGAAGATATATCATAATGAATGCCTGTGATCTTCTCCGCATCAGCAAGCAACCTCTCCATTTCTTCCTTCGTGCCGCCATAACCTAATTTTAGGTTATCCAGCATAGTATAATTCTGCTTGGCAAATCCCTGATAAGCATTCTGGATGGATTCCATAGCGGTACCCATCTTATTTGCATTATCCGCCATATCGGTAATGGCACCGTTTGCCTTTTCTGCTGCCTCAGCAGTATCACCATCTAATGATGCAATCAGCGATGCACTAAAGGATGTCACCGTATCCATGTAGGCATTCGCCGATAATCCGGCTGTCTTATATGCATTATTTGCATATTGCATAACCTGATCATATGCCGTCTTGAATAGTGTATCTACACCACCTGTCAACTGTTCATATGCTGAATAAGCACTCACAGCCTGCTTGGTCAATATTCCCAATCCGGTTGCTGCTGCACCTACTGCCGCTCCGACTGCCACCATACCGGTCGTAGCAACACTGCCGATCTTCTTTAAGCCGGTAGTAACTCCGTCTGTATCAAGTTTTGTATCAAATAATAAAGATCCGTCAGCCCTTCTTTTTACCCTCCGAAGGTCTTGCTAAATTCATCTAGTTCTTTCTGATCCGCTTCCGTGAGTGGTGGAATGATCTCCCAGGCACGTCTTAACTCCTCATAGACATCTACATCTTTACGGTCATCCCTGCGGTATGATCTGTATTGCATAATGTCTCTTAATTGAATCGTCAGCCCTCGCATTAGGGCAATAAACACATGCCAGTGCATATACTCTATGGATGTCAGATCAACGCCATAATGCTCCCAAAATCCTGCCACAATAAAATCCGAATCGATCTTATAATCCAATATGACCTCATCTGATCCGCTTCCTCGTGGCACTTCATTTTGTGGTGATGCAAATTCCATAAGAGATGCGACGTCGCATCGGCTCGGCATGTCGTTCTTAAACAAATAGGACACATCCACCAACTGACCGCTCCTCATCCCCTTGACATCTTCCATAAACCGCAACCACTCTCGGAAGTCTGTATGTATGGAATAAGCCCTGCCATCCACGGTCACGGTGTTTGGCAGTTTTTTTCTTGTCAGATCTATCATCGGCTAAACTGTGATACATTGCCTTTGGCAATAGAACTATGTGCAATACTATCAATGGTCTGTGTGATGCCAGCCATCTTCTCTATTGGAACACGGCGTAACTGTTCTTCCATCTGCTTGGTCTGATAGTCAAGCAGAGGCTGCTCATAAGCATCTAAAATCTTTTTGACCGTCAATGTCACTTCACACAGATCTACTTCCTCAATATTATCGGATCCCAGAATCTCTTTTGCATTTTCCGTTCCTACCAATCCCACGATAAAATCATACAATCTCTTGTACTTGTCTCTGATGCTCATTCCCCTTTTTTCGTCAATCCTGACCACTGTATCCATGTCCTCAACAACCTTTAAGGTCTTGTCTGGCAGATCATAAGATCGATCCTTGATAATCACTGTGTATTCCATGGTTTACTCCTTCTTTTCATACACCGGCTTTCCACCAGATACCGTGCATGTTCCTCTCTCAATTTCATAGATGCTGAACTTAAAATAGATCTTTTCTGCAACCGAATCGAAGTGATCCAGAATCAGCGTTGCCTTAGTATTCCAGGCATTAAACTTTTCCGCATCCTCAGTTCCAATGTTACCGGCAAAGACGATCAGCAGATTCTTCTTTACCTCTTCGCCTGTCGGCAGATCCAAAAACATTTCATAAAGATAATCAAATGCTGGATCTCCCTTGTTAGACTGTAATTCCTGTGATAACTCCGGCTTGTAATACTGCACATCCGTTGTCGGCATCTCACTTTCAATGAAGTCATTTTCCTCGGTCTGCGCATTGAGAACCAGATCAAAAATGGTTGATTTGCCGATTCTTGCATATTCTGCTGATCCCGATGTTGCAATATTCAAAAATGGAAGTGTCTTAAATTTTTTTAATCTCTCCCTTGTTTTATACCTCTCTTTCTCTCTCATATGTGATCGTTAATGATATCTGATACAACGTATCCTTGGAATCCGTCTCCATTGGATACGGATTACCAGTGATTTCCATACCAAGGATCCGCCTGTTCCCATCAATTTGTGGAAATTCATATATGGTTCCCAGATCATCTGCCCAATAGGTCAATTCTTCCAGAAACTCATCAACTTCCATTCTCTCGGATGGTGATACGGTCGATTGCCGGACAAAGAACTGATACCCCTCTGTGACCTCATAAGACCCGTCATTGTGCTCCTGTATGCTTCTGTTTGGACTTCGGAACAGACCATACTTATCTGCTCCATCTGCCACATGGTTGATGTCGATCTGCATTTTGCCATATTCTTTGAGCAGATCTACGATATACTTTGCTATTGTCACACTCTACCCTCCGCAATCTTTTGTGCGCCAGCCAGAATCCGGTTTTTGTACTTTTGCTTCATACGTTCAAACCAATAATTTCCTCTTTCCGGTGCCTCTTGAAAATTAGCCGGCATATAATACCAGCGTCTTGCATAGGGTGTCCGGTATCGCAACTCTCCGCTCCCAATGATGGTATTGATCTTGGCTGACTGGATCAGGATATTGGAATCTTTTGGCACCATCGGCTCACAGAGACGCAGACACTCGTTGTCTACATACTGCTGCACTCGTTCATATTCTCCCAATCCATGCTTATGGATGATCTCTGTCGGATTACACTGGACTGCCTTCAATCTAAATAAATCTGCCGCCCTAAAAAAGCACCACCTTTACATTTTGTAAAAAACTGCGATTGGAATTATCATTGACGCTCTTAATAGCCCCGCTTCTTGGAAATGCACGGCGCAGATCTGAAATGCGGCTCTCCTTTACATCCTGCACATCAAAAGCGATATCGCCATAGACGATACAATCCTCGTCATTAGCAGCGTCCAGTACCACATCCTCGTATGTTCCCTTTGGGAATGTTATGGTCACTGACGTGGCAAGTTTTACTATGCCACCATCTGTGACTGTCTTATCCGTATGCTCTGACCATTGCACACCGTGGATCACGCTGCGATTCCACATACCGTCTTCCACCTTATGAAATAGTGTAATAACATCCTCAAACATCAATAAGCACCTACCAATCCTGTCCCGGATAACCATGCTCGGATGGAACTCTGTAATTCCCCTCGCAGTTGCTCTGCCGTCTGGATCACATAAGACTCGGAATATCCATCATTGCTGACAGATGATACTCCCTGTCCTTTTGCACTCTTGGCATCCTCTGCCACTTTATCCATCACATTACAAATACATTCCTGTAATTGTTGATACCCAAACGTATCCTGATTTATATTCGCCCATCGGATCCAGCCTATAACCTGCTGCACTTCTCTTTCTGCCAGCGCCTCTGCCTGGTCAAACTCTTCCTCACTCACAATATGATGAAAGGAGCGATACTGCTCCCATGTTACTTTTGCCATATCGCTCCATCCTTTCTTTACTCCTTAGGCTGCAACTTCTCATTTTCCTCTTTGAGTGCGGCATTTTCTGCCTGCAACTTCTCATTCAAAGCCTTAAGATCCTTAATTTCCTTTTTCAGTTTTGCATCTGTACTCTTTTTCTCCGGCTTTTCAGCCCCTACACCTACTCTTCTCATGTGCCACCTCCTACGCTTTGCTGTTCATGTAGATACCGGCACGCTTATTTGCATAACCGTCTACGATTCCATACTTACGATACTTTACAATATCTGCATCTGCATCTGGGTTGCTTGAAGCAAGAATGATATTGCTGACCGTGTGCTTGTCAAACTTGATAATTGCGGGCTTATGCACGATCATAAAGTTGATGTCTGCACCATTACTAGCCTTCTTATAATGACCTGCTTCCTCTCCTAAGGTCTTACCATCGAGCAAATCAATGGCTGTGTAGAATCGTGCCTGCGGAACGACCTTCTTTACAGCAAATTTTCCAAGAACTTCTCTTGATTTTGTCGTATCGAGAGACATAACACTGTTAAGCAATGTCGCGGTTGCATAAAGAATACGATTCTCCTGTGGAACCTCATCTTCATCCATCTTAGACCATGCTGTGAGCAATGCATCCAAGAACTGGGAAGCATCATCAATTGTACCTGTGGCCTTGGAAATGCTCTCCAAAGATGCCAATGTTGCGAACGTAAATGCATCCGCCTCTGGTGCCACCTTCTCACGCATAAGTGTTGCACCTGCCATTCCAAAGGCAAGTTTTCTAGATTCTTCATTGTCCATAACATCTACAGCGATCTTTGTACCTCTGTCATAGTTGAATGCGGCGGTTTTCCACTTAAGGTCTACTGCCCCTGTTGTATAGCCACTGTTACGATCATACTCCCCAAGACCAGTGACGCTGATCTGCGGGTATACGATTTCATTTGCATTGGCACCAGCCCTTGACATAGTTGCGTCAGAAGTCAGATCCGCTGTTACGGATGCACTTCTATATACCTCATCAAGTAAACTGGTATAGTTTTTTGCTAAAGTGATTGTGTTTGGCATTTCGTTTTCCTCCTATTTCTGTTCTGTTGTTACAGGCGGCAATCCCATTACAGCGCGCATAGTAGCATCACTGTCCTGATTACCTGTCTTGATTACTGATCCGATCGGATCTCCTTTGCCTAAAACATATGGCTCCGGTTCACCGAACAGCATCTTGCTATCCTCTGCTTCTGCCAGTGTCTTAAGCGCTGCGGTGATATCCTCTTTCTGATTTTTAGATGCTTTCAATGTCTCTAAATCAAGAAGTGCCGTAATTGCTTTGGCATTTCTACCTTTGGCAGATGTAATACTGTCTTTCAGAAGATCATTGAAATCACGGTCTGCAATTTTATCCTTCAGTTCTTGGTCTTTGTTCGCCAAGTCTGTTTTTAACGTTGCAATCGTACTATTCAACTCATCCACGTTTACATCCTTAAACTTATCAAGGCTTTCGGTTAAGGTCGTCACCTTTCCTTCGGTGGTTTTTAACTTCTCCGACTGTATTTCATAGTCAGATACCGTTTTGTAGTTATCAAGTACAGTTTTTTCAAAGTCCTTTTTCTTTTCTTCTGGTACCTCAAGGCCATACTCTTTCATGATTTCAAAAATGTTCTTCATAATATCCTCCTAAAATATTTTTTTAATCGCACTTTCTGCGATATGGGAAATTGCGGACGGCGGACTTGAACCACCATAGTCGGCCTAGGAAACCGATATGCTACCTTTGCATCAATCCGCGGCAATAAAAAAGCGCCAAATAATAAATCCTTACTTTAAGAATTCACTATTCGGCGCTTAGGCTCTATTGTTATTATACTTTGTTGTTTACACTTTTTGCAGTATCCCGGAAAGTTTATCAAGATCGTATCCGTTCGGATCATGAACATTTTCGGGTTACCGCATATCGGACACCTGTACCATTTATAGGACACATCTTCACCCCTGTCCTTATATTACCATCATATAATGTGTTTTTCAAATATTTTTTCTATAGCCACTATGCCATCTCATTTATCCTTTCCTTGGAGCGGTATAGAAGTAATCAACATGAACACTGTCTTCATTGTCTCCTTTGGGCTTAATAGAAAATAGTTGGCACAAATGTTCAATATTCTCCTTGTCCGACCAGTCTAATACATGAAAGTCATCCCTTCTGCTTTCATACTCTTCATATGTTTCTATTCTCAGAAATTCATCTTTTAAACTCACTTGATAGCCTCCTTCATCAATGCCAAGGCATTCTCTGATATTGTTTCATGGCTCATATACTTTCTAAACACTTCCGAAACAACTTCACCTAAAACATTTATATTGATTGTTCCATCCTGATTGACCGCTTCATGCATACTTCTTACATATAGTCTGCCTTGATATTCTGACTCAAACCGTTCTCCGGTTACCAAAAAGACAGGAACCTCATTTCCTAAATTATCATAGTATATTTTTTTAACTATATTTTCACTTGTTAGTCCCTCTGTCAAGTAATTTTTATATGCATCTACATCATCCTTTTTCATCATATAATTTTCAATAAGATGTCCATATTCGTGATATATATGTGGTACTTCTGTTCCTTTTCCCACATGTATAATTCTATTTTCTATATCACATGCACTTGCATCATAGCCCATTTCAAACGTCACATCTGACATCTTTGTCTTTACGCTTAGTGGTAACTGTTTGTAGGCTTGTGTCACTGCCATTGTATCTTCAAATCTTTCTTTTTCACTCATATTTGAAAATGGCTTGTCTCTAAAAATTAAATCCACTGCCTTTTGAAATTTTGTTTTTTGAGGCATGGCACTTGTCCCAGCAATAATCCTCAGGCGATTTTCTTTCGGTCGCAATTCAGCCTTATCACTAAAACTGACATACTGGTCCATCTGTCGGCTTAATTTATTTTTCAACACTGTCACGTCTCCGCCGACTATATTCTGGGCTTCGATCTCGCGCTTGGTGGCTCTGATCTGGCGCTCCATTTTGCGCTGTTGCTGTGTCATCTGGTAATAGGTATATTTCTTTCCATCTATTACCTTAGGCTCCGGCACAGTCACATTATCCGGGACTACGGAAGCACCTTCCCAGTATGGGTAAAAGTCATGCGTGCAGTTTGCTCCTTTTAATCCGGTCACTGTCCCATATCCGGTTTCTTTGACGAAATCAGGATATTTCTTACTCTTTCCTGAATAGGAAAAAACCTTATTTTGCCAGACTGCATGCTCCGGTCTGCTTCCCATATGCTGACTGGTAATAACCAGATCATGATCCGACTGCTGCAAATTGGCTTCCGTGATCTTGCCCGATAGTTGGCTCATACCCGTCCTGACACACATTCTTGCGGCTGTATCCAACTGATAAGACTTGCCACTTGCATAATCGATTGTCCGAAGCCCGCTTTGTGCCATACGGTGGATACACTCGTCTACTGCTGCATCATATGAAAATGTCCCGGTACACACCTTAAGCAGTGCCAGGTCCATTTCACGCTGATACATGCCTTTGACACCGGTAGTCCCCAACAGAACATTCTTGAATCCCATAGACCGTGTCAGATTCTTTAATTCTCCGACTGTCTGCTTTTGTGCTGCCTTGATCAGTTGGCTCATACTGTTCGGTTGTTTCAGATCCTCACCTTGTTCTTCCCACATCGACAGATCGTTATTCCACGCCATACTTCCTGCCTGAGCGATCAACTCTTTTCCCTGCACCTTTGCCTTGGCTACTGTCTTATCAATGATGTCCTGGATCTCCTGCTTGGCTTTGAGTGTATTTTCTGCCACTGCCATCTGATAATCCTTGTCTGCCCGAATGGACTGCATCACAGCCGTCCGGATCTTATCAGCAGAATATCCCTGCTCGATCATATCCTTTGCCATAAGTTCAGCCGTTTCGGTATATCTCCCGGTCGCTTTCACGCGTCTGGCAATATCTGCGATCACCTCATCTTCCATTTGCTGGTACAGTCCGATAATATACTTATCTGCTAATATTTCGATCTGTTCTTCTGATAATGCCCTGTGACACACCTCCATCCTGCTGCATTAGTCATCATCTTCTGGCTCATCCTCTTCCACATCTGCCGGAATATACTTTTGAGCCTCTTCATCCGACAAATTATACTTTTCTTTCAAATACCACTGTAAAAGGATAGGCACATTACTAAAGGTCATCGCATCTGCTCTCATGGACTCTAACTTGCTCTGCCGATCCTCCACGTAGGAATCATCAAACTTGATCGACAGGATCTCATCCTCGTTAAAGGACGTTCCGTTAAAATGATTTGAAAACCACATCGCCGCATGCAATATATCCGTGATATAGTTGCTCGCCTGTTTCCTCTGCTTATTTAGTTCCTGCATGGCATCCTGTCTGGTACCGATATACTCGGTCGCCGTTTTGATCTGCCCATTCTCAAAGGTATATTTCTTACTACCGAAGCCAAACTGCATCGACAAAAGAGACAGCACCAGTTCAAAGGCCTTTGTAATCTCTTCGACACGGATCTCTGGATTATATTCTTTTATCAGTGTATCAGCATTTGGTAATTTTTCTCCCAGAAGTACAAATAACTCCTTCTGCTGCTGGGTAAGATACGGATTGCCGTCCTCATCTGTTTTGATACATGCCAGCAATTCATTGATAAAAACCAACTTATCTCCTTTTGACAGATCACCATGCAGGATGTTGTAGCAAAGATCTACGGCTTTAAACAACGGAATGGCATTATAGATCTTTGGCAAGCCATATCCTTCCATGTCGTCCAGATGATTGACCTCTGCATTCTCCATAATGGCAAATGGCTTTACCGCACCCAACTGTAATACATTCCGGCTTACTTCTTTTCCTGTCTCGTCAAAGACAACTGTCTCTGCCCGATACAAGCCATCTTGCAAAGTGAACATGACAAGCACGGTTCTCTTTTTGCCTTTCACCACATTCGTACCACTAAAGGCACACTCTGTAATAAGTTTATTCTCTACTGTCAGTGGTACAATGCAGTCTGCATCACAATAATTGATGCGCACTTCTCCACCCCGGACTATCATCTGCTTACCTTTCTGGATGTATTCTGCCCCCCGCAGGTAAATGTATGCTCCGACCGTCCCTGTCGCCGCCGTCTTTTCCAACTGCTCCCGGTACATAATGTCAAAGCGATTGCTTGCCATAAACTTCTCAATAAACTCCTGTGATCCTGATTCCTTATCTGGAGCAACAGATACTACCTCGCATAGATTAGCATCATCTGCACAACACCGCTTTGCAAAGTTCATCTTATGCAGCACAACCTCACTGTCGTTTAAATTCTTCCGCCTATGAAAATCGTCGATTTCCCGATTGGCATACCAATCCTCACAGATTTTGATATATGTCAGTGCCGTTTCATTCACTCCATATCCTTTTTTCTCTAAATATCCCTTTACACACTCTTTCCTGGTTCTACCTCCTGTCTAAATCAATATTATCTGCAAAATCTATCATGGTGTAGCATATGGCATCCCACCAGTCGTTACAGTTCCCGATATTCTTATCCTCTGGGATATTGGGTTCCTTTTCATCCCATTTCAATCTACCCATTGCACTTCTTACTCTTGCGCATTTCCGGTTGATTTTAAGCCGCCCGGTATTCAACAGTTTATCCATCATTCTCGGTCGATCGGCAATCTCATTCTTTGTGCATCCGGTAATATTGCGAAATGACAGTCCTGCTTTTCTTGCAGCACTGATCAAACTGTTGATCATAGTTGTACTCGCAGAATCCGGGAAGATCCATGTGATCGGTCCATACGCATCTTTGCACTTTCGGTAAAAGGCAACAAACTTATCACATATTCTTTCTGCATCTATATCCGGTGACAACTCTATGCCTTCCTCTTCCGTTATTCTCAAATCATGAAATCCATGAAAGTATAGCGTACAGACAAAAGTTGTCATGGATCCGTTTCCTCCAAAGTCAATCCCGATCACAATTTTGTATGGTCGGTGCAATAATCTTCCCTGCTCATCCCTTGCCAGTAACGGATCTGTCTCTTCATCAAATAGATACGGCTCATTATCTTCCGCAAATTTTCTGAATATAATGCCCTCGGCGACGGCACGTTCACCACGGATATCTCTTTTATACCAGACCGTTCCTTTCTGGTAGGTTGCTAGTACCTTGCGGATCTCCTCATCCGTCATACTCATATTATCCACCAGAGTGAAATGCCCATAGTTATATCCATAGCCACTATTACGCTCTTGCTGCATCTCATGAAACTTAAGGATCTCCGTATAATACCAGTGTTCTTCCTCTTTTGGATTCAGATCATGGAATATCTTTCGATCTTTACTGGATAGTGTTCGGTCAAACACTTCTTTTAGAAACTTCTTGTGGCACTCATTCGCCTCTGTAACGTATGCCATGCCGTATGTATTACCTTTTATCAGTTTCTCATCACCGTCTTTGCCACCACCGGATACCAAAACAATCTTTTCCCCGGTTTTTGTCTGCACATATACACAATCACGGTCTTTATACTTACCTTCCCGGCATCTTCCCTCAAAGTAATTGAGCAGACCGTAGCCATCACAGTCCAGAATATTGAGTTTTGCTGTGGCATTGGAAACACCTGCCACCAAATGTATCTTATTTGGGTGATTCTCCAACATGGCACAAAAGATCATCGTCTGTAAGACGTTCTTCCCTCCACGCTTACCACCTTCCGCAACATTGAACCAACTGGAAAAGCAACGCATAAAATATGCATATTGTCTTTTTGATAACGGTGCCGGATTATTCATGATTCACCTCTTTTTCAAGATCGTCAATATTACGGTTATTTACAGGATTCCGCCATATATCTGCTATCGTCTGCATATTCTTGACGATTTCATTGGTCTTGTTCCCAGCATCCTCTTCCACAATACGTTTATCTCGCCAATCTTCCGGTTTTCTATTCTTGAGCCAGAAAATCTGTGCAGTCGTATCTCCCGGGATATAGACCTCATCCTTGCCTACAACCAATTCCTCTTTTTCACACCTACGTCCATGGTCGTCATAATAGATATGTTTTACCTTAAATGTCTTTCGGACTTCATGCACACCACCTATGGCTCTTTCAAGCAATGCATTCTCAACTTTTCGGTCAACAATTTCCTTTTCTTTTTTTAGGGTGTCCGAAATGTCCGAAAATTTATTTTTCCATTCGATCAATGTGCTACGTGCAATCCCCATGTTTGAAGCAATTTGTTTCTCTGTCAGACCATCCCGCGCCCAGCCTTCCAATTTCAGCAAATTTTCTGGTTCCAGCCACTTCTCATACTTTGCCCTATGCTCTGCACCCCCTGTCAAACAAATAAGAGCCTAATACATGAAGTCTCTGCTCCACATATCAGGCTCTTAGGCTCTCTTTTTGATTATTATATCCTCTTTTTTTGTGTTTTTCCACATCATTTTATCCTGCTGCATGATGCTCGCCTATCGTCTCGTGATCGTTACCTTGTACTTTTTTGCCATATACTTGCCATAGGTCATATCATTTTCTCTGGCATCCATAGCATCCTGCGCAAGACTTGTGGTCTTTTTCATCCTTTCCTTTTCTTCTCGCGCCTGCGCTCTTTTCTTTTTCTCTTTCTCGCATCGTTTCTGGCGCAGATCTATCGATGCTTTTTCGGCGCACTGCGGTGTGCAATACTTCTGACGCATATGCGCTTCAAATGCTCCGCCGCATACCGGACACTTTCTGATCGTCATCTTTCTCCTTTCTGCCGCCTCCATAAAGGAAGCGGCGCATCATGGCTTTTTCTTCGTGATATATTAAGCAAAATCGCTGTTTCTTAAGGTGTTTCAACCATTAGATCAGATTTATATCCAGGCTCTTCCAATTCAGGTCAATACTGCTGCATGCATTCAGTATCTCCTGCTCCGGGATCCATTTGAGCAAATGCTGATTGATCCGAAACGCCATCTCATTGCTCACGACCACCAAGCGACCATCCTTGGTGTATCGAATATCTTTCTTTTCTTCCCATTCTCCTCTCGCTGATCCAATGCAATTATGCAGCCTGGCCGGTATCATCAGTTTTTCCGGCTTGTTTATCGCCTGGTATACGACCTGCACATCGCCTTCTGTATCAATCATCATTCTGGTCGGTTCTACAACTATTTCTGACTTCTCCCACTGCTCATACAGATCTTCATACAAAAAATTTATATCTGTCATCTGCGGCTCATCTCCTGCTGCATAACTGATAGCCTCTCCTTTTTTCGGTAATCCTCCGGTCAGTTTGACAATCTCAGCAAGTACATCATAGTCAATCTGTTCAGCCGGACAGATCAACATAAAGATATGTCCCCTTATCACATATATATTGTTCTCCGTGATCCCGATATCCAGCGCATGTCCTTCATATGCTTCTTTGAATACTGTTTTTAGTTTATTGGTTCTTGTAAACATCCTCTAACTCCTTCCATTTGCTGTAGGTTAGTTCTTCCTCGTTCCATCCCGGATATATTCGCTCCAGGTATGCTTTCATTAGCCCCAGCATCTCCGGGCGCAATCCCTTGCTTCCATTATCCATCAGGTTATGATGGTATATACAGCCGACTGCTGCATTTTGTTCGATGCCAAGACCGCCTTGTGATCTTGGTATGTAGTGCATGACTGAAAAAGTATGTGTTGCAAAATAGTCATTCTCCGGCATGTGGTAGCCCATCCGACAGAAGATACATCCCATGTCCCTATCTTCTATGCGGCGTCGCATCATAGGTGTGAAATCATGCGCCCTTGTCTGTTTCTTACGCTTCGCCATTTCGTCCTCCTGCAAAAAATATATGAATTCCGTGTTCATAGGCATATTCAAATTCTATGGCACATCCTTTGGATTTCTGCCAGCCCGGCAACATGAATATAGCCTCGCACATATCCAGCATCGCCAGTGATGTCTTCATGTAGTCCTCGTGACTTAACTCCGGTAACTGTGCATTTACCTTTTCTGGGTTGATTGCAACGTAACCTGCTGCATTGATGGCTTGCTCCGCTGCTGCAAACCTCTCTTTATAGTCCGTCGTCCCTGTGATCGGACCACTTATGTATGTCCTCATTTTCTCTCTCCTTAAAAACACAAATACCCTAAGATTCCTATAATCATTCCAAATACAATGTTTATGTCGTTTTTCATGCTATACCTCCGGTGGCTCTGGCATTGCTCTCCACCATATCTCTTCTGCGTCGGTACATTCAAAATAGTCGGCATCATCCGACCATCTATCCTCGTGAACGCCAAGACCATCCCAGGTAAGCACCTCTTGTCCGTCCTCTGGTTTCTGGTCTTTGAGATTGTGCCATGCATTGTCTTGTGGCTTTTCAACATCCTCTGCAAGCTTTGCGTAATTCCACTCGCAAAGATCATCCTCGTCACTTGCACTCCATGATGTAGCCCCATGAGTCCATGTGCAAACCTTTCCGTCATCGATACCAGCAAAATATCTTCTTTTCCATATATCATTTTCAGAATCTCGCACCAAAATCGGCGTATCGACTGGAATCTTGCTCCAGTCTACCTCTGGATCAACGTACTCACTATTAAGCCATTCTTTCCGACTTTCTGCGCACCCCTCATCGACGTAAAATTTACATATGATACAGGATATATTCTGGCAAGTGCATACTTCATTACGTTTCTTATCAAACGCAAATGATCCGCCAATTACTAAAATTTCCTCCAAATCCTTTGCGTACTTTTCTTTATTCAGCATATTCCACCATCCTTTACTATCTTGATTGCATCTTTTAACAGTATTATCTGATAAAATTTAGACCATCCTACTGGTCTTTATCATCCAACTGCTGCACGACCTTATCCACATCATAGGCGGTCGGCTGTGCATCAATAAGGCTTTCAACTCTTAAAAAATCTAAACAGTCCATATCTTCATTTACCATTATAGATTCATATAATTGCGTTTTTAGTTCATCCGCATCAATCATTCTCATTCTTCATCACTCCTTCCAACCCGTGACAGATTGTCACCGGTTCATCATCTTGCCGCATCTCCATACGATGTCCTTTGCTACCGCTTCCATCGCTTCCCAGTTCTCATTTTCTAAGTAAGTACCTAGCTGTCTGATCTGTGCGCTCATTGCTGCCTTATAGCCTCTTATCACATTCGGATCCAGTACTACTTCACCTTCTACTTTTTCTACTGCTGCATCGTTTGTTTTTTCGGTAGGTTCTTCTTTCACTTCTTCCGGTTCTGAATCGCTCTCGCATTTAGTAGAATCAACGTTTTCTACCGATTTTGGAGCATCTTTACCAGTTCTATGTTCTCCAGATACAGCTTGTGGCTCTTTCTTCTCAACTTTGACTGTCTTTTTTGATTCCACTGGATCTTTCTGTTTATTAACTTTACTAATGCTTTCTTCATTTGCTACCTCCTGCACATCTGCTATTGTAAGATTCTGCCGAATATCGTTCAGCAGGTCCATATATGTTATCTTTTCCTGATTGCCGCCAAAGACACGGATCGTTACCTGTTCTCCCATCACTATCATGATGGTCTTATGGCGGAATACTCTGGATCCGGACGGATTGATCGTCTCGCAGGCCTCTTTTTCATCCATGCTGTCCTCAAGCAAGTGACGTAATTCCTTTGCCTTACCTTGGAACATTTCCAGATACAAGAGCCTTGTATCTACGCTCTGTTCAAAAAGGCTTGTCTGTCCTTCCATCTTTTCTTCTGTACGGACAAAGTCCTTGACCTCTCTAATCTGTGCTACCGGCATTTCTGAAGATATCATGGTGCGATCATCATCGGTAAGAGACAACATCTCGGTCAGTTGGCTACACGAGTATTTTCTGTATTCTTCTCTTAGCATCGGTCCATAGCCATTCTCTGAATAATTTTTATTGATTGAAATGAACCGGCTTGTCCCCGACTGGGACAAACCAAATTCCTTCTTTGCAAATTCATTAAAATCGTTGTATCCATCCTGTATATAGGCTCCGGTATCCAGGATCTGTCGCAGGCGATAGCCAATGATCACAAAACTCTGTGCGGTCTTTGCCATCTCCTCACGGATCTCCTGCTTAGCCTGCTGCAAGTTCAGTTCTATTTGTTCCATGTTCTTCCTCCTTTAGATGTTTGATATATTTGTCCAGCCACGGCTGGATGATTTCTTTGTCCTGTTTTTGATCATGCGCCTCATACCATTGCAAAATCTTTTTGCCTTTAATCTCGATTGTGCATAATGGGATTTCCGGACTTTTTTTGTATCGCATGAACAGGATATAAGATGTTCCGTTACTATGCCTGCTCAGATAGTTATCACCGCCAACACAGTGATGCAGTGTGCGACCTTCCTCAATAATCTCTCCGGCACTGGCTGCGGGACGTATCATGAAGTCTCCATCCTCGTAAGCATATTTTTTGCAAAGTTTTTTATAAGTCTTTGCAATA
>ERZ838118.798-NODE-798-length-42166-cov-5.725274_pt1 | contig 42166 bp, 33 predicted proteins | sample MGYA00519863_ERZ838118 | MGnify/ENA primary metagenome ERZ838118 (study PRJEB31850, sample SAMEA3708827) | human gut metagenome | biome: human gut; feature: human-associated habitat; material: faeces | place: China | collected 2014 ...
ACCGCAATCCCAGAGAGATTTGTCTATAAGTTATAACCGAGTGGGCGATATACTGAAAGGGCAGGGCGATTTTATAGGTGCGTTAAAGATGTACCGCAAGAGTCTTGTGATTTTCGAGAAATTGAATCATGAACTTGGCACACCGGAAGCAGAGAACGATTTAGCAACAAGCGATACCCAAGTGGGTGATACACTGCGGGAACAGGAAAATTTTGCTGATGCGCTGGAAATGTATCGAAAGAGCTTTGTGATTAACGAAAAATTAAGTCATGAACTTGGCACACCACAATCACGGAGAGGTTTAGCTGTAAATTAAGAACGATTGGGAAGTATACTGAAAAAGCAGAGAAATTTTGAAGGTGCGCTAGAAATGTACCGCAAGAGCCTCACAATTTATGAAAAATTATGTCATGAACTCGGCACACCTCAGGCACACCGGGATGTGATGGGTGGTTGTACCCATATCGTTTCTAACCTGTTCCGCATGAAAAAATATGATGAAGCTCTTCCGCTTGCCAAAATGGCACTGACTATAGGCGAAGCGCTAGCCGCACAACTAAATACAGGCTCCGCACGCAAGGAGGCGGAAATGATGCGGGAGAACTTGAATAAAATAGAAGCTCACTGCAAAAAGAGGAGTTTGCTGCAAAAAATTCGGAACATATTCAATTCAAACGACAGAAAATAACAAGTTTCCCACGGTAAGCGATATCCGACTGGCTAGTATACTGCAAGAATAGGGAAAAATTGATAGTGCGTTGGAAATGTACCGTAAGGGTCTTGCGATTCGTGAAAAGTTGAGTCATGAACTTGGCACGTCCAGTGCATATCGCGATGTGATGGTCGTTTGCACCCATGTTATTTGCAACTTATTCAACAGGGAAAGATACGATGAGGCGCTTCCGTTTGCCAAAAGGGCATTGACTATAGGTGAGGCGCTAGGTGCACAACTGAATACAGACATTGCGCGCAAAGAAGCGGAGATGATGCGGGAGAACCTGAAAGAACTAGAAGCCCACTGCAAAAAATCCTGACCACTCGCAAAAACGATGTCGTGCCTTTGCGAGTGTCCGTCTAAATCCGCCTTAACAGAAGATGACTCTCAATAACCAAACACCCCCGCCGCCAGATGGTATCATCTGGCGACGGGGTGTGTTTGGTTATATGGCTTCCTTTTTCCTGTTTTCTACTGCTCGGATAAAGTCCTGCGTCAGGGCATCTTTGTCGGGGTTGTAGGGTTTCAGGCGGCATCTCTCAAGAACGGGTTTCTCCCTGTTGGCGAAAGACTGCATGATTTCCATCGGCTTTTTGCCGCGAAGATTTTTCGACGGTTCTGTAATGAGGTAATCCCAAAAGGCAAGTCGCAGAAAATCGTCGCGTAAAAGATACTTAGCCATCTTTACGCAATTTTCGGCATCTTTGATTCGTCTGTAAATAAGCGATTCATTGCCCCTCTCCGGGTCATCTTTCTGCTCCATCTCATCAACGCCGAAAGGATATTTTTCTTCAATTTTTATCGGTATAGGATGGGAAATGTTTTTGTTCCATTGCAAAAACTTTTTCCATCCTGCACTTTCATCCGAAAAGTTTGTACTATGATTCAAACTCAACAGTTTATTCTCATAAGCCCGATTGATCTCATCGTACAGTTTTTTCCATTCTTCCTTTTTCTTGAGATTTTCCTCCTCATCTATCTTTATCATCAAATACAGGTCAATCAAAATCTTCCGTATCTCAAACAGTTGGCTGCTGTAGATGACGATATTTGTCATCTGTTCGGAACTTTCTTGCAGTTCTACGTTGGAAGACTCGGCTTTTAAGCTGGTTTTCTTCCGCTGTTTGGGCGGGTTTATCAGGTCCTGTACGCGCCGCCATGCAATGTTGTCCTTTTGACACTGCGCCAAGAATGCAGACGGTTCCAATTTGCTCCACTCTGCCTTTGTGTAGCTGTATTGGTAAAACACAGTCTGTTTCAGAACCACGGTGTCCGCTTTGTTTTCTTCTTTCACAGTTGTCCGATTTTGCAGCTCATAAATTTTCTGCAAAGCACGGGCATGGAGATAAGCGTCTTTTGTAAAGTGGTCCGCCGCATAGGCCAGAATGATTTCGTTTGCCTTGTAGTCGATTCCCGCCAAACCGCTGTCTTTCAGCAACGTATCAATTTCGGCGCTCGGCATTTCCAATGCAAAACCAAGCTGAATCAGCAGTGCTCGCAAGTCATCCGCAGAACCATACAGCGGGTCATTCAGGCCCAAAATGAGGAAGAACAGGTGGCGAATTACGCGATAAGGTAGCTTTTCACTCCTTTTGTTTGGTGCATCCAGCCATCCCAAGCCATATTCCCAGTTTTCAAAAAATTCGCTGACTACACGTATTGCATCTGTATTCGGAGTTGGATTGCTATTGATTGTGCCAGCAATCTTTTTGTCCTCTTCTGTGGTACCATAATCATTTTTTATGCCTTTTGAAACAAAATTCTGCGAGGCCTTTAGATACTCGTTGACCTGATCCTTGGCACTAAGAAGCTCCCGAAGCATAGGTTCGTTATACTCTTTAACAGCCTGCCGCAGCGGAGCGTCCGCAGACTGTTCAGACATTTTTTCCCAGCTTGCTTTTAATTCTTCGCGGCTAATTTTCTTCACAAGTTCGCCATCCCAGTGGGATGTGGCATAACCAAATTTATGTTCTTCTTTCCCGGTTAGTTCCTCTTTAAGCGGCGCAACATAAACTTTGACCCAGTCTGCGGAGGCGTTCTGTAGTACAAGCAAAAATGCGCCCGCAACCAGTTCATACAGCGTCGGCGCAGTCATTCCGAGTTTTTTCTTAAGTCTGCCGATCGGTTCATCCTGCGAAGCACAAAGATAGGCCTTGCTCCATTCCTCCACAAGAAAGCTCTCGGCACTTGTCTTTACATTTTTTTGCGTTTTACCGTCTTTTGTATCCCGCTCCGCATGGACAAGGCGTGTGCTGTACAACTGTTCCGCTGTAACATTTTTCGATTTTTCCTTCGGGATTCCGTACTTTGCCAGAATCTCCCGTATTGCTTCGTCCGCTTCCCGGTCTTCCATCACACCATTGTAGGCTTTTATCGCAATATCCTGTATTTTTTTCAGCTCGGATTCCATGCCTTACGCCTCGCTTTCTGCGGCGCAGCAGATTTTCTCTACCACTTTGTCCATGTCGGCAGCATCGACCAGAACCACGCCCTGCGAGCGGCAGCGATCCCGGAACGCCTGCTTGTCCCCCGGCTGCAATTCCGAACAGACCAGCACCGGAACGGCTTCCACATGCAGGCTTGCGGCACGGATGGCGATTTCATCCACAAACGCAATTTCCAACTGACGGCACGCTTTGCAGCTGATAAGCACCAGCTTTTCTTTATCCAGCACGGCCACAACATCCAGCTCGTTGAGCGTACCGCTGCCCCAGCTGTATTCGTAGCTTATCTTTTCATCGCTGAACCGCGTGTTCTCCTGCAGGTTGGCAAATACGCCTCCCTCCAGCGCGTTTCCGTATTTCTGCAGCAGCGCGGGTATCTCCGGCGTCATGCCGGAAATTTCCAGCTTGCCGTCCACAAATGCGGCCTGCAGGCACCCCTGTGTTTGCAGGAACTCCACAACTGCCTGCCGTCCAAGCGGCATCCGCACGACAGCGGGTTCTGTGTGGATGACGAACGAATTTCGCTCTGTGCCGAAGTCTTTCAGCACGCTTTTGCGGTCAATGCAGTTTTTCAGGGCATAATCCAGACTTGCCGCGCATTTCTGCCCGGCCATAAACGCGATTTTTGCTTGCCCGGCTTTTACCATGCTTGTCAGATTCTGAATATACTTGTATTTCTGCAACTTGCGCAGCAGCGGTTCCAGTTCTTCCCACCGTTCTGTCGGCATGGTGTAGGTCTGCATTTGTGCATCCGGGCCAGCCAGCTGTGAGAAATAAGTTGTCGACTGCTTGCTGTACGCCTCGGCAAAATCCCGGCAAATGTCATAAAACGACGCACGGCCAAACTTTTCTAAGATTTGGCGGTACAGGGTATTTACTTTCTCGTAGTCGATTTTTGTCTGCGTATCTTCCTCTTTATGCGGCACCGCGCCGGAAAGCCGGAACAGCCCGTCCACATCCAACGACTGGGGAAGCGGTATCTGCGCAGGAACTTTCCCACGCAGAGCACGGAATACACCGTCCCGCTGCACAAGCATCGTGCATTCTGCATAGATTCCCGCAAGAGTGCACAGATCTTCCTGTCCGTTCGTCAGGTCAATGACTTCCACTCCCTGCAGCGCCTGCCGCATGGTCTCTTCCGGAGCCTCGTTGTCCGGAATGATTTGCACCTGTACGTCTCTGCACGCGGGGATTTCTGTCTGTGCCCCCGCAATAAGCCGCAATTCCACATCCGTGCCTGCTCCGTAATGATGCAGGGCCGCCGCCGCATCCTCGGCAATACGGACGTATTTTTCCGCCGTGCCGCTGTTGTTTGCCTGCGCTATGTAAATCAGTTTGGAGACTTCAAACACCCGTGCCGGGGCAAGATTGACCCGCAGGTCCTCCGTACCCAGAAGCTTGGCCAGTACCATCGGTTTGGCTCGAAGCTGGAAGCCGATGTTCTCAATCAAGACATCGTCCAGCGCTTTCGGCTCCACGGGGGAAATGCTGTACAAAATGGCAAACAGCCGCTTATCCAGCACTTCCAGCAGCGCCACGGCCTCCTCCGATGCCGGAAGCTGTGCTTGCAGGAAGCAATTCATCCGCACGCTTTCAATTTGGTAGTAGGCGGCATCTGCCTGCCGTGCGTCCGGGCTGAGCAGCTTCCGAATACAGTGAATCAACGCCTTTCTGTGGGTTTCCAGTTCCGCAGCCGCTGCGCCTTCAATCTCCGGGGTCAGTTCCTCCAATGCCTCCTCAAAGTCTTTCAGCCTTCGTTTTACGACTGGCAGGTTCTTTTGTGCCGTTTCCGCAAACATACGGGCCAGTGCCGCACCGTTGTGGGACAGTGCATCCAGTTCCTGCGGAATCTCTGTCTCCGGGCTGCTGCCGCGCCATTCCTCGGAGGTTCGCCAGCCCTCCGGACGCGCTTCTTCCAGCACACTCGGCACAAGATAGGCGTGATACAGCACGCCGTCTTTTTTGAAGTTTGTTCCGCTTCCGTTGGCTCCGCCGTTCTTCAGATAGGTAAAGTCCTTCTCCGGAAGCGCTTTTGCCCCTTTCAGTATCTTGCTGGCGACCCAGCGGCGATGCTCGACCCAGGCGAGCTCCTTTACAGCTGCCGGGTTCTGTTTCAGCGCTTCCTCAAAATTGCGTCCGTCTTTTTCCGGGTCACCCGTCCAAGGTACATCAATGGAAAACAACCGGCACTTTACAGCCAGTGCCGTATCGAAGGACGCTGCTTTGTTGTAGTAATTTTCAAAATTGTGTTTGACCTCCAGCAAGCTGCACGAAGGGTTCTTCTGTCGTTCGTACAGCAAGTGCGCATTGAAAGCGATATTCTCCGCAGATGCGGAGTAAGCATCTTCTACGTCATCCGGCGTCAGGCGCACAAACACACGGTTTCCCTCTGCCTCGGCATACAGGCTCTGGCCGCCCTCTGCACAGGTATAGGCACACAAACGCTTAGCCGCTTCCGGGGCCGGTATTGCTTTTGCAATTTCGCTTGCTGTTGCATCGTCGCCCGACAATACCAGCACAGAGCCGGGCACGAACTGCTCGGCAGCCTTTCGGATGTTCTCCGCGTCCGGCTGCAAATTCAGCCAGCTTACCGCGCCCAGCTTTTCTTTCCAATCGTACGGCTGCGGCTCGTCTTGACAGCAGAACCAATCCTCCGCGTGGTCGATGTCCTGCATCCACTCCCCGACTGCTTTTTCAGCCTGCGGGGCCGCCGCCAGAACATGTACCTGATGTCCCAGCACGTGACAGCTGCTGAATACCGCATTTATGGCCTGTTTCAGCACATCGTTCTTTTCTGCAGCAATCAATACGCGAATGTCTTTGTCCTCGGCATTTCCGTAGGCAAAAAGCGGCCATTTGTACAGCAGACTCGCCAGCGCATCCGAAAGATGCTCCTGCATTTTTCGGCGTCTGTCGGTAAGCTGCTCTGCTGCGGAGGCCTGCGTTTCACGCACGATTTTTTCCAGCGCGTTCGCAAACATTTCCGGCTCCTGCATTCGGTGGTCAGGCTCATAGACAAGAGCTGCTGCCAGCAGTTTCCCGATCTCTGCCCGCTGCTCATTTGTCAGCACCGCCCCGAAAGGTCCCTCCTGCAAGGCCTCTGCATAGCCCTGGGCCGTATCCAACCATGCCAGCTTTCGCGTCAGGCAGTAAAACAGGGTAGCTGCCATTGCATAGACGTCCGCAGCCTTTCCTATGTCCCTGCGGGCACTGGACATATACCCGCCCAGTTCCGGCGCCGTGAAGCCGGCAGAAAACGGCAGCATCAGGTCGTCACTGCCGATCTGACTTTTCAGCACGATGGACTCCACATCGAACAAGCTTACCGTGTCTAGAAAAGCATCCTTGCGCAGTCCGTTTGGCGTGCTCCTGTAGACCATCAGGATGTTTTCCGGCTTGATGTCCAGCAGCATGGCCCCTGCGGAACAAAGCTGTGCATCGGCGCAGGCCAGCGCATAAACCGTGTTCAGAATCTGCCGCAGCGAGGTCGATGTCGGATTGGCCCACGCCTGCTCTTTACAAAATTGAGCCAGCGTCTCTCCGGAATAGCTTTCTGCGGTGAATATGTAGGGTACCTTTCCGCAGGTAAAAACCTCCATATTCGGGATAAAATGGCGCAGACCCAAGCCTTCTGACTTAATTTCATGCAAAAGGCTGTCTACTTCCTCCAAGCGCTTTCGCTGGCCATCCCGCAGCTCCGCGGGGATGGCCAGCGTACCGTTCGGCTTTCTGCGCACGGTCATATAGCGCAGCAGCATGGAAAAATTGTAGCTCGTGCCCGCTGTAACCTGTGGGTAAAACTCCTTCAGCACGCCCGTAACGCGGCTGCCGTCCGCCCGAACCAGCACGGCATCATACACAAGTGAGGTTCCGCCCGCACCGATCAGCTCCCGAATCAGGAATTTTCCGCCTTTTCCGTCGATGTTCAGTTCTGCCCCCCGCACAAGCGGTTCACGCTTTTGCAGGGCTTCTTCTGTTACATAGGCCATAGCCGTCTCCTTTCCATTACTTGGCCGTTTCTTCCTGCGGCGGGGTGATGGTATATCCCAGCTTCACAAGAACCTTCAATGTTTCAAAGGCCGTGTTCAGATCATAGGCCTTTTCACTGTCGGAAAGCTCCTCAAACGGAACCATACAGGGAGTTTCCTTCCTGGCGTCATCCCTTGCCGGGCCATAGGTCCAGCCCTCCTGGATGCGGCCAACTGCCCAGACGTTATGCACGTTGGCGCTCAACAGATTGGCCAGCTTTACAAGTTCCGGGGACAGCGTCACATCGGAGGTGTCGATCGGATGAGGGATATAGTGGTTCTTCATGGTGGTTTTCTCCTTTTTATGTAGTAGATGCGTCGTGGGTATCATGCCGCCAGGCCATCGTCGCAGTCGATGCTGACAAGCAGGTCTTTGCCGTCGTGCGGCAGCTTTAGGACGGTACAGAGCACCTCGGTCTGTTCGCGTATGCCGCCAAAAAAGGCGATGGCGTTTTCCCCTGTCTCCAGCAGCAGGCGGCATACCCCTGCTCTGTTATCAACGACCACGCCGCGAACGCAATCCCGCACCGAAAGTTCATCCTCAAAATTCCACATAGTCAGCTTCTCCTTTCCAAATGGCTGTGGCTGCTTTCCATGTGGATATGGTAGCATTTTCGGGAAAGGATGGCACGGGGGGTGGAGAGAAAAAAGTTTAATTTTCCGTTGACGCATCACATAAAATCCGTATTTATAGAATTTGCAAATTTGTTAATCATATCTATTACGCTTTGCTTGTCTTTTTGATTTTTTATAATATTTTCATATTTTTCAAATCTGCATCGAATTTCTTTTATTTTTTTCTGTTCGTCTTTTTGTCCCTTTTCACGAGCCATTCTTTCAGCCACATCGATAGTTTTTTTCATTATCTCTACAAATCCATCTATATCTGCTTTCTTTTCAGAACATTCAGCAATTGCTGACATTGCTAATGTATAATATTTTCTTGACATCGGTGTATCAATCTGTATTAACATTTCTTCGCTATTGGAAAATGCCTCTTTATATTGCTCTATCGCACTATCAATTTTACAATTTTCTTCAAAAATCATTCCAAGGGACATGTGATTAAGCCACATCATTTCCTGCAAATGCCATGTTTCATTTTCCATTGCTATTTTTTTATTGATTTCTAACGCATTTTGATACATTTCCAACGCTTCATTAAGATTTCCTTGCAACCGTTTTGCATCACCGATATTCTGATAACAGGAAGCCTCATCCATCCGCAATTTTGGTGTATCGCACTCCTTTATCTGTTCCTTACAAATTGCAAGGGCTTTATAAGCAAGCTCTAGTGATTTATCATACCTTCCGATATTATTCAATGTTGAAATTATAAACCCATAACTTACAATTAAGGTTTCCCATGCTTCCGGCGTGCTAAGTTCTTGTGCTACTTTTTCTTGAATTCTCATGCCGATTTCATGCAAAACCAATGCCGCTTCATCCTTATTTTGTGCATTTAACACTCTTGCTGTACAGCTATAGCATTTTGCCACTTCTTCATATGATTGAAATCTTTTAGATTTATCGACCAGTTTTCGGTAAATCTCTAAGCTATGACAATATAGTTCCCATGCCTGCTGATTGTTTCCGTATTCTTCAAAAATGCTTCCAACATTTCTGTAATCTCTCGCCATGGCTTCCATTGTTTGCAAAGTCGAATTTTTTTTTTCTTGTTCTTTATCTATAGCCAAAGCTTTTTGATATCGATTTAGTGCATCGTTTAGTTTCCCTTGCTCCTTCAGAATATCTCCCATTTGTGAATACAAATTCGATAAATTCTTTAAATTTTCGTCTGATTCTTCTTCCACCGTAATTTTTTCCACAATAGCAAGTGCTTTTTCACCCAGTTTTTTTGCTTGTGTGATTTTTCCTTTATTTAAATAAATATCACTTATAGTTTCCAGATAATATGCAAGAGATAGTTTTGTTTCCTTGCTTTCACAGGATTTGCACCGTTCTTTGGCTGTGCTCAATCCCTTTTCATAAATTTTTTCTCCATAGCGATATTCCGAACACGCCATGCAGCATTCTCCTGCGGAAATAACTCTTGCATCCAGTTCCAGACTCTCTACCGCTTTTCCTCTCTGCTTCTTCGTCAGCGGCAAATCCAACAGATTCACCGCTTCCCAATACGTCAGCTCCTCTGCATCTTCCTCAAACACCGCATACAGCGCATTGGCCATCTTCTTGCGGCCGTCTTCGGGGCTGGAAAAATAAAAGTTTTCCCCCGCCCCGCTGCTCAACCATTCCTTCACAAAGTCATGGTCGAACACCAGCGTCTCGTCACCAAAAACATTTTTGCCCTTGCGCAGCAGGATACTCAACCGCGCCTCAAAGTCCGCCAGCTCATTTTCACTCCAGTCAAACACGCGGCGCAGCGTCTGCGCGGGTATGGGTTCCGGGCTGCCCAGCACGCAGCCAATGGGCAGCCGCCAGCGCCGGGCATAGTCCTCCCCATCTGGGAAGAACCAATCAAACCACAGTGTGAACACCTCGCTCAAACCCTCTGGATAATCGCCGCCCACATCCAGCGTGCCTTTGTCCAGCAGCAGGCTTGTCAGCATCTTTGCATACAGGAAGATACCCTCACTGCGCGCCGTAATCTGTTCCAGCGTCTCCGGCCATGCCGGGTCACTGCCGAACTTTTCTTCCAGAGCCTCCCTGTAATAGGCACGGATGTCCTCCAGATTGTTCTTATCCTCGCCGCGCATCTCAATACGCAGGGCGTTTTTCGTATAGTTCTTCACGGCAGGCACGTCACGGGCCACGATCAAAATATGCAGCCACCACGGCAGGCTGTCGGCATACCTTGCAATCGTCTTGGCCAATGTGTTTTTCTGCGGGTCGCCGCACTCCTCCAGCCCGTCCAGAATGATGCACATGGGCGGGTGATTGCCGCTGATAGACTGGTTCAGCGGTTTTGTGATGAGCTTATCGAACAGTTCACTTTCCGTAAGCTTGGCCAGCGCGGCGCGGTCCTCGCGATCCAACTCCCACAGCAGGCTCCTGCGATAAGCCGACAGGCGGCAGGCCAGCAGATAAGCAAGTGTCTGAATCACGACGCAGGGGTCGTTGTAGTTCGGCATATCAGCGCTGAAAAACAGTGCAGCCGCCGTTTTTGGGTTGTAATGGGCGTAGTGCACCGCAAACGCACTTTTGCCCACGCCGGGGGCACCCGTCACCAGGCAACGGCGCGGGGCATTGGGGTCCTCCAGCCAGGCATCGATTTTTTTCCCCAGCCACTTACGTCCTGTGTAGTGCTCATTCAGCAGCTTCTGCTGACGTCCCACGGCATACTGTACGTTCAATTTCTTCCGCAGTTCCGTGATCTGTCCATACTTTTCTACATGCTCCGGGTCGCGCAGCCGCCTGATAACGTCATCCATTTTGGCTTTGAACCATTCGTTGTAAGCCTGATCACCCTCGGCCTTTTTCTTTTTCCAGTCGCTCATATCGAACCACTGTTCAAAGCCGATCGTCGGCGGCACGTTGATGATATTTTCCTCCTGCAGCAAAATCGTGTGAATATTTCCGCCCGTAACGCCCACCGCAATGGAAATTTCATCCAGACATACGCCTCGGTCACGTGTGGAATAGGCCGACAGCAGCGCCACGACCTGACCGCTGTCCTCAATACCCTTGCGGATTTCATCCCGCCACAGCATCCCATGCTGTAGCTTGGAGGTATCCACCCAAGGCTTGAAGCCATTTCCAGAAAGATATGCGCAGATATCCTTGCACATCTCTTCCTCTACATGGCCATAACTGACAAAGACCTGATTTTCGTCTTTCATCGGACGTCATCCTTTCCGTTTTTTTCTTTATTATACGGAAATTCTTTTTCTATTTCACAGCATTTGGAGAGAAAAAATCTTAGCGTATCACATTTCTACCCGTGCGCGGTGCAGCCTTGGCGGCGCCGTCCCGGAACAGTTCTTTCTCCGGCTCGTAGTCCAGCGGGATGCTCTCCCCTGTCGCGCCGAAGCGGTTTTTTAAGATGGTCAGTGCCAAATGACGCGGAGCGGTCTTGTTTTCCCTGTCGGCATCGGTGCGGTATTTCAGCACCAGCAGCAAATCGGCGCTGTACTCCACGCTGCCGGACTCCTTGAAGGCCGACAGTCCCGGCTCGGCACTGCCGGGGCGGTAAGCCTCGCGGTTCAGGCTGGACGCCGCAATCACCGGCATATCGTACCGGCGTGCCAGCTGCTTGAGCATGGCGACGGCGGCGTCGGCGGTCTGCTTCTCGGTCATGCCCGCGCGCGCCGGGGCGACAAGCTGCAAGTAATCCAGAAACAGCACCGGGCTTTCGTGCTGCGCACAGAAGGCCGACACTTTTTCATCCAAAAAAGCCGGGGTAAGCGGGGCGTCCGGCTCCCACAGCTCTACCCTGCCGCCGGTCTTTTGCCTGTAAGCGGAAATCAGACCGCGCACTTTTTCTTCCGGCAGCTTGCCATCCAGCAGCGGGCGTGCACGTTCTTTTGTACCGCGCACGGCGCTTTTGGCGATCAGCTCCATGCGGGACATCTCTATTGTTATAAACAGCACATTTCTCCCCGCAGCGGCCAGCGTATCGGCCATTTGCAGCATCAGGGACGTTTTGCCCATGCTGGAAACCGCACCCAGCACGGTCAGCCCGGCGTGCAGACCGCCGTCGAGCGCTTTGTCCAAACCGGCGATACCCGTTGGCATCACCGCAGCCCCGCCACGGCGGCCCAGATACGCGAGAAACTCGTCCTCCAAGGTCGGTTGCTGCTGTACCTCCTGCACCGCTGCAGCGGTCTTACAGGCGGCTTGCAGCGCATCCCTGTCTTGCACTAATGCTTCATTCACATCTTTGCAGCCCTCCGGCAAGGCCAGCACGGCGCACGCAATCCCGCGCGCCGTCAGCTGCTCCCGCAGCTTCCCGTTCATCCCCTGCCCTGCCGCGTCGGAATCCCCGGCAAGAATCACCCTCTCCGGCTTTGCTTCCCGCGCGTCCAAGGCCTGCATCAACCGCCCGGTGTTGGCCGCACCGCAGAGCGCTACAGCCGGGAATCCCAATTCCTCTAAGGAAAGGGCGTCAAAAATGCCCTCCGTCACAAACAGTACTTTCCCTGCCGCACGTTCCATAGCAGCACCGTTCCAAAGCTGCATCGCCCCGCGGCTGTTCTGGTAGCGCGGTTCAACATGCTGGTCAATGGCGCGGCGGCAAACGCTGCGGCAGACACCCTCCGCAAAGACCGGCAGCACCGCATAGCCATTCTCGACCACCAACCCAAACCGCCGTACTGTTTCATCGGACAAGCCACGCCCGGTAAAGTAGGGGTCGGGTCTGCCCGCTCTCTCCTTATAAGGAAAAGCCTGCGTCGGCTTCGCCGTGACCCGGATGACCTCGCCCCCGCCGTAGCGCCGGTTGACGGCCTTCATTTTAGAAGGAAAATCCGTCAGATTTTCTTCCTGTCCCACTAAGTCAAAAATATCGTAGGTCGCGCCGCAGGCAAAGCAGTGGACGGTCTGATTTTTTTCATTGTACCCCATAGAAGGGTGCGCGTCTCGGTGCGCCGGGTTCAGGCAGGCGAACGGCTTATGCAGGGGCAGCCCGTGCTCCCGCAGCCATTGAGGTAGGCAGCTTTTTAAGGTTTTGGCATCCGTTTTTCTCATACGAAAACTTCTCCTCTTACAGGGAAAAACTGTATCTTTTCCTCCCTGTAAAAAAGGGAAAGATATCATACAGTACTTACAGTACATACAGCACTTTTCAAAATGCGAAAATTTGCCGTTGAAATGTGGAAAAACAGGGGTTTTGCGGGGTGCTTGGGTCATCATTTGTGGCTTTGGCGGTAATCAGATGTAGCTTTGGTGGTAATCATTTGTGGCTTTGGTGAAGCACTTATGGTCATCAAATGTGGCTTTGGTAAGGCTGTATTGGGTCATCAGTTGTGGTTTTAAAATCGCAGCTATCGTATCATGTTTCGTTTGCGTGGTTTTTGCTTGTTGGGCTTGAAGCGGCCCTTATTCGTTTCATCGGGCAAAGTCAGCTCGGGCGTTGGCGCGGGCTTGCGGGTGGTGCGGTCCAGCACGATCTCTACCCCGTCCACAACGCGCCCGGTGCGGGTGAAGCTGTACCCGCTGATGTAGTTCTGCTGGGTCAGATACTCGAGATAGATCTCGGTGTAGTTGCGCAGGCGCTGGCGGCGCTGCTTGATGGGCGACGGTTCGCCGAGCTCCTCATAGATGGACGAGAACAGGATCTTTCGGCTTTGCAGACGGTTGTTTGGATTCTTCATGCCCTCAATGCGGGTCAGCAGGTAGTTCTTCAGCACAATGATGGCGGGGGTGTTGTTCAGGCTCGCTCCGGCCAACGGAGAGTCGGCTTCAAAGTGTACGTTCAAAAGGTCCATATCCACAAGGGAAATCTGCCGCTTGCTGGACGCATACTGGAACAGCGGCGGCGTGTCGATGAGGAAGTACGCCTCGACCTCCCGCCCGTTAAGCACGGCGTTCATCCGGTTCATCGGCAAGAGATATTGCGAGAGCGTCAGGCTCTGCAGGTTCTGTCCCTCCTTGATAAAGTGGGCGGCGGCCTCCTCGGTGCAGTCCAGCGTGATGGTGGCGTGCCGCATAAATTCCAGCCGGTCACGGATGGTCCGGACGGCCTCCTCCCGCATACTGGGGTTTTCACTGCCGATCATGGCGCGGTACAGCATCGGGATGGTGAAATAGATCGTTCCCGCGATCAGCAGCGAGGAAACGCCGTTTAAGATAGCCTTATCAAAGCTCGTCAGGCTGCCGCCGTTGTCCAACGCGATGGTTTTCGGGAAATCCATCGTCACGATGGTGGACACGTTTTTTCCGGCGCTCTTGCCGACGTATACCTCGTTTTCCTCCTCCGGCAGCAGCTTGGGCAGATTGCGGAAGATGGAATCCGTCTGCATACTGTACTGGGTCAGGGCGTTTTGGTTCGCGGAGGAAAGCAAGATACGCTCTGCCAAAGGTTCTCTTAACGCATTGCCGGAGGCAGAAAGCGCCCGTGTGGCGATGGCATAGCAGGTAAAGTAACAGGCAAGACCGGCGGGCAAGCCGACCAGTGCGCTTTTCAATGCCGCTTTGGCCAAAATCTGAATTTCCGTTTCCGGCATACTCAGGTTGCCACCGATGGGGCGGGACAAAATCTCCATTTGCAGCGCAGCCTGCTTTGCCTGCATAAGCTGCGGGAAGAGCGGGTCATCGTCCGGTCTGTCCACATACGCGGTAAATAGGCCGAGAAGCCCGCTCAATGCCTGCTTTTCACTGACTTCGCTCTTGTACTTGTCCAAAAGATCGCGGTAGGTGATAAGCGGCTCTTTCTTAAAAATGCGTGTGAGGATCGCAGCTTCTTCCGGGTGGGAATCCGGCTTGGGCGGCGGCAAAAATTCACTCTTTTTCGGCACGGCCAACCTCCTTGCAAAAAGATATTATGACATGGTGACATAGTATCCTATTCGTATCGACTCTATATTTACATGATATTATGACATGGTGACATAATATCTCGCCCGGAAAGGCGGTTATTTGTGGGAAAGCTGCGGGCCGGTCACGCCCGGCCCCTACAGGCTCAGCGGTGGGTGTGCAGCCATTCCTCGGCCATGCGGCGGAAATCCTCCTCCAGCGCGGCGGGCACGGTGACGGAAACGCGCACCGTCTGCGGTTCTGCCTGCAGGGCAGCATCCATCTGCTCCGGGGTCATGGCGGCGGTCAGCCCGGCCATTTTGGGGCCTGCCAGCTCGTCGGCATGGTGGGCGGCCAGATACTTCTGGCTCTCGGCAGAAAAATCCACGAGCCGCAGCGCCGTTGTCAGCGGCAGCTTGCCGCCGTCCAGCAGCTTGAGCAGGCTGCCGTCCAGACTGCCCAGCCGCACATACCGCGCGATCTGGCGGGCGGAGAGGTTGTATTCTTCGCCGATCTGTTCATACTTTGATTTGCGCACGCCGTTCCTGCTGCGCTTTTTGCGCCCGGCCAGCGCGTACTTCTGGGAGATGCTCCGCGCCTTCTCCGACGGCGTCAGCACGCGCTGCACGTAGTTGGAATCAACGACGATCTCGTGCGCCTCGTCAGCGGTGATGTCCGTCAGCACAGTGGCGGGGATGCGGCGGTATTTGTCCTCGCCGGTCTTTTCCAGCAGCGCGGTGTAAGCCCGCACGCGGTTGTGCCCGCTTAAAATCATCAGCGCGCCGTCGGGCTGCTTCCAGACCACAATGGGGTGCAGCAGGTCGTTGGCCCGGATGCTCTCGATCAGCTCCAGCAGCTTGTCGTCGGGGAGCGGCGCGTAAAAGTTCCAGTCAGCCGGGGCAGGGGAGAGCTTGTCCAGCGGCACTTCCTCCAGCCGCCGTGTGCCGGGCAGGTCGGCCATCAAAGAGGGGAGAGACACCGCACCGGCAGCGGGGGAGACGACGGTCCGTTTTTTTAAAGCCATACAGTATTACCGCCTTTCTCAAACGCAGCGCTTCAAAATTTCTTTCGTCAGGGCGCGGTATTCCTTCGAGATACGCGCGCTGCCCGCGTAGTCTAGCACGGGGCGGTTCTCCCACTGGGCGTTTTGCAGGCGGCTGTCCACCCGGATGATCTGTTCAAACAGCAGGGCGCTGTAGCTCTCCCGCAGCTGGTCCATGGCAGCCTCGGTGATCAGGCGGTTGCGGGCGTCGTAGCGGTTGATGATGATACCGCCCACCTGCAAGGTCGGGTTGTACGGCTTGATGCCCTCGACAAATTGCAGCACCACGGCCAGACCGTCAAGATCGAAGCTGGCGGGCTGGGCGGGGATCAGCACATAGTTGGAGGCGTTCACGATGTTGAAGTTCAGCAGCGACAGATTCGGGTTCGTGTCGATGAGGATATAATCATAATAGCCGCGCTCGACAACGGGGCGCAGGATGCTGCGCACGATGTTCTCGCGGCTGATTTTGGTAAACAGCGCCATGTCCAGCGTACCCATCGAAACATCGGCCCCGATGATGTCGATATTCTCAAATTTGGTGGGCTGTATGTAGCCGTTCAAGTCCTGCTCCGCCAGCACCGCCGCGCCGAAGTTCTTCTCGCTGCGGGGCATGTCGAAGCTGCTGGACAGGTTGCGCTGACCGTCGCCGTCGATGACAAGGATGCGCAGCCCCAGCTCGGCCATCGACGTAGCAATGCCGCTGCAAAGACTGGTCTTGCCGCAGCCGCCCTTGTTGTTGAGCATGCAGAGCACCTTGGTATCGTGGTAGTCCGGGTGGTAGATTTCGTTGATGTCGACTTCCAGATAGGCACATAGTTTCTCAATGTTTTCGAGGTCGGTTGCGCTGCGGCCGGTTTCGATCTGCTTGATGGTGGAAAGGTTTACACCGGTGGCAGTGGCAAGCTCCTTTTGGGTGATGTCCTGCTCAAGGCGTATATTTTTCAGCCGCGCATAGTCAAGTTTTACCATAAAAACCTCCTAATCCGAGAAAAGGTGTTATCCATAAGGTTATAACTTTAATGATTTAACTTTATTATACCATAAGGAAATAGAATTGCAAGACGTTTTATTTTAAAAAAGAAAATTATATTGCAGAATATATTTGACAAAGGTAATGTAATTCCGTCGAGTATACTCGACAAAAAATATAATGCGTGCTATACTATACTTGATAAAAATAAGGCAGGAGTGGCAACCATGAATCATGCCCTTTTAAAATCCGTCATCTACGACCAACACGAATTTATCCGCAATTTTCAAATCGTGCCGCGCGACTACGAATTTGAGGAAAACGGCAATTATGTGCTGGTGGGTCTGCGCCGCGCGGGAAAATCCACGCTGCTGTATAAAATCGTGCTGGATCTGGTGGCGTCCGGTGTGGACTGGGAGCAAATCATCTACATCAACTTTGAGGACGAGCGCCTTTCCGAGTTCACCGTTGCGGACTTCAACGACCTGCTGTCGGTGCAGAGCGAGATGAGCGACAAAAAAGGCTATTTCTTTCTGGATGAGGTGCAGAACATTGACGGCTGGGAGAAGTTTGCCCGCCGCATGGCCGACGCCAAGGAGCATATCTACATCACGGGCAGCAACGCCAAAATGCTGAGCCGAGAGATAGAAACCACGCTGGGCGGACGCTTTTTTGCCAAGCATATTACGCCCTATGCCTTCGGCGAGTACCTGACCGCCTGCGAGGTTCCCCACGATGAACCGGCACTGCTGGGCACCAAAACAAACGGGAAGATCCGCGCCGCCTGCGCGCAGTATCTACAATACGGCGGCCTGCCGGAATCGCTGCTGTACAAGGCAAAACGGGAGTATATTTCCGGCGTTTACCAAAAAGTGCTGCTGGGCGACATCATCACGCGGAACAGCATCCGCAACGACTATGCGGTAAAAATCTTGATAAAAAAAATAGCGGAGTCCGTCCGCAGTGAGATTTCCTATTCCAAGCTGCAAAAAACGCTGCGCGCCGTCAATGTATCGCTGGCCAAGGAGACGATTGCCGACTACATCCGCTATGCGGAGGATGCCTATCTGCTGTTCCATCTGCAGAACTACTACGCAAACCTCGTCGAGAAGGAGAGCTACCCGAAGTTTTATTTCTCCGACAACGGCATTGTAAGCCTGTTTCTGGACCGGAAAGAGTCTGTGCAGCTGGAGAATATGGTGGCTGTAGCGCTTACACGCGCCTATCCGGACGATGTGTATTATCTGAAATCCGCAAAGACGGGAATCGACATTGATTTCTATGTGCCCTCCATCGGTCTGGCCGTACAGGCAGCCTATTCCATTGCCGGGGATGCCCGCGAACGCGAGGTCGGCAGCCTGAAAAAGCTGGCGCAGAATTCGCAGGGGGCCGCGCGGCTCGTCATCGTGACCTATGAGGAGGAAGAAACCATCATCGAGGACGGCGTAACCATCGAGGCCGTACCGCTGTATAAGTTTTTGCTGGAGCTGGAAAGCGGAAAATACGGTGCAGCATATTAAATTATAAAACGCGGGGGAGATATTATGACATCATGTCATAATATCTCCCCATTTGCTGTAACTATAAACGAAAAACAGGACAAAACAGCAGACAAATATGTTGCGTAAACGGGCAAAGTGAAGTATAATACATTTGGAAAACCGGACAAAATATTTTTCCGGAGGGAGGCATCAGACATGGAAACAAACCGCAAAACGATTTTACAGCGCACCACCGCCAAAAAGATACAGGCGTTTTTAGAGGGCGAAGCGCGCAAGGCGCTGCTTGTCACCGGGGCGCGGCAGGTCGGCAAAACGACCCTGATCCGCCAGCTGGGACAGGAGGCCTTCCCGAATTTTGTGGAACTGAATTTTTTGGAAAACACAGCCGCGCGGCAGCTGTTTGAAACAGCCACCGACAGCAGCGATTTCCTGCTGCGGCTCTCTGCGCTGATGGGGGAAAAGCTGGTCCCCGGCAAGACGCTTATCTTTTTGGATGAAGTGCAGGAGTGCAAGGAGATCGTGACCGCCATCAAATTTTTGGTGGAGGAGGGCAGCTACCGCTATATTTTAAGCGGGTCGCTGCTGGGCGTGGAGCTTAAAGACATTCGCAGCGCACCGGTCGGCTATCTTGATGTACTGGAAATGTTCCCGATGGATGTAGAGGAATTTGCCCGCGCCAACGGCGTGTCGGATCGCATCCTTGACCATCTGCGCAGCTGCTATGACAAAAAGCAGGAAGTTGACCCGCTGGTGCATCAGAAGATGATGGAGCTTTTCCGCCTGTACTTGATCGTAGGGGGGATGCCGGCGGCTGTGGCTTGCTACCTGCAAACACATAATCTGTATGAAGTCGCCCAGGTGCAGCAGTCCATTCTGACGCTGTACAAAAAGGATATTGCCCGCTATGACCCGAAGGAGAAACTCTATCTCGAGGATATTTTTGACCTGATCCCCAGCGAGCTGAACGCCAAGAACAAGCGGTTTATTTTAAAGGACCTGCATCAGGACTTTAAGTTAAGCCGCTACCACAATAGTTTTCTGTGGCTGGCCAACGCCGGCGTTGCGCTGCCGACCTACAACGTGGAAGAACCGACGCTGCCGCTGCGGCTGAACAGACAAAGCAACCTGTTCAAGCTGTTTCTCTGCGATGTGGGGCTGTTGGCGGCCACCTACGCCAACGGCATCCAGCTGGCGCTGCTGAACGGCGAAAAGAACATCAATTTCGGCGCGGTGTTTGAGAACGCCGCCGCCCAGGAGCTGGCCGCGCACGGCTATGCGCTGTACTACTTCAACAGCAAAAAGCAGGGAGAACTGGACTTCGTCATCGAGCACGAGGGCAATGTGCTGCCCCTTGAAATCAAGAGCGGGAAAGACTACACCCGGCATAATGCGCTGTCCGGCGTGATGGCAAACCCGGACTACCACATCCCGGCTGCGTTTGTCTTCCACGGCGGGAACGTGAGTGTGAAGGAGAAAATTACCTATTACCCCATCTATATGATGATGTTCCTGCGTGAGCCGGAGCTGGCGCAGGATTTGACCTATACCCCGGATTTCGGGGTGCTGATGGGATAATGGAAGAACGTTGTACCAACAATTTTTGAAGATATTATGACATCATGTCATAATATCTTTTTTGCTGCCTTGCTTTTATATCACTTTAGTGATACACTTATACCAAGGAGGGCGGCAATATGGAAAAGAAAATCACCCTGTTTCACGGCTCGGAAAAAGTCATCGAGCATCCCGTGTTTGGCGCGGGAAAAAAGCATAATGATTTCGGTCTTGGCTTTTACTGCACGGAAAGCGAGGCGCTGGCAAAGGAGTGGGCCGTTTCCTCTTTGCGGGACGGTTTTGCAAACCGCTATACTCTGGATACGGAATATCTGCGGGTTTTACATTTGAACAGCCCGGACTATACCATTCTCAATTGGATCGCCGTGCTGGTCGAGCATCGTCTATTTTCCATAAAAACGCCGGTGGCAAGGCGGGCCAAGCAATATCTGATCGACAATTTCAGCGTGAACGTAAATGCCTATGATTTGATTACAGGCTACCGCGCCGATGATTCCTATTTCGATTATGCGGAATCTTTTCTGAACAATGCCATCTCGGTAGAGCAGCTCTCGCAGGCGATGCGGCTTGGCAAATTGGGGGAGCAGGTGGTGATCAAGTCGCAGTTTGCCTTTTCCAATCTGAAATTTGAGGGCTTTTCCATCGCAGAAAAAGACAAATACTATGTGCAGCGCAAAGCAAGAAACGATGAAGCAAACCAAACCTATCTGAAAATGCTGGACGATGAGACAGACGGCATCTATATGCAGGACATTATGAGAGGAGGCATCCGCAGCGATGACCCACGCATACCAAGAAATCTATCTGAGTAATGCGCAGGCGGCTTTGGGGGATGCGTTCGACTATGCGATTCGTGTCTGCGGCGTACCGGGAGAGAATTTTATAAAGCTGTTCACCGTAAGTTCGGTAAGCAAGCATATGGAAAACGGAGAACCCGCGTATCTGGCAGGGAAGAGCGGCATTGAACTGGCTGCGCAGATCCTTGCGGAGACGACCGGGATGACAGAACAGCCAGAACAGCCGGAACGGTATGCGCGTTCCTGCGAATATTGGATCGGGTGGGCGGTTGCGTATTATCAGTGGTACTCCGGGCGAAAGTACAGCGAGATTTTCGAGGTGCTTTCCTTTGCGGAACTGGAAAAAATGTATTATACCCTGCACGAAGCGGACGTCAGCAAATTTGCCGGGATTGCGGATGCCCGCATCCGGGAGCACTTTGCGGAAACAAACCTGAAACGCATCCGCACAGCCTACGGCTGTTCGCAAGCCGAGCTGGCGAAAAAATCCGGCGTCGGTTTGCGCTCCATCCAGCTGTACGAACAGCGGCAAAAGGACATCAACAAGGCAAGCGCGGAGAGTTTGTATAAGATTTCCAAAGTGCTTGGCTGCGCGATGGAGGACTTGCTGGAAAAATAAAAACACGGACTTTCATCCGATGGGCGCGGATGAAAGTCCGTGTTTTTGTGCGGGCGCGGTAACGGTTTACCCGTTTATAGAATGAACGGGTAAACCGTTATATTTTAAAAATAACATACCATGTTATTGACATTTTCCCGCGTTCCGTATAGTATAAGAGTGTATTCTTACAATACACAAAGTCGAATCAGGTCCGATACACCTGTATGATGCGCCGACTTGCCTTAGCCTTTGCCAATGGTTTTACGCATCATGGACCCACACATGAGTAATCCTTTTGAAAGTGTGTGGAAACGTATCTGAATGTAGCCGGACATACTGATAAAATGCCGGAGAGATGATTCCTCTAAAAAGAATCCGACAGATCCTTACCTGCCGTAGAAGAAGAAAGAAAGGCTGCACACATAAGCAGTAAAAAAGTGTCGGAGAGAAATCTCCAAAGCGGTCACACATAAGACCTTAAAAAGTGTATTCGCCGAGTGTTGCGTCCCGTGTGGGCGGACAGGAGGCGGCCTAGCTTCAACAAGAAATACAGATAAAGGGGGCGGTTGCGTCTGGGAAGAAAAAATAAGAAATATTATAAAGACCTGCACCAACAGGCGTATGACCGCCTGACCGGAATGCAGGCCTTTGGCGAAAGCAAAAAAGAGGCTGTGAAAAACGGTACGGACGGGCAGAAGATATTTTCTTTCAATACTTATCAATCGTACTGGAAACACACAAAATATTTTCTTTCTTATATTAAAGAAAAGCACCCGGAATGTACGACGCTGAAGAGCGCAAAAAAGTATGTGAACGAGTGGCTGCAGGCGCGCGCCGACCAAGGGCTGTCCGCATGGACGGTTCAGCTGGAAGCCAAAGCACTGGGCAAACTGTACGGCATAAACCCGGAAGATGAAAATTACTTCAACCCGCCGAAGCGAAACCGCGAGGACATCAAGCGCAGCAGGGGAGACCGCGTGCGCGATAAACATTTCTCGGTTACGAACAATGATGAACTGATTAAATTCTGCAAAGGCACAGGGCTGCGCCGCAGCGAACTGGGGATGCTCAAGGGCGGAGACCTTGTTACAAAAGAAGAAATCGAGCGGAAAATTGCTGCAATCGAATCCGTACCGGTACAGGAAAGAACGCCCGCAGAAGAAAAGCGGCTTGGTGTTCTGCAAGATACCCGCCTGTTTGACTGCCGTTATTATATCCACGTCCGAAACGGCAAGGGCGGCCGGGAGCGAGTAAGCCCCATTGTCGGAAAAAATGCGGCGCAGATCGTCGAGCGCATCCGAAATACGCCGAACGACGAGAAGGTCTGGCAACACATCCACCAGAGCGCCGACATCCACGGATACCGCGCCGAATATGCAACCGACATCTACCGCGCCCATGCAAGGCCCATCGAAGAAATCCCCTACGACAGGGTCAACAAGGGAACGGGGCGTAAATTTCAGAGTGATGTCTACACCTGCCGGAAAGATGAATCCGGGAAAAAGCTGGACAAGAAAGCCATGCTGATCTGCAGCAAAGCGCTGGGGCATAACCGCATTGAAGTCGTGGCAAACAATTATATCCGAGGTCTGTAAAAATGCCGGAGTTTAAGAAAAAGACTGCACTGGGTCTGCGGGATCTGCCGGAGAATGGGCAGGAATGTACGCACGTGCTGCTGACCCACAGTGAGTATGATGGTTTGCTGGCGAAAGTGGCCTGCGCGGAAAGAGATGCACGCTCGGTCTATACAGTGGCATCTCAAAAGATTGCACAAGCCGAAAGAAATTCGGCGCAGGCAAAAGAAGCTGCTTACGCAGAAGTGGATGCGGTACAGAAAGACTTGGAAGAAGCCCACCGTAAAATAGAGTATCTGGACGGCTTAAATAAAAACCTGCTGCGCATCGCACAGGAACGCGCCAACGCAGACAGAAAGCTCCGCCCCAAGAAAACGCATACAGGGTATGTGGTACTTACCTCATCAGAAAAAGAGTATCGCTATAAAACCATGCGAAAAGAAAACGCTGTGGCAGGGCTGTGGGAGACCGCGCTGCAAAGTCCGTATTCCGTTGATTTTACAGAGGAGCAGGCAAGAGCGCTGACGGCGGAATTGGTGCGGCAGAACGAAAACGATGAGACGCTTGTCGGCCACATTGGCATTGATACCTATTATAATGGCAGCTATGAGGAGTTGCTATACGAACAACGGCGCAGCGCCCGGCAAGAAGAAAGCCGGAACATCATGCTGAAGCCGAAACTGCGCGCTAACTATAAAACCGGTTACTGGGAAGTGATTTTCCTGCACACAAGGCCGCTGGGATTGGTGCCGGAGGATATGCGGGCGCGCAACCAGTGATACCAATTTCTCTGCAGACGATACAGCAAAAATACAGAAACGCAGGGTCTGATTTTACAGCCAATAATAGATATTATGTCATCATGTCATAATATCTTCGTCAGATGTTGTGTATAAATAAGGAAACAAGGCATCCTTGCGAGAGTAATTCGTAAGTCACTAAAAAATAAAATTCTAAAATACGGACTCACTATGCGATAAAATAGATTCGTGAGTCCGTATTTCTGTTCAAAAAGAAACTCGGAATGTATTTTGTATTTCAGAACCAGAATGTTTTTAAGTCGGCGGCAGCATCCTTGCTGCCGTTTTTAGCCGCTATGCGCAGAAGTGCCTTTGCTTCGGAACGATTTTTTTCAACTCCGATACCATAACGGTACAGGCAACCTAGCAGGTAGCAGGCTTCCGGGTCCTTGAAATTTTTCAAGGGCATCAGCACCTGCATCGCGTCCTCGCCGTGCGTGCGATTTTTCACGCAGTAGCGGCCAAGACGGTAGACGGAGGATATGTTCTTTTTGGCAGCAACTTTAAGCCAGTAAATCATTTCCTCATCCTGACGGTTCTTTTCGTAGTAAGCCGCCAACAAAACAGGAATATGACGATCATTCCCGGCCTCTTTTTTTAACCGTTCAAGCAGGACAGCATCATCCCAGCGTGTGTCTTTATATTCAGCAAGAAAACGTATAAAAGCTACCATGAGTAACGCATGGAGAGAATCGCAGCATGACAAGGCGAAACTGAATATTACATAGGCATTTTGGAAGCACTGGGTCTGTTGTTTTGGATAATTTTCTGTAAGAATTTCGATATTGGTGTCGGCGAGGCTTTCAATAGAATAACCGGGAAAAGCAATAGAAAGACAAAGATCACCCAACTTACATAAAGTGTCCGCGGAAAGAGAAAGAAAGTCAAAATGATCGAAAACTTTGTTTGCACGCTGAAGTAGAAGAAGCCATTTTTCTTTTTGCGGTGGGTTTGCAGTAATGGCCATTTTTGCCTGCATCAAGAGGGCACCGTAGTGGTCATTCATGGCGGCCTTGTTAATCAACTCGATTCCCTTTTCAATATTTTGGGAAAGCAGCGGCTCCCTGGAACCATCCATCAGCGCACATCCCATGTCATACATGGATTGAGTATCCCCCAAATCTGCCGCCTTCTGCATTGCGGCATAGTACTTTGACATATCCTGAACTTCCCGGCCAAAGTCACCATGATAACATTGTAGCAGCAACTTGATTGGATCCAAGTTGTCAGAAGAATCTGTAGCTTTCTGCAAGAAGCGGACGGCTTTCACCAGATCTTTATACGGCTGGCATCCGTCTGGCAGGCCACAGTAAATGCGCCCCAACATATACGAACCGAAACCAAGCGGATAACCTTTTTCATCTGTTTGGTCAAAGAACGAAATTGCTTTTTTAATATCTTGTGGTACGCCCTCAGCAAGAAGATAGTGCAGACCGAGCGCATTTAGGGAATCTGTGTCTCCATTAGCGGCAGCTTTCTGGTGCCAACGCAGAGATTCTGCATAATCGACGGCCGTTCCATTCCCGAAATAATAGCAATCCCCTAAATAACCCTGTGCCGAGATATGCCCATTCTCTGCAGCGTATAGAAGTAAATCAAATGCTTCTTTTTCGTTTGGCTCTCTGCCGTCGATACCCTCTTGCAGCAGTTGGGCGGTAAAGTAGGCGCAGTCGAGATCCTTTGTATAGCGATTCAATTCTTCAATACCTGCGTCCACATCCTTGGGGCAGCCGTTGCCGTTAATTTTGGCCACAGCCAAATCATAACCGGCTAAGGTATAACCGGCAGCCAATGCTTTTCTCAACCAGTATAGCCCGCGTTCTGGAACAGCGTCAGAAAATTCGCCGTTGAGAAAATCATATCCAAGATGATACTGGGCGTCATTACTGCCCAGTATCGCCATTTCTTCCAGCGCATCCTGACACTCGGCAAACAGAGAAGAGGCCTTCGCTTCATCTTTGGGGACGCCGCGGCCATATTTGTAGCAACCGGCCAGATGTTCCGCTGCCAATGGGTTATTCCGGTGCATGCAATCGACAAAAATCTTTGCGGCGCGCTCGTCGTCATGGGGACAGTAATTTCCGCAATCGTACATCTCGCCCAGAAGAGTTCCCGCGGTGCTGTTTCCGTTGGTGTAAGCTGCACGGTACAGATTCATAGCTTTCTTGAATTCGCGGTTCTGATAAGCTTGCTTGGCGGAAAGAAACGTTTTATCTTGCAATTCTTTGCGGATGCAGTCTGCGGTAAATCCCATGGACTTCCGGGCAGGAGCGGAAGCTCCCAAGCAGCTTTGCAGATTTTCATCTTGCTTCAGATGTTTTATCAGTTCCTCAATATCGCTGTAATTTTCCAGAAAAAGCTGTTCTTGACGAACAAGCCCCATTTCCAGCTCCGGGTCAAGCTGCATATCACTTTTGAGAAACAGCGTAACGCGCTTGATTGCTTCTTTTTTTGCAAGATACAGCTCGTCCCGGCAGTTTACGGAATCTGCAAAATTAGGAGAAAGGCAAAAAAGACAGGCGGAAGAAGCTTTCAGGTGGGCGCAGACAGCAGAGGGCCACTCGCTGGTAGCCTCAATGCCTTGATCGAACCATACCCTGAACCCGGCCTGCTCCATACGTTCCAGAATGGGGTACACAATGGCCTTGTCCTCTTCTTTATGACTGTAGCTGACAAACAAATACGGTTGATTTCCCTCATAAGGCTCTGCGTTACAGCGCTGCATAGGAACAACTCCTTTTTTGTGTTACCCCCATTATGCTATAGTCCGACACGTTTCGCAAGGATTTTTTTACGTTTCCTCCCGCAGCTCCCGTTTGTACTTATAATAGGTATTCCTTGCAATCCCAATTAACTTTATACATTCGGCATCGGTGAGTGTCCCGCCAAAATCCCGACTGTACTTTTTAATCTGCTCCTTACAGGGAGCAGATTTTTTTATATTCAGCTTGCGGCCCGGCGTTTGTCCGATTTGTTTGCCATTCAACCGTGCAGTCAGGATACCCTCGCGTGTGCGTTGGTGCAGATCGTCCACCTCTTTCTGTGACTGGGCAAAGGCAAGGCGTATCTGCTCTTTGGCCAAATCGGCAGTGTAGAGGTTCAGCGCGTTCATAATGCCGGAAACAAATCTGTCTGTTGCAGCGCTGCCGGTCTCGGGCGTGGTGCTGACCTGCCGCTGCAAAGCCTGCTTGTACGTATCCGTGTTGATGTGTGGCTCCTTGAGAAAGCACAGCGTCACGCCGCGGTTGTACAATGTTTCGTACAAGTCGCAGCCTTCCTCGGCGTTTCGGCTCATGCGGGAGACACTGTCAAACACGATGGTGTCCCCCGGTTGTACGGTGTGTAGCAGCTTGTCCAGCTCCCTGCGGCCTTGGCAGGCTGTGCCGGTATAGACCTCCCGCACGATATGTGCCGCGGGGTATGCGGCGACAATGTTGCGCACCTGGCGTTCAATATTTTGCTGCGGCGTAGAAATACGGCAGTACCCGTACACTGACATAGAAGTATCACTCCTGACGTTCATTTGATTTGATACTCTATTGTACCGCCTCTTTTATGTGGCTGTCAATAAATTTTGATACTAATTCCATAAACCTTACTTTTGATACAGATAAGTAACAAAAATCAGTTCCAGCAAAACAGGCCCTGACAAATACGACAGAAACAAGCAAAAGCCAACGTTGAAAAAGGCTGTTGGCAGACCGACAGTCAGCAGTTCAAAGCCGAGAAATTTCATCATAATAGGAAGCAGGCAGAAGATGCTCAACATTCTGGCCCAGCAAACACTGTATTGACTGGGAATCAGCAGAGCGGCTGTTGCCGTTAGTACAAGAACGATCAAAAAAGAAACCCAGAACGGCAGAAAACAGAGGATAGCACCAATGCCTAAGGAAGCCAAATTTGCACCAAGACCGCATAGCACAGTGCTACGTTCGATGCTTGGGTCATGGGGGAACAAGTTGCGCAGGGGGACACCATCAAATCCGGGGATCGGCAATAAATTAAAGCAGCCAAGCGTGTAGGAAAAAATTGCCAAATACAGAAAATCACTGCTCTGCGTGGGAATTGCCAGCAACAATGCCGCAGACCCCGTAAAAAGATTGGCAAGCGGCCCGGCAATGCTTATGCCAAGATCGGTAAAGCCGCAGGCGAAAGGTAGAAGCGAAAAAAAGGCTGCCCCGCAAGGGAAAAAATGATGAAGCCCAAAGCCAAAGGCATCAGCCGGAACACCGAAGCGGAAACCGGCTGCTGCATGGCTCATCTCATGTAGCACGATATTAAGCAGAAGCGCTGCTGGCGGCATGAAAGCAGAATATCCGCTCAATGGGGGCAGGCAAGACAAACCACCGTTGATGGTGACAACAACAGCAGCAAGAAAAAGAAGCGGAAACCAAAGCCACTGTAGTAATTGATAAAAGAGCAGGGAGCGAATACTGTCTCCAAGCGAGCAGGGAAACAGCAGCAGGGCCATACCGGGTTCGTCATGCAGAAACGTTGGCTTCTGTACTGCGTTTTGCAGCAAACCGTTTCGATACAGCTTTCTCAGGCCTTGGAACAGTTCTTCTCTTGATAAGTTGAGTCCGGTACTCTCGCCAGGCCAGCTCTCTCCGTCCAAGGAGAGCAGCAGCAGTGCCTGTTTTATGGGAAGCTTGTACCGTCTGCCATTATTGGGATTAAACACTCGAACATAATTTCCAACCTGCTGGAACTGTAAATCCGGCATCCGGTTTGGCATAGAATCCATCTGCGTGGACACTCCATTTCTATTTTTGTACGTTTATACCGTAAAACCATATCAAGATTCATCGTACTTGCACAGAAGCTCGCCAGTCTCGCCCGAAACAATTATATGGAACGTCTGCGAATCATAACGATAAAGATCACTTTTGCGAATACCGTCTGCGTATGCAATGCGGATCAGATCCAACAGCTTCAGATCAATATCGGTATGGCAGGGAAGATAAGCGAGTGCGGACACCTTTTTAATTGCTTTTCTGGCGATTGACCGGCGTTCTGCATTGCTCTCAGCGGTGATGGCCAGGGACCAATAGGCGGATGCTTCGCTGTAAAAAACCAAGCAGAGGTCCTGAAGATGCTTCGGCAAAGCGGATAAAACTCTGCCAAAGCTGCACATGCCACCATAAATTTCGGTGAAACATAATTCGGATATAAGCTGAGGTGCAAGGTAAGCTGCAGCTGAATCAGATCAAGACAAAATGTTTTTGGATCATCTGTGTAGGGGACAGTGTACTCCATCAGGTGAACCATTGCGGTAACACAAGCATCACAGTAAGCCTTTTTCGCGGTTTCCTCAATCCGGGATGTATCTGCTGTAGCGGAAAGGAGAATCGCCTCTCTGTACTGGTCGATAGTAACAGCGGTGGAACTAAGCGTTGCTTGCATGACTGCCATGATTCGTTCAATATCCGTCATAGAAAGCACTCCTTTTCTTTGAGAAGATTGTGTAAATAAACAATAGCAGTATAGACCCTGAAAATATAGAAGTACGAAGATAAAAAAATTAAAGTGCACTTTTAATTTTTTATACTTCCAAAAGCGTTAATTTACAGTCACCACAGATCAGGTTGACCTTTTTGGTTGCTCTGCAGGTCAAGCCGCATTGAGGGCACAGATATTTGCGTGTGCTGCTGGGGCCGGCAGTGTAGCTTCGAGTATCTTCCGCAAGCTTGATTTGTGGCCATGCATTTTCGACGGCTAAGAGCCGCAGGGCATCACTTGGCTGTGTGTTGGTCCACCCATAGTATTTGACATAAGAAACAAGTAAGCCGTGGCTCAATGCTGCCTCTTTATATTTATGGTTGTGGTACACGCCATGGTTGCTTGTGTCTCGGATGTTGTTGATATGGCAGTAAAAATGTACCATTTCATGCAGTAGAGTGGCGGCTGTCTGCAAAGCGGGTCTGTCTAACGTGGCGGAAGATATATTGATCTCGTGTTTATGGGTGCTTTCGTCTACGCGCCAGATCTGCCCCGTTGTAAAGTGTCCATAAGCGCCCTTTGTGCATTTCAGCGTGATGATGGCGTCCGGCAGCTTTCCTTCAAAAAAAGCCTTATTCAAATCATCGTACATCCGTTCGAGCTGTGCCGCAGCAGAGCTTGTGGTAATTTTGTTCATGAAATTTTCCCTCCTGTCTGCGTTCATTATACTGGACTTTTGCAGCGAGGTATATTGTCTTGGAGAGAAAAAAGGGTTGGCCGGCAGGAAGGTCTGCCGGTCAACCCTTTTTAGGAGGAGCTGCCGATTGTAAGCAGTGCTTTGGCCAGGTCTGTTGACGCATCTACGATAAAAACAGCTCGGTTGTCCTCTTCCAGAGAAGATCTGAGGGGCGTTTCGTAGGTGGATAAGCCGATTACGTTTGTAACGGCGTCCTGTGGCACACCGCGCGCGATCAATTCATTCTTAACGGCCTGCGCCCGGGCGAGTGATAGTTGAAGGGAACCTTCCGCCGTGCTGTTTTCGGTTGCGGCGACGGAACCAGCAATCACATACGAGCCGCCGTTAGCACGGAGCTGCGAAGCGGCGTTGTCCAGTGTCCGGCTTGCCTGCTGTACATCCAGAAAGTCCGCACTGTCGGGCGCAAAGGCCAGCGTGGCCGTATCCAGCGTCAGGGCGGGGGCTTCTGTGGGGGTAGCCGCAGCATCGGGAAGGCTTACCGTGATGGCATCAACGGCCACGGCCTCGATGGGAGGAACGTTATCGGGCGCGCTCCCTGTCAAGGTGTCCTTTCGGAAATCCACGGTGTTTGCGCCGCAGGCCTGCATGTAAGCATCCCAGAACGCATAGAGGCGTGTCTGCATGGCCGGCGTAAAGCTCGCCTGATGAACTCCGTCGGTGGCGGTCATGTACACCCACGTAACATCGACGTTCTGCAGCAAATCCGGCTGGATGTATTCAAGAGTCTGGAGCTGGGAAATCATCTTGTCAATATCCGCCGTCCAAAAAGCCGGATTTGCAAAATTGAGCGTGGCAGTGCTCACTCCGTTACAGAGGATGACGAGCTTGTGCGCCTGTGTGTTGGATGCCTGTAACTGGTTTCCGGCCAAAAGGATTGATGAGAAAAGGTCACACCCCTCACTGTCAGGCCGCACGGCTGAAAGCTCGTCCGAGAGTTCTGCTTCCCACTTTCGGGATTCGGATGCTGCGTAGGTGTCATTTTTCGCAACCGAATCCCATGTAAGGGTTGTAACAGACGGCGTACTGTCAGGCACAATAATAAATGTTGCATCGCCATTCTGCGGGGCGTCCACAAAATCACTCCCATTGTTTATCACAGGTGTATTGTACCCGTTTAACATGATTATAGCCGTGGTAGTGGTGGGGTGTACCGCTTCATCGACTGCGGTGCTGCCGCAGCCGCAAAGGGAAACAACGAGGGCAGCCATAAGGGCGATTGCAAAGATGATCTTCTTCATAAGAAAAGGCTCCTTTCGTCAGGCACTGAAATCAAAGGAAAAGCTGTGATTGGCAGGGGTTGACTCTCTGGCAGAAGGCAGCTCCTTTACGGGATTGCCTTCCGGAAAAAGCTCGTTCTCCGTAGAAATTTTAACTCTTGCCGTCTTCCAGAAATTGTCATTGTCCGACAAGCCTGCCTCTGTGAGCAGGGCATCGGCAGCCTCGGGAGACCCCAGTTCAGTGGCTAAAAGAGTTCGTGCTTCATTGCTTGCTTCAGAAACTTTAGCCAGCAGCAGGTCAAATACACGTTCAGCCTGCACGTTCTCAAACTGAATCGGGTCAAATTTGTCAAAATCACGGTCAATTTTGGCGACGGTATTCCGTGTGGAAGCAATATCTGCTTCAATGGTAAGCTGTTCGTCCTGTAAGGCCTGAAGCTGCTCACCGCGTGGGTTCCACCCGGTAGAGAAAAAGAACGACAAAAGCGACGAAACCACCGGAATAATCAGGCGCCCGAAGAACACTGTATCGCCGTCAGCCGCCTGCTGAAGCAGAACCGGAAGCGCCAGAAAGATATAAATCAAATAAGCGGAGCCGAACACCGCGAGCAGCCCAATACACGCAAAGCGAAAAGACTTTTTGGAAGCGCCGCTGCTTTTGCGATACTGATTAACGGAAATCCCGAGGATAAACATGGATACATCAAGCCCAAGAACGACGATGATGCTGACCGTCATACCGGCCAGAACCGAATCATTCAGCGTAATATCGGTAAAATAAGTAATCTGACCCAAATCGCACAGGGCTGCCAGTACCGTAACAAAGAAGGCAAAAATATGCGTTTCCTTGATGGTGTGCATAACCTTCTGCGTGTCATTGATAGACTTCGTCGGAGCGCTGAACTGGTAATGCGGAATGTACATATTGGTTTCCTCCCTTATTGTTTTGTAAGTTCATCAATCTGTTTTTGAACACACGCTAATTGCTGTTCCCGGATTGTGATAAACTCTTGCATTTCCTGCTTTTGCATGACCACATCACTGTGGGCCCGGTAGGCGCTCAACAGATTCTGATGATGCCGGGCAAGCAGCTTGTCGTAAAAGAGGCGCGCCGCCCGAAGCTCAATAATGCGGTCGAGCGCTGCGGCGTTCTTGACGGTAAGATTCAGGTCCTGCACAGCCTTCTTCGCCTTTGCCAGGGTATTTTTGACTTCTTCGTCCGTAAAAGCATCTGCATACCCGTTCGGAACGGAGGTGCTCGACGAGTATCCGTACAAAACGTGGTGGATGACGTAATAGTGTTCGGGGTCCTGCTCGTCCCAGGAGAGAGGGATGCTTTGCATTGCCTTTTTGAAGAAGGGGAGCTTACTGAAAATACTCATTATGAAACCTCCAAAGGGTATACTTCCGGGCCTGTGATTATACTGTACCATCCTGGCATACCGTGCGCCAGAAACATGGAGAGAAAAAAGCGTTACGCCGCCGCGCCGCCGCCCTGGTGCAGGCCATAGCGATGCGTGATCGCCTGTGCATCAAACACATGCGGGGTCAATTCGGGGATCTCCTCGGCGATGACCCTGAAACTGGTTCCCTTGCAAAAGCGCGCTACCATGATATTGATTTTGCCATACGCCTCTTCAACTTCATTGGTCGTCAGAGCGATCTGCTGCAGCATTTTGTTCTCGATTTCGACAGCCTTTTCCTCTGCTGCGGCCTTATCCGCCGCGGCCTGTGCCTGCTGCGCGGCGGCACGGCGGGCCGAGCGGGCGGCTTCGGTGGTAGAGATGTCCTGCACATTGTGTTCCGGCAAGTGCATGGCACTCTTTTTGCGGGCGGCCTCCAATTCCAGGCTCATCGGGTCCAGCGTTTTGAGCAGATAGGTCGTGGCCGCCTGCTCATACAGTGTGGCCTCGCGGGCCGTCCGCTCAAGGAAACCGCCCACGCAGAGGTTGCTTTTGCTCTGTACTTTGACCTTTTGAAGAACCGCATCCAGCAGTCCGCGGAAAGCGGGAAAGAGGGGGTCAACCCAAATGGGCTTCTTGATTCCGTTTTTCTTGACGTATTTGACCATTTTTCATTCCTCCTGTGTTTGGGTCAGTTTCGGTATACTTACAGTACACCCTTATGGAACGTAAGTATAGGATTGTGGAGAGAAAAAGAATACTCTACTTTTTGCATCTTTCCTCGTCAATATAACGGTGCAGAAAACTACCCGGTTTTTCCCATAGCATTCGGAGAAGTGCTGCAAAAGCGCCGATTACAAGGTAGTGCAGCAGCATTGGCAGGGAAGTGGAAAGAAATTCATCTGTGATACTTGTTTGGATATTCGGTGCCAATAAAACCTGTGCCATATGCGTGATAAAACCACTGCTGAGCGCTATGACAGCAACAATTTTCTGGAACGTTGTCGGTAGCAAAAAACGTAATTTGATGGCCACGCTGGTGCTGTAAATCAGTGTTGTAACAAGAAAATCTGACAGAATTGCAGCAATCTTCCAAGTCTCTATATAAAAAACATTCACGATGGTAAGCCGCAACAGTGCGATAAGATTCAGCTGAACGCATAGCGGCATCGTCTCTACAAAGAACGCTGTGTAAGGATTTTCCAGCAAAGTCATGAGAACCGTGTGAAGCTTTCCATGCAGTGTGACAGACTCGCGGTTTTCCATAGGAATCAGTGCGTTATTTTTTCTATTCATTGCTTGCTCCTTTTTACGTTTTCCCGACCGATGACATCAGTATAAACGCTCGGTAAAAAGAAGTCATGCCGTGTGAAGATATAAAACGTACCATCGTTTTATATCTTCACACGGCATGACTTTTTGCAAAGGTTCCTGTACGATGGCAGCAGATAATTTGCGGGAGGTATTGCCATGAAACAGTGTAAAAATCCTTATTGTGAATGTGAGCAGGGATTTCCAGATGAAATGCAGCTCTGCCCGTTCTGCGGGACTGAATTAAGCCCAGTAGAGGATGTAGAGGATGAAAAGCAGTCCCAACTGCACACGGCGGAGGAACTGCCGACCCTTCCGGCGGCTGCCCCGTCCCCGCCGCTTGTAACAAAGGGTGCCTTTGGGCGCAAAGTGCTGCGCGGCCGTTTGGTGGAGATGGACCACAACAGCCTTTTTCTCAGCGGCTTTCATAAGTGGTGCAATGCCGTTTTTGGCGGCGAACCGTGGCAGTTTGCGCATCAATCGCAGGCGTACACCCTGCGGATTGAGGAGATCACGCAGGACGGCGTACCGGGCGGCGTACTGGATGTTTGCGCCTACGGCGACTATCTGGGCCGGTTCTGCATCGGTGATGAGCTTGAAATCCACTGCACAGGCGGTAAAAATCGCCGCGTTGCCAAAAAAATTTTAGACAAAACAACGGGCAGTGTCGTGCGCCCCGGTCTGCAGATTCCGGCGCTGTTCATCCGGCTTTTCAGCCTGATTACGGTCCTGCTGCTTTTCTATATCGCAGCCGGAGCAGTCAGCCTTGTCACGTCCGGTGCGATTGTCTCTCTTCTGGTGGGGGCCGCTGCCGCGCTGCTGGGACTTGCATGGAAACTTCTGGCGGCGTTCGGAAGCAATATTCTGATTATCATCGGCATCGTTATCGCTGTTCGCGCATGCCTACCGCACAGGAAATAACAAACCATGAAAGGAACGTGCTTATGTACAGAGATGACTTCCAACGCGCCGCACAGGCGGCTGCGCAGGTCTTGCGCCGCAAGCAGAACCGCTATCTCGACAGCCTTGACGCAGGCAGTCTTGACACCGCGCAAGCCATTGAACCGCGGGTACACAGCTGGAGCAGGCTTTCCGGCTGGCGGCTGACCGAAGATCCGCAAAAGGATGCGCAGCTGCCTGTGCAGGCCTCCGCGCACTGGCTTCGCACCGCCGCGCTGAACGGAAGTGATGCGGTTTTTTATCTGCAAAAAAGCAGAAGAAAACTCTCTTTGCTGTACGGCAGCGCACAGCCGCCCGCTTTTTCTGCGCTTCTGCCCGGCAGCCGGATGGAGTCTGCGCCCGGTTTTTCTCCGGCAGCATACCCGATAAGCGGCATTTTGCTGGGCACGCTGTGCGCCGAACGTCTAGCCGATGCCGTCGCCGATGACCCCATTCTTACGGATGGCTATGCCGCAGTGTTGTGCCTGCCGATTTCAGACAAAAGCGTCGAGCAGCTTTTTCAAAAAGATGCCGCACTCCTTGGGCAGCTACGCGCTTACGCCACGGCGGACCATGTGATCGGCAGTGCCACACGCCGCGTTGTGCAAAAGCCCGTCGGCTGCATCCCACAAGCCGCCGCCTGTCTTGAGCGTGAGGCGGACAGTCTGCACAAAAATCGCGGTACGGGCTTTGCCTATACGGCCATTCGCTTCGGTGCGGCCACACAGGAGCAGTATAAACGGCTGCTGGCCTTGCTGACCGGCACAATGCAGGCAGAAACCACAGAATCCTTTGAGCCTGTGCGTTGGTTTACTATGCCGCCCACTGTCCCGCCGCTGGCCGTTCCCGCCGCCGTTGACGAAGGACAAGCACTGCATCTTGTCAGCCTGAACACCTTACGGGACGCAGCGCAGGCTTGCACACCGCCGCACCGTAGTTATCCCGGCTTCCGGCTGGAAGGGCAGAGCAACGAGCAGCTTTTCCCGGCAGTTGAACCGTTCCATGAAAGCGGCTTTTCCCTGCAAATCGGGACTGCGCTTGAAATGGGGGAGCCTGTCCGCCTTTCCCCAAAAAATATGCTGGGGCATATGCTGGTGGCCGGTGGCGCAGGCAGCGGCAAAACCACTACGATCAAAACACTTCTGCTGGATGCCCACAAGAAAGGCGTGCCATTCCTTGTCATCGAGGGGGCAAAAAAAGAGTATGCCGCCCTGAAAAGCAGTGTTCCTGCGCTGAAAGTCTACGGCTCCGGCATTGATGGCCTTGAGCTTTTCCTCAATCCGCTGGAACCGGAAACGATGACTCCTGTCTCCGCACATATCGAAGTTGTCACAGCCGCTTTATGCGCGGCCTCTGGCGGCGAACACCCGCTGCCGGAGGTGCTGGAGGGTGTTTTGGAATACACCTACCGCCAAAAGGGCTGGCGGTGTAGTGATATAGCCCGATTTGACCCAAACCGCCCGTGGCCGACTTTGCAGGAGTGTCTTGCGAATGTTGACACCTGGATGCAGAAAAGCGGACAGTACGGACCTGAAGTCAAGCAAAACATCACGGCCGCCGCCAAAATGAGGCTGCGCAAACTATGCACAGGCACGTTTGCCGCACTTTTCAGCCGGCGCAGCGGCCTGACGGCAAAAGATTTGACCTGCGGCCCAGTTGTGATTGAAATGTCTGATTTTTCTCCACAGACCGCCGCATTTCTGACAAGCGTCCTCTTGTTCCGGCTGCAGCGACACTTTATGCAGCAGGAGGAAACCAGCGAGCTAAAACAAATTCTGGTCGTTGAGGAAACCCACGCGACGTTCTCCAGAACCGCAGACGAGAGCGGCATCGCGGCCTCCAACAACCGCCTTTTGGAAAAACTCCTAGCAGAGGTCCGCGCATTTGGCGTAAGCCTCTTAATCAGCGACCAGAGACCGAGCGCCCTGGCCGAAGGCATTCCGGCCCTGACACGTGTCAAGCTGGTTCATGCGCTGGACGGCGCGCAGGATCGCAGCCTGATGGCCGACGCCATGAATATGACCGAGCGCCAGCGCCGGGAGATCCAGACGTTACGGGAAGGCGAAGCGTTACTGGCCATACGCGGGGAACGCGGCCTGATTCACCTGCAAGTCGCCCCGCCTGCGGAAAGCCACAGTTTCAGCGCTGCCTGCCTGCTCTGCGGATGCGGAAGCCGCTGCCGCAAAGACCTTGTCGAACCGCTGCTTGATCGGGTTTCCGTCGCGGAGCTGTATGAACTGTCTGCCTGTATGGCTGCCGACTCGCTGGATGGCGTCTGGATTGCACACGCTCTAAATCGCCTGCTGGACAAATGCGGCGTAAAGGCAAGCGCGTCCGTGCGGCTCTGCCTGCTGGGGCTACTGTTGGAACGCACCGGCGTACCCGAACAGCAGGCGCGCGTTATCGTGAAAACCTACCAGAAAGAAGGGGACAGACCATGAGCGAATTTTCCGAAACGAGCGATACAAGCGCCGAAACCGTCGATTCTACATCCGAGGGCATGTCGCTTTCCGATGCCGTTGAGGGGACGGACACGGCCCCGGAAGTTTTCGACAGCGGCGGCGAATTTCTGCCGGGCGGCTTTGCCATTGCGGAAACAGACGATTTTACCATCACAGACACAAATGCGCCGTCCTTGGAGCTGCCGGAAGTCAAGGAAGCCGAGGAAATGCGCGATGAGGCAATTGACCGCATTTTGGAGTTGGACCGTGCCTATATGCCGCCGGACAGTCTGGCCCGGATGGAAGGTCGGCAAGAGTCCATTTCCATCGTGCCCTACAACGGGGACGGCATCTACGGCACCCACCACTTTGAGAACGGCGAAACGACCATCGAGCTTGTCCGCGGCACACCGGAGATGATGCGGGTGACAGCCCTGCACGAGCATGAACATATGGCCTCCTATCACAGCGAGGTCGCGGAAAAGCACCACAACAGCACGCTGTACACGGTTCGGGTCGGCCTGCGTGATAAGGAGTACATGGTGGACCGCGATGGCGAATACCTTGTCTGCCGCGATTTCGGCAAGAACCTGAACGAGGGCATAACGCAGTATCTCACCGAGGACAAGCTCTCCCCCGAAGAATTTTCGATGGCAAAAGCGATGGACGTGTACCCCTTTACCACCGAGGCCGCCGCGGGCCTCTCCGAAATTTTGGGCCGCGACGCCGTCCGCGAAGATTTCTACGGCGGCAGTGCCAATATCCGCAACGCAATGGAAGCACTGGCCCCTGGGACCTATTCGAAGTTTGCTGAGTGCTTAGACAAAGCATCCGAATCCCCGGACGTCGCCGCGCGGCGCGAGGCCATGCAGGAGGCAAATAAGATTTTAAACAAATTGGCGGAAAGGAAAGCCGCCGAGAATCAGCACATGGAGGCTTGAAACGATGGAAAACACTCTGTTTGCCTATTTTGAAAACCGTATTTTTCCCGCCCCGGCAACGCCGCAGCAAAAAGACAGCCTGCAACTGTTTCTTGATGACTGTGGTATACCCGAAAACGCCGACAGCCCTTTTTACCGCAGCATTGTTCAGCGCAGACTTGACACCATCCCGCCGGAGGACCGCGAACGCTATTTCCGCCACTATGCCAAACTGCACACGGTGCGTGTTATCACCGAAAATCTTTCTATTAACGGGAAAATCACCGAAAAAGATCGCCACGTTTTGTGCAGTCTGCTGCCGTCGCTGAAGCAGGCCGGACTGCAGCGGTATGTATCGCCGCTTTTAGAACTGCACGTGTAAACAAAAAAGCTCCGCAACCTCTCGGCATACGGAGCGTTTTAGAATTATGAAAATAATTGCAGAATTTTCTGCATTAGGATTGCTACATAGGGACGGAACAAAAAAAATGCAACAAGAAGAATGAATGAAAGCGTAATAGCTGTAAGAATAACACTGTCACCACGGCTATTTTTCATGAGATATTAACTCCTTTATACAACTGTAGTTAGTGGTTAATTTTTGCTGGGGGCACTGAAATATCTCTACAGAGTCTAACTTCCTTTTCTTGTAGAAAAGGAATACATGCAAATTACCTTTTGTCAGGTAATCTCCTGCGGTGGTTACATCGGGAACTGTCTGCAGAATAAACCCCTGTCTCGTCAGCATTTTCACTGCGGCACTTCCACGGCTTTGAACATTTAGATAAAATACACTTGGATCGTAGAGTTCTGGCGTCCGTTTAAAGTGAATCCGCAAATAGTTGATACACTTATCATCCCATGTTCCAAATATAAGCCTGCGCAGACGGTATAGCTTTGTAAAAGGTTTCTCCGCCTTACAGCTTATAAGCAGTCCTTTTCCGAACACACCGCTTACCCGGCTGAATAAAACATCAGGAGTTTCCAGCAAATCTTCTTCTGTAATTGTTCCAAAACAGGCACGTGCAATGGCAGGGCGGGTCGTAATTTCATAAACCATGCCTCGAAATAAAAGAATCAGCCCTATGAAATATACGATTCGCCAAAAAAGTGTAAATGCCTGCCCTGTCACCCAAAATAGCACCGGCATGGCAGCCACAAATAAGACAATTCCCAACACGCCTACAAGCAGCGCCGCATGATGTGGCAGGGCTGATTCCTTCGTTTGTGTCTTGCGAGGTTTTGATGTAATATATTCGGGAATTTTGTCCAAGAAATCTTCAAAATATTCTGTGTTTGCCGTTAAGCCGTTAAAATATCGTACATTTTCCAACGTGGGCGGCAGTGTTTCGGGCCACGTAAACCCGCGAAGCATGATTGGGACGATATTTTTCCCATTTTCTAAGGCACATTCGATCTCTTGCCGCAGCCAGTCTCCTTCATTTTTGCAGCGATCCAGTGCATGTGGCGGCAGAATCAGCAAAACATCTTTGCAGTTCTTTATTTTTTCATATAGTTCGGTGTTGAATTTTCCTGACCGTAAAACTTCAATATCTTGAAAAACCGTATATCCTTTTTCTGTAAGTCGTTCGTAAAGGATGTGGGCAAGCATGTCACCGCCTTCACGACGGTAACTAATGAATATGTCGTATTGCACTATCCCACATCCATTCTGTCTGCACTGTTGTTTATTATTTATTATAGCATTCTGCCGCCTCAATCGCAATAACCGTCTACAACTAAAGCGTTTTCTCTCCGCACTTATTGTAGAAATTTGTCATACCGTGGTATACTTTGCTTATGCAAACATGACCGGCCCTCATACAAAAGGAGGAAATCATGAACTACCTGAAATGTCCCAAATGCGGGAGTGAAGACGTGTTCCAGAAACAAAACGGTAATTGCCTGTGCGGTGCGTGCGGGCATCGGTTTGTGCCGCAGACGGCGGAAAAAACCTTTGTGCCTATGCGGCTATTCATCTCTTATGGGCACAAGGAAAGCGAAATCTGCAAACGCATCTACCAAGCGCTAAAAGATCGCGGCCACCAACCCTGGTTCGACGAGGATCAGATCCGCTTCGGCCATGACTGGCGCGAACGCCTTGCAAACGGCATTGAAGCGAGTAACTCTGTGGTAGCCTGCCTGTCGCAATATTCCACACGGGAGAAGGGCGTCTGTCTGGACGAGCTTGCCATCTCTGTCGGCGTCAAGGGCGGCAATATTGTCAGTATCCTGCTGGATGATGTCAATCCGCCGTCAGCGGTCAGCCACAGACAGTGGCTGGATATGCGCGACTGGGAAGAGAAGCTGGATGCCGGAGAAGACGTATTCAAGCCGTGGTTCGATGCCAAGATGGCGGAGCTGTACGCCGTGCTGGAAAGCGAGGAAAACCGGGAGTTCAGCGGGCAAATCACCGAACTGCAAAACCGCCTGACCATCTATTACAGCACCAGCCGCCAGGCAAAGCTGCTCCGTAATTCTTTTGTGGGGCGAGCCTGGCTGAATGACGCCATCACAAACTGGCTGCAGGACGACACCGCCCCGCGCACCTGCCTGCTGACCGGCGCCCCCGGCGTTGGAAAAAGTGCCTACGCCGCGCACTTTACCCACTACAACGACCACGTGGCGGCGGCGCTGTTCTGCAGCAGCGAGATGAACACCTTTAACGATCCGCGCACGGTCATCCAGACGGTTGCGTACTTAATGGCATGCCGCCTAACCGCCTACCGCCAGAGCCTGATGCTGCATCTGCCCGAGGACCGCGCCGCCGTGCAGCGCCTGAGCGAGAAAGAACTGTTTGAGCAGCTCATCAGCAAGCCGCTCAGCCTGTCCGTCAATGGAAACCACGAGCGGATGGTGATTCTTCTGGATGGTCTGGACGAGTGCGGCAGCCCGGAAAATAACGTGCTAGCCAAAACGCTGTATGAGTTTGCGGACAGTCTGCCGGACTGGCTGCGCATCCTGATCGTGGCGCGGGACATTCCGGCTATTTCGGTTTACACAAAAGGGGCATATCGCATCGAGATCGGCAGCGAAAGCGAGAGCAATCTGGAGGACATCCGGACGTACTATCGGTTTGAGCTGGAATCGAAGTTCGGGGACGACCCGCATTGGAACGACGCGCTGGAGCGGATGACGGCCCGCAGTCAGGGCATTTTCCTGTATGCGCAGATGCTGACCGACCTGCTGCGCAGCCGCGGCACGCTGGGCGCTGTCGAGGAATACCCGGACGGTCTGGACGCCGTATTTACCAGCTGGTTCGGTTGGTTTTTCAGCGACAGCGACTTTCGCTCCTTCTGGCGGCCCGCTATCAGCTGCATCCTGGGCGCACCCGCGCCGCTGCCCGCCGAGACGCTGCGCCGCGTGATGCACTGGGGCGAAAACGAGCTGGCTGACTTCCGCGCCCGCCTGAAGGTTCTGCTGCGCGTTGAAAAGAACGAGTTTGACGAAGAAACTCTTGTCTTTGATCATGCCTTTGTTCGTGAGTGGCTGACCCACGGCGCAGGCGAAAACGTTTACTTCTGCTCCCCGAAGGACGGTGCTCAGAAGCTGGCGGGGGAATTGTACGCCATCTTTGAGCGCGACCCCGAGGAACTATCTTTCTGGGAGGCCGTGCATTTGATGGATTTGCCGCTAAGTAAAGGCCAGCGGGAGAATGCCGTGGAAAGTTTGGAACTGGATGACCGAGTTGAGGATGCAGGAAATTATTGTGAAACTTGGGGCAAGTATGACCACGCCGAGGAAATCTATGATAAAGCACTAGCTGTCGCGGAAGAGCGGGACAAAAAAATGGCAAATGAGGACAGCAAGTGGAGTATTGCAGTTTACTTGCAACACAAAGGCGGGATGGCACTTACACGCGGAAAAATTGCACAGTCTGCGGAGTGGGAAAATAAAGCTTTAGAGACTATACGGAAGCTGGTTGAAAAGAATCCTTCCGACAGAAATAGAATGGGGCTTTCAACATGTTATATTCGGATAGGGGACGGACTGAAGAAAAAGGAAAAAATTGTCGAAGCGTTGGAAATGTACCGTAAGAGCCTTGCCGCTTGTGAGAAATTGACTCATGAACTCGACACACCAGAAGCGTGGAGAGAGTTATCTATAAGCTATGACCGAGTGGGTGGTATACTGAAAGTGCAGGGCAATTTTATAAGTGCGCTAAAGATGTACCGTAAGAGCCTTGCGATTTGTGAGAAATTAAGTCATGAACTCGGTACACCGCAATCCCAGAGAGATTTGTCTATAAGTTATAACCGAGTGGGCGATATACTG